>Ga0181568_10001357_pt1 | contig 22523 bp, 14 predicted proteins | sample 101ome_20_FD_133758 | JGI IMG/M metagenome (GOLD analysis project Ga0181568, IMG submission 133758) | Coastal salt marsh microbial communities from the Groves Creek Marsh, Skidaway Island, Georgia - 101404AT metaG (megahit assembly) | ecosystem: Environmental > Aquatic > Marine > Intertidal...
ACTCCCGACGGGGTGGCCTCGGGCGCCGATTGGTCTGTGTTCAACGGTTTTCACGCCGCCTCTTTCACACTGGGCTTAAAACGATACTCGCCTTACCGGCAGAGTCAACCACCGATACCTCTATTGCAGGTTATTGGGGGAGTTGGCCTAACAGCGAGTTGGCATAGGCAGCGGTGATATCGACATCGACGAAATCGCCAATGAGCTGGTTGTTGGTGCAGGCGAAGTTAACGACCCGGTTATTTTCTGTTCGGCCGGAGAGCTGTCCCGGGTCTTTCTTTGCAACGCCAGACACCAAGATACGCTGGCGCGTACCCACCATGGCTGCAGAAATCTGCTGCGCCTGCTGCGCAATGCGTCCCTGAAGAATATGTAGACGTTGTTTTTTGATTGCCGGGGGCGTGTCATCGATAAGTTCAGCAGCCGGTGTGCCGGGGCGCGCGCTATAGATGAAACTGAACGAGGTATCGAAACCGATTTCGTCAATCAATCGCATCGTGGCGGCAAAGTCCTCCTCGGTTTCCCCGGGAAAACCGACGATGAAGTCTGATGACAGGGAAATATTCGGTCTGAGTTTTCTCAAGGCGCGAATGGTTGCCTTGTACTCCAGCGTGGTGTGACCGCGCTTCATGGCCATCAGAATACGATCGGAGCCACTCTGGACAGGGAGGTGCAGGTGGTCAACCAGCGCTGGGATTTCCCCATAACAGGCAACGATCGCCTCGGAAAACTCGACGGGGTGCGAGGTGGTATATCGGATGCGCTCAATCCCGGGAACCAGATTTACCAAGTGGAGCAGCTCTGCGAAATCCACCACTTCCTCAAGGTGGTTATATCCACGGTAGGCATTTACATTCTGCCCCAGCAAATTGACTTCCTTGACGCCTCGATCGGCCAGACTCGCTATTTCAGCGATGACATCGTCAACTGGGCGGGAAACTTCCTCGCCGCGGGTATAGGGCACCACGCAAAAAGTGCAGTACTTGCTACAACCTTCCATGATGGAGACGAATGCGGCAGGACCCTCGACACTGGGTTCAGGCAGACGATCAAATTTTTCTATTTCCGGAAAGCTAACATCGACGACTACGGTCTCACCCTGGCGACGATGCTCGATCATTTCAGGGAGCCGGTGAAGTGTCTGGGGGCCAAAAATTAGATCCACGAAGGGTGCGCGCTTCCCTATCTCAGCGCCTTCCTGGCTGGCGACGCAACCGCCTACGCCAATGATCACATCCGGGTTTTTCTGCTTCAGCCGTTTCCAGCGCCCCAGTTGATGAAACACCTTCTCCTGGGCTTTCTCCCTGATGGAGCAGGTATTAAGCAGGAGCACATCGGCATCATCGGCAGAATGTGTCATGACCAGACCGTGACTTTCGCCAAGCAGATCTGCCATGCGGGCAGAATCATATTCATTCATCTGGCACCCATGGGTTTCGACGAATAGTTTTTTGTTGGGAGAGTCAGTCACGCGTTATTGCCTGCACATGCTTGATCACTGTGGCCGCGGAGTATAGCGCCTCGGCTTCAAAAATCCTGTCCTGTGCTGGAGCTTTGTCAAGAAAGTGTTACCATTCCGCCCCTTTTTCGCAGCGTCACCTCGGTTTGCCGGGAGCCTATATGCCTTCTCAGCCTATTTATAAAGTGATTTTCCACAACGGAGGTCAGGTGTATGAGGTCTTCGCCAGACAGATCTATCAGAGTGATATGTGGGGGTTTGTCGAGGTTGAGGAACTGGTGTTTGGTGAGCGCTCGCAGATTGTCGTAGACCCCGGTGAAGAGAAGCTGAAAAATGAATTTTCCGGGGTAAAGCGAAGCTACATCCCGTTGCAGGCCATTATTCGCATCGATGAGGTCGAGAAAGAGGGCGCCGCCCGCATATCCGACGCCAGTAGCGCAAAGGTCGCCCCCTTCCCAATCGCGCCCCAACCCATCATGCCTTCTGCTGGAGACGAGTGAACCCCCGCGTTGTTGGCGCGAAACCCTCGCTCTGCCCTCGATGGATGCCTGACCCGTAAGGTCTGTCCGCTCTGGATCGCAAACGCCCCCAGCCCTTCAATAGGTCTCAGTTAATTCACGCTTTGCCGGCGTCTTGAAAAACGGGCCGTCACCCCCCAAATATAGCTTTTCCAGTCAGTCGGTGACGGTTGCAGAGAGGGTCCAGTGGATCAGGATGAGCAAAATCAGAGAGACGGCGAAGTGCTGCCCGCTGATGGGGAGCTGGAGACCCATCATGGCGCCGCTGCCCCTGCGTTGGCGGATGACGTTTTGCCCGATACGCTGGTGCTGCTGCCCCTGCCTGGTCGTCCTTTTTTTCCCGGTCAGGTACAGCCCGTGTCCTTCAACCCGGACAATTGGCAGGCAACCCTGGATGCGATAGCGCAGCAGGGGTCCCGATTGTTGGGTCTCGCCTTTGTCGACAAACCGGACCCCGGCGCCGTCACCCCTGACGAGTTCCCCGATACGGGTTGCGTGGTCAGATTACACCGGCCACCGGGGCTGTCGGAGCACTCGGGGCAGTTTCTTGCTCAGGGTCTGCGACGATTTCGCATTGTACGGTGGTTGAGTCAAGCCAATCCCCTTGTCGCGCAAGTAGAGTATCCAAGGTCTCAGGGAGATCGTGACAGTGACGAAATCAAAGCCTACGCCATGGCTGTTATTGCCGCGATCAAAGAGCTCCTGCCGCTGAATCCGCTCTACAGCGAAGAGCTGAAGCAGCACCTTGGTCAATTTAACCCGAGCCAGCCCGGGCTTTTAGCTGACTTTGCTGCGGCCCTAACGACCGCCAGCGGCGACCGCTTACAGGAAGTGTTGGAGACGTTGCCCCTCGCGCCTCGGATGAACATCGTGTTGGAATTGTTGAAGCGTGAGCGCGAGGTTGCAGAGCTGCAGGGTCAAATTACCACGCAGGTGAACGAGAAGGTCTCGGCCAACCAGCGAGAGTTCTTCCTGCGGGAGCAGATGAAGGTGATTGAGAAAGAGCTGGGCCTCTCCAAAGACGACAACACCTCTAATCTCGACCGATTCAAGCAGCGCCTCGAGAAACTGGATCCGCCGCAAAAAGTATTGGATCGATTGGAGGACGAGTTCAACAAGTTACAGGTGCTGGAGTCAGGTTCCCCAGAGTACGGGGTAACGCGCAATTATCTGGACTGGGCCACTTCAGTACCTTGGGGCATACAGTCCGAGGATAACCTTGATCTTGGTCACGCCCGGACTGAACTGGATGCGCATCATGATGGCTTAGATGACGTCAAGGCGCGCATTATTGAGTTTCTTGCCGTGGGCGCCTTTAAGGGCAGCGTCGACGGTTCGATTCTCCTGTTGGTAGGTCCCCCGGGGGTTGGTAAAACCAGTATTGGCAAGTCTATAGCCGCTGCATTGGACAGGAAATTTTATCGGTTCAGCCTCGGTGGCATGCGCGACGAGGCCGAGATTAAGGGCCATCGGCGCACTTATATCGGCGCGATGCCCGGCAAACTGGTGCAGGCCTTGAAAGAAGTCGAAGTCAGTAACCCGGTGATCATGCTGGATGAGATTGACAAAGTTGGAACCTCTTTTCAGGGGGATCCGGCGTCAGCCTTGTTAGAGGTGCTGGACCCGGAGCAAAACAGCGATTTCCTCGATCACTACCTCGATCTGCGCATTGATCTCTCCAAGGTCTTATTTATTTGCACGGCAAATCAGCTCGACACGATACCGGGGCCGCTGCTGGATCGGATGGAGGAGATCCGTCTTTCTGGCTACATCGCCGAAGAGAAGCTCGCGATCGCCAAAAATCACCTTTGGCCAAAACTTTTGGAGCGCCACGGCGCGCAGCCCAAGCAGATTCGCATCAACGATGCCGCGCTGCGCCTCGTGATTGATGCCTATAGCCGCGAGGCAGGGGTGCGGGGCCTGGAAAAAAAGTTGAGCGCACTGGTGCGCGCATCTATTTTGGAAATGGTGGAAGAGGGCTCAGCACGTATCCGCATTGGTAAGCGGGAAGTGGAAGCAATCCTTGGCCGGCCGAAGTTCAAAGCAGAGCGTGCACTGCGTGGTAAAGGCGTGGTTACTGGGCTCGCATGGACGGCTATGGGCGGCGCTACGCTCAGTATTGAGTCTTCAAAAATTCACACGTTGAATCGCGGATTCAAGCTGACGGGTCAGCTCGGTGAAGTTATGAAGGAGAGTGCAGAAATTGCCTATAGCTTTGTCGTTGCTCATCTTCGCGAGTTTGGCTGCGAGCCTGACTTCTTTGACATGTCGATGGTGCATCTCCATGTGCCAGAGGGCGCGACGCCTAAAGACGGCCCCAGTGCTGGCATCACCATGGCCACCGCATTACTGTCTTTGGCGCGCGGTGACCGGCTTCGTCGCCCACTTGCTATGACCGGTGAACTCACCTTGACCGGGCAGGTACTCCCGGTGGGTGGTATTCGTGAAAAGGTGATTGCCGCCCGCCGGGCCAGAATCGATGAGGTGATTTTGCCCTTTGCGAACCGCGGCGATTACGAGGCGCTGCCAGACTATCTCAGGGTCGGGGTCGAGGCACATTTTGTCCGCGGCTATCGAGAGGTTTTTGATATTGTGTTTGACGCCGCGCGAACGCAGCGTCAGCTACATTAGTGGGGATGCGTTAGCCCGGGTTGATGGCCGTCAGAATTGCGCGTCTGGGAGCGGGAAAGCCCTCGATCGTTAGTGAGGGGTCAGCGGGATCCAAAAAGTCAGCGAGGGAATGGAAGGTCATCCAGGAAGTGCTTCGTTGCTCATCTGTGCTGGTGGTGCTGATATCAATAATGTCGGTTTGGCGGAAGCCGGCCGACGCTAACCAGTGTGCGGTCAAGCCGGTGCTGGGCAGTTGCCAGACGTTCCCCATACGCGCATAGCGTCCATTCGGCTGGAGCATCGCTCGGTTGCCACCATCGATCACCAACGTTTCCAGCACCAGCTGACCGCCCGGGCGCAGTTTATTTTTCAGGCTGAGCAAATGAGCCATTGGGTCGCGTCGATGGTAGAGCACGCCCATTGAGAATACCGTATCGAATACCGCCAAGTGCTCAGGCAGCATCTCCAGCGTCATCGGCAAGACGTGAATATTGGTTTGGGGGTGGTACTGGTGCACTGCCTTAAATTGCAGGACGAAAAGGGGTGTTGGATCAATGCCGATGACTTCTGCGGCGCCAGCCCCCAGCATTCTCCAGCAGTGGTAGCCATTGCCACAGCCAACGTCTAGCACCCGTCTTCCCCCCAGCGGAGCCAAAGCATTTTTCAAGCGATCCCACTTCCAGTCGGAGCGCCACTCCGTGTCGATGTGCAGGCCAAAGAGCTCATAGGGTCCTTTCCGCCACGGGTGCAGTCCTTTCAGGGCGCTCTCGAGCATTTTCAGGTCAGCGTTTGTGGCGGTACCTGTGACACCTACGCGGGGGGCATCTAAAATCGGCCCATCGACTTTGATCTCTGGCAGGCGATGGAGTGCATTGCGCCACCGCGGCAGGTCGCCGTATCGCTCGGTCGATAGCCCGCGCTCCAGGAGGGCGGGCAAATCTTCAAGCCATTGGGCCAGCGGGCCCTCAGTCCACCGCTCTTTAAGTGCTACCCAGTCACTGACCAACTCGGCGGGTAGTTTCATGCGATGGCGATAAAGGAAGCAAAATTCAGACATTGAAACCAGAGGTCGCAGCGACTGAAACCCACTTCCATCAGCCTTGCAACATGCGTCTCTCTGGTCTCGGGTACGAGAACGTTCTCGAGCGCCTCCCGTTTCTGAGAGATCTCCAGATCGCTATATCCCTGCTGCCGTTTGAATTCGTGATGCAGATCGATCAAGCGGCAATTGAGGTCATCATCCCGAAGGCTGACTTTCTCAGACAGAATCATCAAGTCACCTGGCAACATAGCTTCCCTGATGCGTCGTAACACAGGCTCGCGCTGCGTGATGGGGATGAACTGCAGCGTGTAATTCATGATCACCACACAGGCATCGGTCAACTGTAGGTCCGCAATGTCGCCGGCCTGCAACTGGATCTGTTTCCCCTCAGGGAACTGGGCAAGATGAGTTCGCGCGGCGGAGAGCATGGCCTCGGAATTGTCGATGCCGATCAGCCGGCTGCTCTGGCAGGCGGGTTCTCTGGCGACAGACAGCAGTGAGGCGCCCAGTGAACACCCGAGATCATAGATATTGGCGCCCGGGCGAGCATGGCCAGCAGCGAGGTGGCCTGTCATGGATATCACTGTTGCATACCCGGGCACTGAGCGGTTGATCATATCGGGGAATACCGATGCGACAGCTTCGTTGAACGAAAAAGCACCGGGTGCTGACAGGGGCTCGGCAAACAATTGGTCCCGTAATTGTGCAGAGGGATGAACAATGCCCCCGGTATCTGCCGCGACCTGTTTGTGTTTTTTCTCGGGCGCCTGCCCAACGGGGTCCTTGTGGGTCATGGAGAGAGTCGTGTCGTCGATAATGCCCGCGAGCATAACAGGGCTTGTAGCGCGGTCAGATACTCCCGCATACTTTCGCGCTGTTTCCGACGCCAGTTTGCCAGAGATTTACATGTTTGATTCGTTGCCGGTGCTACCACCTGATTCCATTCTTGGATTGGCCGCTGCCTGTCGCGCTGATCCCAATCCAGACAAAGTTGACCTTACCCTCGGTGTGTATATGGATGAGACCGGCCTTTGCCCTGTTTTTGAGTCGGTACAGGCAGCGCAGCGACAGCTGGTGAGCGAGGAGCAAACCAAGGTTTATATGCCGCCCGCAGGTGATACCGCCTACCTCTCAGGCGTTTGCGCATTGGTTCTGGGAGCTGACGCCGAGGATCACCTGGGGAGTCGGGTTTCGGCGGTCCAAACCCCGGGGGGCTGCGGTGCGGTGCGATTGGGCGCGGAGGTGTTGCACGCCGCAGCGCCCGATGCAACGGTGTGGGTGAGCGATCCCACCTGGCCGGTTCATATCCCATTAATGGGGTCTGTCGGTCTGCGGTTTAGCACCTATCGCTATTACTCCCCTGCGCTCAAAGGGCTCGATTTTGAGGCGATGTTGGCTGATCTGGAGCAGGCCTCCCCGGGCGACGTCGTTCTATTGCACGGTTGCTGTCACAACCCCAGTGGTGCAGATCCCTCGGCAGATCAATGGCGACAGTTGGCCGCTTTACTGGCGGAGAGAGAATTGTTGCCCATGATTGATTTTGCCTATCAAGGCATGGGTGCGGGGCTCGATGAGGACGCGACGGGACTGCGGAGTGTGCTGGCATCCGTACCCGAGATGATCATCGCGGTATCGTCCTCCAAAAATATTGGGTTGTACCGTGAGCGAGCGGGGGCAGTTATTTTTGTGGGAGGTGACGGTCGTGCGGCAGAGGCCATGGCGAGTCAGGCGGTTGCTGCGGCGCGCCGGGTGTATTCGATGCCCCCCGCCCATGGCGCATTATTGGCTGGTCGAGTGCTGTCATCTCCGGAATTGCGGCGCGCATGGTCTGACGAACTGGGGCAGATTTGCAGCAGGATAAATGGGCTGCGCGCGAATTTCCGAGATGAATTGATGGCAGCCACGGGCCGAGATTTTGACTTTATTGGCAGAGAAAACGGCATGTTCTCTTTTCTCGGGTTGACGGTGGAGCAGGCGGAACGACTGCGACGCGAACAATCGGTATACATGCTTGATTCCTCTCGGATCAATGTCGCAGGACTCAACAGCAGGAATATCTCCCGCGTGGTGGAGGCGGTCGCCTCGGTGCTCTGAGCGGCGCTTTATCCCTCGAGGGCGACCAGTCGCTCCAGTGCCTCATCCAGCGCGCGTTCTGCCGTCGTTATCGCCGTCATCACCTCTGCTATCTCGTCCGGCGCCCGATTGTAAAACTCGGGTTCTGAAATCGACGCAAGCAGTGCTGTGTGCTCGTTTTCTAGCTGCTCAATTTTTGCGGGTAACGCGTCCAGCTCTCTCTGCTCTTTGTAGCTCAGCTTGGCTTTCTTGCGAGGCGCTGGATCAGGGGTGCTCGGGGATGCTAATGCCTCCGGTAGGGCAGATTCGGTGGCGGGCTGATTTCCTTCCGGCGTCGAATTCGCCGGGTCACTCAGTGATGCGAGCTGCCCGCCTCGCGCTTCCCAGTCGCTGTATCCCCCCGCCTGTTCTTCGACGGTACCGTCGTCTTTCATGACCAGCAGGCTCGTAACTACCTTGTCGAGGAAGTATCGGTCATGACTGACCAAGATGACGGTTCCCTTAAACTCCAGCAGTATTTCTTCCAGTAATTCCAGCGTTTCGATATCTAGATCATTGGTCGGTTCATCCAGCACCAGAAGGTTAGCGGGCCGGGTAAACAGTCGCGCCAGAATGGCGCGATTAATTTCGCCGCCGGACAGGGCCTTCACCGGGGTGCGAATTCGATCGGGAGTAAACAGAAAGTCCCCCAGATAGCTAATGGCATGGCGTTTCTGCCCATTAATCTCGATGAACTCCTGCCCACCGCACACGTTATCAATGAGATCCTGATCTGGCCGAAAGGCATCCCGAAGTTGATCTGAGTATGCAATTTGGAGTTGGGTGCCGCGCAATATCTCTCCTTCGGTGGGTGTGATTTCGCCAAGCAGCAGCTTGATAACGGTGCTCTTGCCTATGCCGTTGCGGCCAATAATTCCGATGCGATCGCCGCGTTGAATGATGGTAGAGAAGCTTTTTATGATCGCCTCGTCATCGTATCCGAAGCACACGTCTTTCGCTTCTGCGACCCTGCGTCCTGAACGTGCAGCATCCTCAAGCGCCATGCGCCCTTTACCTGCTTTGGTTCGCCGCTGGGCGCGTTCTTCCCGCATCGCTTCCAGCGCCGTTACCCTGCCCTCGTTGCGGGTGCGGCGCGCCTTTATCCCCTGTCTAATCCATGCCTCTTCGGCAGCAAGCTTTTTATCGAACAGGGCCTCAGCCTTTGCCTCAGCGGCAGCCTGTTGCTCACGTTGAATGAGAAATTGTGGATAATCGGATTGCCATAAAGAGAGACGCCCCCGGTCCAGTTCACCAATCCGATTACACACTCGCTGTAAAAAGCGACGGTCGTGAGTGATGAGCACCACCGCACCAGCAAACTGCGAAATTTCCTGTTCCAGCCAATGGATCGCCGGGATATCGAGGTGGTTGGTGGGTTCATCCAGCAACAGGACTGCGGGGTCGGTCACTAGTGCCCGAGCGAGTGCAGCGCGCCTGCGCCACCCGCCCGAGAGCGCTGAGAGGAGGATATCGCCGTCAAGATTGAGTTGATCCAACACTTTCTCAATGCGCTGGGCCATGGTCCAGCCACCCTGGAGCTCGAGTTCAGCATGGACATTGCTGAGTTCCTGCAACGCGCTGTCGGAGCCATCCTGCGTCAGCAAGTGGTAGCGTGACAGCAACTCCCCTGTCTTGGCGAGTCCGGTGGCGACAAAGTTGAAAACGGAGAGCTCGTTATGTTCGGGTAGTGACTGCTCCAGAAAGGCGATGTTGGCACTACCTTGTTGCCAGCGTTCACCGCCATCAGGCAACAATTCACCTGACAGTATGCGCAGTAGCGTCGACTTTCCCGCGCCATTTCTGCCCAATAAGCCCAGTCTGTCGCCCTTACTCAGCGTCAGATTGGCTTTATCCAGTAATATCCGGTTGCCGATGCTGTAATCGATCTGGTCGAGACGGACATAGGGCATGATGCATCTCCTGAGTGCGCACAGTGTAGGACAGAACAGATGTCGAGCGCGCTTTTGGTTAGAATAGGGGACCTCTGGGGGAGGCGATTGCCATGACCACGTTGACAATAAATGCAGAAAACAATGCCCGCTGGATTGCAGGCTGGCTGGGTGTCTGTGCCATCACCATTCTGGGAATGATATTGCTGGGCGGGGTTACACGCCTCACCGAATCGGGTTTATCGATGGTGGATTGGCGTCCGATTATGGGCATCATACCGCCACTCACAGAGACGCAGTGGCTCGACACCTTTGCTGCCTATCAACAGTATCCGGAGTATCAAAAGATCAATCAGGGTATGGATCTTGCCGGTTTCAAGCAGATTTTCTGGTTCGAATATTTGCATCGTATTCTCGGTCGATTAATCGGCCTGATGTATTTCATCCCCTTGGTTATTTTTGCACTGCGGCGAATGATCACACCGCAGCTATTGCCTACCCTGGTGTTGTTATTGTTTCTGGGTGCCGCCCAGGGTCTGCTGGGTTGGTATATGGTCAAGAGTGGTTTGGTTGATCGGCCATCAGTGTCCCAGTATCGGCTGACTGCGCATCTGGGAGTCGCCGTGGCAATTTATGCTCTCATGATGTGGCTGTTGTTCCGGGTCAGCGCGGGTTTGTCGCCTTCGCTGAAGCATATTGGGCCTGCGGGCGGTTTGCTGCTAGCGGGGGTGTACGTCTTGATTCTCTCGGGTGGGTTTATGGCTGGCACTGACGCCGGCTTTGCGTATCCAACTTGGCCGCTGATGGGCGAGAGCTTTGTGCCATTGGGTTACTACGCCGAGGGTTGGCAGGCGACTTTTGAGGGCGTGGCGACCATTCATTTCAATCATAGAATGCTTGCCTATGCTGTCGCCTTGTTAGTGTTGTTTGTCAGCGTGCAGAGTTTGCGGCGAAGCACCCAGCCAAAAGTGAAATGGGGTGCCGCCCTTATGTTGCTGGCGCTCACTTTTCAGGTCATGCTGGGTATTGGGACAGTCCTCACTCAGGTTGCGATACCCATGGCGGCGACACATCAAGTGGGTGCGGTATTGCTGTTGACTGCGGTGCTGTTCTGGAGTCACGCCCACACTGATCAAAAGCTGGTAATGTCGGCATGAAGTAAAGTGCGGGTCGGGGCTTGGCAATTGCTCAGCGTAACCCGCAGGCAGGAGACAAAACGGCCGTGAAAACCCTCATCGTAGAGGACAGTGCGACTCTGTGTGCCATTTATTCGCAGTATCTGGATGGCAGTGGCTTGGAGGTAATCACCGCTCACACGCTGGCCGATGCGAAAGCCGTTCTGCTCGATACGCACCCCCTGCTGGTATTACTTGACATTGAGCTGCCCGACGGAAACGGCCTCGACTTGCTGGGTGAGACCTCAAACCTGTCGCCCCAGCCCGCGGTCGTAGTAATGACCGGACACGGGGCAGAGCATGCCGATCAAGCTATCCAGCGCGGTGCGGCAGATTTCTTAACCAAACCATTCGACGCTTCCCGATTGCGCGTCACACTGCTCAATGCGGCTGAAAAGCTCGAGCTCAGCCAGCAAATAGAGCGCTTGGCGGTTAAACGAGAGCACTTGGGGCCACTCGTGGGCAGTTCATCTGCGATGCAAAGTGTTTATGAGACTGTCGAATCGTTGGCTGGCACACTCGCCACCGCCTTTATTATGGGCGAGAGTGGCACAGGCAAGGAACTCGCGGCTCGGGCCATTCACCAGCTCTCTGCAAGAGCACCCGGCCCTTTTGTCGTTGTCGACTGCGCTTCTTTGGCCGCCGATCAGCTCGAGCGCGCGCTTTTTGGGGTGGACGGTGAGCCCGCCCAAGGCCTCGTCGCCCAAGCTACCGATGGGACGCTTTTCCTCGATGAGGTCTGCAGCTTGGGTTTTGCTTCTCAGGCGACGCTGCTGAGACTGATTCAGCACGGTACTTATAGACCCGTTGGGTCTGCCGCGGAAATGGCGGCGGATGTTCGAATCATTGCCTCGACTAATCGTGACCCCCTGTTTGAGATGAGAGAGGGCCGACTACGCGAGGATCTTTATTACCGGTTACATGTGGTTCCCTTGAGAATGCCGGCCATGCGCGAGCGCTCAGATGACATTCTGATTTTGGCGAAGGGCTTTTTAGATCGCATCGCGCAAGAGGAGGGGAGCGGTGCACAGCAATTAACCGCTTCCGCGGCACAGGCCTTAAGGGCTTACTCATGGCCGGGTAACGTTCGGCAACTTGAGAATACGATGCGGCAGTTAGTGCTGACCAGCGCGTCCTCCGAGATCGATGAGGCTGCAATACATCAGGTGATTTCAGTGACTGAAATCTCGGTCGATAACGAGAAAACCTTGAGCTCGCCCCAGTCAGCAACCAGCGCGATGAATTCCCAGGGTATCCAGCCTCTGTGGATGACCGAAAAGCAGGCGATCGAAGACGCAATCGCCGCCTGCGATGGCAGCATTAATCGAGCCGCGGAATATCTGGAGGTGGCGCCCTCCACAATTTATCGAAAACTTCAGGCGTGGAAGGCGCAAAATTTAAAGGCCTGAGGGTGTTTACTGGGCGAGTTGATACAATTTGACACTGTCTATCAGCAGTCGCTGGGGGAATTCCTGCTCCGCAATGGGCCCGCCGGCTCTACCCCAATTACCTCCCACTGCCAGATTGAGAATCAAGTGGAATGGTTGATCGAAAGGCCATGTCTTCCAGGTCGCATCCGCTTCTCGTAAGTAGCTGAAATAGAGCGAGTCATCGACAAAAAGATCGATACGCTCGGGGCGCCACTCCATGGCGTATTGGTGAAAGTTGCTTGTGGCCGTAGGTTGGATTAGCCGGCCTTTGCGCTGCTGCCCATTGACCCAGTAGTTGGCTCTCGTGTGAACGGTGCCGTGTATGTGCCCCGCTTCAAATCCAACGTGCTCCATTAAGTCAATCTCACCTGAATTGGGCCAGGCGTCGCAGTCAGGGTTGCCTTGCCAATCCGTGCCCTCGGCGCAGTTAGAGGCATAGGTGAACGGGTCCGAAGGCAGCAGCCAGATGGCGGGCCACGTGCCCTGGGCGTTGGGCAACCGAGCGACGACCTCAACTCGGCCGTAAAGAAAATCATGCTTGCCACGGGTATGAATCCGGGCTGATGTAAAGGCGACGGCGCTCCCCGGGTGATGATGGGCCTCTAGAACAAGCGCACCGTTCTCGATACGGAGATTGCGCGGGGAGCCAGTGTAGGCCTGATCCTCGTTATTGACTTTGCCGGGCGGCCACACATCCACACTCCAGTGAGCGGGATTGAGCCGCGACTCGTCGAACAGGTCTTGCCAGACAAGCTGCCAGGGGCTGTCCGACCTTGGTGATTCGGTCAGAGGTTCCAATAATAGTCCGCTCAGTATTGGCAGCCCCGTGCTGGGCATCAGTGTCAAATTAAGTGGTTCATTGCGGATGACCTGCTTGGGCAATGTCACGGTGAGCGCGGCGTGGGCTTGCCCGTCTCGGTACTTCACCACGTCCACGGCGCGTAGAACCGGCTCTCCCTGTATCATCACATCGAATACTCTTTCGCCCACCGCTACGGCGCGGGGTTCGGCGAAAAACAGCGTGATGTCATAGGTACCATCGGGTACTGGAAGAGAAACAGTGATGTTCCCTTCGCTGTAGCTTTGGAAAATGTGGGGTTCGTCTGCGCCCTGCACAGATGGCAGCATCTTGCACGCTGTGGCGATGGGGCATGCTACGCCTTTGAATAAGTGACCTTTCCAGATGGTGGAATTGGTGGAGCCAATGTTGAATCCGAGTGCCGTCTCGCCCTGACAAACCATGGAGATGGAAAAAACAATAATTATTTGCCAAAAGCGGTAGAGCGGAGTCATTGGGGCAAAAATATGTTGATTAAAAGGATAGGTTGGCAGGTTATTGCCCGTTTCAAAGAGCCAATACGATAAAGAGATGATTTGCGCCGATGAGTTGGTAGTCCCCGCGCGCAGCGCGAGGGGGTCCTGACATACCATGGGCAGCCATTGCTGAAGGCTACCCTTGTTCTAGCTCGGGAGACGGGCAAATTGAGAAAGGCTCGAAAATAATGGGTTCAAGAACGATTTGGCTTGGAGAGCAAGCGCTGGTGCCATCCTCGGGATCTCCCTCGGGGAGCTATGTTTCCTTGGAGGGGGAGCGTTTTTATCGTATCCGCCACTTTGATCTGATGGCGGATTTCTTTATCAGTTTAGTGAGCCACGCAAACCACTGGCTATTCATTTCCACTTCAGGTGCGTTGACCGCCGGTCGGACCAATCCCGGTAGCGCGCTTTTTCCCTACTACACCGAAGACAAGATCGCTGAGAGTCACCACGTCACGGGTCATTGCGCGGTTTTTTTGGTGAGTCAGTCGGATAAGACCCGATACTGGGAGCCCTTTGCCAGACAGCTCGATGGGGCTTATCGCGTCGAGCGTAATCTCTACAAAGATACGCTCGGCAGTACGCTGATCTTTGAGGAGATTAATCATGATCTCCACCTGACCTATCGTTACTCATGGCAAATGTCTCATCGGTTCGGATTTATCAAGCAATCTTCGTTGAGTAATCAAGGCGCCGAATCCATCGATGTTCGACTGCTGGATGGGCTGCAAAATCTGATGCCCTACGGCGTTACTCCCGGTATACAAAACGAGCTGAGTTGTCTGGTTGATGCCTACAGAAAGAGTGAACTCCACGCCAAATCGGGAGTGGCGATGTACTCCATGAGCTCACTGCTTACCGACCGCGCTGAGCCGAGTGAATGTTTATCAGCGACGACCGCGTGGTCTTATGGCTTATCTCAACCCCAGTATCTGTTGTCCTCAGTCCAGCTTGATGCCTTTCGGAAAGGTTTTGCGGTGGACCAAGAAGAAGATATTCATGGCAGGCGTGGGGCGTATTTGGTGGTAGACGAGATCAGGCTGCAGCCAACGGACGAGCGCAGTTGGGGAATCGTGGCGGATGTCAGTCAAGGCCCTGTTGAGGTCGCCAATTTGATTAGCAAGCTTGATACCGGTGCAGGCTTGGTGGAGGAGATCGCCCTGGATCTGCGAGCGGGTCAGTCCCAGTTGCGACAGATTATTGGCATGGCTGATGGATTTCAGGTGACTTCACAGCCGTTAAATACCGCCCACCATACTGCGAATGTCTTGTTCAACGTGATGCGCGGCGGTTTCTTTGACAAAAACTACCGGCTGTCCAAGGGCGATTTTTTAGCTTTCTGTCAGCAGTGGAATCGCCGCGCGGCGCCCTCGATGGAATCCCTCATACTTGAATTGCCCGAGCAAATAGACGCGCTCGCTTTGCGGGAGCGCATAGCGGAGGCCAGCGAGCCGCTGCTGATGAGGCTGTTTTTGGAGTACCTGCCGCTGACTTTCAGCCGACGACACGGCGATCCTTCGCGTCCTTGGAATCAATTCTCTATCGATGTGCTGACCGACGACAACCAAAAACGACTGGCGTTTGCCGGAAACTGGCGGGATATTTTTCAAAACTGGGAAGCGTTGTCGACCTCGGCGCCTGGCTTTATCGATCACATGATTTGCAAGTTTGTGAGTGCGACAACCGCAGATGGCTACAATCCTTACCGTATTACCCGCAATGGTATCGATTGGGAAAAACCTGAGCCAGACAACCCTTGGGCCAACATTGGTTACTGGGGCGATCATCAGGTCATTTATCTGTCGAAGTTGATCGAGCTTGCGCAGAACCACTTCCCTAGAGGCCTTGAAGGTCTCCTGGCTTGCGACGTTTTCGCTTACGCCAACGTGCCCTACCGAATCAAAGGTTTTGAGGAGTTGCTGGCTAACCCCTATGACACCATTGCCTTTGATCAAGTCCTCGATAATGAAATTTCCCGTCGCGTCGAAGAGATCGGTGCAGACGGGCGGCTGTTATGGGTTGATGACAACGTGTATCAAGTCAATTTATTGGAGAAGCTGCTGGTGACGATTCTCTCCAAATTGACCAACTTCGTTCCCGGGGGCGGTATCTGGATGAATACCCAGCGGCCAGAGTGGAACGACGCCAATAATGCACTGGTGGGTACCGGCATATCTGTTGTGACGCTGTGTTATCTGCACCGATTCTTGAAAGTGCTGGACGAGTTATTGGCGAACGCAGCGCTGCACAGTGTTCTCGTTTCCAACGAGCTGCTTTCATTGTTTGATGACGTGGGCGCTATTTTTCAGGCGCATGGCGAGGCGTTGTGCGCTGGGCCCGCGAGCGATGTGCTCCGCTATACGGTGCAGGCTGAGTTGGGTCAGGCAGGGCAGGCCTACCGCGATATGGTCTATCAAAAGGGGTTCTCGGGCCGCAGAAGCGATCTGGATATGGCCAGGGTCAGATCTTTCATCAACGGGTGCCTGCCTGTGCTGGGTAGCACTATTCACAGTAATCGTCGTGAGGATGGTCTATTTCACGCCTACAACCGATTGCGTGTTGAAGGTGCGTCCGCCTCATTGGTTCGACTCGATGAAATGCTGGAAGGTCAGGTGGCGGTGCTGAGTGCGAGGTTACTGTCGGCTGAGGAAGCACTAGAGGTGCTCCGAGCTTTGCGGGCTTCCGCGCTCTATACCGCCGGTCAGCACTCGTACCTGCTTTATCCACATAAAACCTTACCGCGCTTCGTTGACAAAAATCGCCTCTCTGAGGCCAGTCTGGCGGAAATACCGCTACTCAACCGGCTGATTGCCAGTGCCAATACTGCGCTGGTCGCACAGGATGAAGACGGTGCGGTTCACTTCAACGGCAAATTGACCAAGGTCGAGGATGTTGAGGCGGTGCTGGCTGAGTTTGAGGAGACCGGGATCGTGGGAAGCGCGGAAGAGCGCCAGGCGGTCAAGCAATTATTTATTAAGACTTTCAGTCACGATTTGTTTACCGGTCGCTCTGGCGGCATGTATGCCTACGAGGGTATTGGGTCTATCTACTGGCATATGGTCTCCAAGTTATTACTGGCCGTGAGTGAGAACGCTATTGCGGCGCGGCAATCTGGAGTGGATAAAGTGACGCTCCGTGGATTGCTGTCAATGTACGAGGACGTGCGCTCGGGGCTTGGTTTTAATAAGTCGCCAGCGCGTTATGGCGCGTTTCCCACGGACCCCTATTCCCATACGCCCTGTTTCGGAGGTGCGCGGCAACCGGGTTTGACGGGTCAGGTTAAAGAGGAAGTGCTGAGCAGGATGAGTGAGATGGGCGTGGTTGTTCGCAACGGCAGTATCAGTTTTGATCCGGTGCTGCTCCGCTCTGAAGAGCTTTTGTCGGAGCCTGCCAGTCTCCACTACGTCGATGTTGAGGGTCGAGAGCAGGCGCTGCCTTTATCGGCAGGGCAACTGGGCTTTACGTTCTGCCAAGTACCTATTGTCATTCAGTTGGGGGCTGAGGCGTCAATAGTCGCCTCTCTCAATGATGGGTCTGAGTCGGTCTTCCTCACCGAGCAACTGCCGGACGCGCTTGCCTACTCTATCTTTATGAAGCGGGGTGACGTGGCGCGCCTGGAGGTGACAGTCGCCGGGCCGTAATGGGCTCGCGCAGTGTGGGCTTTGCTTGTGAGGTTGCCGTCTGGTACTAGGCGCTAGCGAGCTGAGCTGATGCGTCCGCTTGGTCAGGCCGGCGCTCAGACAATGAGGCTTTTACAGCTTCCACCGCTTGCTCGTCGAGCTCGTACCCGCGCATGGCCCACAGTGCGATCAACGTACCAGTGACGGGGACGCAGATAAAAGCCATGCGGAGCTGGTCCAGCGTGTTGTCTGATTGAATTGCGACATTTTGATCGAAGCCAATGAAAGCAAGAATAAAGCCGCTCAGGAGCCCCGCAAAGGCGAGGCCAAACTTGACCATCCACCAGTAAATAGCGCCGAACAAGCCTTCCCGGCGTTCGCCTGTTTGTAGCTCATCAAGGTCGCAGATGTCCGCGGTCATTGACATCATGATGGTGAATAAGCCGCCGATGCCAAACGCAAAAATGGGAATAGGTACAAACATGAGGTACGGGTTACTCGGATCAAAACTCCACCAAAAAAGCAGGTATCCCACAATGGAGATGGATTGCGTCACCATAAAGGTCAGGCGCTTGCCGTAGCGTTGCGCCATCCAATTGATGGTGGGGATGACGAGAAAACACGTACAAAGCGCTGACACGCTCCCAAACAGGGTTGGCCATACGCCTGCCAAGGCCGGGTCGCCCTGATTCATATAGTAAACAATAATGAACCAGGCAAACCCCGCTACCGTGTTGTAGGCGTTGAAAATAAAGAAAGTGGCGATGCAGATTTGCTGGAAGGGCTTGCACCGCAATGTGATCACAATGCCGTGGAGTAGCTCTTTGACAACAGCGCCAAGGCTCTCTTTCCGGTGGGGTGTAGTGACACCGGCATTGTTGGCACCACTTTGGCAAAAAATGGCAGGCACCATTGCCAGCAACATGCAGGCGCTACCCACCCAGATTGACAGGGTGCGCGCTCCCTCTGTGGCGCTGTCAAACCAATCTGGGTCGTAGAGCACTATCCAGAACCACGGCGCGATCACCCAGGCCCACTGGCCAATCCATTGTGCAACCGCCATGAGCCGGGTTCGCTCATGGTAATCGTCGCTCATTTCATAGCCCATCGCGACGTATGGCACGCTGAAGATGGTGAGGCCGATAAAAAAGATACAGGACCAACACAGAAAGTAGACAAAGTTGTAGAGCTCACTGTTGTCAGCAGAGAGCTGCCACATGGCAATATAGGAAAGCCCCGACAAAATGGCTCCGACAAAAATATAGGGGCGCCTTTTACCCCAGCGCGAAACGGTCCTGTCAGAAATAAAGCCCATGACCGGATCAGTGACACAGTCCACGAGCTTGGGAAGGAAAAAAATCAAGCCCCATAGCAGCGGGCTCATTCCCAGACTCTGCACCAAGATCACCATAAAAATACCCAGTGCAGCAGGGAACATCTGGTTCGCCAGCATACCGATGCCGAACGCTATTTTTTGCCCAAGCGGGATCCGGTTTGAATGCATCACCCTAACAATTGCCCCAATTACTTATTTTTAGTCTGCGGGATCTTAGCAACGTCGGGCGTAACCGCTCGGCCAAAGCGGGTCAACGGGGTCTTTTATGCGATTAGCGGGTTGGAAAACTTTTTATGCGTCAGATTTTCCCGGTGTAGCGTGGTGGCACTTTCTCAATGTCGAATTTGCCGTATTGAAACTATTTGCTTTCATCCGAAAAATAAGCGGTTGCAATACCATCGGCTCCGTAAACGGGTTCCTTGCAGTCGATACGGAACTTGTTGATTTCCGCGCTGACGATATTGAACTGGGCCAGGTGCCCGAACATATTGCGATACCAGTCGCCCTGCAGGTGTGCCTCTAGGTCGTCTGCACATTCCCACTCTTCATAGACCACCACGCGTCCCGGATGGTTCAGGTCCGCCGTCCACAGATAATGAATGCAGCCCTTTTCGGTATAGGCGCCCTCTATGAGCGCCTTGCCTTTTATTAATGCCTCGTCCCTCACCTCAGGCGCGAACTCAACAATTCCAGCGACGACAATACGTGACATGCGGCTCGACTCCGATTAATCGAAGTTTCCAGTGTATAACGTTTCCCCTACCTATTTGCCGTTGATGGCATGTGCCCACGCGCTTTTGGTCGCCGCCTGACTGCAATGTGTGCCTTCTTCCTAAGCGGATAGAGTCGAGTCTGCGGGCGGTATTGGCGAAGAATCTGGGATATCAACGATTGAAGGCGACCGCTTTGTTGGGTAAAACGTGCGGATGCAGACGTTAGACAAATCGTTGATTTTTGCGCCAAGGCCATCCCGCGCAATTGCCTCGGAAGAGCGGGCTCGCTATTGGCTACCGCGGTATTTGGCGCAGTTTGGCAGGACGAATCCACCGGCTCTGTGCATATGATCAGAAAAATCGTTTTTGGTTTCGTTGCCGTGGCGGTGATACCGGCCTTTTTTTTTCTGGGTTTGGAGCAGGTATTGCAATGGGTAGGCCCGGGCAAATCTTTCGATTACTTCAATACGATCCGGATCTCCGGAGAAGATTATTTTCAGGATAACCCTCATTTTATAGAGCAGTTCTATCCAGCTTCGCTGGATATCAAACCACTTGAGCATACCTTTAGCGCAGAAGCAGATGATGAGGTGCTGCGCATTCTTGTGCTCGGTGGATCCGCGGCGAGAGGATTTCCCAATCCGGACCACGGTTTTTCTCGACAGTTGCAGGTCATGCTCAGCGACGCGCTACCCGGGCGTCGGATCGAAGTCGTGAACACGGCGATGACCGCGATCAATTCCCATGTCGTCTACGCTGCGGCGAGGTCTTTCCCACAGGGTGTTGCTGATTTTGCCGTTGTGCTCATGGGCAATAACGAAGTCATCGGGCCTTACGGCCCCGGCACATTTAATCAAGGTTTTCTCGCAAATATTGGGTTAATCCGCGGATTACAAGCGCTAAAACGTTCCCATTTTGGGCAAACTTTTCTCAACACAGTCGGTAATCTCAGCCCTGCGGATCACAAGCAGGATCTGCAGTGGAAAGGCATGCAGATGTTCACCGACGAAACCGTGTCTTTTGACGATCCGCGCTTGGAAACCGTATATGCGCATTATCGGCAAAATCTGGCTGATATCGTCGACAACCTGCAGGACAAAGGCGCACATGTCATTCTTTCCACAGTCCCGGTGAATCTTCGTCACTCAGCACCGTTTGCTTCCATGGCGCTTGATCAAGTCGCCGAGCTACAGGGCGAAAAGTTTCAGGCACTGAGAGTCGCCGCCGCCGACCGGATGGTGGATCAGGATTGGCAAGGGGTGGTTAGTCAGTACTCCGCCGCACTGGAGTTGGCGCCGCAGCATGCTGATACGGTCTTCGACCTAGCGTCGGCACAGGAAAAAGCAGGGGATTTTGCGAGTGCCGCCAGTCGCTACCGGGATGCACGGGATTACGACTCGCTGCGCTTCCGGGCGGATTCGCGCATTAACGACATTGTCCGTGAGTTGGCGTCAAGTGCGTCCGCGGCGGGGCTGACTTTCGTGGACGGAGAGTTGGCTTTTGAGCAAAAAAGCGAACCCTTCAGTCCAGGCTGGGATCTTTTCCATGAGCACGTTCACTACAATTTTGCCGGCGATTATGTTCTGGCGCGGGAATTTGCAGGGGCGATCCTGGCCAAGCTTGGTGTGAAGCGAGACAACTTGTTACCCGAATCCGAGGTGGCTTCGCGCGTTGGCTATCCCAGCAATATGACGATGAAGGTGCTTGATCGAGTGCTCGGCATGGTGCAATCGCCGCCGTTTATCGGGCAAAGCAACCAGCAAGCCCTGGAGCGCCTGATTCAGGGGAAAATGGAGGAGGTGGAACGGGAGTTGGGAACGGTTCCCGAGCAGATCGCCCGCCGGGAGGCGATGTTGCGCGGTGGTGGTGGCGATTGGCGTATCCATTACGAGATGGCCTACCTTTATGAGCATGTTGGCAACCGCGAGGCGATGTATCAGCAGCTGTACCAGTTGTATGAGGAGTACCCGTTTCATCATGACAGTCTGGTGATGACGGCAAAAATGCTCCACCAGGATAAGCAATACCGCCGGGAGATTCCGTACCTTCAACAGGCATTGCTGCATGCGAGAGGTGATGAGCTGATCATTGCGCAGCTGACTGGGTGGCTCGGGCTCGCTTATTTCAATATCGGCGATGATGCGCGGGCGACAGCGGCTTTGCGCAGCGTGCCCGACCAATACCCGGCGCAGATCCACTACGCATTGCAGGCTTATGCGACCCTGATTCGCTATGCGGATAAAGCGGGCCGCGCCCAAGAGGTAGCGGATTATGCGGCAGAGGCTCAGCGCTACGCTGAAAAAGCCTTGAGGCAGGGCCTTGCTCAGCGCTATCCCCCGTTTTATCGCAAATTGGTGCAGATCATGCGGATGGCGGGAGATGACGCTGCCGTCCGCAAGTGGCAGGGCAGGAGCCTCCAAAACCGACCGGATTGAGCCCTAGGGCGGCTTTTGGACGGCCAATCCACCTTATCCCACCTGAACCCCCTCATATCGCGTTTCACTTAACCTTGCGAGATGTTTCGAGGATAGTGAACAGTGAAAATAGTTATGAGCCCATGCTGGGGATAATAAATGAAAGACCTGGACAGATTTCTTCAACGTTTTGCTGGTTCCCTTACTTTGGCCGCCGTGCTGGCAGGCTGTGGTGGCGGTAGCGCCGAGGATCCGGAGACACCCCCGTACTACCCGGAGGCCGAGGAAGAATGGGAGTTGGTGTGGAGTGACGAGTTTGACGGCGACACTCTGAACCTTGCCAATTGGGATATTCAGCAGGGGGACGGCACCGCAGAGGGGATTCCCGGCTGGGGCAACAATGAACTCCAGTGGTACTCCGCCGATAACCTCGCCGTCGCCGATGGTAACCTCACCATTAGCGCTCGCGCTGAGGCGGTAGAGGGCTACGGCTATACGTCAGGTCGCATCAGAACCTACCAAAAGTTCGAGTTCACCTATGGTCGCATAGAGGCAAACGTCAAGGCCGCGCCCGGTCAGGGTCTGTGGAGCGCATTTTGGATGATGCCTACGGATTCTCCTTATGGCACGTGGGCAGCCAGTGGCGAGCTTGATGTGATGGAGGTGATCAACGCCGATACTGAAAACGAGCGGGTATATGGCACGGCACATTACGGGTTTGCGTGGCCTCTGCAGCAGCAGTCACAGGGTCCTGCCACGCCGGTAGAAGACCCCTCCGACGATTTCCACGTTTATGCGTTGGAGTGGTCCGGCAATGAACTGCGTTGGTATGTGGATGGCACCAACTACCAGACCCTGAATCGCGATGGCTGGTATACCTACTATTAC
>Ga0181568_10001361_pt1 | contig 22446 bp, 15 predicted proteins | sample 101ome_20_FD_133758 | JGI IMG/M metagenome (GOLD analysis project Ga0181568, IMG submission 133758) | Coastal salt marsh microbial communities from the Groves Creek Marsh, Skidaway Island, Georgia - 101404AT metaG (megahit assembly) | ecosystem: Environmental > Aquatic > Marine > Intertidal...
GGAGCCCAAGTCAACGTCCATCATCTTCAGACTGCTCATGGCGTTGATTCCTGAATTTGCATAGGAATCAACATCCACGTTGCTGATGTAGACATCCGAGTTGCTGCCGTGCATCGAGTCAATGGCGACACCGGTCTGTGCAGACGGGTTGGTCACCGTGATGTTGGACAGTGTCACGTCTTGGAGGTCAACATCGATGAAGTTCACGTAGGAGTTCTCCACCGTCAGGTTCTCTGCGTGCAGAGCACCGGCCGTGGAACCTGGGAAGTTCACGATGGTACCAGCCCAAGACTTTCCGTCCTTGTTACAGTTCTTGATGTCACCTTCAATCAGCGTAGCAACCGTATTTTCGGGGAAGTTGAAACAGGCTTCATCCACACCGTCGATACTGAAGTCCGACATGGACAGGACCGTTCCTTGACCACTTCCGTGGGTGAAGACCGAACCGACATTGGTGAAGGTCACATCACTCATCGTGTAGTTACCCGTGTTACAGTCAGCCGTTGAACTACCACAGGACGGACCTGAGTTGTCGTGTCGGCTTCCGGAGCGGAAGACTGCATCACTGGTGTTGTTGAAGTTCACGAAGCTGAACTGGTGTCGGTCATCGGTACCGCCAGCCGACGTACAGTCGTCGGTGAAGGCCATTCCGAGCCACTCGCCACCGTTCAATCCGGAGAAGTTGATGTTGTGGGTTGAGTTACCCAAAGCAGTCATCTTCGTACACGAACCGTCGAAGGAGATACCCTTGCCTGCAGCGACAAAGATCTCAACACCGGGCTTGATGGTCAAGTCGGAGGAGACCACGAGGTACTTGTTGGTCGGGTTAATGCGGATTGGGCTGTCAGTCAAGTCCCAGACTGGGTCTTGCGTGATGTCAGCGGTAACGTCCGTACCCTTTCCTTCATATGGCATGACACGGTAATACACCGAACAGTCTTGGTTGGAGTTCACGAAACAGTAGTAGTTGTTGTAACCTGTCCAGAACGGAGCGATGGTACCAGCACGAGCGAGGCTGCTTCCCTTGTATGGGAGGGCCGGCTGGTGGTAGGTCCACAAGTTGCGCTCAACGTTGGTGTTGCCGTTGTCGATGAAGTACATCGAACCACCGCGTCCGAGTTGAACACGGTCGTTGCTGTCGTCACCGTCGTAGGTGGTACCGAAGTACTCAAACTCGAAACCTGCTGGGAGGTCGATGTTGGCGTTACACTTGTTCTTGTATGTGTTCCAGTAGTAGGACGAGATACAGTAGTAGAGGTAAGGTCGGCCGTTCGAGGTACCGGACATGGCCGTCTGGGCGTTGGTCACTTCTGTGAGACCCTTGTCGAAGGACTCCCATGCGTGGTCGGTAGAACTGGTCGTGATACGGAAGTTCGAGGTCGTTGGCACGTGACCTGGGTTGGTGTTCCACGAGGTCGCTGCCGAGTGTGCAATGCTCGCACCCTTGTTTCGGGTTTGGTCCATGTAGCCGATCGACCAAGAGTTGTAGGTCGTACGACAGTTGGAGTCGTACTTGAACTCAATCTCGTTGGTCACGTCATAGAACAAAGCCTGAACGGTACAGAGTTGTCCGTAGGTGTAGTACGACAAGTCTCGCCACTCCACGACGAAGACCTTGTTGGGGTCCCCGCGCTCAAAGGAGTAGGTCGAAGACGTGTTCACGTTGATACCGGAACTGACCGTCGAGGTGTCTCGTGCGGTGAAGTAGTACTCCACGGTGTCGTTCACTTCCAGGTCTTCGATGTCAGCGGACCAGGTACAAGCGCCGAGACTGCACTGAGCACGGGTCTTGCCAGACTCTTGCGTCATGGCGGAGGAGACCCAGCTACCTGCCGAACCGCCGTCGGGGGTGATTCGGTGATAGAGGGTTGGTCCAACACCAGCAGAACTGCTGACGTTCAATCCTGAAGCAGGGTCGCCAGCATCGAGGATGGTGACTGAGACCACACGCTTCTTGGAGTGGGAATCCTGCATAGCGGAATGTGTGAATTCAGGCTTGAAGGTGTCGGGTGTTGGTGCAACGTTACCGACCTTGTAGGTGATTTCGCCTGTGGAGGCTTGTCGACCGTAGTAACCGGTTCCGAGGGCGAATCCACTCCATCGGTAGGAGGAAGTGGAACCGTAGACCATGTAGTAGGCCGAGGTACATCGCTCGTTGGAGGACGGTGCTCGGTAGAAGTAGTACCATCCGTTGGTGGTTACACACATTCGGTCAGCCACGTTCGAGGATCCAGTGGAGTTGAACTTGAACGTACCAAAGTCGCCCGTGATGTCGCCTGGGATGGCGAATCGGTAGGCTTGAGTGTATCCGTAAGACAACGACGAGGTAGCCTTTGCACCACCGGTCAGAGCGGTGTCGATTCCAGTGGTCGTGTCGATACCGACGGTAGCCCAAGCGTTCTTGGCGCTGTTGTATACGAAGATGATGTTCATGCCTGGGCCGTCCTTGGCGCCGACTTGCAGGTATCCATCACCGTTGTTGTTCCACAAATTCTGGTTGAATTTGTTGGTCACACCGGAGCTGGAGTACACACCGTATGTTCCTCGGCTTGGGTTCGTGCTTCCACGAGCGATCCAGTTACCGTAGAAGGTGCTGGTGCTGGTGTAGAAACAGGAGGACCCGCCCGTGCCACAGCCTGACGTGTCAAATTCAAAGAAGTACTCGTCAGAGTGGCTGTAATACGTAAGTTGGCGGTCAAAGAAGCCCTGAGGGTTGAAGTAACTGCCAGCGTGGACGTCGGTGGTCAACACGGTCATCTTCTTGTGAGAAGTTGGTGCGTTGGCTGGGTCGACGATCTCAAACTCGTAAGGCGTTGGTGCCGTTTGGCTGCCGGTGAGAGCAGGTTCGTAACCGACGTTCGGGCCGTTACTTCCCTGGTTGAGGTCTTGGTACTTCCAGTAGTACTCAAGACTGTCACCGTAGCTCAAGTCAGGCGTTCGGGCCTTGAACCTACAATCGGTGGATGTGCTGCTGCACGTGCCGATCGAGACGAGTTCACCTGCGTCGAATTGGTTGTTGGAACCCAATCCGTAGGTGGTGCTGCTCCATGAGGTTCCACCGTCGGTTGAATAGAACAACTTCGGTGCTCCGCTGGAGGTCGTGTCGATACCCGACATGTCTGTCAACTTGATGAAGAGTGTTCGCTCACCTTCAATATAGGAATCAATGCCCGTGTAAGGCACAAAGTCAGGCGTTGGTGCATCTGCGTCTGTACCACCAGAGTAGGTGATCAGCAGATGGGAGTTGCGGCTTCCGCTTGAGTAAGCGTAGGTGTAGTAGTAAGCACTGCTGTTGAAGCGCTCCGAGATACCGATGTTACCTGCACCGTTGGTGACTGCTGTTGAGATGTGAGACACACCACCAGAAGTAGCAGCACAAGCGGTAGAGGAACTACAGAACGTCACGGTCTTCCATCCCGTACCCATGGTACTGACGGTTCCTGCTTGCGGAGAGTTACCACCGGAAGCGATTAGACTTCGTGCGGCGGTACCACCGTAATTACGAACCATGTAGGAGTTGGAAATTGGACTTCCGTTACAAGAACGAACGTTGATGTTGTGGTTGTAGCGGTTGTCAAGACCACAGCCTTCCAGAACCACGACGGAGGCGGTGCGGGACCAGCCGTATGCGTAGTTCATGTATTTCTTCCACTCGATCTTGTCGATGGTTGCACCGGAGGGCAACTGCGTGTTGGAGGAGAAGGAGTACTTGTGCCATGGCATGTAGCGGAATTGGCTGTAGTAGCGGTAGTGGTATCGGTAGGAACTGGTGTAACAGTAGCCGTAGTAGATGTAACAGTAACCACCAGAGGCCGAGTTGACACGAATGGACGGGTCAAGAGCCAGAGGGAAGACACGGTCTTCGCTCATTAGCCACTCTGCATCAACGACCGTAATCAGGATGATTTGGGGGCCGTAGACCTGGACAAAGAAGGTCCCTGTGTAGGGCTCGTTTGCCTCTGGCTCAATGATGAGAGGTGCGGGAATCTCAGCGAGGAGTTCACCAGTTTCGACATGACGGATTTGGAGATCTTCTTGCGTGGAGAAGAGTTCCTCGCCCAGCATGGTTTCGCCCGAGAACAGGGCGTAGCCAGCAGGCATGCGCATGCCTTCGCTGATACCAAACCACTTGGCGTTTGGTGGGAGCACAGGAGCCTCACGGATGACGAGGTTCTGCTTGACTTCGTTGGCCTCGACGGTGTAGTCAAGGTCGAAGCCCTCAGCGATTGGGTAACGAATAACGTTTCCACCGACTTCAACGCCGTTGACGGCAGGAGGTGCGATGAACGGCTCAGGTGCTGAACCCGTTTCGTCAAGGGTGACGATCATGGGGTTAAGCCCGGAGACGATTGGGTCCACGAACTGGTTGACCTGCACGGACATTCCGTTGGCAACTTCAGGAGCAAAGGTGGTCGTGAAGGTGTTCTTCGTGACGCCCCAGCCCTCTGGGTAAGCCTGAATGTTCAGGTCGATGTTCTCCCACGTCGAATCAGCAGAGAGGTAATGCAGCGGCTCGCTGCTGACCATCTGCGTGATGGTGCCATCCTCGTTGAGGTAGGCTTTCGTGGTTTGGTCTCGCATCCCTTGAAGTTCAAGCGATGGGTCGTATTCATAGTCTGCTTCAGCAATCTTTTCGGGGAGCTTGAAGTAATCATCAGCTCCGACTGAGCCTGCTTCCACAAACTCAGCGTTTTCACTTTCGTTGTTGTCAACGTAGCCGCTCATTGGCATGAGCACCATCAACGCGCACAACAACAGTGCAACCCCGATACCGCCGAAGACGGTTTTCTTCTGGTTTTTCTTGTTTTCCAACATAGTCATTCACCCCATACGGACTGTATGCACTGCATCCCACGACTTACACCATTTATATTGATTGGGGTGCAATCTGTTTGAAAAATCCAGCATGACCCGCATGGCGAGAGAGCATAATTGAAGCGCTCGAAAACCAGTCTGTTGTGAACATCTCTTTTTTTTCGGCAAAAAATATCAGTGCTTTTGCATGCCCTCAACACGCATTTTTACGTCGTTAGACGCCCTCACGCAAGGCCTAACGTATGGCGAATAACCAAAAGAACAAACTCCGGTTCGAACAACTCCTTGCCGCCGTTGGTCGCATCATAACCCCATGACGCGAACTCTTTCGTGACAAGTTCACAGTGGGTTTTCGTATGTCAAGAAATACATTCCAGGATCGACGAACAGTCACCAAGAGTTACAAGTCCGTATCCATCACCGGCCTCAGTTGAATGAATCGGAACGGTGTTGAGGAAGAGAGAAAAGGCCGGAGGGGCCGCCTTAGCGACCCCTCCAGCGTTGTACACCCCAGTGGGGTGGAGGTTGGCTGTTCAAGAGTCGGGATCAGTAATCCCAGTCCTTGCCCTCGCCGCCTTCGCCATCGCCTCGGGAGAGGATGAAGGCGCCGACAACGAATGCCAGAACAACAACACCAGCAATCATGCCCCATGCGTACATCGGGATGCCTGCGCTTGCGCCATCGCCGCTGTCGTCACCGATGGTGCCGTTACCGTCGTTAGCGTTGGAGTTGTCAACCGTTCGAATGTCCTGTGCTTCGTTCATGGAAGCTGCTGCGTCCATGTTTGTCTTGTCGTCCATACCGACGACGGTGAAGTAGTAGAACTGGTCCGTGCGGATGCTCTCTGGCATGTTGATGGTCGTGCTGACTTCAGCACCGCCCAGAGCAACACCGTCTGGACACGGCGTTGGCATGTTGGCTGCGTCAAAGTCCTCAGACATCCAACACACGTGCCACATGGCAACATCGCTGGTGTCACCTGCGACATCCCACTTCAAGTCCCAACTCGTACCGTCAGCGCCGACCTCAATCTGGAGGTTGCTGATGGTGTAGTCACCGTCGACTCGCTTGTCAGCGACAACGGCAGCCAGTCCTGGAGTGGAACAGCCTTCTTCGTTGCAGACAGCCACGGTCACGTGGTAGGTTTCGCCGTGGGTGGTTTGGGAGCCGCTGTAGGTGAACGTGCGGTCCTCATCGGCAACTGCTTGCATGTAACCGTCCTCACAGTCAGCGTCGGCCTCACAGATGTGGACCATGATGCTGTCGGACGAGAGCAGCGTACCGGTGATGTCCCAAGCAAGAGCAATGGCACCGCCCTTAGTGGCGGTGGCACTGAATCCGCTGACGGATGCATCGGGGATGCTGGCTTGAGCAAGTTCACCGCCCATCAGCACCAAGACACCCGCTGGCACAACAGGGCTGTTGGCAGGGATATCGTAGGTGAAGACCTCGGTGGTTGCATCTTCGCCTTCTTCTGCCGTGTCGGAGAAGAGGATCCACTTGCCCGAGCCGTCGATGTACCACAACGAGGTGGCTTCAAGGCTGGTGTCAACGATGACCGAGAGTTCTTGGTCGAGGATGTCGTTGGCTGGGAAGGTGGTGCTTGGCGCATAGTCCACCGCAGCCACGGCAGCGTATGTGCCCGAGAAGCCTTCGAGTTGAACCGAATCGTACGAGGTGATGTCAGCATCGGTGAAGTCGCCGATGGTGAAGTTGCTCAGAGCGAAGTACTGGAGCGGGTACTCAATGGAGATACCAGAGTCGCTGGTTGCGGTGGCAACTGCGTCGTTCCAAACAGCGAGGTCAATCTCTTGAGAGACCAGCCCGTTATGTGCATCGTTAACCACAGCGGTCACGATGAGGTTGCCAACAAACTCGGTGGCAACGGGCGTTTCGCAGGTTGAGCCACCGTCAGCCAAGGTTCGGGTACCGCAACCAAGCAGTTCGCCACCTTGGTAGTTGAACGAGAACTCCAATCCGTCACCGGACGGGTCGTCCACGTCGAAGGCTGCAACCGAGAACTGAAGCAATGCTTCCTGGCCCACCACAATGTTGCCTTCCGTAATCAACTCAAAGGAAGTGATCATGGGGAGGTTGTTGATAACATCGGAGACCATCGTCACTTGGTTGTTACCGGGTCGCTCGTCGCCACCAGGAACGGCATCCCACGTAGCGGTATCGTTCTCGTCACTGGATTTTTCATTCATGGCCAAATCAAAGTCGAAGGTGTATTCGCCGGGTTCAAGCTTGACGAAGACGCAAGCAGAGCCGACAAAGTCGCCCATGCCACCGAGTGCATTGTGAGAGTAAGGCATGTCGGTACCGGTGGTACATTCGTTGATGACACCAGAGTCAACCAACCCGATGACGTCGTGCGTGATGGTGTAGGACACGTTCCAACCGTAACCAATCGTACCGTCGCTGCCTCGATGTTCAACGTCTGCATAAATTAGAGCACAGCCCACGTTCAAATCGCCGCCGAGTCCTTCCTGAGTGAAGGTGGCTGGAGCGCCTGTGCAGTCGTCGTCGTAGTTGTAGCCTTGATAAACACCCATGCGAGAAATGCGGATGTCGTTGTAAACGTCTTTGCTTCCCGTGATTTCATCGAAATCCGTCTTGGGTCGGTCATCGTTGGACATCGTCACTTCACAGAAGTGGCGGAGCGTGGTGGAGTTGGTTTCGTTGCCTTCTCCGCCGTCAACAAATTCTTCACAATCAGTGAACGGACCGTACATGGTGAATTCAATCACTTCAACAGTGACTTCGAAGCCACCGCCTTGTCCGAGAGGTACCAATTCACCGTTCATGACTTCTGCGGATTGGTAGGTAAGAACAGCGCGTGTCTCCTCGGTAAAGTTGGTCGGGTCTGTTTCGTGCTCAAAGGTGCGTACAGTGGCGTCGGTACCGATCGTCATCTGCGTGATACCACTGTTTTGCATGAGGTCAGTGCCACCGAGCGTGGCCGTGTCAGCGTCACCGGAAACACGAACCTCGACGAGCACGTTGCGTGGGGAGAACGGTTCAGAGCCGTTGGCCTCCACGGTGAGTTGGAATTCTCCGGAGGAAAGCGAAGCAGCGTTGAGGCTGTCTGCATTTCCAGCAGGGTCGTTGGTCCATTGAAGGTCGACCGAGATGTCGAACCAATCTTCAACGACGACGAACACAAGCTCGTTGTTGTTGGAAGCGTCGGCATCGGTTGGACTGTCAACAGCCACTTCGACAATGTAGCGACCTTGAGTCGGCGTCCAGGTGACGTCACCGCCGCCGCCTTGGAGTTGAAGGGTCACTTTGCCACCGCCAAGGAAGGCACCCGCTGCAAGCGGGTCCACATTCGAGTCGTAATCACAAACCGTGGCATCGTCGCACATCACATCGAGATTCTCCCATTGGAGCGGGTTGCCCGAGGCGTCGTTGGCGATGTTTCCTGGGTTCCCGTTTCCGTCTTCCAAGTAGATGGTGACGGAATACGACAACTCGGTCGCATCTGCATCCCCTGCGTTCTTGATGTACGCAGAGAAAGTGGTTGCTTGCCCAACCTGCAATGTGTTTCGACATCCGTTGATATCGTCACAGGTCGTTTGTTTTGGCGTGGTGATGGCGATCACGGAGGGGTCGGCGCCTGCACGTGCGCCAGTCTCCTCAATCGTCACTTGTTCTTCTAGCTCGTAGAAGTCAACGCCAGCGAAGAAGCTCGTCAGCATCAACAACCCGAGAATTACAGGTGTCATATTCTTCATATCTATACCCCCGAGGGTTCGGTATCCCTCCCCACGCTATGCGTTGTATTTATACTATAGGAAGGATGAATCATGGGTCATTCAGCCGAAAAATATGCGGAATTTGGGCATAAACGGTGTTTTTTCATTCATCGTGAAACCAAGTGGTCCAAGAATTTTGTAAGAACGCACTCCAAGAATTTACCATTCCCCTACGCCGTCCGCAATGCCGCAGAAGGTGGAATGTTAGCGGCCTGACGTACGGGAAACGCTGTGGTTACCAGTACCACCAACCAACCAAAGACAAACACTGCAAGAGTGGATAGCCACGGGAAAGCAAAGGCAACGCCTTCATCCTTCCACAAGGCCGTGTACAGAACGAGATGGAAACCATAGCCAATGACCAAACCGTTGAGCATGCCGAGGACCGCCACCCACGAAACTTCGATGGAAAACATTCGAAGGACATGCCGTTGGCGGAAACCAATGGCTCTCAACATGCCAACGGTCCGCCTTCGTTCGCTGACATTGCGAACCGTGACCACGCCGATACCAGCCACACCGACGATCAACCCGAGCGCCAAGTAGCCCTCAAACAGGGAAAGGATGGCAAGAACGAGTGATTGAATGATCATGATTTCATCGGCCACCGTCTGAACGTTGATGTTGAGCGAGGCCAATTCCCTATCGAGCACATCCTCGAGTTCCGCTGCTGCCCTTCGTTCCTCGACCGATTTCCCCTGAGCGGACATCGCAACGGTCGCAAATTCATCGCTCGTTGCTTTGGCATCAGGCGACACGCTGACGTACATCCTCGTGATTTCTGCACCGAACTGTTCCTCGGCAACCTGACCGTTCATCCACACGCCCGGCGAGAAGATGTAGGAAGACTGTTTGAGGAAGCCCCCAACACGTACTTCCTTGGTGTTTTGTGGGTTTGAAAAATCAATTAGAGAAATTGAATCTCCAATTGAAAATTGAAGTGGAACGAGGCCTGCCCCATCCGTCGTGGACTCAAGCCCAAAGGATGCGTCAAGGAACACGATATCGTTGAATTTTCCAATTGAAATCCACGCCTCCTCAGAGGTTGCGCCGAGCGATTCATCCCACAGGTGCAGCGGTAGGCCGCCATGAACAATGAACCCGTCATCAACACCCCTGATCAAGTACGGCATCCGCTCGCCAGCCGCATCTTCAAGATGGACAGGGGCCCTGTAGACCGACCCAACCGCATCGATGTTACCAATTGAGGAATGGTTCAATCCCCACGATGCAACATCTTCGCCGAGGGCGATCGGGCGTGAGCGGCTTGAGGTTAACAAGAGCTCAAACTCACCTTCTGCCTCATGCACGAACTCCGAGGAATATGTATCGAATTGTTCGGTGTACCCCGCCAAGACGACCACCGAGAACATCGTGATGGAAAACATCCCCATCACCACCGCTGTTCGAACGGGATGAGCCAACGGATGTGCGAGAGCAACCGAACGGACCGGACCACCACCAAAAACCCGTTTCTTTGACAGCCATTGAACGGCCATTGGCGCCCAACTGGTCAGCACCAAAACCCCGGACAAGACCTGAAGCAAGCCCAACACGATGAACGTCAACTCGTTGGGCTCCATTTGCTGACGAAGTGGGTCAATGGGCGCCAAAACGAGCGTCCAAAGCAAAAACAACACTCCGAGGGCACCAAGGGTGTTTCTCGGCGCAAAGCGGGTCCAGCCCGTAATGTTGCCCTTGGCCACAAGAACGGGGATTTGCCAGGTAAGCAACGGTGTCAACAGGAGAACAAGGCCAACACCCGCCCCAACATAGGCCACGTACGAGAACCCGCTCGAGAGCCCGGCCAGTACGAGGGTGGTGGCGCACAAGCCGGCCATACCAAAGCCGACGATTTGAACGAGGAACACGCCCCAAGGTACGCCGCGCCGAAGGGGGGGACGACCTCCTTTGAGGGCCCGAACAATGTTCAACTGCGCATTGTACACTGCACTGCAGGTCAGCAAGAGAACCGAGAGAAGTGCACCCCAAATCCATCCTGCAACAAACGAATCCCATGTCCATGCAAAGGTGAAGGATTGCGCCCCTACGCTCTGGAAAATGGACGTGAATCCAACGGAAATCACCCATGCGAGAACCAACCCGAGCAGGGAACCAAGGGCTCCAGAAACGACCGCCGTAATGGTCCCTTCATAGACAAACATCGCCCTCGCATCGCTTCGCCGCAGACCCAAGGCCCTGGCTGTGGCCAATTCCGTGCGCCGAACGTCGGCCAAGAGCATGATAATGGTCAGTGACAACAACACGCCCGCAGCGATCGTGAAGGTGCCAAACACGAGGAACATGGCAGAAAGCAATCCCGAAGAGGCTTCGGCCTGTTCCGCCGCATCCAACTTAACGGCCCGAACGTTGAGATATAGGTCGTCAACCGTGCTTCGTTCGTCAAACCACACTTTGAAGCCTTGAATCACCGTACCGTTTTCATCCTCAAAGGCGGGACTCGAAAACATCACCAATGAGCGGTCATTTTCACCGGCGAGGGCCAACACCTCCGCATCCGAGAGGTTGACAAGGCCGAGCACAACGGCGTCGAGGTCGGCCAGTTGTTCGAATCCGGGAAGCGAAGTGTAGGAGCCAATCGGCATCAGCGAGGTTGTGCTGTCGTTTCCGTAGGCGTAGGGCAGGATACCCGTGGCCAGCAGCGGCGAAGAGGTGTTCACCAAATCAAGTTCATTCAGTCGTTGAGAAGTGAGCACGTTGCCTTGATCCACCTCAAGGGTGATGTTTTCCCCACCAAAAGCGAGGAACATCTGGGGGAACCTCCCAAACCCTTCGGCGTCGGAGAGAACGGGGAGCCGTTGACTGAGCGTGGCGTTGGTCGTGCTGTTGTAACGCAACAACCCTTCATTGGACGTGCACCAATGCACATCGGAAGCAACCGACACGGCAAGACCTTCATCACAGAACGCTGGGAGTTGGGTTGGACCGGTATCCCCCTCGGATGAATCCGGCCAAGCAGATTCGTCAATTTCCTCAACATCGAGCGGCGCCATTGACGAACGGTAATAGTCGGTGGACAGCAAGCCTTCAATGCTGAAAAACAGGTCACTCTCAACCAACAAATCGTACGCCAAGACGGTGGAAGGAAGCACCACATTCAGAGGAGACTGATTGACGAATTCAAGGGAAGACGTAAATTCGTTGAGGAAAAGTTGTCCGTCAACCTTCTCAAGCGCAAACCAACCGCCCGAAAATGCGGCAACAGCAACAGCATCGCCCTGCGTGATATGGACTGCCCGTTCCTCCTCGTCTTCAAGACCCTCGTCAACCAAAACAAGCCCCTCATTGGAAGCAATGAGGGCGGCTGTGACTTCTCCATTCCAAGCGATGTCGGCGACTCGGCCACCCTCTTCCACTTGCCAAATCCACGCTTCACGGTCCTCAAGAGATTCAAAACCGACACCCGTTGCGGCAGCGTGCCACAACGCCGTGTCGCTGAGGCGCAAGGCGGTGACATCTCGGTCTACCAGGGTTAGCAGAGGTTCTTGGTTCACCTCCACATCAACGAGCGGCACTTGGAGCACTTCGAGCATTGGCGTGTTTGGCGCCAATGTGGAAATGTTCTCCCTCAACGCCACAATATCGTCGCCTGCAAGGCGTTGCAAACCTGTTTCAGAGGAAATTGAAAGCGAGCCACTTCCACCATCAATGGTGTACACAAGGCCTGCATCTTCTCCGGTCAGCACCTCGTTCAAATGGCCCTCAATGGTCATGGTAGCCGACCGGATTGCTTCATCGCTCAGCGCATTGTCCAACGACAGAGCAATGCTGGTCAGCCTGTCTTGGCGTTGCATGAGGTCTTGTGCCGTGACGAGGTCAAGGAAAACAGCAGGCGACAACGTCCCAGCCATCGCTCCCTGGCCAGCGTTAGGGACGACAGCGTGAACGACGACGTCGTGCGTGGTTCGTATTCGCTGACCATCCTCGGTCACAAACAACCCCATCTCCAGTATGTCCCCTTCACCGATTTCCAACATCTCTGCCGCCACCTCGTTGAGCACCACATACGGTGTTTGAGAACCGGCGTTGAGGGATGCAAGCGCCGAGAAACGGAGTCCTGTAGCAGCATCAAGCGGTGACCAAATTCCCGCAGCATCGACGCTTGCGTTGTGAGCAAACAAGGCAACGGTGGGCTCAGCCAGTCCGGTTGGCGCCGTCAAACTCACCGAAGCACTGACACCGTATTGACGACCGTTCAAGGAGGAGGTCAGATCGGAGTCGGCCAACAGGGACTGCCACAACCGTTCTCCAATATCCTCTCGAAACTCCACTGAGGTTCCTGTTTGTGGGTCAATACCGGCCACCAGCACGTCCGTTTCGCCCCACGCTGCGCTCACCTCTCCTGCGACGGTGGCGTCGAGTGAATCGCCAACCACAAGCGACGAGGTGATGATGGCCGAGGCGATAACCAAGCCAGCGACCATCAACGCCGTTTGACGGCGGCGACGAAGCAAATTTTCCTTCGCAAGTCGCCATACAAGAAGACGCTGCGGAAGCACCATGGGTTGCAGGAACATCATCGACAACAGGCCGACCAGAACACCTCCGGCCAACCCGTTTGCCGTGGAGAGGTCGAGCCACGAAAGCAAGGCGAAGGTCAACATTCCGTCAACTGGACCGCCAAACAACAGCAGTGCCCGCTGGAGAGGGGTGCAGGAGGACCAGTGACCCGACAATGCCACGGATGCGATGCTGAACGCGAGGACAATGACGCCCACCACGGTCAGCGAAGCAAGCAAATTCATTCCTCCTCGCTGGTGCCGCCCATCACCGGTTGGACGATGAGCCCGTCTTGCATGGTGATGGTTCGTTGACACTGTTCGGCGATGGTTGCGTCGTGCGTGACAATCAGAAACGTTGTGTTCTCAACCTTGTTCATGGAGGTCAGCAATGTCATCACTTCACCCGACGTACCCGTGTCGAGGTTTCCGGTCGGTTCATCGCAGAGGATAATGGAAGGGCGATGGACAATGGCACGAGCCACGGCTACCCGCTGTTGCTGCCCACCCGACAATTCCGAGGGGCGGTGCTCGCTGCGATCCCCAAGACCAACCCGTTGGAGGGCCTCCAACGCTTCCTTGCGGGCATCCACCGGGGGAGTTCCAAGCAACAACAGCGGCAGTTCCACATTCTCAACCGCAGAGAGGACCGGCAGGAGGTTGAAATCTTGGAAAATGAAACCAAATTCCTTGCCTCGCAAGTCGGTCCTGGCGTTGTCTGAGATACCGTACAGAGGTTCTCCATTTACAGCGACCATGCCCGCACTCGGCTCATCAATACCAGACAAAATGTTGAGCAAGGTGGTTTTCCCGCATCCCGAAGGACCCATAACAGCCACCATTTCACCGGGTTGAACGACGAGATCGACACCTCGCACGGCTTCAACCGTGGATTCACCCGCTTGGTACAGTTTCCAAAGATTGGAGGCTTGCAAGGCAGGGGTCATGAACCAACCAAAGAGAATTGCATTGATAAATCCCTGCCCGAAGAGCCCATCATGGGCAAGGATGGCGACGGTTTGAGCGTCACCGTGTTGGCGTTCGGTCAACTTGCAGAGCGCCTCGGCGGCCGAACCCATCACCGCGTGGTACCGCCTGGCAGCACCGTTCAAGGCCTTGTGGAGCTGCTCGACCTTCACGAATGGATAGCGTTTGGCCTTTCCGTCGCCCTCGATGGCAGCCGTTGCTCGCTTGACACGCCCGTTCACGAAGGGGCGGAAATCGCCTTGTTGCCACCGGTGAGCGGGGGATAAGTCGCCGTGAAAGAAGGCGAAGAAGGAAAGCCTTCAACAACGGGGAGCGCCACCCGAGGTTGAGGATGACCCATGTTTGGTGGACTCGGACCGCTTGAATTGACCATCTTGCTCGGCTTGTTCTTCATCTTGTTTGGAGCGCAACGCCTTCCAGAATTGGCCAACGCTTTGGGACGGTCAAAAGGTGAATTTCATAAGGGACTCAACGAGACAACATCGATGGCCAAAGCAGCCAGCACGGTCGCCGATTTGGAAGCAGGAGGGCGCACACCGGACCAGGTGTTGATGGACCGAGCCAAGGCCTTGGGATTGAACCCAACGGGCATGGCTGTTGACGAGCTCGAAAAGAAAGTGAATGCCCTTGAGGCCCTCAACGGGGCCAACGATGAAGAGTGATTCACGAACGGCGGCGTTTGACCACCAACGGAGAGCCACACCGACGGCATTCGCCTGCAACGCTGTCCTTGGAACGCTTCACATGCTCAGGAACGGGAGCCACATCCCGACAACCCGTGCACCGCAATTCCCACATCCAAACGGCTGTGGAAGGTTTGTTGACGACCGCTTCGCAGACTCCTCCTGCATGCTGGATGGCGTTTTGAAGGCGATAATCGTCGGTGACCAAGGTGGCCTGAAGGCCAAGAGCCAGAGCCAACACATCAAGGTCAACATCAGAGAGGCGAACCAAATCGCCTGTTTGACTTGCGACGTTCGTTGCTTGTTCCAACCATGAGGCAGAGACATCCCGCCACACGAGGTCGGCCGATTCGAGCAGCAACAGACGCTCTTGGCTTAAACGGGCCAATTCCTCCTGTTGGGAGACCGCACACACGCCACCAGCGAGTTTCTCAAGCGGCCAATGAAGCAAGGCCGCTGTATCCAACACCCGCTCCATGGGGTGTTCAAGCGAATCACCACCATGAAGGCACCGCTCACCCCTACCTTCATCAAAGGCCATCGCCAGCGAGCGTCATGAGTTGGAAGGATTCCGTGCTTGAGGCCTTCGAGGTCTTTGGCCCTGCCAGCTTGTTTCTCCTCTCGTTTACCGAAGCCATCATCCAACCGATTCCACCGGATTTGCTCTACATCCCCATGCTGGCCAACGCCATTGGAGATACCCCGTTGGTGGTCTGGCTGTGGCTCGTGGTCACCCTCGCATCGGTGTTGGGTGCCCTTGTGGGTTATGCCATCGGGGAACGGTGGGGTACAACCTTGATGATCCGTTTCGGCCAAGAACGCCAACTGACCAAATTGGAGGCGCTCACCACTCGCTACGGCACGATGGGTATTTTCATCGCAGCCTTCTCGCCGATTCCCTACAAGGTGCTCGGATGGATGGCGGGCATGGGCCACATGGCGAAGAAGCCGTTCGTGGTCGCAGGCCTGTTGGGCCGAGGCCTCCGGTTTGGACTTGAGGCGGTGTTGATCGGACTGTACGGCGATCGTGCCCTTGACGCCCTCATGTGGTTCTTGGACAACGAGATTCTGTTGGGTGTCGGCTTAATCGCCTGCATAGGTCTGCTTTTCCTCGCATGGCGCTGGTGGTCGGGCCTCGAACAAGAACCGTCAACACAGGAATCTGAAACTCCTGCGTGAACCGTTGAAACGGGAACGGTTATCAACGGGCCACGGGTGGGCGAATTACCGCTGGTGTGGTGTAGTCAGGTCCATCATTACGGGTTTTCATCCCGTCGACCCGGGTTCGAATCCCGGCACTAGCATACTCGTTTTCTTGCCGTTTGATAGGGAAGGGCACCCCTTATGTATCGTCGGTGTGAAGTTGCCCTCATGGCCAAACGAAGCGAACGCGCCATGCGCACCCATCTTCATGGAAACAGCAAGGCATGGAAGGCAGGCTCAGCAAAAGGCAACAAACAGAAACACACTCCTTCACAATCAAGTGACCCAAAACGGCAGGTACTCCGAAAGCCCGAGCGTAAGATCGACTTGCACGAACTCACGCTTCAAGAAGCCAAAGAGGTCGTAAAGGCTGCCTGCAGAAAGGCAACGGTTGAGGAAACGCTCACCTTTTGCCACGGATTTAACCACGGAACCAAAATCCGTGATTTCATTCGAAATGGATCTTTGCACCAATCCCTGGCTTCGCAAAACATTCACGCTACGATTTGGGCGAAAGACGACGGGAACACCCATTTCAATCGAGAGGAGGAGGGAACCAAGTAACTCCCTTGCGCGGGAAAGTTAAGATGCTCAGTCACCTCGCATACATCATGGTCACCGTAGGAGACACCGCACCCGCCTTACCTTGACAGCCCCCGACAAAAACAAAGTCAGTCTTGCCGACCATGCAGGTTCACGAGTTGTGCTCGCCTTCTACCCTGCTGCATTCACCGGCGTCTGCACTTCCGAAATGTGTGCTTTTCAGGATTCAATGAATCAACTCAACGACGTTGGTGCAACGGTGTTCGGCGTGTCCGTTGACTCGCCCTTTGCCAACGGAGCTTTCGCCAAGGAAAACGGCATTGAATTCACCCTCCTCTCCGATGTGCACCGAACCATGATCACCGACTACGGCATGACCTTCGAAAATTTCGTCATCGACGGCTACACAGTCGCCAATCGTGGCGTGGTCATCGTCGAGGCAGACGGCACGGTCGGCTACGTCTGGACGTGTGAAAACCTCGGCCAGGAACCCGATTACGAGGCCATTGTCGCTCATTGTGCGCAATGAGTCAAGCAAGCGTTCCGTTCTGGAAATCCTCGATCGCACGGTAGATTTCCTCACGTGTGTTCATCACGAACGGGCCATAACGAGCAATGGGTTCGTCGATTTCGGGCCCTCCAAGAAGCAAACATTCCCCCCCATTAGGGCCGGCGACAAGGGTCAGTTCGTCACCCTCGTTGAGCAATCCCAACCCGCCGTCAGCAAGTTCTCGCCCCTCAATGTCCATAGAACCACCGAAGGCGTAGACCATGAGGTTGTGCTCCGGCTGACACGGATGGGTGTAAGACGCTCCAGGTTTCATGCGGAGGTGAATGTAGGTGATGGGAATCACGGTGTCAATGACAGCTTCAACACCCAATGCCCGACCTGCAACAACCTTCGCCCACACCGTTTCGTCGTCGTTGGTGGCGACAGGAATGTCTTCGGAAGGAATGTCCTGATAGCGAGGAGGCATCATCTTGTCCTTGGCAGGCAGATTCACCCAAATCTGGAATCCATGCATCAAACCGCCGTTCTCCATCATGTGATCCTGAGGAAGTTCGGAGTGAATGACCCCTCTGCCAGCGGTCATCCACTGCACATCACCGGGATTCAAATCCCCGCTGTTACCAGCAGAGTCTGCGTGTTTCATGCCACCGTGGAGCAAGTAGGTCACCGTCTCAAAACCACGATGGGGGTGGTCGGGTGCACCCACGGCTTCACCAGGGCCGTACGTTACGGGACCCATCTCGTCGAGAAGAAGAAACGGGCTCATCAAACGCCCCATTGCAACAGGCCGACGCACCTTGAACCCCCCACCTTCAAGGACGGTGTGCGTCGGTACAACAGACCGGAGTGTTCGCTTCATGGACTCATCCTCGTGATGGTGTCCAAGATGGCTCGGATCGTTTCGGGATTGGCGGGCTTGTTCCGGTTGGTCACCAACGAACGACCGATGACGTTGCAGCCGAGGAACGAGAATTGGGAACGCATCGCCATGATGACGTGTTGCCCACCTCCGCCTGAATGCGTAGCAAGCGCCACCGTTCGGTCGCGAAACAAACGGCGGAAGTCATCCCCTTCACGGCTCAACCATGCAATGGTGTTGTTGAGGACGGGAGGATACGAGCCGTTGTATTCCGGTGCAAACACCATCCACGCATCTCCCTTCTCAAGACGGGCTTGCAACTCCTCTCCGCCTTCGAGGACCGTCGTGTCGATTTCACGCTGAACGGTGTATAAAGGGAAATCATAGGCATTGAGGTAGATCATGTCAACGTCGTGCCCCATCGATTCTGCGTGGACGGCCACTTCCTCCGCCAAACGGACGTTGTTGTGGTCCGAAGCGAGGACAAATGCGAGGTGCGCCATGACCGTTGTAGTGGCTGGACCCCTTTATGATTGGCAGTTTCATTGCCACGACCAAAGGCCGGCTTCAATCCTCGGAAACAGCGTCAAAGGCATCGGTGAACCGTTGCATCCACGTCTCCCGTGGAGTGCCTGAACGACCCGCCATGATGTCTTGGTGAGCCTCAAAGTAATGGGGCATCATCAAGGTCAACATTTCACGAAGCGTGTCGGCTTCAAACTCGACGGCTCCGCAATCGATACAAGCCATCTTGACCATGTGTTGGCGTTGGTATGCTCGTTAATTGATGTTGTCCGTTGGGTGGAAGAACCCGACAACTGCTCGTGAATTCTCACGAGGGATTATAGAGCATGGAGGGGCAACAAACCATGTGTCAGAAGCCATGATTTTGGAGCAGGCCTCCCTTGCGGACACCGATTTCCTCGTTTACACAGGCAACTTTTGCGGCTATTGTCGGGCGTTGAAAAATCTCCTTGACAGCAAAGGGTTGTCCTACACAGAACACAACTTTGACCAAGCGCCGCCTGAAATGCGCATAGCCGTTGTCCAGGCAACAGGCCACCGAACCGTGCCCGTTGTCTTTGATTTGAGAGATGAACAACCGTTGTTCATCGGTGGGTTTGACGAGACCAAGCGCTACCTCAAATGAAGGTCTCCAGCCATTCCTTGAGGGCATCATGGTGCTCAATGGGAATCATGTGGCCCTTGCGATGTTCGACCAGTTCAACCGCCCAGCCCGCCGTCTCAAAAAGATGAGCGATGGCCCAACCGTCCTCGATAGGCACCCGGACATCTTTTTCTCCATGCATCCAAAACAACCGCTTTGGACCCAACTCCTCGAGGCGCAGTCGCAACTCCATGGGGCGAACCAAACGCGTGCCCATGCAAATCACGCCTTCAATTCGGTCAGCGATGGGCAACTGAAGCAACTCTTGGGCCATGGCACCACCTTGAGAAAAACCTCCGACAATGAGCGGACCCATTGGGGCCTGCTCGGCGATCAGTTGTTCCAACTGTGAAAGGCTAGCATCAACATCCATCAATTCTCGACGTGAGAGGCTCATTCTGCGCGTGACATCCGCCTCGAAGTCTTCGTATCGCCACCAGGTCAGCCCTCGCTGAGGATGAGGAAAGCGGGCTTCAGGAACCAACAAGGTCCAGCCATCGGGCAGGATTTTTTCAGCGAAAGGGCGCATCATGGAGGCATCACCCGTCATGCCGTGCATCATGATGAGCGTCGGCATGGGCGTCCCTCACAAGGTCCACTGGGTTGAGATGGCACCAGCCACCTTGAGGTGAAGGGTGGATGATTGCCCTCGCAAGGTGATGGTCAGGGAATAGTCCCCCGAAAGCGACGGGATGGTCCCAATGGCGCCCTTTTCGGTGGCTCCCGAACCCCAAGCTCGCGTGAGCGGAGAGGCACCCTGATGGTCTTTCATGGTCAACGTCCCCGAACCCCCTCCAGCAATGTCCACGTCAAGATACCAAACAAGCACGTCCCAATCATCGCCGTCAGGGTGGCCACTGTCGAGGAAAGAATCGTAGATGTCGTTGTCGTTTTCCTCGTAGGTGCTATCCAACAAGTCACGAGCTTGGTAAAAGTAGACATCACCTTCGTAGCCGGTTCGTGACTGGGTGAGGGACAGCCGCAATTGTTCGGTGTTGGCATCATCGGTCCAAACAAGGGAATCAAGGAAACCCTCACGGCCGCTGAAGGCGTACATGAGGCGGTGACCATCCTCCGAATCAGCAAGGACATCAACCACACCGTTGTAGATGGAAACCGTGCTGGCAGTCCATGCTTGTCCGAACAGCGTGAAGGACCAAGTCTGTCCCTTTTCCCAAGGGAAATTGAACACGGGTTGCGCCTCTCCTTGCTCATACACAGAAAGACCGTCCATGGTGATGCGGCCGAGGAAGGGGTTGTGATTGATCACGGCGTGGCGTTGTGCCTCTCGTTCATTGGAGATGCCAAGTCGGTACAACCCGCCTTCATCGTCAACCTCGGCAACGACCAGGCGGGCACTGTCTTCCCCAAACTGAGGCGTCGTGAAGGTGTAGAGCCACTGGTCACCAACTTCCCATGTTGGGAGAACCAACTCCTCTGCCTTCGTGTCACCTTGTCCGGAAGTTGAAACGGTTGGGCCGTCAAGACAACCAGCAAGGCCAAGCGATAGCATCAGGACGGTCATGAACCACACGCTTCGCATGGTTAGCGGTCTCTAGCCTTGCTTGAAAGCCTAACGCTTCCAAAGAACACGTCGTTAGTGCTCAGAGAAGTCCTGTCTTACCGAGAACATCTGCCCCAGCAAGCACAACGGCCACAATGGACATCAACTTGATGAGAATGTTGAGCGATGGTCCAGAGGTGTCCTTGAACGGGTCGCCAATGGTGTCACCGATGACGGCAGCGTCGTGCGCCTCGTCACCCTTCTTTGCACCGGGAATGTGGTCTTGCTCGATGGCTTTCTTGGCGTTGTCCCAAGCGCCACCGGCGTTGGCCATGAAGAGGGCCATGAGCACACCGGTCACGAGGGAACCAGCAAGAAGGCCACCCAGTGCATCAAAACCAAGCGCGTATCCAACGAGGACTGGAGCGACCACAGCGACGACACCGGGTCCGACCATCTCACGCAGAGCGGCCTTGGTTGAAATGTCAACACAGGTCTGTGAATCGGGCTTCACGCCTGGCTCGCCGTCGAGGAGACCTGGGATTTCCTTGAATTGTCGGCGAATTTCAACCACCATGTCACCGGCAGCCTTGCCGACCGAGGTCATGGTCATGGCGGCGACCACAAAGGGCAAACCGCCGCCGATGAGCAAGCCGATCACGACCATCGGGTTGGTCAGGCCGAGATCCAGATTGCCACCGTTAGCCTCAATCGCCGAGGTGTAGGCTGCGAAGAGGGCGAGAGCGGTCAGTGCGGCTGAACCGATGGCGAACCCTTTGCCGACAGCGGCCGTGGTGTTGCCGATGGAGTCAAGTTCGTCGGTGATGGCACGGACATCTTCGCCCAAGCCACTCATTTCTGCAATACCGCCTGCGTTGTCCGCAACAGGACCGTAGGCATCGACGGTCATCGTCACACCCACCGTTGCGAGCATACCCATTGCGGCCATGGCGATGCAGTAGAGGCCGTAATCGGAGCCACCCAACTGGTTGGCGCCGAGGATACCGAGGGCGATGAGTACAACCGGAATGAAGGTGGACATCATGCCGACGGAGAGACCGGCAATGGCGTTGGTGGCAGGTCCCGTTTTGGACATTTCACCGATGTGAGGAATGGCCTTGGTCTTGACGCCCATCACGGGCTCGATACCGGTGTAGTACTCGGTCACGAGACCGATGGCGATACCGACGATGCTTCCAAGCACCACGGAGTGCATGATGCCGATTTCAACGTTGATCAAGCCTTGGCTGATGGCAGCGTAACCGCCGAGCCAGAAAAGTCCGGCACCAATGAAGGTCGTGTTTCGCAGGGCAACAGCGGGGTCTTTGCCGTTCTTTAGGAAGGCCATGGAAAAGACACCAATGATGGAGGCGATGTAACCGATGAAGCCCAAAAGAATGGGCATCATGATGTAATCTTTGTCGAAGCCATCCGAACTTGCGATGATCATAGCGGCAATGATGGAGCCGACAAATGATTCGAAGATGTCGGCGCCCATACCGGCCACGTCACCGACGTTGTCACCGACGTTGTCAGCGATGACACCGGGGTTACGTGGGTCATCTTCAGGGATACCGGCTTCGACTTTTCCGACGAGGTCAGCACCAACGTCAGCGGCCTTGGTGTAAATACCCCCACCGACACGGGCGAAGAGAGCGATGGATGAGGCACCCATACCGAATCCTGCTGCGGCAGAAAGGTCGGGACTTGTACCGTCAGCACCAAGCCAAAGAGCCACGAGGGAAATACCGAGAAGTCCCAGACCGCCAACGGAAAGACCCATGACGGCGCCGCCGTTGTAAGAGACAGCCAGGGCTCCGGCTCGCCCTTCGGACTTGGCAGCCATAGCGGTTCGGCCGTTAGCGGAAGTCGCCGCACGCATGCCCGAGAAACC
>Ga0181568_10001365_pt1 | contig 22431 bp, 18 predicted proteins | sample 101ome_20_FD_133758 | JGI IMG/M metagenome (GOLD analysis project Ga0181568, IMG submission 133758) | Coastal salt marsh microbial communities from the Groves Creek Marsh, Skidaway Island, Georgia - 101404AT metaG (megahit assembly) | ecosystem: Environmental > Aquatic > Marine > Intertidal...
AATTTGGCTTGCCCAAAAGGGCTCATAATAATCATTCACAAACTCACAGACCAAAATATCTTGTTCTTCTTTTGAATTACTAGGGGATACTTGTTGAAGAAATAATAAAAATGGATCGGAAGGCATACCATTTTTAATTAAATAATCCTGCAGTTCTTTGGATTCTTTTACGAGAAGAAGCCAATCAAAAGCTTCATCCATAAGATTGAGGTCTCTTAAATCAGCGATTAGGAAAGGGGCTTCATTGCTCAATCTAGTCTTGAAATAAAAATTCCTGACACCTTCATGGGAATTAATGTTCTGGCACAAAACCCCAAATAATAAGTTTCCAAGTGGGCCAATTTGATCTGAATCCATTGCCTGACCTATAGATGTAAAAAAGCTCTGAGCATCTCTGTGTTGAAGATAAAAGTAGGTCTGAAGCAATTGACTGGGCCATGTGCCCGATTCCCAGCCAAGCAATTGTGCAAGGTAGTCTTCGATATTGAGCTCGGCTTGATCTAATTTTTGATTCCGAGGTGCTTCAATTCCTAAAGAATGATTTTTATTAAGCACAGAATCAGTAGAAAATAAAATGGCTAGGAGATCCAATGCCTTAGGTAGTAAAAGATTTTTAATTAAGCTATGTTCATATTCTTCTTCAGAATTTTCAGGTTCCTGAAAAAACACATTGAGTGCATTTTTAATGTGATGAGAAATTTTCTCGGTTTCGGTTCGTTCAAATGTTGAAAGATAATCCTTTTGGGGACCTATATTCTCTTCAGTGAATAGAATTTCTAATCCCGCGACTGGCAGGGCTAAACTTGGTTTTGTGACCAACTTGACCTCCTTTACCTCACCCTGCTCTGTCTTGATCGAGATATTCATGCTTTGACTATCAAGAATCCATTCATCATCCAACTTGGTTACCTGATCAAACAACTTCTCAGATTTGGAATAAAGTAAGCCTGCTGGGGTAAAATCCGTGATAATATGAAGCCCTTTTTTCATATTTGAAAACCCCATTCCCATGGAGAAATTTCGGCTTTTTTCTGCACTCGGATTTAACTGAAGACCCAAGGAGAGCACTCCTCCTATTGACATCAAGAATTGCTTACCACCCTTTTCAGGGTTTTCATCATGTAAATAAAACCGGTCTTCGCTGAAGGATATGGTAAGATCTCCCTGCTTGGTGTCAGAAGATGAAATTTTAAGTGAAATAACAGGGTTCGTTTGGTCTAAAAATAAGCTAATTTCCTTATCTGCAATCTTAAATCTGGCTTTTAAATTTGGCTTTTTAAAAATAAAACGAGCCAGTAATCGAAGAGCCTCTTGCTCCGGTGCTAAGTCAGCCCCCAACTGGGGAAGGTGCTTATGATCACGAAGGGTAATCAAGAGATCACAATCCCCAGACAATTTACTAGGACGAACACCCACATGATAAAAACTACCAGACTCGAGTAACTTATTTCTCAAATTCTGGAAGTCCGAAGTTTTGAGGATCTGACCATTCGATAAATTGATTTCTTTCCTTACCCAATTTTCCACCATTTGAGGCTCATGGGAAGAAAGCCCATCGATGATAATTTCACCTAGGGTTAAAGCCTCTTTAAAACCCTTGGCATGAATGACCATGTAGAAACCATTATCCACTCTTCTAGACTGAAAAGATAATTCAAGACCAGGATATCCTTTTCTGGCTGCTTGAGCACCTGCAATGAGGTTAATTTCTTCCAAATATCGCGAGAGGCTTAGATTAAGCCACACCGAATCTTTATCTCCTCCACCAGCAATAGAAGCAAGTGCCGAAGCATAATCCAACGAAGTAAATCCAGGAAATGCAGAACCCTCCTGTTTTTTGGGAAAAATCAACAAATCAGCATCACCAAACCAACGGTAGTATTTCTCCTGTGAAAGATCGGAGTTGGAAAAAACGACCTGCTGGTTAGCTGAAAACATTCCGTCACTCAAATCCAAGGCCTCAACAGATCGTATGTAATCGGCATAAGATTTCGCTTTTACACCTGTAAGCACACGGATCAGTTGACTGAGCCAAGCGGGATATTTTGGATCTATTTCATAGCCCAAAAATTTAGATACTTCGCCCGTAGTTACATGCAGGGAAACCAGTATTTTGTTCTCGATTATACTTTGTTTCGCAGAAACTTTGGAATCTAAATAACCTAGAGATTTCAGGAAATTTTTGGCTTCACGAACCAATAAACCTTGAATCTCGCTCATTTCATTATCAGGGATGAAGTCTGGAGACTGGCACCTTTGCCAAGCTTCTCCTTCTAAGAGGAAATCTAAGAACCCACTGGGGGCAGATTTCTCATCAAATATAACCTCAAGATTTGGATGGCTATGAATTGGGCTACTTTTTTCCTCTGGTAAGAATGATAAAGTACTGGATTTAGCTAATATATTTTGAGCAACCACAAAAATAACTAGCTGATAAATTAATATTTTCATATTTCCATAGAATTATACGTAACACACCCTGTCAATATTGGCCGAACCTAGCCTTACTCTACTATGGAAAGCTTCTGATTGTCTATTCAAGGTCGCCTTTGCCAAGAAATTAACTAGATTGTACCCTTAAATGGATATTCATGGCAACAGATGAGAATTGGTGTCGCACAGATTAATCCAACTGTGGGCGACCTTGGCGGGAATTTACAAATCTGCCAAAACGCTTACATTGACTTGATTGAACGGGGGGCAGAACTTGTGGTCTTCCCTGAACTTGCCCTATGTGGTTACCCCCCCCGCGATCTGCTCCTGAAAAAGCGCTTTGGGGAGGACTGTCATCAAACCCTGAAGGATTTTGCTCGGCAAACAGGTCCCTGCCCTGCCCTGATTGGTTTTCCTCAGTTAGCAAAAGGAAACGGGAGGGAACCTTTTTTCAATGCCGCCGCCCTCTGTACCAATGGCACGGTCGCTCAGCTCTTCCAGAAAAGACTCCTCCCAACATATGATGTGTTTGATGAGGATAGGTATTTTGCCTCCGGGGAGGCTCCACTGTCCTTTACCCATTTGGGCCAAAAAATTGCCGTCACCATTTGCGAAGATATCTGGAACATCGATAAGGACTTACATACCAGCGATCCATTGGAGGAAGCCTGCTCCCTCCAACCCGATCTGCTAATCAACCTTTCCGCCAGTCCCTGGCATTACCTCAAAAAGAACCAAAGGAAGGAGCTCCTCCACAGGGTGGTGGATAAAATGAACTGCACCCTGCTCTACGTGAATGCAGTGGGGGGCAATGATGAACTAATCTTTGACGGTTCTTCCGTCGCTCTCTCTGCCGATGGCAAAACGATCCAGCAGGCAGCTCCCTTTGAGTCTTCCTGCATGGTTATTGATTTAGGTTCCAGCAAAGTATCCACGAAAATAGATCCTGAAAGTGAGATGGAATCCATCCGCAAAGCTCTCGTCCTCGGTCTGCACGACTACGCACACAAAAGCGGATTCAAGAAGGGACTGATTGGGCTGAGCGGAGGAATAGATTCCGCGGTAACCGCCGCCCTGGCAGTAGAGGCCCTGGGAAAAGAAAATGTGATTGGGATTAGCTTGCCCTCCGCCATTTCCAGTGACCATAGCCGGGACGACGCAAGGTCACTCGCCCAAAACCTGGGTATTGCCTACCATACTTTGCCGATCCAGAAGATCGTCGACTCCGCAGAGCACGAACTCGCTCCCCTATTTGCAGGAATGGATCCGGATGTGACCGAGGAAAACCTCCAAGCCCGAAGCCGGGGACTTCTTTTAATGGCGGTATCCAATAAGCTTGGTGCTCTCCTTCTGACTACTGGGAATAAAAGTGAACTGGCAGTGGGCTACTGCACCCTATATGGAGATATGTGTGGAGGGTTGGCGGTCATTTCAGACCTCCCAAAAACAAAAGTCTTTCAACTCGCTCGTCATCTCAACAAAGATCATGAAATCATCCCGCTTAATTCTATAGAAAAACCACCCTCTGCCGAACTACGGCCGGACCAAAAGGATAGCGACTCTCTACCGGAATACGAAATTCTTGACGCCATTCTACAAGAATATGTCGAGGAAGGGGGCTCAATTGACTCACTTATTGGCCAAGGGTTTGAAGAGGAGACAGTTAGGAGAATTGTCTCCTTGGTCGACCGTAATGAATATAAAAGAAAACAGGCCGCCCCAGGACTCAAGGTCAGCCCCCTTGCTTTTGGTATCGGGAGGCGCATGCCCATTGTTCAAAAATACTCCAATTAAAAAATTTCGATTATGAACACATCTGAATCTCTTTTCGAACGAGCCAAAAAACTGATTCCCGGTGGGGTCAACTCCCCGGTCCGTGCCTTCCGCTCTGTGGGAGGGACCCCCTTTTTCACCCAAAAGGCATCGGGTAGCCGACTGACGACTGCAGACGGGCAGGAACTAATCGACTATGTATGCACCTGGGGTCCGGCAATCAACGGACACGACCACCCGTTGATCCGGGAAGCTATTGCCGAAGCCCTGTCTCACGGTACCAGCTTTGGCACACCTGGCCCATTGGAAGTGGAAATGGCCGAACTCATTGTGGAACTCGTTCCCTCTGTCGAAAAAGTACGCATGTGCAATAGCGGAACCGAGGCCACGATGTCGTCTATCCGCTTGGCCCGTGGCTACTCTGGACGGAATAAAATTATCAAGTTTGCCGGTTGTTATCACGGCCATGTTGACAGCTTGTTAGTCAAAGCTGGTTCCGGTGCCCTGACCCTCGGCAACCCCGACAGTGCTGGGGTACCCTCATCCTTTGCGGCGGAGACGATTGTGCTTCCTTACAATGATTTAGATGCCGTATCGCAAACCCTCTCTACTTCCTCCGATGAAATCGCCGCTATCATTGTTGAGCCTTTCCCGGCCAACTGCGGTTTAATTTTGCCTATGGAGGGATATTTAGAAGGATTACGTAAGCTCTGCACCGAGCATGGAGTGGTTCTGATTTTTGATGAGGTCATGACCGGATTCCGATTAACCTCCGGTGGTGTCCAAAAGTTAACCGGAATCACTCCAGACCTCACCGCGATGGGAAAAATCATCGGTGGAGGATTGCCCGTTGGTGCCTTTGGAGGTAAAGAGGATATCATGAATCAGCTCGCACCCCTTGGACCAGTCTATCAGGCAGGCACCTTGAGTGGCAACCCGCTGGCTATGGCTGCCGGTATTGCCTCTCTAAAACTTCTCCAAGAGAGCAATCCTTATGACCGACTTGACCAGATGGGGAAACAGATTGCCTCGGGCATTAAAGATATTGCCCGTCAAAAAGGTCTTCCTGTTCAGGTTCCTCAGGTGGGTTCTATGTTTTGTCTTTTCTTTACTGATTCTCCCGTCTTGAACTTTGATGACGCAGTCAAAAGCAGGCACGAATCGTTCAATAAGATTTTTCACACCTGTCTGGAAAATGGAGTCTATCTACCTCCATCTTCCTATGAAACTTGTTTTATCAGCTCAGCACATATCGAAGATGATATTAGTAAAACCCTCGAAATCGTTGAGCACGCTATAAGCTCTTTTAGTTGACCTTTTGATCGACCCAAGAAAATAACAATATCAATGAAAATTTTTGTTCTACCAATTTTACCATTCTTATTGATGGTCGGATCGTTATGGTCAGAAGAAAGAATTCCTTTCTATGAGGACTATCTAGAATCAGGAAAACTAAAAGATTATCTGGAAGTTGCCCATAAATTTTTGGAAGATAATCCTGATTCGGATGAAGCTCCCAGGTTAGCTCTCGACCTTATTATGATGGGCAAGGCCACCGAAGATGTTAAATCTGTAATTCGTGGCACAGACTTATTGCTGTTTGATTACCTAGGTACTCTGCCCAGTCTTCATTTTATCAGTTCTTTCGATAAAGGTTCGCCGCGTTTATCTGAACTACTCAAAGTAAAAATCGAAGATAATGTCTTCAGTGATCAGAATTTTTCCAACCAATTTTCAGATACTTTAACTTTGCTGGGAAGAATTCATGGTCCTGAACTCCTAAGTGACCCCCGACTCCTCCTTTGGTCTTTTCTGTTAGTTAGTAATACCCAGAACGAGCCATTAATGGACAACCTCGAAAAACTTTCCTTGGCACTGGAAGAGAAAAACTTCAATTACCGTGCCCTATTTTCATTAATTAAAAGTAGTGAAACTCCAATTTCCAAAATTATGAACCTGCTCAAGTTAAAATCGGTGGAAACTGATTTCTTGATCAAGTTTTACACATCACAATTATCTGAAGAAGAGAAAAGTACTCCTGAATTCCTCGAAGCAATGATCGACTTCACTCTGTACGGAGTCCCTCCAAAACCGGATCTTGCCTTGGGTTATTTGTCTAATTTACCCGATGAAATATCCACACTCCCCAAGTATCAATTCTCTACCGCTTTCGCTCACCTAATCAAAGGAAATGAAGTAAGTTCCCAGTCTATTCTCGAGTCGCTTGCGCAAACATCTTCGGATTCTGATCCTTGGGTGCAAGTTGCTCAGTCAATCAAGGACGGGAAGGATTTTGCTGACAGTCGCAAGGCACTGTTTCTTGAACTTTTAGAAAAACTCTACGAACGCTTGTTTCGAGAAACCGAAGCCTTTTTAATTGAAGGATCCTGGGATAATACCGATTCATCCAACTCCCTTAATTTTGTCATTGGAGTAAATAAGTCGACCCAATCAGTTCAAATCCACCTTATTAAAAACGAACAACCCCATCTATCATACCTGGTTCAACCCGATCATTGTCAGATTTTTACAGATTCGGGTAAAAATATAAAATTTTCAAGTGGGGGTGCTTACCTGCTCCCCAAAATTCAAATCACACGCAATCCGGATTTAGGATCCTTCAATTATTCTTTTAACCTCAACTTTGGCAAAAGTTTTGAAGATTTCTCCGATCAAGTCTCCCAAAATCTTGAAATCTCCTACCTCTCCACCGAGAAAGGAAGAGAAGTTCTGCTTAATCATCTGTTCGAGCGCAAAGGAATCTGGCTTTCACCACCTGCCTCTTCTGATCTGGGAACGGTGATTACGATCAACCAGATCGATCCTCAGGTCATATCCAAAACTTACCGGATTGAAATATCTCTATCGGGCGAACTCATTTCTTTAATTCTTGGCAAACTCAAGATAACCAAGTTCTCACAAGGACGGGTCGATCTCTTGAGCAACCTGCCTAAGTGGCCCGAATCTTCCAATATAACCGAAGGTGGAGAATTTGAATTGCCCATATTAATGGAATGCATTGGAAATCTGTTATCCCCTCCCCCGTCTCAGGATAATTAATTCCTCTAGAACCCCAACTGGGGCATTATTGGGGGTAGGGTTCGGATGAACAGACTAAAGGGAGGGGCCCCTGAGGGCTTTTTCAAGTTGCTGTTGAAACTCCATCACATCTTGGTCATTAGGCTTGTAGTCTGGAGTTCCCCCAGTCATCGCAAGTCGACCAAACTGATCTATGGTCCATTTCTTTGATTCACCATCAGAGAAAGTTACCGAACCACTCGCCATCGCACCCGGTGGAGTGACTCCATCCACTTCCACCTGAACTCCTGCCCCATCCAAATTTGATGGTTCGTCCGAAATTAAATCATCGGCAGCCCCATTCTCAGGAACAGGAGATGCTGGCTGGGTAGGATCAACCAAGGCTACATCCAAATCGTCGACAAGAAAACGAACATCCATGTAGGTCATAACCACACCGAAATCTTCATTTATTTTTTTCTGAACATCAGAAAGTCCCATTCCTTCGGCAACCCATCTGGCAATTTCCTGTTTCTGCTCAGGAGTAGGCTCCGACGGAGGGGAAGAATTAGTCACTTCATCCGATGAAACCTGCTCTTGGCTTTCGTCCAAATCATCAATCATAATATAACGAGTGGGGGGTGTTCAGGTAAAAGAGATGGTCTTGAAAAAAGAATCAAGACATGGACTGGGAAAGTTGCTCGTTAAGAAGTTCAACGGAGGTTTTGATAGAGGTGTCTTGGTCCATCATGTTTTCAACGGTTTTACATGCGTGAATGACCGTACCATGATCCCTTCCACCAAAGGCAGCTCCAATTTCCTGTAAAGAATGTTCAGTAAGAATTCTCGATAGATACATGGCCACTTGTCTTGGGAAAGCAATATTGGCTGGACGACGACGAGAGAGCATATCTGCCATCCTTAGATGGTAGTAATCAACCACTTTCTTTTGAATGGTCTCAATGGTGATACGACTGAGATTTTCTTCACGAAGAATGTCGCGTAACAGCCTTTGAATGGTTTCAAGATCGGCTTTTTTGCGGGTCAGACCGACATAACCTGCAACCCGGGTTAATGCACCCTCCATGCGGCGCACATTGCGTGAAATATTTTTGGCGAGAAACTCAAGAATTTCAGGTTCGATCGTAATTCCCATGGCCTCTGACTTGCGTGTAAGTATGGCAACCCGAGTTTCCCAGTCTGGGGCCTGAATATCTGCAACCAATCCCCATTGAAAGCGAGAAAGAAGGCGGCTTTCAATTTTGTCAATCTCCCCAGCAGGGCGGTCGCTTGTGAGGAAGATTTGTCGCTGAGCTTCGTAAATCTCGTTAAAAGTGTGAAAAAACTCTTCTTGGATGCGCTCCTTGCCAGCTAGGAATTGGATATCATCAATTAATAGATAATCAACACTACGGTAACGTGACCGAAATTTAGTCAGAGTATTTTCTTGGATAGCCCGAATAAATTCATTGGTAAAACGCTCACAGGAAACATACGCGATCCGGCAACCAGGGTTTCGATTAAGAGCTTGGTGGGCGACCGCATGCATTAAGTGAGTCTTACCTAAACCAGTGTCCCCATAGAGAAACAGAGGGTTGTAAGCATGCGCTGGTGCGTTGGAAACGGCAACACAAGCTGCGTGGGCAAGTTCACTTCCAGCACCGACGATAAAGTTAGAAAAAGTGTTTTTGGGGTTAATCCCAAGGGACCTACCATGAAGGGAGGGACCGGTGGTACGGGTTGACTTAGGTTTGGTCTGCGATTTCAGGCGATTGGGAGATGGTTCGGACTCTTCGTCGTAAGATCCAAGAAGTTCAACTGAGTAAGGATAACCGACTAGTTTGTCGGCTTCTTGCCTAATTACGTCCAAATAATTATCCCGGATCCAAATCGCAGAAAATTCGTTGGGTGTGAGCAGTTCACATCCGTCTTCATCCATGTGACCTACACGGATGTTATCAAACCATACACGGAACGTATCCGCCGGAATGACCTCTAAAAGGTTTTCACGCAGAGAACTCCAAAAAGTATCTGGGGTGGCTGTTAGTTGTGTCATAGGGTTAGGGGATTGAAATTATTCACAACCAAGCAACAGATGGTAAAAGGTGCTGATAATTAGCATCTTCTGAAAAAGAAAAATGTTTAAAACTTGAAGAAACGAAAGGGAAACGAGACGACAAGGATATAGATTTCAATTTCGCAAACATCTGAAGAACAAAGAATTGTGAAAATTACAAAATTTCAATTAAGGGTTAATGATCAGAAGGGGTTAAAAGGGATAGGCTTCTTTTTTGAACAAGAACTCCGAGTAAACCAAGAAAAAAAAAGCTCAAGTACATGAATAGTTTCTCACAAGTTATTAACACTGTGTTGCAAGTAAGATTTGTTATATTTTTAGGTTGCCAAATAACAGAAATCGGCATTCTCCCTAAGCTGATTGATTTTAGGGTATTTAGAGAAAACATGAGAGCTAAATTTTGCTCATTCTCATTCGAGCCCGCTCATTTTATTGATTAATTTTTGATTAAAATCATTCGCGGAATCATGGCCCAACTGTCTAGCTGCTTGAACCATTGCCGCAACCTCTACTAAGCGAGCCATGTCCCTGCCTGTACGAAGTGGAATCTCCATATGTGGAACGGATGCTCCTAATATTTCAAAAGTTTTTCGGTCCAGACCAGTTCGATCGATTGCGGAATCCTTTAAGTCCTCGGTAAAAGTAACCACCAACTCAATCTTCTTCTCTAGACGAATAAATCGAATACCAAATAATTCTTCTACATTGATAATTCCAATACCCCGGCACTCCATAAAGCCACGGCTCATTTCATCACAGAACCCCACGGGTGTATGATCACTCAAGAGCTTTACCCTCACCATGTCGTCAGCGACTAAACTGTGCCCTCTTTCCAACAACGCAAGGGCAGCTTCACTTTTACCCGCTCCGCTATCTCCACGAATTAGGGTGCCAATACCTCGAATATCCAAAAGGGTACCATGAACGGTGGTTCGCGGAGCAAAGCGCTCCTCTAATAAAACAGTCACTTCCGTGGTGAATGCCTTGGAAGCTAAACTTGTTCTGAAAACAGGCACGCCACACCTCTCAAAAACTTCAAGCATTTCCGGAGTTGGAGCAAGGTTGCGGGAAATAACCACACAGGGGATTTTCTTATCGGCCATTTTCTCTAGAACTTGAATCCGGTTTTTTTTCGGTTGTTCTCTTAAAAAGCCCATTTCTCCAGCACCAAAGAGCTGGATTCTCTTATTGGCAAAATACTTGAAGTAGCCGGTCACAGCCAACGCCGGACGATTTAAACTTCTCTCCCGAATCGTACTCCTGGAAAGAGTTTTTCTAGAAGTGACTAAACGTAGAAGCAATCGGTCCGCAAAGGATTCATAAAAATCACGAACCGAAATACTTTCAACATACTCAGGCAGGGATGACTTCATTTTGGAATAATCATAAATTAAATTAGGCTTGGAAATTTTGACCGAGGTACTTTTCTCGTGTTTCGGGGTCAGACAAGAGAAAATCTGCAGTTCCATGAGTTAGGACAGTGCCCTCATACAGCAAATAGGCACGGTCGACCACTCTAAGGGTTTCCCTCACATTATGATCGGTAAGAAAAATACCCATGCCCATATTTTTAAGTTCCACAATAATTTCTGTGACCTCGCTCACACTAATTGGGTCAACCCCGCTGAATGGTTCGTCTAGCATCAAAAATTTCGGCTTCAGTACCAAGGCTCGGGTGATCTCTAAGCGCCTTCGCTCTCCCCCACTCAAGGTGTAAGCTTTTTGCCTGGCAAGCGAGGTTAGTCTAAGCTCCGACAATCTTTTTTCGACCACCTCATTCTCATCTGTTTTTGTTAACCCCAAAGTCTCCACTATGGCCCGAATATTTTGCTCAACGGTTAACTTTTTAAAAACAGAAGATTCCTGAGGCAAGTAAACCAAGCCTTCACGGGCTCTCTTGTGGGCGGGCATTTGGGTTAATTTCGATTCATTTAATAAAACCTCTCCTGATGATGGAGTAATGAAACCGGCAATCATGGAAAAAGTTGTGGTCTTGCCAGCTCCGTTTGGCCCTAACAACCCAACAACCTCGCCCCCACCGGCTTCTAAAGAAACGCCTCTTACCACTTCTCTACCGCCAAACTTCTTACTCAATTCCTGAGCCTGTAAAAGGTTTTTTCTAATTTCAGTCATCCAGCTTCCTCCACATAATCATTGGCCTTACCTGGTAAGATTGAAATTGGGAGAAATGGGGATACTTAGCTTCGAGCGTGACTCTCCCCCCATTACTTCTGCTCTTCCATCTTCTTTTCTTAAAAGAATTTTTTCCCCTTCTGCCTTTCCCCACTTGCTATCATGAACCTCGGCACTCCCCTCGAGTAAAAGCCCACCTCCTCCTTCTTCGTTCCATTCAATCCGATCGGCTTTACAAATTCGAAAAGGTTGTGAGATTATGACCTTGCCCGTAGCCGTAATCTTTTTGATTTCTCCCATGTTTTTTTTATCACTCCGGTTGGGATCATTCTCTAATTCCACAACCGCTTCTTCGCAGGTTATGACCGTTGCCTGACTAAGGGTACCATTATTATCGGCCGGTTTCATTTTGATTTCAGTCTGGCCCCTTAGAACAAACTCATGCTTTCCACCTCCCAAGTCTAAGAGCAGCATACTCTCTGCTTTTGCGGTTGTTGGAAACGCATTCACATCGGGGAATGCATTTTTGATTTCTTTAATTAGGCTATGATTATGAGTGGATTGATCCTTGGTATCGGGAAGTGCAAGACCGGCAAATTCACGACCCAAATCATAATCAAAGCCAACATTTCCGTTCTCAGCAAAATGAAGCCGACTGCTTTGCTCACTGTCTTGCCCTTCAAAAGTCCAAGGGTTGCCCAATGCACCAAATCCATTCCCCTTAATGTAGAGTACATCATTTCCGCCAGCCGTATTTTTATTGAGATCAAAAATACCGTCTTTGGAAAAAGCTTGGGTGGTGGGCTTCCGGTTCTCCAAGATGGAAAGGGTTGGGTTTAAGGCCAAGTAACTCTTATCTTCAAGTAGTTCGAGCTCAGCTGCAGTCATTTCCCATAACAGCCTACCGGAAGAATCATAGGCCGGCAGCCTTACATCGATTACCCCATCGGATATGGAAAACAGGGAAGGAGTAAAAAACAGCGTACATTTTATGAGAATAAAGGATAGAAAGACCCGAAATTGTATGATTTTAAGGGGCACACCTTCCTTGCCCGATGGATCGCAACGAATCATTACGGGGAAGATTCAATAGGGGGCGAGTCACTCTTATTCTCATCGGATGCTTCAGCCGGGCGAAACCTGAGAACTGTGCCATTAATACAATACCTCTTATCGGTTGGTGTATCAAAGCCCTCACCCTTAAAAACATGCCCGAGGTGGCCGTCACAAACTGCACAAAGAACTTCAGTTCTGGGATAACCTAAGAGGTGATCCACTGAAGTTTTAACATTTTCAACTTTTGACGGGTCAAAAAAAGATGGCCATCCGCAATGAGAATCGAATTTTTCATTGGATGAAAATAATTCCGTATCGCAACCCACACAAAAATAGACTCCTTTGCCATGGGCTTTGAACTCTTGATAGACTTTCCCATTGGGCCTTTCGGTGCCTGCCTTGCGCAAAATCCTGAATTCTTCTTGGCTCAATACTTTCTTCCACTCCTCGTCCGTTTTATGAATCATCTTTTTATTCGTTTTAGAATCATTGGTCTGGGTAAAATTCTGCTTTCCTGCAAACAATCCAAGAACCCACATGGAAATTAATCCAACAAAAAACAAAAGCCATTTATTTTGATAGAGAATTCGGCTTTTATTCATGGATGGGTCTAAAATTCAGTCTGATGATTGATTACAGGTCAGTTATCCGCTCAAGCGCTCAATCAAACTTGCATCATTTGCATAGGCAATAGCAGAATCCTTGCTGATAATACCGTGCTGATGAAGAAAGAGTAAATGCTGCTCCATGGTAAGCATTCCCTCCTTGGATTGAGTCTCCATCGCAGAATAAACCTGCTGCCAGTTCCCTGTTCGGATTAAATTTCCTATAGCCGGAACATTTTTTAGTACCTCCATGACCAGAATTCTACCAGCTGCATCTTCACGAGGTACCAGTTTTTGACTTAAAACATAAGACAGACTAAATGACAATTGGAGACATATAAATTTAGACTGCTCCGCCGGAAACATGTCAACGATACGACTAAGGGCACCTTTTGCATCCCTCGTATGCAGTGTGGAAAAAACAAGATGCCCTGTCTCCGCAGCACTTAGGGCCAGAGTCGCGGTCTCGGTATCCCTGATTTCTCCGACAAAAATGACATCTGGGTTTTCCCGTAGAGCACTTTTTAAACCGGCAGAAAAACTTGGTACATCTTGCCCTACTTGTCTTTGAGAAACCATCGAGCTTTCATTTTTAAAAATAAATTCAACGGGATCCTCCAGGGTAATAATCCGAGATTTCCTGGTCAGGTTCACATGGTTAATCAGGGATGATATGGTTGTGGACTTCCCGCTTCCCGTCACTCCGGTCACAAGCACCAACCCCCTTTTCAAAGAGGTAATCTCCTTCCAGATCATTTCAGAAGGAAGCCCCACATTTTCAATCGCAGGAATCGAGGAGGAGAGCACCCTCATCACGAAAGCCAATCCATCTCGATCTCGAAAAACATTGAGACGAAAATTAATTCCCTGCTCCTCCCATTCAAAGGCAGTATCTACATCTTGGGGCTTATCCGAATCGGTTACCAAAGCAATTTGTTTTTCGCTGAGCAAAATTCCTAAAATATGCAGCATCGCTTCCGCTGTAATAGGTGTGCCATGTTCGATCGGAACAAGTTCATCATCGATTCGAAAACTTAGGGGCATACCAATTTTGGCATGCATGTCTGAAATTCGGTGAAAACTACCGCTACTTTTGGATGGATCCACAAACCTTTCCAGAATTTCTGTAAAATTCAACCGTTCCAGTCCTACTCGGTAGAAAGGAATAGCCAGCTTTTCGTCATTACTCATCCTTACACAATGCTTATCTAAACCCTTATATTCAAGCCAACAACTTGGTTTTTTGACGATTCAATCGAGGAATTTTTCGTTGCCTTATATGTACGAATGTAAAATGAAATAAATAACCCTATGAAAGTTCACTTTAAAGGAACCCGTGGATCCCTGCCCACATCTCCGACAGCCCAAGAAATTGAAGAAAAGATTGTGGCTTCACTTATGGCTGCCCGCGGTAAAGAATTACGATCCGAAAGGCAAATTCGTGAGTTTGTTACTACCAAGCTAAATTTCCGTACCCGGGCATATTGGGGAGGAAACACACCCTGTATCCATATTGAAACGGGCTCGAATGAATTTCTTATCCTTGACGGAGGTTCCGGGCTACGTGCCCTCGGTAAGGAAATCATGAACCAGAAAATCAGTGGAGCCACCTTTCACATTTTTCTTTCCCATTTCCACTATGACCATGTTCAGGGCATTCCCTTTTTCGCTCCGGCTTATGCACCGAGCAATCAAGTTATTTTTCACGGAGGACACAAGGACATAGAGAAATTCCTTAGAAGGCAAATGAGCGAACCCTTCTTTCCGATAAATTTCGATATGTTTGGAGCCAAGATCTCCTTTGAAGAACACAGCCCTGGGGATGTCATCGAAGTCTGCGATTCCAAAATTACACTCTTCAAACAAAACCACCCAGGGATATCTTTTGGTTATCGAATTGATAGTAATCAAAAATCAGTGGTTTATTCCACCGATTGCGAACACACCAATGCAGCCCATCTCAAAGATTACCCTTTTCTTGATTTTATACGCGGTGCAGACCTTTTGATTTTTGATGCCCCCTACACCCATTCCCAGTCAATTGGTAACCGCGAACACTGGGGACATTCCAGCAATGTAATGGGAGTAGAACTTGCGGCCAGAGGAGATGTCCAGAAACTTGCGATCTTTCATCACGATCCCAACTCAACGGATGAAAACATATCCGAGTTTTGTGCCCATACCAGAAAATTTCTGACCGGCACCCGGCATGCAGTAAGAGAATCCATCCCGGGTATTCCCGGTGCCCCTTCTCCTAGGGGATTACCTAGGGAAGTTTTGTTTGCCTACGACGGATTAACTATGGAACTATGATGGTTGAAATTCATGTCCGCTCTCAGTTCCAACCAAGGTGAATTACCCACCAGGCTCGAAAAAAGCCAAATTAATGAACTCCCCTTGATTCGTTTTTACGGATCAATCCAGCTTGCGGACGACAATAAATCATTTAAAAAATTCGTATCACGTTTAAGTAAACAGAAAGTCTTGGGGTTTGATATTGAGTGCAAACCAAACTTTAAACGTGGCCCGAACAACCCCCCTGCACTGCTTCAATTAGCCACCGCTGACCAAGCCTTTCTCTTTCGCCTGTATCCGGCAATGAAACTTGGTCCACTTATTGAAATTCTTGAGAATCCTAATATTATCAAAACTGGAGTGGCCATCAAAGATGATGTTTATAACCTCAAAAAAATCGAGGAATTTACCCCGGCAGGATTTGAAGATCTCGCTCCTCTGGCCCAGTCTCTCAAAATCGAGCAGACTGGACTACGAAACCTTACTGCAATCTTTTTCTCCCAGAGGCTTTCTAAATCAGCCCAGCTCTCGAATTGGCAAAAGGTTCCTCTTTCCCCAGCCCAGCAAGCCTATGCAGCTACCGATGCATGGATCAGTAGAGAGCTCTACCTTATAATGAAAGCAAGGGTAGCGGCCTCTCAAAAGCCTTAGTCCAAATGAACAGGAGGAAGAATATCCCTCCATCTCTCAAAAGCAGACTTCCTCCCATGCAGCCTCAATCGGTCCTCGATATTGGGACTGGAGGGGCGGTTAAAAAGAATTTCGATATGATCAAGCCCCTGCGGAAGCAAGTCACTATGGGAACTAAGGAAAAAACTATCTTCTTCCAGAGTTCTTTCAATTTCGCCCTCTACTTTTTTCCGGTAATCTGGTCCAGGCAGAATACAATCCTCAATCCCGCAAGCGACAATAGTTAAAAGACTGTCCGCTTCTTTCTCCAAATATGCCAACATATCGACCGGTTCGACTTTTCGGGGAATCCTAGATGCATCACTTAGGGAATCTTCCACATAAGCGGCTTGAGCCATTTCCTGCCGGTCACCATAAAATGGCTCAACAGCCACAAAGTTTTTCGCTCCCGCATGAGCTGCTAGGGCATATCCAAAAGGCATCATCCCCGCTCCCAGTTCCACGACTCTTCTACCTGCTAATACATTGGTTAAAAATTTACCGGCCGGTAGTAAACTCCACTCATAAAGTGCCCGGGTAAACTCCCCACCGGGAGCGGCAAACCCGGTACCTAAATCCCTTGAAACAACCAATCTCTCCCTCCAATCCCGAGAGACTAAGCCTTCGCTTTTTGGAAGCATAACCCCTAGTTTTCCCGCCGTAGCATGTAAGAAAAGAGATCAAGCAAAAATGGGTAATCTCCACCCACCTCCCGAAGAGTGCTCAAAGCGCATTCTGTATATTCTTCGGCTAATAACCTCGCCTTTTCTAAACCCACCATATTTACCCAGGTCATCTTATTGGCCTCCTTATCATGGGCCGCATCCTTACCCAGTTTCTCCGTGGTGGAAGTTACATCCAGCAGGTCATCAACTGCCTGAAAAGCGAGGCCCAATGAATTCCCTGCCTTAGTGACCTTATTAATCAATTCAATATCTTGTCCCTTCGAGCCGAGCATAAAACCCATAACCAATGATGCCTCGATCATCGCTGCTGTTTTATTGGCGTGCACAAAACTCAAAGTATCTTCTTCTGGAGACTTTCCCTCCGCCAATAAATCTTCCATCTGACCACCGACCAATTTTTTACTTCCGGATGCATTGGCTAAAATTGAGACTAATTTAAGACCCAACTCGGGGGAGTCTCTATATCCATGGGCAATCACTTCGAAAGCCAATGGAATCAGGGCATCACCAGCCAAAATTGCGGTCGCTTCATCGTAAGCTCGGTGACATGTGGGCGAACCACGACGCAGGTCCGAGTCATCCATCGCCGGCAAATCATCGTGGATTAAACTGTAAGTATGAATTATTTCCACAGCCAATGCCGCATGAGTCGGGTTGAGTGTACCAGGAAAGAGATCGTAACTTGCCAGAACAAGAACCGGTCGCAACCTTTTACCCCCAACCCGTAAACTATAATTCATCGCTTCATGCAAACGCTCCGGTCGCTCGGACGATTTGGGTAGATCAGAAACTAGATGTTTTTCCACATGATCTTGGTAAAATTTTAATTTTTCGGAAAAATTCATGACTTGCGAGAAACTTAAACCATGTCACCATTACTTACTTATGCCAAGTTTCGAAGCGGTATGCACCCGATTGCTTAGTCGTCCAGGATGGATTCCCAAAGTCCTTCTCGGTGGAGGTTTGTCCTTTATTCCAGGATTAAACCTTTTCGCCCTTGGTTATTTATTGATTTATGGTCGAAGATTAAGACGCTCGCAATCCCTTGACCTCCCAGAGTGGTCCGAAATGAACTGGCCGGAATTATTCATTGGTGGATTACGGGTATTTGCTCTCCTAGTTGTATTCGTTGGGACCCCTATGATTTTGGGCTGGGTAATTAGCTTATTATTGTACTTTTTAACCTTTGGCTTACTTGGGGTTGTGGCTTATCTGCCCCTTGCCATTACCGGTTTCTTTTCTCCGATGTTTTTTCTCCATGCTTTCATGGGATATTTAAATCGTGAAGAATTTACCGATGCCTTTCAAATTCGTCTCCTTGTTGGACAGGTGCTTAACGGTTGGAAACCACTTGCATTGCCGGTGGTCGCTTTCTGGGGTATCTTCCTGCTCGCCCTGCCGATTTATGGACTGTCTTTTTTTATCGGTACATGGATGTTGATTGCATATTCTTGTATTTCAAAAATGAAGAATTTTTCCTGACTTGTTAAAAATCTCAGTTTAAAATACTTGACCATGCCAACTTACGATTATCAATGCGGTGCTTGTAAACACGAATGGGAACTCTTTCAATCGATGAACGACTCTCCGGTTAAAAGCTGTCCAAAATGCAAAAAACGCAAAGCCAAGAGACTGCTTGGTCTCGGGGCAGGTCTCATTTTCAAAGGAACTGGTTTTTACGAGACCGATTACAAGAAAAAAGCCGGTAGTGAACCAAAGGAGAACTCCTCTGGTTCAGATTCCGGGAGTTCAAATAAAGAACCCACCCAAAAAAAAGACCCTCCCAAAAAGGAAACGAAACCCAAGAAAGAAAAGGTCAAAGCAGCCTGATCTCTCCTTGTTATGATCCCTCAAGTCCTTGTTCCATTATTCCATGGATTTGAGGAAATTGAGGCGACCTGCCCGATTGATCTTCTTAGGCGGGCAGAAGTCGAGGTCGTTCTTGCATCCTGTGACACCCAGCTCGAAATTTGTGGCCGTTCCGGGATCATCTTCCGGGCCGATCAATTACTTTCTCAGACCAACCCTGAACTCTTTGACCTTCTGCTTATCCCTGGTGGCCCTGGAATCTTTGAACTTCGAAAGAACGAGACTATTTTAAGCCTGATAAGAGGTTTTGCCCATCGCCAGCAAACGATTGCCGCGATCTGTGCTGCTCCAATTCTTTTAAAGGACACTGGTCTCTTAGAATCTCACCAATATACCGCCCATGAAAGCATGGTTGAAGAACTCCCCGAACTTTTATCTGATCGGACCGTCATTCAGGATGGCAACATCATAACATCCCGTGGAGCAGGGACTGCACTAGAATTTTCCTTAGTCCTGGTACAACATCTCCGAGGAAAGCAAAAGGCAAACGAGATTCGCCAATCGATCCACGCTTAGTTCGGATGTGACAGCTTGATAACCCGCCTAAAAGATCAATGGGTTACTTGGATGATTTTGTTTCTTTTTTCTCTTCCTTGGGCAAAGAAGCATTGGCCTCTTTAGGAAAGACTGCAGGTAAAGGTTCAGAATCATTCAAGTCTGGCAATTCCGGCTCAACAACCGGAGGGGTAATGCCCAGGAGATCGACCTCAAAAGTCAACGCCTCGTTCGGCCCAATTGAATTACTTCCCTGCTTTCCATAAGCGAGTCCAGCAGGGATATAAAGTTTCCACTTGGAACCGACTTTCATTAGCTGCAACGCTTCTGTCCATCCGGCAATCACTTGATTTACACGAAACTTTGCGGGCTCTCCACGATCTTTAGATGAATCAAAAACAAATCCATCGGTTAGCGTACCATGGTAGTGAACCTCCACTTCATCGGACACTAGTGGCTTGGATCCATTTCCATCCTTGATCACTTCGTAGATCAATCCACTATCGGTTTCAGTGATGCCCTTTTTCTTTCGTATATCGCTTAAGTACTCGGCCCCCCTGGCCAAGTTTATTTCAGGAAGTGACTTTGCCTGATTGTAAAGTTTGAGTAATCTTTCGTACTCCACCAAGCGGGATAAGTAATCAGCTGCGGCTTCCTCATCACCGAGTGCCTTGACCTGATCATCATAACCTTGTTGATCATTTTTTCCGAGAGCGTCCACCCCAAGCAGGTAGCGAGCTTCAAATCGGTCCACATTTAATAAGCCTGCATCTTTGGAAATTTCAATTAAAGCAGATACACCTTCCTCATTTTTCCCATCCTTGATCAAAGATACTGCATAACCTACGCGAGCTCTCCCCCTCAAAGGGTCGCCTGCCAGGCGGCTTGATGCAGCAAGAAAGTTTTTAGAAGACTCCGAATAATTGGCATCTCCATACTGGATAGATGCCGCACGATATTGGGCTACCCCTCCTAAAGCGTCGTCATAATCTTCTGCAAAAGAAAGAAATTTCTCCACTGATCCAACTTCGCTTATGCTAGCATTTAGAAAACGCAAGCTTCTCTCCGCTGCCTCTTCTCTTTTTGAATTATTGTAAAAGGAAGATATGGCCACTCCTAACGCAATCACTCCCAGAACGGAAAAAAGAGTGTTTTTACTCTTCTTCCACGCCTCCACTTCATCGTAAGGGCGTGCTTCTGCAGCTTGTTCCGCAGTCAAGCCCTCGGTTTGCTCACTTTCAGGAAGCTCATTCTGATTGGAATCTTCGTTTTTATCGTTACTTGCCATCTGGAATAGAAATTAAAGAAAAGGGGTATATCCTTCTTATTTTACGATCAAAGTCAACGACCGCTTTGCACCGCAAATGCACTGGCTTTACTTCAACTGCCTGTATGATTGGTTCGAATAATCGTACAATTTGATTGGCTCTCTGGCACTCCCCGGTACTAGATACAACCAATCCGCGGTACGGTTCGCCCACAGATAAGGCCAAATTTCCTCGCCCGTCCACCACCAACCCTGACCCTTTTTCCAAAACCAAACATTCTTCTTCTCTGCCTCTTGGGCAAAGATCCAACCCAAGCGTGCATGATACAACCAACCATTTTCATAAGGTCGTAATGTACCCAACCAAGGCGAGGAAACCCATCCAGCTTTGAGCTCAACAATTTCCCCCAACCATGAGCTCACTTTTCTTTTAAAAACAACTTTTTTGACCGGGCCGATTCCATAACCTGCAATATTCTTTGCCCAGGCTCGGTAATAAAGAATTTGTCCAAAGGGGCTTTGTGGTACGGATAATTCAAAGCGGGTGGCATTTCCATCTCCCCTCACCCAATGGGCAGAAGATGCTTGATCCGTCAGCGAGATACCAGCCGTCAGAACGATCCCAAAATCGAGAACCTCACCCTCACCATCAGTGAGCACCTGCCCCCTAAGCAAGACACTCCCATTTTCCTCCCAGATACCGTCCATGGTGGCAACGATTGGTTTCTGTACCAGCGAGTAAAAATCATTGGGGTCCGTCCCCTGCGTAATTTCCTGTTCATTAGTAAACCCATCTCCATCGCGGTCCTCATCGTAGGCATCCTCGGTACCATCCCCGTCGAGATCTTCAACTACATTGATTAAGTGGACGATAAAGGTTTCTACAAATGAAGTATTATGTTCATCAGTTACCCGCACCGTGACGGAGTAATTACTCTCATCTTTTTCATAGTCAAAGGTTCGAAGAGTCCTCAACCTCCCCAACTTGGACAACCTGAAGGGCAACTCATTGGCCTCTTTAATCTCAGTTTGGTTTTTATCCGAAAACTTTTCTTCAAAAGACACTCGATTTGGATAAACCAAAGAATAGGACAATGTGTCATTCCCATCGTCATCCACTCCCACAAAACGAGCCACCAAAGTCCCGTTTGGCTCATTCTCTAGAAAATTTCCTCCCCGCATTACTAAGCCACTAGGGGGTTGATTGACTAAGGATGCTGCATCCATTGGGTCCGAACCGTAGGCAATCTCCTCCGAATCGGAGAATCCGTCATTATCATCATCTGGATCGTAGTGATCTTCCTCGCCGTCACCGTCGTTATCCTCGACAATATTAAGGATGCTCACCGTAAAGGTTTCCTTGGTAAAGAGACCGGCTCGGTCAGTGACTTTTATTCGAATTTCCAGGCTTTGATTACGCTCATAATCAAAAGATACCGCTGAAAAGAGCGTACCATTTTCATCGATCGTAAAATAATCATTCCCTAATTTATCTCGGTCTCTCACCAACTTGTAGGTCAGAGAATCCCCATGGTCCTGATCTAGTGCACGAAGTAATCCAAGTCTTGTCCCTGCTGGCTGGTTCTCTCGTATCCTCAACAGTTTTGTCGAATTTAGATCGTATGGTGGTTCGTTCTCATCCGAGAGTTTAATAAAAAAGTTTTTTTCTAGGGAGAAATTATGCTCATCTACCAATCTTGCACGCAGGGTGAAGTTATGCTCGTTAGTTTCGTAATCAAACACACCAGTGGAACGAACCACACCTTTAGGCCCAACATACACTGGCGATGCGAACTGATCATCCGAGAAGACTTGTGAGTATAATAAGGTGCTATTGCTGTCTGGGTCTCGCCCGATCAGTCTACCAATTATCGTACCTTTAGGTTGATTTTCAAGGATGGTAGTACCATTGATTTCCAGAAGGTCAGGTGCCGCATTCGCCACCGAGTTTGTATCCATCGGGTCGGAACCATATGCCCGTTCCTCAGCATCCGAAAATCCGTCATTATCATCGTCGGGATCGGAGTGGTCTTCTGTGCCGTCTTGGTCGTTGTC
>Ga0181568_10001373_pt1 | contig 22369 bp, 27 predicted proteins | sample 101ome_20_FD_133758 | JGI IMG/M metagenome (GOLD analysis project Ga0181568, IMG submission 133758) | Coastal salt marsh microbial communities from the Groves Creek Marsh, Skidaway Island, Georgia - 101404AT metaG (megahit assembly) | ecosystem: Environmental > Aquatic > Marine > Intertidal...
CCTCAGTATCATATCAAGTTTAAGATGGGGTATGTGCAGGGGGAATTGATGCGTACTAAAGAAGGGACAGAGCAATGAGCATGGGATATAAGAACTGTATGCACTGTAGTGGTGAGGCTGAAGCCTTGTACGCAGTGGATGGAATGATTGAGTACTACTGCCCTGAATGTCAGATGCAGTGGGCAGAAGAACCAGCAGTAATCAGTGAGACACCATTTCAAAAGTGGATGTTAGAAAACTATGGAGAGTATTGATGGATGCACTACTTCTAGTATGGATAACATGTATGCTTGCCATTGCAGTGGTTGGTATGTTAGGTGACTACGAAGCAGTAACAGGTGTACAGTTTGTAGTGATGTTGGCTGGTGTACTGGTCATTGGTATGGCAGGTATGATAGCCGTAGTTTAAGTATATAGTTAAAGGGGGTCTTATCTTGGTTGTAACTTTAGAAACAAACAAAGACCTATTTGAACACCAGCTTGAGTTAGAAGCAGACATGCTGACAGGTGGCATACAACGCTTCAGGAAAGCCAGAGACAGGGCTATCGAATCAGGCAGGGAGACACACATGCCACACGGTAGAGCCATTGTAGCACGTATCGTGGGCGATGTAGCACAGGGTGTACGAGAGTACCTAGCTAACCCAAGCAACCCATCACGTGACATAGCGTGGAAGCGTATCAACGAGATGGATGCAGAGCAGGTAGCATACTTGAGTGTGGTGTCCATGGTTGACAGCATCAGCAGGAAGAACACACTACTGTATGTAGCTCGTACCATTGGTACTAACATTGAGATGCAAGACAGGCTAGACAGGTGGATACATGCCGAAGGTAACGTAGCTCGTAACACAATCAAAGAAGCTATGAAGAAAGCCTATGGTGCTAGACGCTATGGCCTGACACACAAGATGAACAAGGACGGTTACGAAGAATCAGCATGGCTCAAGTCAGAGCGTGTGCATGTGGGCTTCAAGATGGTTGACCTAATCATACAGTGTACAGGTATCATCAAGCTAGACACACAACAGACTGAGCGTAAACGCAGAGCCACCTACGTTGTACCTACTGAGGGTACACTGGAATTTATACAGGCTTTCAATGAGTACATAGAGGTATCAAGACCACGCTACCTACCATGTGTGGTGACACCCAAGCAGTGGACAGATGTACAGGGTGGTGGGTATCATGGTCACGACATAGATGAACTACCAATAGTGAGGCGCAAATGAGTTTGAAGACACACCTACGCAGACTAAGAGAGCAGGACTTGTCGCAGGAGTATGCTTGTCTTAACTCTTTGCAACAAACTGAGTGGCGTATTAATCAATCGTTGTTGCAGGTTATACGTACCCTGTGGGACAACGGACAGGAATGGGGCAAGCTGCCAGCAAGGGATGATGTACCACTACCAGAGTACCCCTTCGACAGAGACCCCAAAGAGTTGACTGAGAGTGAGAGGGAATTGTTCCGTGCATGGTCACGACAGAGGAACCACATCTACTCCCTTAACAACCGAAGTGTGAGCAAGCGCATACAAGTAGAGAGAACCTTGCAGATTGCAGAACAGTTTGCACAGTACGACAGGTTCTACTATGTGTGGCAGAATGATTTCAGGTCACGCAAGTATGCAAGTAGCACCTTCCTCTCACCTCAGTCTGCTGATTGGAGTAAGGCACTGCTTGAGTTTGGCTATCCAATGCCCATCAAGAATTGGGATGATGCACGTTGGTTGTGTATTCATGGGGCTAATCTCTATGGCAATGACAAGGTAACTCTAGACCAGCGTGAGACATGGGCTTGGGAATACGCAGAGATGTGGGCGCATCGTGTTGTGTCCAACCCATACGAGTGTGGTGTGTGGCGTGAAGCTGACAAGCCATTCCAGTTCCTAGCTTGGTGTTACGAGATGTCAGGCCTGATGAAGCAGGGTTGGGGATACGAGACACGCCTACCTGTATCAGCAGATGGTAGTTGTAATGGATTGCAACACCTCTCTGCCATACTCAGGGACAGTCATGGTGGTGTAGCTACCAACCTTGTGCCATCAGACCTACCTCAAGACATCTACACACAGGTGGCAGACAAGACTATCGCACGTGTACAACAGGATGAAACAGAACTAGCACGTAAATGCTTGGCCTTTGGTATAGACAGGAAGCTTGCCAAGCGTCCAGTAATGATAGTACCGTACTCAGGTACACGTCACGCCTGTCGTGCCTACATAGAGGAAGCTATGCGAGAGAAGATAGACAGTGGTGGGGACAACCCATTCGGTGATGACTTGTTTGATGCGTCATCGTATCTGTCTAGACATGTGTGGGATTCAATCAGTGAGGTGATTGTATCTGCTCGTAAGGTGATGGACTACATCAAGGATGTGGCTGATGTGTATGCCAGCATGGGTAAGCACATGGAGTGGGTCACACCAACAGGATGGATTGTGTTACAACAGTATAGTGAGGTGCAACAAAAGAGAATCAAGACACACATCAATGGGGAGATAGTATCCTTATCCTTTCCCAGAGATAAACCAAACTCTGTGAACAGGCAGAGGACAGGGCTGGGCAGTAGCCCCAACTTTATCCACTCTCTGGATGCAGCAGCTATGACTAAGACAATCAACAAGGCTAACAAGCTAGGCATACAGGACTTTGCTATGGTGCATGACAGCTATGGTACACACAGTCCGATGATGCCCCTCTTGTCTGAGGTATTACGCGAAGAGTTTGTTGAGATGTATGAGCAACATGATGTCTTGACTGAGTTGAGACAACATGCTATAAGGGTACTTGGTACTGAAGATATACCAATGCCACCAGCTAGGGGTGAATTAAATTTGCGTGACATATTAGAATCACAATATTTCTTTGCGTGATTTCTAAAGTTACAACCTAGCCAACTACAACTAGCATAACAGGAGTTACAAAATATGCTGAAGATTAAAGGCAATGCAAAGTGGGCAAAAGTATTTGAAGCTGACTACCGTTTCGTACCAGAAGGTGAGTATTCAATTCAAGTAACCATGCCTGAAGAGCAAGCAGCAGAAGTGTGTGAACAGCTAGACAACATGGCGCAAGCCAAGCTTGCCGAAGCTGTCAAGGACAATCCAAAACTCAAGACTGTCCTGTCCACACGTAAGTCATACGAGGCAGAGACTGACGAGAACGGGAACCCAACTGGCAACCTGTTGTTTAAGGCCAAGATGAAGTCACGTATCAAGTCACGTGATGGTCAGACCTACACCCAACAGCCAATGGTTGTTGATGCCAAGCGTACCCCAATGCAGGGTAACACACTGGTAGGTAATGGTTCGCTGGTAAACATTGCAGTCGAGCCTATCCCATACGTGATGCAGTCCACCAAGCAGGTAGGTGTATCGCTTCGCCTCAAGGCAGTGCAGGTCATTGAACTTGTGGAGTATGGTGGGTCAGGTGCTTCGTCTATCTTCGATGAAGAGGATGGATACATTACAGCAGCAGTATCTAAGGATAACGCAGCAGATGTGTTCGCTTCAGAGGATGGTCAAGCTAATGCCAACGAAGGGGACTTTTGAGGCAAGGGTCATCAGTGACCTTGATGAACGTGGCGTTTCATATCAGTATGAGCCAGAGAAACTGGCCTACTATGTGGAGCGTCACTACATCCCTGACCTAGCAGTAGGCACTATGATTGTAGAACTGAAGGGATACTTCAGGCAGGACGCACAACGAAAGATGAAAGCTGTCAAGGCACAGCATCCACAGTTGGACGTGCGCTTCGTATTCCAAAAGGCTGACGCTACAATACAAGGAGCCAAGAAGAGAAAGGATGGGTCAAAGATGACCTGTGCAGAATGGGCAGAACGTAATGGTTTTCAATGGGCAGAAGGAACAGTACCTGAGGAGTGGATAAAATGACACCAGTACAGATTTTAGATAATGAAGACATAGTTAATCAAGTAGCAGATATTTACATGGCATGGCCTAAGAGAGAGTTAATAAGTGAAATCCTAGAGTACATGTCAGTTGATGACTTAAATAAAATAGCACAAGACTTTCAAGTGGATGTGAAACAATGAGTTTGATTGAAACAAAAGATGAACTAACAACTGAGATTACGTCAGAGGTTGATGTGATGGTAGACCTGTACTCAACAGGACTGTCCACCAGTATCTACATTGATGACGAACTATTCTCAGATGATGTGACATGGGAACAGATGGCAGAGAACATCCTTGAAGATATAAGGGATGATGTCTACGAGGCCGATGACATTGATGACATAGTACATGGATTACAGTACATCATAAATGAGATTATCAATGCAATCGGAAAGTGAGTTCGTAAGGCATGAAGCCTGTCCTCACTGTGGCAGTAGTGATGCCAATGCTTTATACACAAACGGCAATCACTACTGCTTCTCATGTGAGACACTAACTTATGCTGATAAATCAGAGGATGCGATGGCTTTGTTTGAGACAGATGGCACAGTGTTCCTTGACTTGGAGTTCCAAGAACTAACCAAGCGAGGTATCACCGAAAAGACTTGTAAGTTTTGGGGCTATGGTATCTCAACTTACAAAGGGCAGAAGGTACAGGTAGCTAACTATCGCTCACGTGATGGTCAGTTACAGGCACAGAAGGTACGCTTCCAGAGCAAGGACTTCTCTGTCATAGGTAGCATGAAGAATGTATCACTGTATGGTGAGCATCTATGGCGTGATGGTGGTAGGTTCATTACTATTACAGAGGGTGAACTTGATGCCCTCTCACTCAGTCAGGCCTTGGATAACAAGTGGCCTGTCGTATCGCTACCATCAGGCTGTACGTCAGCCAAGAAAGCGATAGGTAAATCTATCGAATGGTTATCAGGCTTTGAGTATATTGTACTTATGTTTGATAACGATGAGGCAGGACAGAAAGCAGCGAGAGAGTGTGCGTCTGTGTTGCCACCTAACAAGTGTAAGATAGCCACACTACCACTGAAGGATGCCAACGAGATGTTGGTAGCTGGACGTGTCGGTGAATTGATTGATGCGTTCTGGTCAGCTAAGACCTTCAGACCTGATGGTATCGTAGCTGGTACTGATGTCTGGGACTTGGTTATCAGTACTGATGACAAAGAATCAGTTGGCTATCCCTACGCTGGGGTGCAGGAGAAGACAGGTGGCTGTCGTAAGGGTGAGATTGTAACGCTCACTGCTGGTAGTGGCATAGGTAAGTCACAACTAGCAAGAGAGTTTGCACACAACTTCATTCGACATGGTAAGACGCTAGGATACATAGCACTAGAGGAGAACGTAAAGCGTACTGCTTTGGGGTTGATGTCTATCGAACTTAACAAGCCACTACATCTGCATGGTAACGATGTACCTGAAGAGGATATGCGTCATGCTTTTGACAACACAGTTGGTTCTGGCAGGGTGTACCTGTATGACCATTGGGGCAGCACTGATAGCGATAACCTACTATCCAAGATACGCTACCTCGTTCATGGCTGTGGCTGTGAGTACATTGTCCTTGACCATATTAGTATCGTTGTATCTGGTCTTGAAGGGGGCGATGAGCGTAGGATAATCGACAACACTATGACCAAGCTACGTGCGTTGGTTGAGGAGTTGAACTGTGGGATGATACTCATCTCTCATCTGAAGCGTCCATCTGGTGACAGAGGACATGAGGATGGCGCACAGACTAGCATGTCTCAGCTACGTGGTAGTGCTGCGATTGGTCAACTCAGTGACATTGTAATAGGATTGGAAAGGAACCAACAAGACAAAGACAATTCAAACATCAGTCAGGTCAGAGTTCTAAAGAACAGATGGTCTGGCGATACAGGATTATGTTGTTCACTAGAATACATACCAGCTACTGGACGTATGACAGAGACATACTTCTCTGGTGAAGAGGATGACATAGAATTTTAGCTACTTTAGCTACTTTAGCTACTGCGGAGACAGAGCATGGAATACATATGGGATATTGAGGCTGACCACCTGCTGGATGAAGTAACTACAGTATGGTGTAATGTCTTCAGAAATATTGAGACAGATGAGGTACACACCTTTGACCCAACACAGACACAAGAAGCCATGGACTTTATGGACAGTGAGGTTACAACCCTCATTGGACACAACGTCTTTGACTATGACTTGCGTGTGATGAAGAAGCTACACGACTACACCTTCAAGGGTAACGTGATAGATACGTTGGTATACTCTAGAACTATCTGGCCTGATGTTAAAGAGATTGACTTCAAGCTTCATGCTAAAGGTTTACTACCACAGAAACTAATTGGTAGTCACAGCCTGAAAGCATGGGGACATAGACTAGGAGAATTAAAAGGTGATTACAATACTGGCAGCGAGAGCTTTGCAGCATACACCACTGACATGCTCGACTACTGCATCCAAGACACAGCAGTCACAGCAAAGTTATATCGTAAAATTACTGAAAAAAATTTTAGCAAAGAGGCACTAGACCTTGAGACTGAAATCCACACACTGCTGATACAACAGCAGGAACATGGGTTTGACTTCGATACCAAGTCTGCTCAGAAACTATATAGTAAACTAGCCCAGCGTAAAGCAGACATCGAAGCTGAGTTAGTCGAAACCTTTGAGCCTACTGTCGTAGAGCTAAAGACCAAGACAAAGACTATCCCATTCAACCCTGCGTCACGTCAACAGATTGGTGACAGGCTGATGAAGCGAGGCTGGAAGCCAGAGCTTATGACAGACAGTGGTTTGCCTAAGGTAGATGAGAATGTACTAGCTAGTATCGACATGCCAGAGGCTAGGTTACTGAGCGAGTACCTACTACTGAACAAACGTATCGGTCAAATAGCTACAGGTAAACAAGCGTGGCTGAAGATGGAGAAGGATGGTAAGGTACATGGTAGAGTTAATCACATGGGTGCTGTCACCTCTAGGTGTACACACTCAAACCCCAACATGGCACAGGTTCCTAGCGTTGGTTCACCCTATGGTGAGGAGTGTAGAGCCTTATTCAAAGCACCTGCTGGTTACAGTCTGTTGGGCAGTGATGCTTCTGGCCTTGAGTTGCGCTGTCTTGGGCATTACATGGCTGCTTATGATGACGGTGCTTACGCCAATACAGTAGTGACTGGTGACATACACACACAGAATCAGGAAGCTGCTGGTCTGCCTACTCGTTCCAATGCCAAGACATTTATCTATGGATTTTTGTATGGTTCAGGTGATGAGAAGACAGGCAAGATAATAGGCAAGGGTGCAAAGGAAGGTAAAGCAATCAAGAAGAAGTTCTTGTCAAAGCTACCTGCCCTCAAGTACCTACGTGATGCAGTGTCCAAAGCTGCTGACGAGCGTGGCTGGATTAAGGGATTGGATGGACGTATCATACCAATCAGGCATAGCCATGCTGCACTGAACACTTTACTACAAAGTGCTGGTGCTATAATCTGTAAGACATGGTACGTGTTCATAGCACGTGCTATCAAGGAAGCAAACTTGGACGCACAGATTGTAGCGTTCATTCATGACGAAGTACAACTAATAGTAAAGAAAGGTCAGGAAGATGAGACAGGCAGACTTATTCAGCAATGTATGCGAGATGTCGAACAGCACTTTGGATTCAGATGTCAACTCGACAGCGAGTACAAGTACGGAAGAAACTGGGCTGACACCCACTAAGAAGAACAGAAAGAAGTTTGACTTAGATTTAGAGTACGGTAAGGTTCGTGAAAAAATGGTTGCCGACATGCTTCAAGATAAAAAGATTGAAGTAAAGTCTGAGAGAGGTATGTGGATGCGTACTGGTAACATAGCTATTGAGTTTGAAAGTTATGGTAAACCTAGTGGTATTGCTGCTACTGAATCTGACTATTGGTTTCACAACCTGTGTGTAGAGGATGAGGTATTTGCTACGCTAGTATTCAAAACTGATAACTTAAAAAAGATTATCAGTCAGCTAGATTATGTGAAGGTTGTGAAGGGTGGAGATAATTGGGCATCAAAGATGTACCTGTTAAATCTTCAAAAGCTTTTCTCAAGTGATGTGTTTAAGGCGTTTAAGAATGGACTTTGATTTCTTCTTTAAGCTGGTACTGACTGCATCGTTCTTTGGTGTGAGCATTTGCTTGTGTATCAAGTGGGTTGTAGAATCATACCTAGATTACATACAAGTCAAGACTGGCATACGAGTGGCTACCATTCAGAGCATGAAAGATAGCTTGGAACTAGAAGAGAAGTTAAACAAGAGAGGTAATGACGATGACCCTACTGCTTATTGATGGTGACATCATAGCATACAAAGCAGCAGCATCAGCAGAAACACCCATTGATTGGGGTGATGGACTGTGGACGTTGCATAGCTTTGAACCTGACGTGGCGATACGTATCACTGACCAGATTACTAAGCTGGTTGATGAAGCACCTGTACAAGATTGCATCGTGGCTCTGTCAGACAAAGATAACTTTCGTAAAGAACTTGTCCCATACTACAAGGCTAATCGTAAGAACACACGCAAGCCTATGTTGTTGCAGTGGGCTAGACAATACATGATGGATAACTACAACACAATTATATACAGGAGATTAGAAGCTGATGATGTTCTTGGAATATTGGGTACATCAAACCCTGACACTATTATCTGGTCTGAAGACAAAGACCTACTCACTATACCAGCAAGGCATTGGATTAATGGTGAGGTGGTTACAATCACTGAAGCAGAAGCTAGTTACAATTTCTTTTTCCAAACTCTGGTTGGGGATAACACAGATAACTATAGCGGCTGTCCAACTGTTGGTCCCAAGACTGCTAATAAACTTCTGTCTTCTGGTTGCAGATGGGATACAGTGGTTGATGCGTTTAAGAGTAAAGGTCTATCTGAAGAAGTTGCCCTCGAAAACGCTAGGTTAGCACGTATCCTACGTGATGGTGAGTACAACACAGACACAGGAGAGGTCACACTATGGCAACCCACGAAGCCTATATGAGAGCTAAAGCATTAGAAGAGCAGTGGAAGAGTGAAGACAGGGACATGGTAAACAGTCCCCCACACTACACCACTGGTAAGATTGAGACATGGGACTACATCGTGGATGTGATTGGTGAGTATGAATCTATCTCTGTAGCTCATGCCCAAGTACTGAAGTATCTAGGCTCACGTCTGTGGAACAAGGAGAACCCTATCCAAGATGCTGAGAAAGCTAGGTGGTATCTAGATAAGATGATTGAACTGATGAAGAAAACAGATGGAGTGAACTGGTAATGATGAACTTTTATGAGTACCAACTTAACGCATTGAGGACAGCAGTATACCCTAAGAAGTATTCTATCTCATACCCTGCCTTGGGTCTAGCTGAAGAGGCAGGTGAGGTATGTGGTAAAATTGGTAAAATGATGCGTGATAACATTCCAATCCAAGACCAGAAGAAAGCCATTGCATCAGAAATGGGTGACGTACTGTGGATGCTTGCAGCACTAGCCCATGACTGTGGCCTGTCATTGCAGACCATTGCAGAGATGAACGCAGAGAAACTAAAGAAGCGACAGGAAAAGGGTACGCTACACGGAGAGGGAGATGACCGATAATGGATAGTTACCAATCGTATATACATGCCAGCCGATATGCACGATGGCTAGAAGATAAAGGAAGACGTGAGACTTGGGAAGAAACTGTAGACCGTTGGTGGAACTACATGACTGACAAGTTTCCAGCCCTTGAGCAGAGGCAGGATGTCAAGGTTGCTATCCATGACCTTGAGGTAGTACCATCTATGCGTACTATCATGACAGCAGGTGAGGCACTAGACCGTAACCAAGTAGCTGCATACAACTGTAGCTTCCTAGCTGTTGATGACCCCAAGGCTTTCGATGAAGCTCTGCTTGTACTCATGTGTGGTACAGGTGTAGGCTTCTCTGTCGAGCGTCAGTTCATCAGCAAGTTACCTGAAGTACCAGCAGAGTTACACGATACAGATGAGGTAGTCGTAGTAGCAGACAGCAAAGAGGGATGGGCAAAGGCACTACGTCAGATTATATCTCGCTTGTATGCTGGTGAGATACCTAAGTGGGATGTGTCTAAGGTACGTCCAGCAGGTGCAAGACTGAAGACATTCGGTGGACGTGCATCAGGTGCAGAGCCATTGGAGAACTTGTTTAAGTTTGCCATCAACACCTTTACCAAGGCAGCAGGACGTAAGCTCAACAGCCTTGAGTGCCATGACCTCATGTGTCAGGTAGCTGCTGCTGTAGTTGTGGGTGGTGTACGTAGGTCAGCCATGATTAGCCTGTCCAACCTGAGTGATGACCGTATGCGTCATGCTAAGATGGGTAACTGGTGGAATGACCAAGTAAACCGTAGCTATGCTAACAACTCTATCAGCTTTACTGAGAAGCCTGACATGGGTAGCTTCCTACGTGAGTGGACATCTATCTATGAATCTAAGTCAGGTGAGCGTGGTATCTTCAACCGTGAGGCAGCTAAAGCAAAGGCTGTATCTATCGGACGTGAGGCACGTGATGACTTCGGTACTAACCCTTGTGGGGAGATTAGTCTACGCAGCAAGCAGTTCTGCAATCTGTCAGAGGTTATCATACGTGAGACTGATGGTGTCGGTGAGCTAGTAAAGAAGGTAGAGATTGCCACCATCATTGGTACAATCCAGTCAGCACTAGTAGACTTTAAGTATCTATCACCTAAGTGGAAGAAGAACTCAGAAGAAGAGCGTCTACTAGGCGTGTCACTAACTGGTATCTTTGACCACAAGATTATGTCAGGGCAGGGTGAGTATGAATCAAACATACTAGCTGGTACTCTGGCAAAGCTGCGTGAGGTTACACGTGAGACTAACAAAGAGTGGGCAGCTAAACTAGGTATTCCAGAATCTAAGGCCATCACCACAGTCAAGCCTAGTGGCACAGTGTCACAGCTTGTAAACAGTGGTAGTGGTATCCATCCTCGTTATGCTAAGTATTACATAAGAAGAGTGAGAGCAGATGTTAAAGACCCTCTGGCTACGTGGATGCAAGACAAGGGTGTTCCTTGTGAAACAGATGTCTATAATCCGCAAAACTTGGTATTCAGTTTCCCAATGAAGTCAGCAGACAATAGCTTAACACGACACGATGTGTCGGCTATTGAACACCTAGAGCTATGGCTCAAGTATCGTAAGCACTGGACAGACCACAACCCATCAGTCACTATCTATGTAGGGGAAGATGAGTGGGCAGAAGTAGGTGCATGGGTGTACAAACATTGGGATGAAATCTGTGGTGTGTCTTTCCTACCACGTGAAGATGATAATCACAGCTATGCACAAGCACCCTACGAAGAAGTAGATGAGGAAGCATACGCAAAACTCAAGGAAGAAATGCCTGATATTGACTTCTCAGAGTATGCAGAACTAGCTGATAACACTACATCTTCTCAGGAATTAGCATGTACAGCAGGTGTATGTGAAATCTAAAGTTACAACATTAGCGAAAGTTTGTTCAAAATGAGAGTATTAGGCAACGATTTTAATATTACAGATGGACTACTAAACCACCTTAAAGAGTTGTATCCTAACAAACTACCGCTTGGACAAGTTACCCTTGAAGAACTAAGGTTTCTTCAGGGGCAACAATCCGTCATCGATAAGTTGATAGAGTTACAACACACAGATTTTGAGGAATAGATTATGGGTTCAATATTTCGTGGGCCAAAACCCCCACCAGTAATGCCTACCCCTGCTCGTCCAGTAACAGCAGTTCAGAAGTCTCCTGACATTGAGCTAGAAGATACAGAGTTGGAATCAGAACAGCTTACCAAGAAGAAGAAGGGTAAGAAAGCTCTGAAGACACCACTAATGGACACAACAGTACAGACAGGTAGTTCTGCATCAGGGCTACAAATACCAAGTGGAGGCAACTAATGGGCGGTCCAGCACCAAAACCAATTAAGAAACTTGTTAGAGCAGTTAAGAAACCACTAAAGAAAATTACAAGAGCAGTATCAAAACCAAAAAGTTATAAGGCCGCACCAGCTAAGACTGCTGCTGCTGTTGATACTTCAGCTACTGCTGCTGCAAAAGATACAGAGCAGTATGATGATACAGAAGTAGAAACTACTGGCGTTCAGATGCAGAAAAGAAAGAAGGGTAAGAAGGCTCTCAAGGTAACTTCTAACTCTGCTGCTGCTAATGTCGGTGGTTCAGGCGCAAGTGGCCTAAACATTCCAACTTCGTAAGGAATAACTAATGGAACAAGAAGTAGGAACAGTAGCTAAACGCTACAATCAACTAGCAAGTGAGCGTGATACGTTCCTAGAACGTGGACGTGAATCAGCGAGGCTAACTATCCCTACTCTTTTGCCAGAGGAAGGGCATAGCAGTTCATCTGTATATGCCACACCGTATCAAGGCATTGGGGCAAGGGGTGTAAACAACCTTGCATCAAAACTATTGATGGCTCTTCTACCACCAAACAGCCCCTTCTTTCGTTTGACCATTGATGACTTTGACCTACAGCAGATTGCAGGTGATAACCGTGGTCAGGTAGAAGAAGGACTATCACGTATTGAACGTGCAGCTATGCAGGAAATCGAAAGCAAGTCTATCCGTGTGCCTGTATTTGAGGCACTAAAGCTTCTTATCGTAACAGGTAATGCCTTGGTATATATGCCCAAGCAGGGTGGTATGAAGGTGTATAGACCTGACCGTTACTGTACTAAGCGTGATGCTATGGGTAATATCCTAGAGATTATTACCAAAGAAAGTGTAGCAGTCATGATGCTGCCAGAGGAAATGCAAGCCCTACTGCCAGCAGAAGACGCACACAAGAAAGGCTCACCAGTAAAGAACTATGACCTTTATACATGTGTAACACGTGGTCCAAAAGGTTTCATGGTACACCAAGAGGTAGCTGGTATCGAAGTACCCAACTCACGTGGTACATTCAAAGAAGACCAGAACCCATTCATTCCATTACGTTTTATTCGTATTGATGGTGAAGACTACGGACGTGGTTTCATTGAAGAATACATTGGTGACTTGCGTAGCTTGGAAGCTTTGACACAAGCCATTGTACAGGGCAGTGCTGCTTCGTCTAAGGTACTCTTCTTGGTACGTCCAAACGGTAGTACTAAGTCAGCGAACCTAGCTAAAGCAGCTAACGGTGCGTTCCTGACAGGTGATGCCAACGATGTATCAACACTACAGGTACAGAAATCAGGTGACTTCCGTGTAGCCTTAGAGACTATGCGTATGATTAACGAGCGATTAGCTGCTGCGTTCCTGCTAAACTCTTCTATCCAGAGAGCAGCAGAGCGTGTGACTGCTGAAGAAGTTCGTTACATGGCACAAGAACTAGAGACTGCATTGGGTGGTGTATACTCAATCCTGTCTCAAGAGTTCCAACTGCCTCTAATTAACTTGCTACTAGAATCACTAACAAAGCAAGGCAAGATGCCTCGTATGCCTAAGGATAGTGTCAAGCCTACTGTTGTCACTGGTATCGAAGCTCTTGGGCGTGGTCAAGACCTAAATAAATTAGCAGCGTTTCTACAGTATCTTCAGCCATTGGGTGCAGAAGTTATACAAAGTGAGATGAATTTAGGTGACTACATAGACCGTCTTGCTGCATCACTTGGTATTGATACATCTGGTTTAATTAAATCAGAAGAGCAGAAGCAACAAGAAATGATGCAACAGCAAATGATGATGCAACAACAAATGGAAGAACAGGCCGCTATGGGTGCATTGCAAGCAGCAGCACCACAACTAGCTAAAGGCGCAGTAGAATCGGAGTAACGATGGCTGAGACACTAAACACTTATCAGGAAGAAGCACCAGAATCACAGGAACATGTTCAAGAAATGCTCAACAAAGAGCGAACAGAAACAGATGAACGTCCTGACTGGTTGCCTGAAAAATTTAAATCTGCTGAAGACATGGCTAAAGCTTACTCAGAATTAGAGGGTAAGCTGGGTAAGCCACAGCAGGAAGAGACTACTGAAGAAGTAGAAGTTTCTGGTGACGAAAGTGCTGAAGATGTAGCACAGTTACTAGATGATAGAGGCCTAGACTTTGATGCTTTTCAACAAGAGTATCAAGAACTAGGTGGTCTAACAGAAGAAGCGTATGCAGCCTTGGCAGAGGCTGGCTTCTCTGAAGCTATGGTAGATTCGTGGATTGAAGGACAGAACGCTATCACTGGACAGGTGACAGCAGAGATGCACGAATACGCTGGTGGTGGAGAAGAGTACGCTCAGATGGTACAGTGGGCTGCTGATAATCTACCTGAGAGTGAGGTAGAAGCCTACAACGCAACGATGGAAAGTGGCAGCACAGACTTAATTAAGTTTGCTGTTCAAGGTCTACATGCACGTTATCGTTCTGAGGCAGAACCAAACCTTATGCAAGGTGGCACTGGTACTGTATCCTCAGGCGGGAAGTTCGATAGCACTGCGGAACTCACTGCTGCTATGAGTGACCCTAGATACGCTAAAGACCCTGCCTACAGGCAAGCCGTAGCTGATAAGTTGGCTAAGTCTAGTCTGTTCTAAATTGTTGCATGGGATTGGGGGGCTTGCTCCCCTCTCCTTTTAAGTACACCTAACGTGGGTGTATTTAATAGGGGACGCCCTATACACAAAGCTAACATACAAACGATTACCCCTGACCCCTTGCGAGGGACAATCTTGGAGAAAGGATGTAATGTAGTGCAGAGTGTAAGTACAACTCAACATTAACATTACTAAGAGGTAATTTAAGATGGCACAAGCTGCTTCAAACCCTGCTTACACCGTAAGCTTTCAGGGTCAAAATAACCTCACAGGTGACGTAAGAGACCTGTTTCTCAAGCTGTATGCTGGTGAAGTCCTTACTGCCTTTGAGGAAAAGAAAGTCCTTATCGACAAGGTACGTACTCGTACCATTAGTAAAGGTAAGTCTGCTTCATTCCCAATGACAGGCCGTGCAACTGCTGAATACTTGACCCCCGGAAACGAAATCACTGGTGGCAATATTCGTGCAGGTGAGCGTATCGTCACAATTGACGACTTGCTTATCTCAAGCCAGTTCATTGCTAACATTGACGAAGCAATCAACCACTACGATGTACGCAGCATCTACTCCAAAGAAGCTGGTATTGCTTTGGCTAACGAAGCTGACCGTAACGTAGCACGTATGCTCGTTAAGGCTGCTCTGTCAACCAACGCTACTCGCGCTGCTGGTCTTATCCAAGACTATAAGGCTTTCACTGAGGAAGACTTTACAAACAACGTAACTATCGGTACTGCTGCTGGTGACGCAACTGACGCCGCTAAGATTGCAAAAGCTATCTTTGACGCACGTAAAGAAATGGAAGTAAAGAACGTACCAACTGATGGTGCAACTGTAGTTCTTGCTCCTGACCAGTACTATGCGTTGCTGGATGTTACTGATGGTAACAAGCTTGTTTACATGAACAAGGACTTCGGTGGTAATGGTTCTATCGCTTCTGGCGTAGTACCATCAATCGCTGGTATGCCTGTCATCATGTCAAACCATGCTAACGTGTCTAACCTTTACACTAACTTCACCACTGGTGATGCTAACGAAGGTAAGACTTCTGACAATGCGCCTCTGGCAAATACTGCTGGTTCAGGCCGCACCACTCACTATGACCTGCCTACTGCAAACGTAGATGGTGCAGACATGGTTGCTCTTGCTGCTAAGTTTAAGGGCTTCGTGTTTACTCCTGATGCTGTTGCTACTGTCAAGCTTCTTGACTTGGGCATGGAATCTGAGTACCAAATCAACCGTCAAGGTACACTGATGGTAGCTAAGTACGCAATGGGACACAACGTCTTGCGTCCTGCTGCCTGTATTGCTCTGTCGGCTGCTTAATTAAACGAGGGGAGAGGTTACTAGTGCCTCTCTCCTTTTTATTTGGAGTAAGATATGCCTGAAGTTGGTGGAAAGAAATACAAATATACTAAAGAAGGTGTAGCTGCTGCTCAAGCTGAAGCCAAGAAAACAGGCAAGAAGATGTCATTTGGTGGTAAGCCACAAAAGCAGGTAGCTGCAATCATGGCTAAGTACGGAAAGAAAAACACATGACTATTGAACATGCAGGTGAAACTTTCCAAGGCCTACGTATACCGAAGCGTTCCCCTAAAGGTAACAAGTCACACGCTGTCTTAATTGGTACTAAAAAGAACCCAGAGATTATTAGGTTTGGTGAACTAGGTGCTAAGACTAATCAAAGCAAAAAACAAAGAGATGCTTTTAGAAGTAGACATGCTAAGAACATAGCCAAGGGTGAGACTAGCGCAGCATATTGGGCTAACAAGGTCAAGTGGAAAGATAACGCATAAGGTGATAACATGGCAGGAACAACACAATTAGATGCAGTCAACACTATGCTTTCTGCCATTGGCGAGGCACCAGTAAGTAGCTTGTCCTCTGGCTTGCTAGAAGCAGAGGTAGCAGAGACCATACTAGATACAGTTGACCGTGAAGTGCAGTCTATGGGCTGGCACTTTAACACAGAATTAAATAAGTCGTATGCACAAGACAGTAACGGGGAGATTATCCTTGGTGCTGATGTACTACGTGCAGATGCAACACAGAAAGTAGATAGTAAAGACCTTGTACAACGTGGTTTAAAGATGTATGACAGGGTTAATAATACTTTTACTATTAATGCAGAGGCAGCACTAGATGTTGTCGTACAATTAAATTTTGATGATTTGCCTGAGGTAGCTAAACGCTACGTAGTTATGAGAGCAACACGTATCTTTCAAGATAGGATTGTTGGCTCCAACACACTACATGATTTTCAGATGCAAGATGAGGCTACAGCACTTGCTGAACTAAGAGAGTTTGACAAGGCTGCTGATGACCATAACATCTTTGACAACTATGATACCTTTAGCATCATCGACAGACAGGGACGAAGGACACTATAATGGCACTCATCAGTCAATCTATCCCCAATCTGATTAACGGTGTATCACAACAACCACCATCACTACGTCTTAATACACAGGCAGAGCTACAAGAAAACGGATTATCCAATGTTGTAACAGGCTTGTCTAAGCGTCCTAGCTCTAAACATATTGCTGACTTAGGAGTAATTAGTAATCTAGACAAAGCTTTTATACATACTATTCGTAGGGATGAGAATGAGTTTTACTCTATGGTGATAGATACTGCTGGTACGATTAGGGTGTTTGACAAGGATGGTGTATCGAAAACAGTAACTAATAATGCAGCCTCTTATGTGACAGGTCTAACTGACCCTAGTAAGGAGTTGGCTGCTGTGTCTATTGCTGACACAACCTTCATTGTAAATAAAACTAAAGTAGTAGCCAAGGGTACTACCACATCCCCTGTGCGTAACCCTGAGGCATTAGTATATGTCAAACAGGCTGACTACTCTTCTACATATAGATTGAAAATTACGAAGGGTAGTAGTACAGGTACTATTGAGTTTGCTACTAAATCTTCTACACAGTCTAGCACAGCTTTGACACAGAACGCAGAGCGTGGTGCATCAACTGATATTATTGCAACAAACCTAGCTAAGTTTAGTGGGTCTTCTGTCAGTACTACTTATTATGACGTTACATCAAACAGTGGTGCTATATCAGGTATTAACATAACTAGGTATGGCTCTGTGTTGTGGATTAGGTCTACTGACACTACAGACTTTACTGTAGAGGTTGGTGATTCTCACGGTGGAGACCACCTACTACTATTCAAGGGTGAGACTGGTGACTTCAAAAAGCTACCCTCAGAGGGACCAGTAGATTTTAATATTAAAGTATCAGGTGACAACCAGAAAGCACAAGACGATTACTACGTTAAGTTTACTGGTGATGGTGTATGGAAAGAAACTATTGAACCTAACATCTTAGTAGACTTAGATGCCTCTACCTTACCACACAAACTGTCGAAGCAGCCAGACGGTAGCTTTATATTTGATGTAGTAAGTTATGCAGATAGAACTGTTGGTGATGATGGTACTAACGACTATCCATCTTTTATAGGATATACTCTGTCAGATATTTTCTTTCATCGTGACAGACTAGGTGTACTAGCAGATGAGAACGTAATCTTTGCACGTGCAGGTGAGTATGTAAACTTTGACTTTTTCCGTAAGTCTACGCTAACCATTGTTGACAGTGACCCTATTGATGTGGCAGTATCGTCAAACAAGGTTAGCATACTTAAACATGCTGTACCCTTTAACGAATCACTGCTGTTGTTCTCTGACCTAACACAGTTTAAGCTAACGGCTGACCCTGTGCTTACACCTGAGACAGTCAACATTGCTAACACCACAGAGTTTGAGGCATCACTTAGAGCCAAGCCAGCACAGGCTGGTAGGTTTGTGTACTTTGCTTCACGCCGTGGCGCATGGTCTGGTATGTGGGAGTACTTTGTAGATAGTGATACAGATACTAATGATGCTACAGAGATTACAGCACACGTACCTGAGTACCTAAATGGTGAGGTTATCAACATACAGGCATCGTCTAACGAAGACATGCTATTAGTACAGACTGACAATGACCCACAAGCTCTGTATGTATACAGATACTATTGGGCTGGTAGAGAGAAGCTACAGTCATCGTGGTCACGCTGGGTGTTTGATGGTGACATCATTGGGTGTTCGTTCAACCGTGCAGACATAACAATACTTATTAAGAGGGGTACTAATTTGTACCTTGAGCGTATTAATCTATCCGTAGATGACGCAACAAATTATACTACTGGTCAGTTCTCTATTCACTTAGACAGGCGAGTACGGTTAGAGACAGGTGGCCTAACGACAGTACCTTATACTGATGCAGCTACTATTTACATAGACCAGACGGGTAAGATTATACCTTTGGCTAGTGTAGCAGGTAAGCTTGCTGACAGTGAGGTGGTATATGCTGGGATACCATATACTTTCAAGTACCAGTTCTCTGAACCAGTGGTAAAGCAAAACAACCAACCAATAACAACAGGTGTTCTTAATCTGAGAAACTATGCAGTAGTATATAACGACACAGGTTTCTTTGAGGTAGATGTAACACCAGCTAGACGCTCTACATACAATCGTAAATTTACAGGACGACTTGTAGGCGGTGCAGCAAACATACTTAATAGAGCAGCTATTGATTCTGGTACGTATGAGTTTGGCATTATGGCAAATTCAAGTAATGTAAGTATCGTACTAAAAAGCAGTAGCCACCTGCCCTGTGTTTTCCAATCGGCAGAGTGGGAAGGCTTCTATGTTCTACGTTCTAGGAGAATGTAAATGAAAGTCCATGTGAGACAGAGTACCCAAGAAGATGTTGAATATCTTTGTGATAACTTGCGCCCTGAAGATAGGGAAGAGGTACTTGCCTCACATGGTACTACAAGGGAAGCATTACAGACAGGCTTTGATGAATCAGAAGAGTGCTGGACTATTATAGTAACAGATACAGATGAGATAGCTGGTATATATGGTCTATCAGAATATGATAAGACTATGGCTATACCGTGGCTGTTGACTACACCTGCTATTAAAAAAGTATGGCTACCGTTCCTACGTGGCTCACGTAAGTGGGTAGAGGAAGCTAATCAAAAATACCCCCTACTTACTAATGCAGTAGATGCAGACTACACTGTAGCTATTAACTGGCTACGTTTTGTTGGTTTCACATTTATCAAGAAACATGAGAAATGGGGCGTAGGTAATAAACCATTTCTAGAATTTGTGAGGATACGATAATGGACCCAATGACTATGCTGGCTATTGGTCAGGGTGTCGCTGGTTACTTTCAAGCAGAAGGTGAAGCCAAGAGAACAGAGGCACGTTACCAACAGAATAGGATTAACGCTGCTGCTGCACGTGACCTAAAGATAAACTCTCTAAATCAAAGAGCAGTACAGGAAGCAGAAGCAACAGCAGGTAAAAAGTTTGAACTAGCTATCCAAGCTTTAGAGACTAGGGAAGCACGTAAGGTAGCTCAAGGTGAATCAGGTCTATCAGGAAGAACATTTGAAGCTCAAAAAGATATGGTTACTGCACGTGAACTACGTGGTGCTACAGTTCTGAACGATAACTTACGTATGGTACTAGACCAACTAGAAGATGAAAAGCTAGGCTATAACACAGAAATGTTAAACAGGATTAACTCACTTCCACGTGGTTATAAACCTAATGTTCTAGCACACGTACTAAGCACTGCTGCTAATGCTTATGCAACAGAAACAATGATGACAGGTAAAAGTCCATTTAGTAGTTCTGCAAATCCTATGACTGCTAGTAGTGCTACCATGCCATCTGTAGGTACAGTGGGTCAATCAGCTACACCTTCATGGGTATATGCTGGTGGTAGTCTGCCTAAGATATAATGAGGAGTAATCATGGCACAAACTAGAGTACAGGTAGGTAGGCTTAACGCTCCTACACAGTCTGATTTACGTCCACAAGCTGCTCCTGTTGAGACTTATGTAAGACCACCAGAGACACAGCAACAACCTAGTCAGTTGTCACAATTCCTCACAGCTATAACTCCTGCTATAGAAGCAGATGCTAACCTACGTAAAGCTGAAAGACTAAAGCGTGAGCGTGAGATAGAAACAGGACAAAGACGTATACACGCTTCACAGCTAGACCAACAAGCTAAGATTATTGAAGCAGAACTAGATAGAGATTGGACAACAAACGAGCAAGAATATTTGCAGATGAATACAGCAGATGTTCTTCAAAAGCGCAGAGATTTTGTTACTGATGAGTTAGACAAACTTAAAAGCACAGACATTGACCCTATGCTTTTGGATGAGTTTGCTGTAAACATGGAAGCTCTAACAAATGTGTGGGGCAAAACTGTCTACGAACCTGCTAAGATTAAAGAAAACAAAAGAGTAAATTTGCAAACTCTTGGTACATCTATAATTAGTCAGGTAAAGCTTAGTGAGACTGCACTAAAAACAAACCCACAAGCTTACAGCAACGGTGCAGAATCTATCAAAACACTTGTTGATGGTTTTATGACTGCTTATGGTGATAACTTTACTAAAGCAGAAATAAACGATGAGCTAGTAAGAATAGCACACGAACAACGAGAAACAAATCCTAACAGCGCACTGGTTCAGTATTTAGATAGTGCCTTATCAAACAATCAGTTTGGTATTCCTAGACATTTAGATAAATATACTGACATTAAAAAAGCACAAGCCTCTGCTGCTAGTGCTGGCTTTTCTGTTGCAAAAGATAGTACTATAGCTGCTATGGCAACTGATGCCATGGCAAGAGCTTTTAATGGTGATGCCTCTGGTATTAACATGGAGACAGATGTTTCTTTTACTGTTAATGGAAAAAATACTACGCATAAGTTTTCTAAAACAGATTATGCTAACGTAGCTATGCAAGTAGTTGCTGCTGAATCTGCGAAGTTAGAACAACTACCACAAGACACACCACAAAATGTAGCAATATACAATGCTAGGGTATCAGAGTTTAAAAGAAAAACATACGAAATGTTTAGGAGTATTGGGGCTGTTACACCAAGGATTGCAGAAGCAACTCGTAATGGCGTACCTGCTTGGTTCTCAGGAGACATAGATTCACTTGAGAAAGCAGAAGATGGTACTATGTTTAATCAAACACTGATGACAGCCGAAGCTACTTATAGAACATTTGAAGAAGTGTATAAATATCAAGGAGAAAGTGGTCTTATAGCTTTTATGCCTGAAAAAGCACACAGGGATATGTTTAATTCCATACGTTCTTCTATGGAAATAGGTGGTGAAGACTTCAAAAGTGCTTTACAGTATGCTCGTAGGTATGACCCTTCAAAAGCTCCAACCTTTTCTATGACTGTGTCTGAGTTAGCAGATTTCATAGATACAGGCATGTTTGACTTTACTAACATGGATGAAGCTACAAATTCAGGCACGATGTTACCAGAAGTCCAACAAAGATATAGCATGTTACGTGTTATCAATCCTAATTTGGGTGAAGATGAGGCAAAAGAAATAGCAGTAGATGAAGTATCTGCTGGATATGCTACTATTGAAAATAGTGATGGAAGCTACAGCCTTGTTAAAAAAGCTCAGTATCTACAATCAGGAGAGATAGATAAGAACATTTCAGTAGTAAATACTGTACTAAACGAAGCTGTAGATAATCCAGATTTTCGTGCAGCAGTAAATCTAAAATTAGGTATCGAAGATACTGTACTGCCGTTAGGTGGTGACGGTATACCTAATTTTGTTCTGACTGTAGAAACAAATCCTAATAATGAAAACATGCTAGATGTTAGGGCTTTTGAAGCAGGTAATCCAACTAATAGTTGGTTTATCCCTATGGGTATTAGTCTACAGAATGTAGCACAAAACCGTAAGTCTATGTTTATAGAAAAGACGGTAAAAGACTACAAGGATAATGTAGCA
>Ga0181568_10001374_pt1 | contig 22369 bp, 14 predicted proteins | sample 101ome_20_FD_133758 | JGI IMG/M metagenome (GOLD analysis project Ga0181568, IMG submission 133758) | Coastal salt marsh microbial communities from the Groves Creek Marsh, Skidaway Island, Georgia - 101404AT metaG (megahit assembly) | ecosystem: Environmental > Aquatic > Marine > Intertidal...
CAAAATTTTCAAGGGAGAGATATTGGAGTATAAAAACAATTTTTTCCAAGTTCTTAAGAATGCGGAATCTGGTACCGAATTAGCAGGTTTAGTGGAGGACGAGTTTCAAATAGGTCAAAACATAGATGGAACTTTGATTTCTTTAGGTTCTGAAAATCAAATTCCCCAAAAGATAGATGATTTATCTTATGTTCCATTGGTAACCAATGATTCGGGCCAGCCAGACCGATGGTTTTTGACCCAAAGTTACGATGCGGGTGATATTGTAAAGTTTGAGAATTCTCCTGGCTCTTTTATTTATCTCGAAATTAATCGGCCAGTGAATAGAGAAACCGAGGTCTCTGACTTAGGCCAATCTCTTCAAATATTGGAAACCTCGAATCCAGAAGTCGGATCTCAATTTGATGCAGGTCTTTTTACGGTTATTGAAAACCCAAATTCAAATTTCCTTTTTTCCAATGAATCTTTTTACCTGAATGATACAGATACAGGTTCACTAGTCTCCTTGAATCTGGTTACCTCCAAGGCTCATTCAATTGATGACTTCAAAAAGAACATCGATACCAATGGTATGCAAAACCCGGTGGTAAGATTTAAGCAAAATGAAGTATACTTTTACAACAACCCTGAGGGAAGTGAAAATCCCTACACTCATTTTGTGGTTACCCAACCTCTTGATGTTTCCGATATCTCAACATTTGATCCCCGAGATGATATATGGGGATCATACTTCAAGGAAGTTCCTGTTCAGTTAGCCTCTAATGGAGATCCCAGCTTAATTTATCGAAAATCTTTCCCATTTGGACTCAATACCGACAGCGATCAACTGGTTGAATTAAATGTAGGTCTCGCGGAAGCGGTAATCAAAAAAGGAGAAATTGTTGGCTTCAATGTACTTAATGGTGGATCGAACCTTCCTCAAACAGACGCTGTATTTGCTGGTGATCAGGAAATCGCCTTAGATGCAGGTAAAATAAAGGGTTATCAGGAATCGAGGGTCAATTACTTCGAAGATTTTCGTTCTGAATTAAATGATTTAGTTTCTAGCTTTGCGGAAGGAATTAACCAAATTTACAATCCAGACGACGAACCGGGTTCATATATTTTTGGGTTTGATGCTGTGCTTACCCGTCCCGTGAGCGGGAGAAACCTTCTCATGGAGGAAGAGTATGGGTTATTTGGAAGAGAAGGTGATTCTCGAATCACGCTTTACAGAGATGAAGTCGATATGACTCTTCCATTTGTGGATAGTGAGACTTTTTCCATTGTTAATACAACCCCAATTTTTCCAGAAGAATTTGCTGGGCAGACCACTTTCTACCGAGGCGGGCAGGATGCAGAAACATTTTTCAGAGGTGAAGAATCAGGTGCAAATATCTCCTTTTATGGTGCGGCTCGAAGAATGCAAAGTGTGACGATGGAATCTGATGATGGTTTTCCAGGAAACGATCTCATCACTGGAACCGAAGATGATGGCAGGTCTCTGCTTATCGGATACGAGACCATACCTTTTCGGATTGAAGGACTGGAAGACGGTTCCAAACTTCCCATAATTGGTGACAACTTTTCCTTTACTGCCTTGCCTGCAAATCCTTGGAATCTCGCTTCTAGCCTACGGATTGATCAGCGTTTAACCGCTGAGAGCATTTTAGCTGGAGATCGCTTCGTCAGTGGTTCAAATGAGACAGCACAATCCCTTGCTGAGTTTGGAGATGGCACATTTATTGAGAAAGTTGCATTATTAAACTCAGGGCTAGGTAGTAAATTGTCTGACCTTAGTGATAACTTGGACCACCAAGAGTCCATTGAGTCTCTTATCTTGGAGCAACGAGGTGCAGTCAGTTCAGTTAACATTGATGAAGAGGTTGCAAACCTCATGAGGTTTCAAAGATCATTTCAAGCTTCATCTCGCGTGCTTAGCACACTTGACAGTATGCTGGAAATAGTCGTTATGGGATTGCTTAGGTAGTATTCATGAGAGTTCCAAATTTAAATGTTGCCCAGTCGATTACCCAGCAGCTTCGTGCTTTGGATACGCAGAGACTTAAGTTGAATGACCAGATATCGACCGGGCAAAAGATCACCAGGCCTCAAGATGATGGTCTTACGATGGGGCGCGTCATTCAACTCGATTCGCAAAAGAGTAAGCTAGCACAATACCAAAGAAACGCTTCCTATGCTTCAGAATATTTGAATGCAGGGCACATGAACTTGGATAAACTCAGGGAGATCAACCAAAGAGCCCAAGAAATAGCTCGCCTAGCTGGAGCCAATTTGAGTGGCCCTGGTGTCAGTGCCTACGCTTTGGAAATTGATCAACTCATCGAGGAAGCATTAAACCGTATAAATGCCAGGCATCGTGGACGTGCTTTATTTGGTGGTAACGAGCTGAAACCCGACTTTTCTGTTTCAGATATCATAACTGAAGAAAAACAGAAGAGCCTATTGGACTTCGATTCCAATGTTGTTGGTGTTGAGAAAGCCATGGGAAAAAGGTACCTCAAACAGGGAGACCAATTATTTATCACGGCAAATGGAAGAGAGTATGTAGTTGAGGCAAAAACTCTGGATGCAAGTGAATACAACTCATCTAACAGCTTTTTAAAGGGAGATGTGGTTAAAGTAACGAGTCAAGTGGATGATTCGATTCTTCTGGATCCTTCTTTAGTTCCAACTAATGATTCTACCTCATCACTTTTTGAGACAGTGATTTCTTTCTTAGGCCAAAGGGATTGGAGTCAATCGCCAGTCGGTAATTTGATGAGTGATCCCACGAGTGATGTCTACCTTTTGGATCGTGATCAAATTGAAGCCCTTTCAGTGAGTCTTGGTAATCAACCTTTCTTAGACTCCCTGCCTTCATCGGGTGGATATTATGCTATCTCTGAGCAAACCGATGGATCAGTCTTTCTCGAACCTGTGATTAATGAGATTGCATCTTGGACTCCAAGTAGGGGGTACTCTGCTGGGGATTATGTCCGATGGGGAGATGATGTTTATCAGGCATCAGCTAATATTGCTATGGGGAGTGATTTCTCTGATACCCTTTGGGAGAAAGTCAATCCGGATACAGTCTCCACTCTATTCTCCTTAACTGATTCCGAAGAGGTGAGTTATTGGGAAGCAATCGAAACCGTATCCAGCAATAGTGGTCCCCCATCCGTTACGAATCATTCTTGGAAAAGTGTAAATATTAACGAGAAAATTTCCAATTTATCTACCGAGAAAGCTACTGCCTTAATTCGTGACTTGGTCAATTCAGACACCTTTTTCCTTAATGACTCCACCACATTTGAGTCGGATGATTATTTCGCATTTACCCGATCTTCAAACAAACCAAACGACTTTTACGATCCTGATCTCGATTTATCCGCGAAAATCAATTCCAGTGGCCAGTTGGAAATATCAGGTACGGTAGGCTATGATTTTGAGCTTAGTGCCAATTATATTTCTGGCTACAACTCTCAGAACTATTATCCAAACCAACTCGATCAAATTATTCGCGAAAAATCATCCTACATGTTTCCAGGAGTTTTATACGATGATCTTGATGGCGTTGCCAAAGAATCGGTTTGGGCAAGCGTTCAGTCATCCATGATTTCTTGGGATTTATCTGTCAAGGAAGTCCAAGGAGTTGCAGATACCACAATCAATACGGAATTGCCCATGCCTTGGAGAAGACTGCAAGTTTACCAAGTTGGAGATGTGGTCGAATTTCAAGGCAAGCTTTGGGAGTCAAAAGGGAATGAAAATTTTAATCATTCTCCTTCGCAGAAAGAGTCGGACTATTGGGATGAGATTGGTACTGGGTATGATCAGATTCGGGAAGATTGGGATTTAACCAGCAAAAGTACTGAGGTTCGATATTATTTTGCGGGTCCAGATGGTCGATTGTTTGATGATCGGACTAGTGCAGAGACTCATACCTACGAATTGCTCCTTGGATCTAACCGTAGTTATGCCACGGTCAACGAGATATGGAATGATATTGACAAGCTTGTCAAAGAAGTTGCTTATCCAGTCTCTAATTTTGAGGCTCTAGGCTCTGAATCCGACGCTCAAGTATTTTTTGATTCGAGGAGTCAATCTTATCGCTTGGGTGTTTTGGATCCTGAAGATTCTCCAGTACTAGGGGAATTTATAATGGGGGAAGTGAAGCCTTCCTCTGATTCTGAAATACAACGCGGGGATGTGGTGCAATATAGAGGAACATATTTCTTGGCTTTCCATGTACAAGGTCTTGAAGATGAGCCTGGGCTCATTCAGGATATGGCTGAGGATGTAAATGCAATTTCTGGCTCGCTTTCCACAAATGTAGATGTCGGTGAAAAGATCTATGATCAAAATGCTGGAAAAATCTACATGTTTTTAGGTGATCAACTACCCGTCGATGGGAAGGAACAGATCCTAGACTCAACCCAAGATCAACCCCTTCGCAGAGGCAGTTATATCTATGACAGATCATCCAAATCTTTTTTGGTTGCTTCCGATGATATTAACAATGCGAGTGATATAGATCTTTCCGATCCAGATTCACCTCTTGTTTCAGTTAATTCCTATGTCTATCAACAAGGCAGTGAATGGAGTGCTGGACAAACTTACTTTAAAGGTCAAGTGGTGATGTATAAGGGCGTTTACTATGAGTGCCAAACCAATGGAGTTTTGGACCCAGAAGGCAATGTGGTTGGTTTCGACAACTCAGATGACGATGAAATTGCGGATGGAGCAGGCTATTTAAAACCCACGGTAACCCCAACGGATGAATTCTTTCTTGATGTGGAAGATGCAAGATCACAGGATTACATGGATTTACTCAAGGCTCGAGGCGAAGAAATGGCGAACAATGTCTGGCTTCCAGTCACCAAACCCTTGCAACATGTGTTCTCTTTTGAATTAGAAAATCGTGATACTCCTGATGTCCGTATTCAGTCTGCTGGTGTTAGTGGTGTGGATGCGGAAATTGGTGTTATGACAGATATAAATGGGAATATCACTAGTTTGCGTGTGGATAACCCGGGGCGTTATTTTTTCCCGAATAATACGGGAAACGCTCTGGCAATGAATATTCCTCAAGAGTTTGAAGAAGCGGAAGTGTTTTTGCCTAATGGAGATTCGGTCAAAGCCAAAATTATCTGGGGACATAACCCGAATGATCCTGGACCCTTTGTCGTTAAAGGCTTTGAGCTATTAAACTCGGGCAGTATTGATCGGCCTATGGGTGCCTCCAAAGGTGATCGGTTTTCATTTGCAACCGGAAAGAAAACATTTCTTGATCACAGAGATAACGATGGAAACCTCTTGGCTGTTACCTACACTGGCTCCAATGAAAATGCTGAATTTTATATCGGTAAGGATAGTAAAGTAAGTTCCTATCTTGATGCCCAAGATAATGGGACTGCCGAGTTGGCTGATTCTATCCAAGCCTTGATCGATCTTAGGGATGGTCTTTCTGAAGAAGAACTTTCTCAGATGTCAACTTTAGTCCAATCCTCTGAGCAACAATTGATTACTCAAGAGAATTCCGTGATTGATAAATTAGGGGAGATTTCCTCGGTTATGACCCGCATGGAAACCGTAAAGGCTCATGACGAGCAATACCATTTGGAATTAGACAGAAGGCTAGCCCAAGACCTTGATATTGATATGTCTGATGCAATCATGAGACTCACTCGTGCATCTACAGCATACCAGGCCGCGATGCAGGTCGGTGCTCAGTTACTCAATACATCGTTGCTTAATTATCTCTAAATTGTTAATAAGTTAATAATTAATGAAGCTTAACATTGGAGAAGAGATTAAGGAGCAAGGTTCTTCGAGTCTTCAAAATACCTATAATATATCCTTACCACAGGGATTATTTGGTTTTTCTGAAATCCGGACCATGGAACTCTTCTTTGATAAGGAAGAGTTGCCATTTATGTGGCTCCGCGAGAAAGATGAAAATGGCCTAGCCTTTATTGTTATCGAGCCTGGTGGAATTATTCCTAATTACGACCTAGAAATATCGGATGCAGATGTGGAGATTCTTGGGATCACCAATTCTGATGATACCATGATTTTAAACATTGTGACTTTGCCCTCTGAACAATCCTCCAAGATTTCTATCAATCTTGTTGGACCAGTTATCCTTAATCGTAACTCCTTAATTGCGAAGCAGTGCATTATTAATAATCACGATAAATACTCGGCTCGCTTTTTGTTGGATTTATCCGAAGCTGGGGATTGATTGGCTGAATTGAGGGACCAATGTTAATTCTTTCAAGAAAAGTTGATCAAGGTATTCGCATAGGTGATGAGATTGAAATCTCAGTCACTAAGATTGAGGGAGACTCGGTGAAAATTGGTATTTCCGCACCCAGGTCAATTTCCATTCTTAGAAGAGAAATTCTTGAAGAAATGCAATTTTCAAATAAGGCAGCTGCGATGGGTGCCACACCTCAAAAAGAGGCCCTTAAGAGTACCTTTGCTGCTGGTTCTGCCTTAAAGTTAATCCAACAAATGCGAGCTAAAAAAGCAAACTTGAACCAACAACCTAAATAGCTTGTTCAATTTTTTAATCATTAAGAAATTTCTTATATCAGATGATTACATTTAAACCTTTTCGTGCAATTCGACCCCGCCCTGATCAAGCCAAGTCTGTTGCTTCGAGACCTTACGATGTACTCAGTTCTGAAGAAGCAAGGGAAGAAGCTGTGGGGAATGCCAACTCGTTTTTGAGGGTGATTAAGCCTGAAATTGATTTGCCTGATTCTTTGAGTGTTTATTCGGATGAAGTTTATCAACAGGGTAAGAAGACTTTTTCAGAAATGATCGAACAAGGCCTTTTGGGTAAAGACCCTGTTCCCTCTTTTTATGTCTACCGATTAACCATGGATGGACGCACTCAAACTGGGTTGGTTGGGTGCTGTCATTTTGAAGAATATTTTGATGGTAGGATTAAAAAGCATGAACTGACTCGTACCGCCAAAGAAAATGATCGAGTTAAGCATGTTGAAACTCTGGAAGCCAACGCGGAACCGGTTTTTTTCTCCTACCGCCAACAAGAACCGATCTCTAATATCATCGATGGCCTTACTCAAAAAAACCCCATCTATGACTTTGTGGCGGATGATGGTATACGCCATGAACTTTGGGTGTCGCCTGACATTCAAACCAACGAATTACTTTCTGAACAATTTAAAAGCTTGGACTACCTTTATGTTGCAGACGGACATCACCGAACGGCTGCTGCTGCTAGAGTAGGGCAAAAACTCAAAGATTTAAATCCAAACCATTCTGGAGATGAAGAGTATAATTTTTTTATGGCCGTTTTATTTCCTGATGTTGACTTAAAGATTTTTGATTACAATCGAGTGGTCAAAGATTTGAACGGTCTTTCACAGGGTGCTTTTTTAGAAAAGCTTTCCGTTGAATTTAAAGTTGAAACTGCAGATTTTTCCATAATCAAGCCGGATCAAATTCGAACTTTTGCAATGTATTTACCTGGGCAATGGTATCGGCTCATTCCTAAAAATATAGTTAGATCAAACGATCCTGTTGAAGATTTAGATGTCACTTTGCTTTCTAATTTAATTTTAGAGCCGATTCTTGAGATAGGGGACCTTAGAAAAAGTGAGCGCATAGATTTTGTTGGTGGAATCCGAGGATTATCTGAACTCTCAAACAGAGTGGATTCAGGTGAAATGGCTGTCGGTTTTGCTCTTTACCCAGTAAGCATGGATCAGTTAATCGCCATCGCAGATGCAGGGGAAATTATGCCCCCTAAAACCACTTGGTTTGAACCTAAACTAAGAAGCGGCCTTTTTGTACATTCTATCGTTGGCTAAGATATCTACCTCGTCCGTGAGATTTTGGCATTTGCATGAAGTTTCATTATTGGGTTTAACTCTCTTGGCATGAAGCTATGGGCCTTGAGTGCTTCCACCGGAGGCGGTCACGACATGCGTGCATTTGCCTTGCAACATTGGTGGTCTAAGCAAGGTGGGGAATGTGAAGTGTTCCACCCCCTAGAAGCTTCATTCTGGGGCTATCGCGTGGGTTGTGAACTTTACAATCTAATTCAAAGAAATCTGCCTATCTTTCATTTTGCATACTTCCATTTTCTTGAAATTGCATCGTTGCACAGAAACTACAAACACATGTTTGGAACCAAGTGTTTTATTCAAAATTACGAAAGATTTTTGCCCGACTTGGTTGTGTCGATGCACGCCCATTTGAATCACGGATTCTTAGACTTAACTCAGATAAATAAAAAGAAAGTTAGTAAGTTTGCAGTTTACTGTGGGGAATTGGCGGATGGTTGCGGATTCTCGAGGCACTGGGTGAACCCTAAGTGTGATCTTTTTATTAGTCCTTTTAAAGAGGGTTGCGAGGCAGCCATTCGCAGGGGAATGCCCAGGCATAAAACATTAGCTAGTGGTCCTTTATTGCGAGCTCCTTTTTATAAAAACAATCAGATAATCAATAAAACTAAACCCATTGATGGTGTTCACTTAGAACCCGATGTTCCTGTTTTTCTATTAGGCACTGGAGCGAATGGAGTAAATGATCATGTCAAGGTTGTACAATCGATTGATCAAGCAAACTTAAATTGTCAGATTGTAGCTCTTTGTGGAACGAATTCGAAAACCTTCAATCACCTAAAAAAGATCCGTGCCAAACTAAAGGTTAAGGTATTCCCTCTTGAAAAGATTGATGCAGAGTCGATGGCGAAGTTACTCAAGGTCGCTCATTTCATCTTTGCTAGACCTGGAGCAGGACTTACTACTGAAGCCATTGCAACAGGATGCCCGGTGATTTTTGATTTATCTGGAGGATGTATGCCACAAGAGAAAAATAATCTAAACTTTTGGGAAAAAAGAACGGGTTCCTTGTTAAGCTGTTCTTCCTCCTCCCAACTAATTAAAATTCTTCGATCAGCACGAACCATACCTAGGCTTGAAGTAGATATGTCAGATTCACCTGAAATGCTCTTGAGGGCACTCACTCGTTTAGTAACTGAAAATGATACCTGATCAAAGGATTGGCAAATTAGCTGCGGCTCGTTCGATCTTTGCCTGTGGGAGCGGTTTAGCTCCCGCACTTAAAAACTATCTGCTCCCTCGTCTGCTCCCCAATAATAAAATTTCATTGGGTGAAATTTTGACATTCAAGGACAAAGAATTTGTCAAGTTGGTGGAGACGGGCTTTGGTCTACCAGAAATTCCTGGTTTAATGGCCAAACCCTTTAAGTCATTTCAAACTTTCCAACTTCTCTGGAAAATAGGAAAGGTATATAAGTCGAATATTAATCAAAAGATGACCGATCTGGTCCTTCTTAGTTCGCTGGAATCGATTTGTACCTATTTAAATCACCATTCAAAATCCCGTTTAATTTTTGAAGATGAAAAGGCGCATTCCATATCAATCAAAATTCTTTCAACTGGTACCCAATTTTTGACTCATTATGAAGGCGGTCAAGGATGGGTAGTGAAACAAACCGAGCCAGATTTTCGCGCTACAGCGAATCTCTCATTCATAGATGAAGCAGTAACCTATTCAGCGTGCATGGGCAGGGTAGACACATGGAAAGAAGTGACAGTGGGGCATATCCGGCTTGCGGGACTTATCCCGTTACTAGATAAATTTGGTTATGTATCAAGAATTGCCCAAAAAGAAGTGCCTCGACCAAGATGAATAAAAAAACGCAATCGGACTCTCTTTTTAGGCGAGCAAGCAAGGTCATACCTACTGGAATTTATGGTCATGTTGCCCCGAGTGCAGGCTTGCCCTTAGATTTTCCAAATTATTGTTTTTCTGGCCATGGTTGTAAGTTTGAGGATATCGATGGAAACGAGTGGTTCGATTTTATGTGTGGTTTTGGTGCGGTATTACATGGATATCGCCATCCAAGAATAGAGGCATCCGTGGAAAAACAACGCCAACTTGGAGCAGTCTTTAACCAACCGAGTGCCTTGATGGTTGAGCTTGCGGAAAAACTTGTTGAACATATTGATTTCGCCAATTGGGCGGTATTTGCGAAAAATGGATCGGATCTGACAACATGGGCAATTCGTGTAGCAAGAGAAGTGACCAAGAAAGAGTTTGTGATTAAGGTTAAAGGGGCCTATCACGGGGTGGATGCATGGTGCGATCCGGGATTAGGAGGGAGGATTGGCTCCGATCGCAGCCACATATTGGAGTTTCAATGGAATGATTTGAATCAGCTTGAATCATTGTTAAAGCAAAAAGAAGGAAATATTGCGGCTGTTATTCTAACTCCTTACCATCATCCTTCCTTTTCTAAATCCATTTTGCCAGTCAAAGAGTTTTGGAGCAGCGTTGAGAATTTATGTAGGGATAAGGATATCAAACTTATCTTGGATGATGTTCGTTGCGGTTGGAGGATTCACGATGATGGATCTCATAACTATTTTGGTTTTATGCCTGACATGGCGATTTATTCAAAAGCTTTGGGTAATGGTTATGCGATTTCCGCATGCGTTGGATCTGATGCATGCCGACTGGGTGCTTCGGAGGTATTTCTTACTGGGAGTTGCTGGAATGACGCCTACGCCATGGCAGCTGCTTTGGAGTGCTTAGAGCTATCAAGAACTAAAAAGATTGCATCTTCAGTCATGCAAAAAGGCATCTTTTTCTGTGCACAACTTGAAGGCCTGGCTAGTCAATTCGACATTCCTTTACAAATGACTGGAATTCCATCTATGCCATACCCTTGGATTGAAGGTGACAACGATCTCTATCAAATTCAAAAACTTTGTAAAATAGCTGCCTCAAAAGGACTGTATTTCCATCCGTACCATAATTGGTTTATTAGTGATGCGATGAATGATCAAGATTTCAAGCAGGTGCTTGCTCTTTGCCAAAAGGTTTTTGAAGAATTCAAATAAACAATAAGAGATTAAAAATTACTTCAATCAACCCCCTCCGTGCTTCGACAAACTGGTTGTTTTTCTCGGAATTTTGTGACAAAATCAACTATTTCATTCAATGCTTGAAGACTCATCTATACTAATTACTGGTGGAACGGGCTCATTCGGGAAAGAATTTATTCGAACCGTTTTGCGTCACTCCAACCCTCGCCGAATCATCATCTATTCTCGAGATGAGTGGAAGCAATCTGAAATGCAGGCATCTTCAGATTTTGCTCACAAATCAATTCGCTTCTTCTTGGGGGATGTCAGGGATAAAGAGCGATTAACTTTAGCGATGCGGGAAGTTGATTATGTGATTCATGCTGCGGCACTCAAACAAGTGCCTGCTGCCGAATATAACCCCAATGAATTTATTAAAACTAATGTAAATGGGGCCACCAATATTGTGGAGTCAGCAATAAGGGCAGGGGTCAAACGAGTGGTTGCTTTGAGTACAGACAAAGCAGTCAACCCGGTCAACCTCTATGGGGCAACCAAGCTTTGCTCCGATAAGGTTTTTATCGCTGCTAATTCATATTCAGGCTTAGGTGGAACCACATTTTCGGTGGTTCGCTATGGCAATGTGGTGGGCAGTCGGGGCAGCGTGATTCCCCTGTTCCAAAAGCAACGAGAGGATGGGCAAGTGACCATTACCAATCCTGAAATGACCCGTTTTTTGATCACCCTCAAACAAGGGTCTGATTTTGTTTTGGAATGCTTGGAGACCATGGTTGGAGGGGAACTCTTTGTTCCTAAAATACCCGCCTGCTCTGTCGAGGATATAGCTCAAGTGATTGCTCCAAATTGCGAGAGAAAAATCATTGGCTTGAGACCAGGCGAGAAAATGCACGAAATTTTAATACCTTCTGATGAAGCACATAATGTTTTAGAATTTGAAAAGCATTATGTTATTCAACCTGTGCAAGCATTTTGGGGGAATAAAATTGGTATCCTTGGAGGAGTCGGTTGCCCAAGTGATTTTGTGTATGCAAGTAACCAAAATTGCGAAACTTTAGATTTAGAAAAGCTTTCACATCTTTTGTCTGGTTACTTGCCTTAGTTCTTGTTTACTACCTTGGAGATACTGACTCGCATTTTAGATTCATCTCTTCCGCCTTTCATTGTCGCAGAAATGTCTGGCAATCATGGAGGAAGCTTAGATAAGGCACTGGAGTTGGTTTTTGCGGCCAAAAGTAGTGGAGCAGATGCCTTGAAACTACAGACCTATCGACCAGAAACGATTACGGTAAATGCCAAAGAGGAACGATTTCTTTTAAAGTCTGGGCTTTGGAAGGGTAGGTACCTACATCAACTTTACGAAGATGCGATGACCCCTTGGGAATGGCATCCCATTATAGCGGAAAAAGCCAGTCAACTGGGTATGGTTTGCTTTAGCTCGGCTTTCGACGAGACCGCAGTGGATTTCCTTGAGGAATCAATTGATCCACCGCTTCATAAAATTGCATCTTTTGAATTAAATCACTTCCCATTGCTCAATAAAATCGGGGAAACAAAGAAGCCCGTTTTGGCGAGCACCGGTGTGTCAAACGCTTCTGAAATACGGAATGCGATCCATGTGCTTAAAAAGTCCGGTTGTCCTCAAGTGATTCTTTTGCATTGTGTCAGCGAATATCCTGCAAAGCCTCAGGATTTTTGTTTGCAACTCATGCCCAAACTTCAAGACGATTATCAAGTTCCATTTGGTTTGTCTGATCATTCAATGGGCCATTTAGTGGCAGTGGCCGCAACTGCACTAGGGGCAAGGGTAATTGAGAAACACATTTGCTTAGATAGAGATAAAACATCGATCGATGGAGGCTTCTCCATGTTGCCATTAGAATTTTCAGAAATGGTATCCGCTGTTCATTCCACTCATTTATCAATTACGGGAGAGAAAACACCAGATCTTCCAAGGGGCTTCAAGAGATCTATCTTGGTGTCTTCTTCGATCTGTGCTGGCGATCGTTTTACCAACAAAAATTTACGAATTGCTCGTCCTGGAGATGGAATGTGCCCGAGCCGATGGCAGGAAATTCTAAAAAATGGATATGCAAAGAAAAACCTTTCGGTGGGACATCCTTTATCAGATGAAGACATCCTTTTTTCTTAGATTCTAGTTGTTCAACAAAAGTTCAGCATTTTGCATATTTCGCTTAATGTTGTTATATTAAAATGTGGTCAATAAGGATATATCTAGTAGGGATCGTGAGCTTCCAGATTTTGAGGGCACTTCTGAAGAGCGTTTGCGGGCTGCTTGTATTTGGATTGCAGACTTTTCACCGGGCCGGCAACTAACCCTTGAGGAAATAGGAAAAGTAATGGGGGTTACTCGAGAAAGAGTGAGGCAAATTGAAGCTCACGCCTTACGGAAATTAAGGCATCCCTCAAGGATTCGATTTTTAGAAGAACTAAATAAATAGATCGAATGAATCGAATTGGATAGCTTAGTCGATAAGCATTTCTTTCGCAGACTTACCTTGTGGAATCATAGGTAAAACATGCTCTGTGTATGGAACAATAATCTCTAAGAGATAAGGTTCATCAGTATCAAGCATCTCTCTGACCGCATCTCTCAAATCTTCTCTTTTACTGACTCTTTTTGCTTTCACACCAAATCCCTCACACATTTTGATGTAATCTGGATAAATCGCCTCAAGATTATCTGGACCTCCTATATTTTCCGGGTCGCAAAGAATGGTGTGCCCACGGACAGATTCATAAAAGCGATCCTCCCACTGTACCACCATGCCTAAGTGCTGGTTATTAAGAAGTAGACACTTGGCATTAATCTTCTCGATTTTGGCCGTGGCTAACTCCTGAACATTCATGATGAAGGAACCATCTCCATCAATATCAATGACTTCTTTTTCTGGGTGAGCAACTTTTGCACCTACGGCAGCAGGGTATCCAAAACCCATAGTGCCAAGGCCGAGTGAGGATATGTAAGTGCGGGGTTCTTTAAACTGGTAATATTGGGCTGCCCACATTTGATGCTGACCCACGCCAGTTGTGATAATCGCATCTCCATTCGATTCTTGGTAAAGCACATCAATAGCTTCTTGTGAAGTAATATGTTCACCCTTTTCGTATTTAAAGGGATACTTCTTTTTCCATTCTCCGATGGTTTTATTCCAAGCAGAGAGGTCAGGTTTGATAAAATCATGCTCGTTGATTATTTCCGACATTCTTTGAAGGGCATATTTTATGTCGGATTTAATGGGAAAGTGTGCATGGACATTTTTGTTATGTTCAGATTGATCGACATCAAAATGAATCACATATGCCTCAGGGGCAAATTTACTGACCAATCCAGTAATGCGATCGTCGAAGCGAGCCCCAGCACAAATAAGCAAGTCACTCTCACACACCGCCCAATTACCCGCCACCGTGCCGTGCATTCCATACCAATATAAAGATTGCTCGTGGGCAGGGTCAAATGCACCGATCCCCATCAAAGTATGAGCCACGGGAAGACCGGTCAACTCCGCAAAAGTCTGTAACTCTTTGTGTGCATCAGCTGAAATAATGCCACCTCCAGTGTAGAGTACCGGTTTTTTTGCCTTGGATATTAGGGAAAGTACCTCTTTTAGTTCGTCGTCAGATGCTTTGGGCTGATCAAGTTTGTAGCCCTCTAACTGCCCGATTTCAGATGGGAAGAAGGGCTCGAAAACTTTTTGTTGAACATCTTTTGGAATATCAATTACAACCGGGCCGGGTCTGCCCGTAGTGGCCAGGTAGAAAGCTTCTTTGACAATCCTAGGCAAGTCCTCTGCAGTCAAAACTAGATAACTGTGCTTCACGATAGGAAGTGTCATCCCAAAAAAATCGGTTTCCTGAAAAGCGGCTTTGCCGATAAATTGTTGATAGACTTGGCCCGTTATAGCGACGAGCGGAATGCTATCCATAAACGCATCGGCAATACAAGTAACCAAATTGGTTGCGCCGGGACCTGAAGTCGCCATACAAACCCCTGCTTTGCCTGTGGATCTGGCATATCCATGAGCCATAAAACCGCCACCTTGTTCTTGTCTTGGAAGAATGGTGCGAATTTTTTCGGAACGAGTTAAGGACTGATGAAGCTCCATCGAGGCACCGCCTGGATAAGCAAACACTACCTCTACGCCTTCACGCTCTAGAGCCGAAACAAGGACATCTGCACCTTTCATGGCTGGACCGTGCTCGCCGGCTACTTTGGCATTGTTAGACTGTATTGATTCGATGCTCATAACATTTGTTGTAAGTTATTAACATGTAGATACGATGCCTCTATTTCAAGGGGAAAGAAAGATCTTAGCCCCTTGGTCATGATAAGAAAATCAAAACCTATATCAAATCTCGTAGCTCTGGAAGGGATATAGACTGATTGGCCAACAGTGAGGCTTCAGTGATAGTTTCTAAAAGTTTTCTTTTACCGCGTTGGAGATGTAAAACTTTTTCTTCAACGGTTTGGGATGCGATAAATTTATAAACTGTGACTTTTTTTTCCTGCCCAATGCGGTGAGCTCGATCGGTTGCTTGAGCTTCAGCCGCCGGATTCCACCAAGGGTCAAAGTGAACTACGACATCGGCACCCGTTAAATTAAGACCGGTTCCTCCTGCTTTGAGGGATATGAGAAATACAGGAATCGATTCATCGCTTTGAAATCGATCAACTTGTGCCATTCGATCCGTGGATGACCCGTCCAAATAACAAAAAGGAATCGATGAACTTTGTAGTTCATCGACAAGGATTTTGAGCATTTTCACAAATTGAGAAAAAACAAGCATTCGGTGGCCCCCTTCCAAGCAATTATAAAGAAGTTCCCGAAATGCATTGATTTTACAGGATCGAAAGAGTGCTGTTTCAGGATCAATCAACCTTGGATCGCAACATACCTGACGAAGTCGTAGGAGTTGGGAAAGGGTTTTCATACGAAGAGTCCCTTCCTTTGCTCCAGATTCGGCGAGTTGGTTTAGTTCCTCCTCCGAAGCTTTCCTTAGCCTGGAATACCAGTCCGTTTGATCGTCAGTAAGATTGAGGTAAAGGATTTGCTCTATTTTGTCTGGTAGCTCGGGAGCGACTTCTTTTTTTGATCGTCTGAGTAGATAAGGAGCGGCTTGTTTAAGTATTCGTTGCTCGTGCCACAATCTTTCTTCACCGCGAGAACCATCGGGCAGACTCGGGCTTGCTCCGGGTAGCAAAAATTCCAAAAGGGACAAGAGGTCAGTGATGCTGTTTTCAATCGGGGTGCCCGTGAGCAAAATGCGCCCTTCAGAGCTTAGAGAAGCGGTGGCCTTAGCATTTTGAGTACGTCTATTTTTAAGATGTTGTGCCTCATCTCCAATTACGCATAGAAAAGGAAAGTCTCTAAACATTTCCAGATCCCTGACCAGAGTACCATAAGATGTAATAACCAAGTCAAACTTACCTAAGTAAGAAGGAGTGGTGGCACGCTTGGATCCGTGATGAGAATAGGTGGAGAACGAGGGGCAGAATTTCTCGGCTTCTCGGTGCCAATTCTCCACTAAAGAAGCTGGACAGATAACCAATGAGGTCTTTACGGCACTCCCCCTCTTGCGAAGACAGGAAATAAAGGCCAGGGTTTGCAGAGTTTTCCCCAAACCCATCTCGTCGGCGAGAATCCCTCCTAGTCCGTGGTCGAAAAGATGTAACATCCAAGCAGTTCCAATTGCTTGGTATGGTCTAAGAATTTTTTCAAGTCCGTCTTGGGGACTGGGGAGGCTTAACTTGGAGAGGTTTTTGAGTGCCATTCCCCTTTTTTTCCATAGTTTAGGAGGTTGAAATCGTGGGTCTGCATCAGTTAAAACATCCTCTAAGGTAGTCGAATGAAAACGCGTTACAGAATGCATCGACTGAGAAAGCAAGGGTGCGTCGGCTACTCCAGATGCCTGCCTTTGCACATTGGCAAGTTTATCCCTCAAGTCTTGGGAAATTAGGTATGTGGTTTGATTATGTTTAAAATGGTTCTTCCCAGTTGATAAAGCATGTTCAATCAATCCGGCAGGGGTATCCTCAGCTACAATCTTAGTCTCTATTTCAATCGTCTGTTCAGTTTCCTTTGCTTTGACTAGCAAGGAGGCTTCTTTGAGCTTCGAAAAATGTTCAGTAAAGTTTTGGGTAAATGTTGCTTGGTAGTCCAATTGTAATTCATCCTTGTGCACAGCGATAAAATCGAGCACTTTTGAAGAATCCCTAAGCCACCACCAATGCCTATGTGAACGGTCCCTTATAAAAGACCAATTGCGCAGCAGTCTGAGCACTTCGGAATAATGAGGATGTTCGGAGCTAGGGAGAATAATTCTAAGGTATTCGGTGGATCCCTCGACTTCAATGGGGGGACCCAGATACTCTACCGGGATTGGTTTATCTTTCTTTTCATCTTGAACAATACGATGATTGATCTCTCTAATTTGTTTTGCGGGCTGAGGTACAGCGGGTGCTTCAATATACTCGCTTACTCCTTCAAGATTTGAATTGGACCAAGTAAGAGCCTTGTCTGGGAAGTTCGCCAAAAAAAAACATTCCACATGGTTGAGCATTTTTAATAACTCAGAAGCTTGTTCGATATTGAGCTGTAAAAAAGAGGTTAATTTACCACCACACCATTGGGATAAGGCAAAGAGAGCACACCTTTCCACATCGGGTAAATTACCAAGGCTGCTTAAGTCACACTTTTCGGGTGGAGTGCGGCTTCCCGATTCGTCTTCTAACTCCACTTTTGCTGGAATCGCATTGCGTTGAATACATCCAGCTAGGGTGGGCGGTAGTAAGATACGGAGCCTCACTCAGTTATGAGGAATGGAGAGAATGGTTCGTTATGGCTTGATCAACTCCTTTTCCTGCTAAGCCCCCACCCATGGCAAAATCGGGCTTTCCACCCCCTTTGCCACCTATTTTTAGGGCAAGCTCGTTAATGATTTCTCCAGCTTTATACCCCCGATCAATAGCTAATTTTGAGCAAATACAAATCAGGGAACATTTCTCATCTGTTTCAGAGGCGAGAAGAACCACCGAAGGTTCACAGCGCTTATTAATTTGTCCGGCGAGACTACGCAATTCGTTAGTTGGCATTCCGGGGACCGATTGAGTGATGATTTGAATACCATCTCTGTTTTTGGCCTTGTGGATTAAGTTCTCGGCAACTTTTGCTTGGTCTTTATTAAGAATTGAACGAAGCTTTTTTTCGAGTTCTTTATGTTGATCCTGCAATTGCTGAATTCGAACTTCAATCTCTTCGGGTTTACAAGCAAAGCTTTTTACGAGTCGGTTGAGTCGATGGACTCGGTCCGTGTTCCAGTCATAAGCAGAAAAACCAGCAACCGCTTCCAGACGGCGGGTGCCTGAAGAAATCGCAGATTCTGAAAGGATACGAATTGAACCGACTTCTCCACCAGATTTTACATGGGTTCCACCGCATAATTCCATGCTCCAACCCCCTAAATCTACTACTCTTACAAAATCACCATATTTTTCTCCGAAAAAGGCAATTACACCATCTGGTTTATCGGCAAAAGCAACTTCATAAGTCTTCAGTTTATCATTCATGAGAAGTCTCTCATTGGATATCCTTTCGATGGTTTTTATTTGATCATCATTAGGTGCTTCAAAGTGAGAAAAATCAAATCTTAGACGATCCGATTGAACGAAGGAACCCGCCTGCCTAACATGATCTCCTAAAACCTCACGCAATGCCCAATGAAGGATATGGGTTGCGGTATGATGACGCTGAATAGCCAGCCTTCTCGAAAGATTCACATTAAAAGATATGGCTGATCCGACGAAACTCTCTGAATCAACCCCTTTTTCAACTTGGTGAAGAAACCTCCCTGAGGGATCTTTGATCACATTTTGGACGTTCAGCCTTGAACCCGCTGTGGAAACTGTTCCGGTATCCCCAACTTGGCCGCCCATCTCAGCGTAAAAGGGGGTTTTGTCTGCTATAAGGAAATTCTGACCATCCATTTCTACCCAATCTGTACATGTGGCTTGGAAATTTTCTAGCTGGGATATGTCGTAGCCGCAGAATTCAGTCGCTTCGGAGCTTTCTCTTTGTTCAGTCACCAAGATTTCCACTGATTTTTGGGCATCACGAGCCCTCTTTTTTTGCTCCATCATTTGAGCTTGGAATTCTTCGTGATTCACGAGCAAACCATTTTCTCGAGCCATTAGGTCTGTCAGGTCTAAGGGGAAACCAAAGGTATCGTATAATTTGAATGCAAAGGTTCCTGAGACTTCATCCCCAGGTTTCAATTCATTGGTCTCCCGATTAAAAAGCTCGATGCCGCGATCAAGGGTTTTATTAAAAGATTCTTCTTCGGACTTTAAGGTTTTTTCAATAAGCTCTGCTTTGGAAATTAGTTCGGGGAAGACATTTCCCATCTGATCGACTAAAATAGGGGAGAGTTTGTAGAAAAATGGCTGAATAAAACCAAGGGTTCTTCCATATTTTACTGCACGCCTAAGAATGCGGCGGAGTACATAGTTGCGGTCATTGTTGCCTGGGAGAATTCCGTCTGAAATTGAAAAAACAAGGGCACGTAAATGATCTGCAATAACTCGAAATGCAATATCGATTTGTTCCTGCTCGTTAGCAGCCTTTCCACTTGATGGAAGACTGGAAGTGTAAACCTTGCCAGAAAGGTCCTCAAGTTTTTGGAAAATAGGTGAAAAAACATCCGTATCGTAATTGGAAGCTGGTTGGGAAAAATCGGTGAAGTTTTTTGTGCCCTGCATGACTGCGGCAACCCGCTCAAAGCCCATACCGGTATCAACATGTTTGGATTGAAGAGGGGTGAATGTACCTTTTTTGTCTGCGTTGAACTGAATAAAAACAAGATTCCAGATTTCAATACACAGATGAGAATCTGCGTTAACTAATTTACCTTGGCTGTCGCCTTTGGGAGTAAGGTCCAGATGTAGCTCGGAACATGGACCACATGGGCCGGTTTCCCCCATCATCCAAAAGTTATCTTTTTTCCCTCCTGTGACCACATGGACTGAAGGATCAAGTCCAGCGGAGAGAAAAATATCTTTCCATAATTCGTAGGCCTCTTCGTCAAAATCTGCCGGGTCATCTACCCCAGGTTTGTAAACTGTCGCGTATAAGCGGTTAACAGGGAAACTCCATCGATCCACTAAAAGTTCCCAAGCCCATTTGATCGCATCTCTTTTAAAATAATCCCCGAAAGACCAGTTGCCTAACATCTCAAAAAAGGTGTGGTGGTAGGTATCTATTCCAACATCCTCTAAATCATTGTGCTTTCCGCCAGCCCGGATGCATTTTTGAGTGTCGGCGGCCCGTTTAAAGGGGGCCTTCTGATCGCCCAAAAAAAAGGGAACAAATTGATTCATCCCCGCGTTGGTGAACAAAAGGTTGGGGGATTCAGGTAGCAAGGATGCCGAAGACACAATATGATGGTTTTTTTCCGCAAAAAAATCCAAGAATGACTTTCTAATTTCTTGGGCCTTCATTCGTTAAATCTATTAGACAATTCTAGAGAGAATTGCTGAAGTCATTTCGGATGTAGTAACGGCAGATCCTCCCATTGATATGTCGCTGGTTCGCAAACCAGATCGAATGGTATCCTTTACCGCATTTTCGATGGCTTGTGCGGCATCCTCAAGGCCAAAGCTATATCTTAACATAAGGGCGGAGCTTAGAATTTGGGCACAGGGATTTGCCACTCCCTTGCCGGCAATATCAGGAGCTGTCCCACCGGCCGGCTCATATAAGCCGAAGGGAAAATCTAGAGAGTTTGACCCCGTTCCAAGACTCGCTGATGCCAACATGCCAAGAGACCCGCATATAACAGCCAGTTCATCAGACAAAATATCACCAAACATATTCTCAGTAAGGATGACATCAAACTGATTGGGGTCACGGACTAATTGCATCGCAGCATTGTCCACATACATATGTGAAAGTTCGATCGATGGGTCCAGTTTCTTGGTCCATTCCGTAACGGTTTGTCTCCAAAGAACGGATGTCTCTAAAACATTTGCTTTATCCACCGAGCAGATCCTTTTGGACCTTAGAGAAGCTGCCTTTATCGCAACCTCGGTAATTCTTTTAATTTCACCTGTTCGATAGATCATGGTGTCGATGGCTTCTTTTTGACCATCTTCTAAAAGAGTGGTTTTCTTGGGTTGTCCAAAATAGATCCCGCCGGTCAATTCACGAACGCAGAGAACATCGATCCCGCCCCCCACAACATCTTTACGCAATGGAGATAGACCACATAATTCAGGAAAGAGGTTGCCGGGGCGAAGGTTTGCAAAGAGTTCAAACTCTTTCCGGAGTGGCAGGAGTGCAGCTCTTTCTGGCTGCTCCTTAGGAGTTAAGTTTTCCCATTTTGGACCCCCCACCGAACCGAAAAGAATAGCATCCATGGCTCGGCAACCATCGAGTGTTGAATTAGGGAGGGCTTGACCGTGTTTATCAATTCCCACTCCCCCCACATCGAATGAAGTGGTGACACAGTCAAAGTTGTAAACCTTACCTGTTTGCTCTAAAACCTCAAGGGCGGCGGACATTACTTCAGGCCCGATTCCATCACCGGGCAAATTAGCAAAACGAATCAATTTCATAAAAAGATTGAGTATGTTAATCGATCCCGTGGTTCCTGCAAACAGGAAAAAAGTCGAATTCGATAACTCGATCTATTCGTTGACAAATTTAGTCAGCTTGATAGTTTCAAATGTTCTATTACAGTCTAGTCCAAAGGGGACGGGCATCTTGCTCGTCTTTTTTTTTATCAATATTTTTAACCATTAAATAATTCGACCCATGAGCAGCGAAATACTCGCAGTCCTTGAATACATGGAAAAAGAGAAGGGGATCAGTCGCCCTGATATGATCGCTACGATCGAAAATGCTGTGAAAGCAGCTGCCGAACGTGGTGGTGCAAATTCTGAACCAAGCGAAGTAAGAGTCGAAATCAATCCGAAAAACGGTTCATTGCAGGCATGGACTCTTCTCGAAGTGGTTGAATCTGTTTCAGATACTGCCCGTGAAATCCATATCGACAAAGCCAGGCTTTATGCAGAAAGTCCAAAGGTAGGTGATGTTGTTGAGCGTGAAATGGACCCTGCTTATCTTGGTCGAATCGCAGCCAAAACTGCAGAGCAAGCGATTAAACAAAGACTTAGGCAGTTCGAAAAAGAGCACATTTATGACGAATTCCGCGATCAAGTTGGAAATTTGGTTACCGGTACGGTTCGTCGTCGGGAAAGGGGAGATCTTATCGTCGAAGTTGGCAAAGCGGAAGCGGTCTTGCCATGGCGTGAACAAGCTCCCGGTGAAGACTGGGTACCTGGCGAAAGGATTCGTTGTCTCTTAATGAAGCTGGAACAGCAAGGAAGGGGGCCTGAACTCATATTAAGCCGCTCAAATCTTAACTTTGTGCGTAAACTTTTTGACATGGAAGTTTCGGAAATAGCAGATGGCACTGTGAGC
>Ga0181568_10001379_pt1 | contig 22334 bp, 17 predicted proteins | sample 101ome_20_FD_133758 | JGI IMG/M metagenome (GOLD analysis project Ga0181568, IMG submission 133758) | Coastal salt marsh microbial communities from the Groves Creek Marsh, Skidaway Island, Georgia - 101404AT metaG (megahit assembly) | ecosystem: Environmental > Aquatic > Marine > Intertidal...
TAACCATCCTTTATCAAACCCATCAAGGCTGCGCACGAGGTACCATATAGTGCCATCTGGACTTTGGTGAATTCTTGGATTGCCCGCGTTGTTCATATCGATCAATAAACTCGTCCCAGTGGTAAGCATCGTGTTAGGATCGCTATCTTCACTAGCAAATCGACGTAGGGGAATCTTTTCCGGTGGGTTAGATGGAGAGGGCGGAGAGGAAAGTACAATAACCTCCCGTTTTAACAGGGTGCCTTGCTGGTGGCATTCCATCCACCCCCAAGCGAGAAAAAATAGGCCAGCTTTCCAAGCTACTGCGTAGATCCAGAAAGAAGAACTACGGATATTCCAGGGAAATATCCATAATAAGGATAGCAAACCAAACCAGAATAGAACCGCAAAAGATGATCCCCAAAGGATTTGTAAGTTTTCGGCAAACAAGGGGTTAGTACGGTCTGGCATTGCTTGAAGTCCGCTTTTCTTCAATGCACTTGCCAAGCTTGAACGGCATTCCCGATTGTCGGGGTTCAACAGGAGAGACTTTCTTAGGTGTAAAATTGCCCGTCCAAGGTCCGAAAGTCCGTAGTAGATATTTCCCAGGTTGGCGTGCAAATTTGCAGATTGATGTTGGAGCAAGATTTCTTCGTAAAGAGATGCGGCGAGTTGTAGGTCCCCTGATGCTTCCGCTCTTACGGCATCATAAAACTGTCGATCTTGTGATTCGGCACAAAGAGAAGGGTACAAAGTAAAACTTAATATCCCAATCAATATTCGCTGAATTCGTTGGTTCATTTGATCTGTCGAATAATTTGCCTTGCTCGAGAAAAGAGGGAATCTAAAGATTCGTCGGAGCGGTCAGAACCTGCATATTCTTTGGTCTCACAAAGATGAAGGAGTTGAGAAATTTCATCGGTTACATTCGGTGGGAATCCTTGGGTGTGAAGTAAATTGATCAATTCAGAGGTGGATAAAGCAGATATGTTGGTCTTGGGGAAGATCATGGTTATTCTTAACCGAATCATTCTTTTAAGAGATTGGTAAAAGCCATCTCTATCCGTTAACTTGACACAATCCTTGAGTCTTACTTGAAGGGCTTTATCTTTGAGTTTAAGTTTTTCAAGCCACGGGTCTTTGTTTCTCATTTTCCGGAAAAGAAGAAAGACAAAGAGTGTAAAACCTATAATATTTATGATCCAAAAAAGTTGGGAGTATAAAGGATTAGGGATGTTAATACGGGACACCCACTGGCCAGGTTCTTGCTCAGTTTGGAAAAGGCTAGGGGTGGGGCGTGTGGTTTGACCCGAATTATCCGCAGTATTTAGAACCTCTGGCTTGACCCAATCATCGCTTGGGTCGACCCGCACGGAATGGGTCGAGGAATGGAGTGTTTCGTAAGTTTCCAGTTCAGGGTCAAAAAAGGAAAACTCAATCGTTGGGATTTCCAGTAACCCGGAAATGAGCGGAGTGATCACATAATCGAAACTTTGCTCCCCCCCATACATAGTGGATGATGCTCCATCAAAATGAAAGGCAGGGGGGCCGCTCCTGAAGTTTGGACCAAGAGAAAGCTCAGGGGCGGGCATGGCCGAAAAATTACCTTTCCCCTTTATTTTCAAGGTGAGGCGAACAGGGTCTCCTAAAGATACGCGATTCTTATCAACCGATGTGTCGAATGTGAATGAACCAATCGCACCGTTAAAGTTTTCCGGTCTGCCTTTTTGGGGGAGCGACCGCACTTCCATGCTGATGTTATCCGTCTTTACTTCCAAGCCCTGCTCCCTTCCAAACCCAAAAAAGGGATCATTGAAAAAGGGGCTTTGAAGCGGAGAGTTTCGCTGAGCTTTTACCCGCACCCGTAGGATGGAGGATAAGGAGAAATTTTGTACACCTTTCATCGTGCCTGTCAGGCCAACAGTCCATGAATAAGAAGTGTATGTTTTATTTTTAAGCCTTAGGTTTCTTTGTTCGTTGGGTTGGCCGAGCTCCGTCATAGAAATGCCGACTCCTGTTTTGGTCGGAATTTGTTCGATTCGGGTAACAGGGAGTCGTTCCCACAGAAACAAAGAAATCTGAGCTTCGGTAGTTTCTCCCTCGTAAAGAAAGGTACGGGGGCAGTTGAGCTCAATAAATGCGGCTTCGCGGAGATCCTGCTGCTGTTGTTTCTCAGCAGCTTGTCTGATTCGATCCGACTGGTTGGGGGGGAGTACATTTAATCGGGCAGAAGGAGCGGTAGAAGTATGTTTACCCACCCTCATGGACCAGGAGGGGAAATCAAAAGTTCCTTCACGTTCTGGCGTTACTTGAAAAGTAAGCTCAAAACGGATCGAAGGGACTCCATTAATAAAGGAAGCGGAGCGGAAAGTTCTAGGGTTAGGGGAAAACCTTAAACCGGGAAGGGCAGGAATGGAACCCACAGGAGGTTCCTGAGATCCATGAACTACAACCTTATAAGTGGTTATGTTAGTTAAGGATATTGTGGAAGGCTCAAAGCGGGCTTCGACCCGTAAGGCTTGATTACCCAAGCAGACAAGGCAAGGCATCATGCAAGCAAGGAAAAAGAAGACATTTCTGTTCATGGCCATGATCTCTACCAATCCCGACCAGAGGAACGCATGCTATTCTCGGCATGCTTGGAGTCCATGGGTAGAGGCTTACTGAGGTTTTCTGTATCTTGCAGATATCTTTCGTATGCTGCGTTGATTTCAGGAGAAGCTTCTGGTTCAGACAATTCCTGCTGATTAACTTCATTCTCCTCGCCTGAATTTTCCTCCCGATCTTCTGATTTCACTTCTTCTTGTTCACTTTGTTCAGGCTGTTCTTCCTGTTGTTCGCTTTGTTCAGATTGTGATGATTCGTTACTTGGTTCTTCGTTGAAAACTCCAAACATTAATTTTTCAGAAGGTTTCTCAAAATCTGCCCAAGTTAAATATGCCTTAGTTTCTTCAATGGGGAAGGTAACAACGGCAGCTTCACTTTGAGTGGCGATGGCAACCGAGTGCTGACCGGGTGGGACGACCTGTGCAAAGGATCCATCTTTCTCAGTCAGGAAAGTTGTTTCATTTTCATCAAGGGTGAGATTGCCATTGAGATCGATAAAAATGGTTGCCCCGGGAAGCCCAGATTCATTGAGGTCCTCTTCCCCATCCTGATCGAGGTCATTCCAAACCTTACCCCGGATTACAGGAGCAGCTCTCCAGGGCATAGGAACAAAAAAAGTACCTGGTTTTTCGATTTGAAGATGATGGTTTCTCGACTGAGAAATATCAAGTGGGGGAGGTGGCGGAGGGAAGAGTGGAAGCAGTGGGGGGGAGCTTTTGCTTTGGTTGGACTCCACGAGATGGGAAGCAAGCCTTATTTCATTAGGATAACTCTTGGCAATCCACTCGAAACCAAATATGCCATTTTCCTGACTAGAAATAGCAGGTTCAACCGAGGCATTGTGCTCACCATTACCGTCTTTATCCCAAAAAATAACCGACCGCAGAGTGGGTTCATTTTTATCCTGCTTTCCATTTCCATCAATATCCCTCCATACGACCCCCTGAAAACGGGATATTTGTTCTTCGATTCTTTCCCGGATTTGGTTCTCTAGAGATTCCAAATTTGCAAGGGCTTGGGGATTGGCATCTAGTTGGGCAGCCATACGGTATTTTTCCGCAGCCATTTTCCAAGCTTTTCGAGCTTCGATAACATCCTGATTACGTAAATAAAAATCTGCTTCCTGATAATGTAAGTTGCCCAAAGAATTTAGGGCCTTTGAGTGAATGCTCGGGTTATCCGATTGATCGATGCTAGAATGAAGGAAGGACTTTGCCTTATCCCAAGAGCCAGCAAGGGAATAGGCCAGCCCGGCATTCAGTAAAAGTCTGGCGTCCGGTAGATCGCCTTGGGCGGTGATCGAATCAATCTCAGCAATGTAATATTTAGCGGCCAGGTCTGGTTTGCCGTCCTCCATTGCCTGCTCTGCCTTTTGTACATTCGTTGGCTTGAAAAATCCCATCAACAGAAGTGCGTAGATGAGTCCCCCGCTTCTAGCGATATTTTTAAAACGCAACTTGGAGACCCCACCCATGGTATCAAAGAGTAGGACAATAAATGCGACTAAAATAAATGCCTGATATCGATCAATCGGTATTTCCGAAGTTAGTTCCTGAAATTCCGTTTTTTGGACGGAGCGGTTGATAATGCTGAGGAGATGAGAGATACCTTGTCCCGTACTACCTAAAGGAGAATATTCTCCTTTGGTGAAATTGGAAATTTCGCGAAGAATGCTTGCATCCAGTCGGGTGAGGACTTCTTCACCACGTTGATCTTTGTGATAATTGCCTGAGCCGGTAGGAATATTACTTCCGACATCTGTGCCAACTCCAAGGGTGTATATTTTTAAGCCGTTCTTGTGAGAGTCTTTAGCTTGCATTAGTCCCTTACCTTCCAAATCTTCCCCATCAGATATAAGGATAAGGGTTTTATGACTGTCCTTGCCCAAAAAGATCCGAGAAGCTTCTTCGATGGGCTTGCTTAAATCAGTACCCAGAGGTGAAAGGTTTCCCACTTCCAGGCTCGCCAAGGCCTTTTCAAAGGCTAAGTGATCTAAAGTAAGAGGGCAAAAAGTGAAAGATTGATTTGAGAACCCAATGAGGCCGAGTCTACAACCGGCAAATTCGTGCAACCGGTTTGATAACGCCCTTTTTACTTTTTCCAATCGATTTGGCGAAATGTCATCTGCCAGCATGCTTCTGGAAAGATCAATCGCGAAGAGCACATCATTACTTTTGTAGGATAGTGTTCTTTGCATAGTTCCCCAGTTCGGCCCTGCAATTCCCAGCAAAATGAAGACGAATGCTAAGAGGAAAAAGAGAAAATTTACCAGGGAATGCCTGCTCGAAAGCCTAGGGATTAGCTGTTGCTTAAGCTTTCTGGCAACCAACTTGTCAAGTCTGGCCAATGCAGTTTTTCGGCTCTTCAAAAAAACAATGTATAAGATTGCTGCTACAATCAGGATTAAAGGAAGAACCTCTGGCCTAAGAAATAAATTCATGGAATTCTTAGGAAAAATGTACGAGATAGGAGAAACTCTAGGATCAGCAAAACCGATGCAAACCCTAGGGGCCAGATATAGATGTCTTCAAATAATGCATTAATTTGCATTTCCACATCCGATTTTTCCAATCGGTCGATCTCCTCGTAGATGGAACGAAGCGAAGCTTCATCCCGTGCGCGAAAAAATTTACCTCCGGTTGATTGGGCTATCTTTGCGAGGATCTTCTCATCAACAGGGTATTCTGCGTTTCGAATAACGGGGCGCCCTCCTTCTTTCCTAATATCCCGTGTTTCAGGATCCAGGGTATAGGTTCTGGTTATGTTGCTGGAACCTATAGAAATAGTGTGTACCTTAATCCCGTCCTTTTGAGCACCGTTTGCCAGGGTCAGAGGGCTTATGGTCGGGGTTGGCTCATCTTTTCCATCGGTAAGAAGAATGATCACCTTGGACTTGGATTCTAGGGGTCGTAAGCGATTGATTCCTTCAGCTAAAGCGGATCCGATATTGGTGCCCGTTTTTTCAGTAAGACCAACTCGCATACGCAGTAGGTTTCTCAATAAGTGATCCTTGTCCAAAGTAAGTGCACTAACCAGATAGGACTGCTCAGCAAAAGCGACTAGTCCAATTCGGTCATGCAGTCTCTTTTGGATAAAATCCTCAAGTACTTCCTTGACCACATCCAGACGCGTAACCTCACTCCCTTTGGATTCACTCATGTCGAGGGCAAGCATGGATCCAGATAAATCGACAGCGAGAATAACATCCACCCCGCTTGAAAGTATGGAGCGGGTGCTCCGATCGATCTGGGGTCTGCAGAGGGCAAGGACAAGGAGCGATAGGCTTAGGTATCGGAGAAGGTTGGGGAACCAGAGCCACTTGCTGTACATTCGGTGCCTAAGGACATCTTCAGTAAGCGATATGGTAGGGAAAAGAATGGCAGGTCGAATTGTTTTTTTCCGATTTACTAGCCAAGCTGCTAACGGAAGAAGAAAAAGAAGCGAAGCCCATCCTGGTTCAGACAAAGTCAGACTATTCAAAGTTTCCATTAATTGGATTCTTTTTTTGCAGGATCATTCTGAGGGTATTGATCCTTGGATTTAGATTCCGCATTTTTAATAAATTCACGAGCGGAACGAAGCAAGGCATTCGTTTCTTGATCACCGAAGGAGTGAGATGAATATTTCACTTGATCCCCGAGGGATATAAATTTGCGAAGTGTCTGCTCAAATTCATCTCGTAAAAAGGGGTGAAGCATGACTTCATGCAAGAACTCGTCGCCCGTTTTTTCCAACGCATTAATCTTGAACCGTCGCTCGACATAGAGGCGCAGGATTTCAGAAAGAGAAAAGACGAAGGGCTTAGGTGCGGGTCGAGGAACTTGCTTTTCAAGCGATTCGATTGAATTAATGGCTTCTTCGTAAGCGTCAATTGGAGGGGCGATGATAGCCCTCGTTTCCTCAGGTCTCTTTTTGTTTTTCCAAAACCACAGAAAAGCACCAAGTGCAGATAAAAGAACCACACCAGCAAAGACCCAAGGATAAGCTTGTATGAGTTGGAAGAAATCAAGCAGATATTCCTCCAATTCATTAATCTCTCTGTCGTTTAAAAGCTCCATAAGAAGGGTAATTAAAATCGTGAGATTTTATTATTTAATTCTCCTTTTTTGACGCATTTGAAAAAAATGTTGTAGAGCACTGAGGTAATCGGTGGAACTGGAGAAGTCGAAGGAGTCAATGCCTCTTCTCCTAAGTTCGCGGGTGAAGGCATTATTCTTGTGCTCGATCATCTGCCCGTAAGCTAGGCGCAAGGGTTCTTGGGATGTGTCTAAAGTGATCAGTTGTCCCGTTTCAGAATCTTCGAAATCCACCAACCCTACGGAAGGAAGTTTTGTTTCTACCGGATCGTATATCCGTCCACACACCAAATCATGTTTTCTGCGGATCGTGGATATTTGATGTAAAAAAATACGATCGTTTGATTCTTCGTTTTTTTGATTTTGAGCTAAAATGAAGTCAGAAAGAAGAAAAATGACCGATCGTCTTTTGAGCACCTGATTTGCAAAGCGAACGGCCTCGGTTGGGTTCGTGCCGTTGCCCGAATTTTCTCGGAAGAGAATTTCACGCAGTATTCTAAGCACATGTTTTTGTTCCTTTCCCGGTGGAAGGTAAAGTTCCACAGAATCACTAAATAAAAGCAACCCGACCTTGTCTCCATTTTTGGATGCTGAAAAGGCTAAAAGGGCTGCTAGTTCGGCTAACTTCTCGCGCTTGCTTTGCGATTGCGAACCAAAAGAAGTGCTCCGTGAGATGTCGACAGCCAGTAAGATGGTGAGTTCCCTTTCTTCACGGTATTGTTTGACAAAAGGTACCCCCATTTTTGCTGTAACTTTCCAATCAATGGATCGGGCTTCGTCGCCAGGTTGATACTCGCGGACTTCTTCAAAATCGATTCCTTGCCCCTTGAAAGCACTGTGGTAAGAACCGGCAAGTGCTTCTGAGACGAGTCGATTAGAGCGAATTTCAATCTGCTTTACTTTTCGCAAGATTTCCCGGGTAAAATTCGGATCTGGTTCTTTCATCAATACAAATATCCCGCAATAAAGGGGAATTAAAAGAAAAGGGAGAATTAGGGAACAGGTACGCTGTCTAGGATCTTGGCGATGATTTGATCACTGCTTATCTCTTCTGCCTCGGCTTCATAACTTGTGATAATCCGATGCCGCAGAACATCGGGGGCAACATCTTTGATATCCTGGGGGGTAACAAAACTTCTTCCCTGCATAAAAGCTAGAGCTTTGCCCGCCAAAGCCAGGCTGATCGTTGCCCGAGGGGAAGCACCAGAGCGAATGAATGCCTCTAGGTCAGTGGCTCCATGTTCACCAGGTTTTCGACTGGCGAGGACGAGGTCGACGACATACTCTTTAAGTTTGTTATCCATGTAAATCTGATCCACAAGTTTGCGCGAGCGAAGGATGGTCTCGATATCAACTACTTGATTAACCACCTGTTGAGACGATACATTTGCATTGGCATTCAGTATTTGCAGTTCTTCATCTCGACTGGGATAGTTAACGAGGAGTTTGAAGATAAAACGGTCCATTTGGGCTTCGGGAAGAGAATAGGTTCCTTCCTGATCAATGGGGTTTTCAGTCGCAAGAACCATGAAGGGTTCAGGTAAAGGGTAAGACTGGTCACCTATGGTTACTTGTTTTTCTTGCATGCCTTCGAGCAGGGCACTTTGTACCTTAGCGGGAGCACGGTTTATTTCATCAGCCAATAAAAGGTTGGTAAATATAGGGCCTTTCTCAATGTGAAAATTGCCTTCTTTGGGATTGTAAATCAATGTGCCAACTACATCTGCAGGGAGTAGGTCGGGAGTGAACTGAATCCTTTTGAATTCGGTGGTGATACAGTCCGAAAGGGTTTTAACAGCGAGCGTTTTAGCAAGCCCGGGCATCCCTTCCAAGAGAACATGACCGTTGGTTAAAAGTCCAAGGATAAGACGGTCGACCAAGTACTTTTGGCCGATGATAATTTGGCCGATTTCCTGGGTGAGAAGGGATACCCAGGAAGATTCGCTCTTTATTTTCTCTTGTTCTTCAGGAGACGGGGGTGTGGACTTGTTTTGGATCATAACTAAAGAAACGAAAGCGTAGCGGATGGATTAATTTGTCCAAGGGAAAAGATCATTCATTCAAAAGATGTTTTTCGGCTTGGCTAAGACAACTGGGTTTACGATGATTTCAAAACAAAATCAGTATAAGTTATGATTAAATTAAGCAAAGAATCCAGATACACCTTTTTTTCCCTTCTTGTTATACCGTTAATTTGGATCGGGCTTAACCATTTTGGTTATCTGGACTATTTGAAAGTCAAGTCAGTCGATTTGAGAAAGCAATTTCGGGGGGAGTTGCCACAAAATTTAGGCGATAATTCATTGGAATTTGTAAAGGTAGAGGGAAACCGTACCCTTCCCAAAATTCCCAAAGTTACCTATGTTAATTTTGATGCAGCCACTTTGGCGATGGATGGAGTAGGGGAACGCCCTTGGGACCGTGCTTTTTTTAGGGATACTGCAATGACCTTACTGGAAAAAGGAGGGGCACGGTCCATTGCTTTCGACTTTGGGTTTACTCCCAAAAGCATGTCTCGGATGGTGCCTCCTGAAAACTCCTTCCGAAGCGATTTTGCGATGGGGGAACTGGTGGAGCAATTCCCCAATCAGGTTGTGCTGGGTTGCCTGTATTCTGGGGTGCAAACTCGTTTTGTAAAACCTTCCAATGTGAGCGCAATGCCCCCCTTTTTTTATGAAGGCTTCCGTTCGGATGGTGAAAACTTTGCTTATCCCGAAGCACCAACCTACCCGCTGATTAATTTTAAAAATGGAAATTACATGGGACGTTTGGGATCGTTCTCCGTGCCTCCTTTCCGTGCCCTCGATGAAATTCCGCGATGGGTTCCACTCTGGTACCCTGGGGGAGGAAAAGCTCATGCATACAATTTGCTGGGGGGGAAGAAGGAAGCTCTTAAATTTGAATTATTCAACCAAAATCAAGTAGAAATTCTTAACCAGAAAAAAAATTACGAATTGCTCGTAAACAAGAAAGAACGGCTTTTAGCCGATATTGCCAAGGCAACTACAGATTTGGCCGGATGGACAGAAAAGAAGGAGGTCATAAACCAACGGACTGAAATGTATCAGGGCGTACTAACGCAACTTCAAGGACTGGAGGAGGAAGTCAATACCTTGAAGGGTACACTTGAGGCAGCACCTGCGCTTGCAACCACATTGAATACTCAGATTGCTAATCGACAAAAACAGATTTCTCACTGGTGTTATCAGGTCTTTATGATGAAGGGAAGTGGGGAAGATCAGTTCTATTCGGTGGACCAGTTAAAGAATGAATTTGCGGAACTGGAGGAAGCAATTGGGAACTTCCGAATCACTTTGCAGGCCAATCCTACCTTGTCCGCGATCGTTAAACCCCAGTTGGAAAAGCGGATCATTAGGCGAGATCAACTTAATGAATGGATTGAGGCGATGAACTTGGAGATTACAGATGCTGATTTAAGCAAGGCTTATAAGTTATTGACCGATGAAGTCTTAGCGATGAAAAAACAGCAGGAACCAGTATTCTCTCAGTTTGCTCAGAGTGCATCTGTCTTGAGTGAAATGAGAGAGAAACACTCAACTCTTGAAGGGGTAATCAAGGAGTGCGAAGTTCTATTATCGAGACTTCAAGGTGATGCAGAAACAGAGTTAGTGGAAGTGAATTCAACTCTGCGGTTGGTTTACAAGCAGTTGCCAGGCGAGGGTAACAGTTCTTCCATGCTTGTTAATTCACTGCCTAATGAAGTGCCCTTACATAACCATGAGAGGATCTACACCCTCGGCGTGGAAGCACTTCTCGCATATTACGGTATTGGAGATGAACAAGTGGAAATTTCTCCTGCCCGGGACAAGATGACTTTGTATAGTTTATCGGGTGAAAGAATTATTGAAGTTCCTCTCGAAGAAGACCAGTGGATCGAGGTCAACTGGTTCTCATCCTGGACTGAATTATCCACTACCGATGAGTTGAACAGACTTGCCAAAAAGTATTATGCGGAAGAAAATTTTGAAGCTTATTTATCCCTAATGCCAGATTTTTTTAGGCTAACCTTGAATCGGGTCGATGGGATCGATCTTAAAGGCAATGAATCGCTTCTAGAAACGATGAAAAACTTAGGTATTGAGGCGGACTTAATTATTATCGCAGAGAAGCTATTGCAAAAACCTTTTCGGGCCGATCAAGAAGTTCCATCTTATAATCAATGCAGGGCGGTTATTGAAGGAATTAGTTACTACATTATTCCTCCGAGTGTACAGTCAGCCTTTAATCCGATGTGCGGAATGAATAAGGTCTTAGAATACGGGAATAACATGGAAGAAGTTGAAAGTAATATTCTTGGAATTAAAGAATTTATTTCCAACATTTCCAAGGTCCTTGGTGACGAAAAATATGAAAATTTGCAGAGAGAAGATCCAGACCTTTTGCTTGAAGATAGTAAATATCAAACCTATTCCAGGGCACTCCGAGAAAATCAACAAAACTTGGCTCTCAAAGAGAAAGAATTATCTGTTATCAAATCCTTCTTTGCCACTTTTAAGGATTCTATTGTTCTGATCGGGCCTGAGGAAGCGACTTTTCAGGACTTGGCGCCCACTCCCTTTGATAAGTCGCCGGTGCCCAAAGTAAGTGTTCATGGCAACTTAATCAAAACTCTTACTCATCAGGAGTTCTTACACAGGCTCCCTGTAAAAGTTGATCATCTTGCAACCCTTGTAGTTTGTATACTCATGGCTTTACTCGCCGTTTATCAAGGAAAGCGGGCAAGTCTTGTGCAAGCTGGAGGAATATTACTTTTGGTTTTATATGTCTATTTTGGCTTCGAGACATTTGCACAATCGCATGTTATTTGGCCAGTAACTGCTCCATTTTGTGCAGGGCTGAGTACTTCTTTTATCGGATTGGCTGCCATGGTCGTTATTGAGCAGAAAGCCAAAGGTCGGCTCAAGGGAATGTTTGGAAGTTATGTATCCTCGGACTTGGTCGAACAGATGGTCGCGTCCGGAGAAGAACCGTCTTTGGGTGGCGAGGAAACTGAAATCACTGCCTTTTTTAGTGATGTTCAAGCTTTTTCCAGTTTTTCTGAACTTTTAACCCCAACGGGTCTTGTTGATTTAATGAATGAATATTTGACTGCAATGACTAATATACTTCAGGAGGAGCGGGGAACTCTTGATAAATATATTGGGGATGCAATTGTTGCGATGTATGGTGCACCCATTCCTATGAAAGACCATGCATATCAGGCCGTACGAACTTCTATTTTAATGCAGCAAAAACAAATTGAACTTCGCCAAAAATGGGTTCCAGAGATTGAAAAATGGGGAAAATGTCATGGTCTTGTAACCCAAATGCAAACGCGTATAGGATGCAATACAGGTACAGCAACTGTCGGAAATATGGGTGCTCTCGACCGTTTTAATTACACCATGATGGGAGACATGGTGAATTTAGCAGCACGATGCGAAAGTGGTGCAAAAGCCTATGGTGCTTACATCATGGTTACAGAGGAAACCAAACTAGCGTCTGTAAAAACTAAGGACGATATTGCTTTTCGTTACCTAGATAAGATTGTGGTTAAGGGAAGATCCCAACCGGTTGCTATGTTTGAACCGACTGGTTTTATGTCGGAATTAACCCAAGAGACGCAGGACTGCTTGGATTGCTTTCAGCAAGGTATCGACAAATATTTGGCTCAAGATTGGGATGGTGCTCTCAATCTATTTGAAAAAGCCAAGGAGCTTGAGCCAAACAAGCCTGATGTTACCCCAGGGGTAAAAGATAACCCATCCATGATTCTAATTGATCGTTGTAAGGTGATGAAGGAAAATCCCCCAGGGAACGATTGGGATGGAGTTTATGTCATGACCACCAAGTAATTTAAAATAGCATGAATTCACCCATTCCCATGCTCACTTCTCTGAAGGAGCCTTAGGCTTAAAATAACTCGGTTCGTTTCCCCTCTTCCATTTAAGGTTACACCCAAGGCTTGGTTTTTGATTTCTGGGAGGAGATGACTTTTTGAATAAACTTTTTACCGCAACATTCAAGTCATCACCATTTACCTCAATATCATTGCCGGGTCTAGATTCGTCAAATTGCCCCCGGTAAAAAAGAGAGAAGGAAGCATCGAAAAGAAAAAAATCTGGAGTGCATGCTGCAGTGTATGCATGGGCGACTGATTGGGATTCATCATAAAGGTAGGGGAATCTAAAATCATAATGAAGTGCTAATTGCTTCATTAATTTAGGAGAATCAGCAGGGTAGTTTTCAATGTCATTTGAAGAAATGAAATAAACCTCAATACCTTGTTCCTGCCATTGATTGCTCAATTTTGATAGGCAAGGCAATAAGTGGATGACATAAGGACAATGGTTACAAATAAATGCAATTAGGTAACCTTTCTTTCTGAGACTGTAATTAAAAGAAATTTCACTTTCGGTTTTGGGGTCGGACAGGCAAAAAGTCGGGGCTTTTGTACCTAAACGAAGCATAGTGGAAGGTGTAGCTACCATGGATTGAGGGGCTGAAGAATCATCTTTTGTCGAGAGAGGAGAGTGAGATCGGATACTTGATGAAATAAGCCGAAAGAAGGTCTTTGGCAATCGGTGTGGCCGTTAGGCCTCCTTGCACTTGATCTTGAGGAATCACCCCTTCAATAAGCACGGAAATTGCAACTTTGGGAGAGTCTGCAGGAGCAAATCCTACAAACCATGCGAGGTTTAACTTCATGTTATGGTTCCGCCATTGACCGGTTCCCGTTTTTCCTGCGACGAGTATTCCATCAATTTGGCAACGCCTCGCCGTGCCTTCTTCGGTAGCTAGGATCATACCATCGACTATAGCTTGCCGATTCTGAGGTTCTGTAAGTTGATTCAGGTCTTTCGTGAATGTTGGTTCAGCCAAGGTTAGGTGAGGAGTAAAAGATTTCAAGTTTGTCGCCAGCTTGGAAATGAAGCATGCCATTTGTAATGGACTTTGCCTTAATCCGCCTTGGCCGATGGAAATGTTGAATGTGTCTTCCATCGTCCAGTTAACGCCAAGGTTATTCTTTTTCCATACTGGGTCAGGTAGAATCGGAAGATCCCTCAGGGCGGGTAGCGATAACCTTGGCTTGAGGTCCATTTCAAGTTTTTTAGCCTCAGAAATCAAATGTTCATGTCCCATTTGTTCGGCCCATCGAAAAAAGTAAACATTACAACTTTGAGCAATCGCACTTCTTAAGTCGAGTGGTCCATGTTGACCTGGATGAACATGACACTTCATTCCTCGATAAATTCCTTCACACATCAATTCTTCTCTTGGATCTAATTTTTGGGTGTGTAAGCCAGCCAAGGCAGTGACCAGTTTGAAGGGAGACGCGGGTGCATACCCTGGGTGCCATGCACGGGGCAGCCAAGCTTCTCGTCTTTGGATCTCATCATATGCAGACTGTGAAATAAAGGGCGTAAGGCTACTAAGGTCATAGTTTGGTTTACTCGCTAAAACTAAGATATCTGAGGTTTCCAAATCAATCAGCACAGCCGCACCAGGAGGAGGGGGAGGGGGGGCAAGGGAAAAAGCTCCCGGATTTTGACTTCCACGTTTTAATACTCCCTGAGCATATAAGTGTTTGAGTAAGCGGTTTGCATCCTTTTCTGTTCCCTTGAATCCAGCAACAGTAGATGCCTGTTTGCCGGTTAATGGGAACGGAGCATCCTTGAAAGCAGTCAATAGTAATTCTGCACGCACTTCCGTCTCGTTCGTTCCAAGAAGTGCACGGTTCGTTCTACGCTCAAGAGTTTTAGCCCAGTCTCGGTCGGGCAGGATTCTTTGGTTTGCCACTTTATCAACCATTCTAGTTATGGAATCCTCTGCAATTTTTTGGAGATCGATATCTAAAGTAAGTTGTACAGGGTTTCCTTTTTCTGATGGTTGCCGTTCAATTCTTTCGAATCTGGAGCCCAAGGGGTTTACAATCCAGATATCCATGCCATCTTTTCCCCTTAACTGATCATCAAAAGTCTTTTCAATCCCAGCCTTACCTGTTCTTCCCTGAAGTTCAAAAGTGGCTAAATCTGCTCCCTTAAGCGATTCGGGGTTGGACTCATATCCACTACCGACATAACCAAGAACATGTGAGGCCAAATATCTGTGTGGGTAATGTCGGACTGCTTTCGCCTGTACCTGAACGGGAGAATCTGGCGGAAGTCTTTCAACCAATAAAGCATATTCTTGGTTCGTTAAATCACCGCATATCTCCAAAGGGAGAACCAACTTTCTTCTCCAGTGTCTTTGAATATCGTTCATGCTTAGCTGGTTATTTCTACCAGTAATTTGATTAACTGTTTTTACATATTGGCTAACCGCAGCGTATCTTGCTTCCCATGCAAGAGAATAGCCGTTGGTATTAAAATCTAGGAATTCAGTTTCTTCTGCACGGTTGAAGCCCAACCAACTCTCCTCGTCAGGTCGATCTTTAACTTTCACCACAGGACGACCCTTGCTATTGAGATCGAATTTTATCGAAAAAAGTCCAGCAATCGATGCGGTTACTTGACCCGAGGTTCCAAGAATCTGGATTACCGGTTTATTCAAAAAACTTTGTCTTTCAATTTGTGCACTCCATAAATTCTTATCTTGATCGACATTCAGTCTTCTTTTGCCGGTCCAAAAAACTACCCTTTGCGAATCCGTTTTACTTGTCCCAGTGATGGTGATGTTCCGTTTTTGGATATGTTCATGGTCGAGGCAAATATCGATAAGTTCCTCTAAACTAAGAGAATTGAGTTGTAGTAAGTAGTGTCTCAAGCTGGAGGAAATCTTCCTCAATCTGATTTTATTTTCCAAAATTTCTTTTTGAATGAGCTCAAGGTGAAGGTTTGCCGAGTAATGAGCTCGATTTCCAATAAGCAACTGATGATTTCGGTCAATCACATCTCCCCTGGCACCTGGTTTTAAAATCCTTCTCTGACCCTGTTTCCTCTCTTTATCAAGGTAGTGATCATTTTCTACAACCTGTCTCAAAAAAAGAAACCCGAAGAGAAGGATAAAAAGAAATACATAAGTTCCAGCAAAGATTCGTAATCTTCTGGTTTCGGGAAAGTATTTTTCAAAAAATTTCATTTGGAATCTGAGACATTGGGTAAAGACAGATGGGCCAAAAGATCAATGAGTTTAGAGCAAAACTGGGTATGCCATAGCGAGAGGGGAATAAGGATCAAAGAGGAGACCAATAAATCGGCGAGAAATTTTGAAACGATCCAAGGATTAGGATAATTGCTAAGGTATGAACTGGTTATAGTCCAAGCCATTGTCATTCCAAAATTAATCATTAGTTGAAAAATGATAATTTGTTGGGATGTTTGTTTTCCAAGATGGAAAAACTCTTTAAAAATAAGATACAAGAAGGGAAGGCAGAAGCCGTGAAAACCAAATATATGACCCAAAAAATGGTCCTGGAAAAAACCGCAAATCAATAGGCAAAATATCCCTCTGTAGGAATCAATGAGTTGAAGGTGTGGAATAAAAAAAAGACCGGGGAGGTATAAGAAAAAGCCCCACGGGTTGATTACTGAATTGAGCAGAGCAATACACCAAAGTAATAAAAGATTTGCGGCAGTCAGTAGGAATAAGATACGGGTAGAGGCCTCCATTATAGCTTAAATATCCCTTATAAGACTGGGTTTAAGAATCGTAACCTCCGACACTCGGTTCAGCTTTTGGGGTAAGTAGACAGACCCATTTTTAAAAAGACCATCTCCGCTTTCTTGCAAGGAGTTTACTACGCCAATGGGAAGTCCACTGGGGAAAGTCCCCCCGAGTGAGGAAGTCTCAAGCAGGCGACCTTTTGCTGTATGGATAGATATGTCATGGGGAACATCGAGAACGGTTCCCATGGGTTGACCTCCAAGTAAAATGCCACTTCCTTGAAAAGTTACCGGTCTGTCATCACCCTGGAAGTGAGCAACAATTCTGAAATTTGGGTTGGTCGCAAGTTGAACTTTTGAAGAGTTCATACCTACATTATAGATTCTACCAATAATTCCCTTTGAAAAAATAACGCCCATCCCATTTTGCACTTCGTGGTTTCGGCCTTTTCTTAAGGTAATTTGTTGCCACCAAGAACTGAGGTTTCTGTGGGTGACTCGAGCAAGAATGGGGCTGTAAGGTTGTTCCAGGTCTAAGCCAATTCTTTCGGTCAAAGTCTCCACTTGGGTGCGAAGTTGGTTTAGTTTAACAATTTCATTTTCCCACTTATCGCGATAGGTTTCCTGTAAAGCCCAATCCGATTGGATTCTAGAAAGGTCTCGGTTTTTTGCGATGAGAGTTGTCTTGGAATCTGCTTGATGACCCCAATAATCACTAAGATCTGAAATCCTGGATGTTATTTCCCAAAGAGGAGCCTCAAACTCGTTAAAAGCTGAGCGGGTAGCCAGTTTCCAGGAAGAAGGAAGGGCGATAAAAACAAATAGAAAGGCACCTAGAGTTAAAAAGGGACCGAACTTGGGCCTGTCCTGAGGAGCGGCCAAAAGAAAAAATTATTGGGTTACCAGGCGATCGATCTGTTCGCGACTCAATGAGTCAAGCAGGTTGAGGAATTCGCCTGTACCGTTGGCCACGCAACTCAAAGGGTCTTCTGCCTGAATAACAGTCAATCCAGTCGCATCGCTTATCACCTGGTCTAATCCTCGGATTAAGGCTCCTCCCCCGGCAAGCACCACCCCGCGGTCAATCAAGTCTGCAGAGTGCTCCGGTTGACAACGATCGAGTGCATTTTTAACGAGATCAACAATTTGTTGAACAACTTCTTTGAGGGCTTCTTCTCTAATTTCTTGGGAGGTGATATGAATTGTTTTGGGTAATCCAGCGGTCGAGTCACGACCCCTGACATCCATACTTAACTCACCTGAGTCCAAGGGCGAAGCAGAACCTATGGAAAATTTAATTTCCTCGGCAGTTCTTTCGCCAATGAGCAAACCATAGGCTCGTTTCATGTAAGCCACAATGGCCTCATCAAGCTCATCTCCCCCCACTCTTATGCTTCTTTGAAAGGAGACTCCAGAGATGGAGATAATCGCGACCTCTGTTGTGCCTCCACCAATATCAACAATCATATTTGCGTATTCGTCGTGGATAGGAAGGCCCGCACCAATAGAAGCTGCCATCGGTTCTCCAAGTAAGAGAACCTCTCTTGCCCCGGCTCGAATAGCCGAGTCTTTAACCGCTCTTTTTTCGACTGCAGTGATTCCGGATGGTACCGCAATTACGACCCGTGGAGGAACTAATTTTCTCTTATCTACTTTTTCAATGAAGTATCGAAGCATTGCCTCAGAGATTTCAAAATCAGCAATCACCCCATCTTTCATCGGGCGCAGGGCTTCTATGGTTCCTGGGGTCCGGCCGAGCATCCTTTTGGCCTCGGAACCTACAGCACAAACCTTTTTGCTAGTCTTATACCGAGCTACCACGCTAGGTTCTCTTAAAACAATCCCGCGATCCTTGACAAATACAAGGGTGTTAGCAGTGCCAAGATCTATCCCAATATCATTGGATAGAAAGCCAAATAGATTACTGATCATCTTTTAATTAAAAATCTACTAATGATTTCTTTCGGATTTCGGATTTCTGTCAAAGAGAAAGCATTCACATTGCAAATAACCTGTAAAAAAATTGTTATTTCGAGGAAAATTTAGAAGAGTCTGTACTTCTTTTCTCTGCCAGGTATATGACCCATCCTCCACCAATTAAAAGAATCAATGAATAAAATTGCCCCCGAGAAATTCCTAAGATTAAGGATGCGTCGGGTTCCCGAAAGAATTCTCCAAAGATTCGAGCAAGAGAATAAGAAATTAAAAATTCTCCACCAAGTCTTCCAGGTTTTTTCTCCCATAGATTCGTTTTCCAAAACCTAAATTGTATGAATACAAAGACAAGCAACCCTTCCAGAAAAGCTGCATAGATTTGGGATGGATGCCGGCCAATCCCCATAGCGAAGTCGGGGGCTTTGGGAAATAAAACCGCCCAAGGTACATTCGTAGTTTTTCCCCATAATTCTCCGTTCACAAAGTTTGCTAATCGCCCAAAAAATAAACCAGGTGCAACGACCGAAGCGATTAGGTCAGCTACTGGCCAAAAGGATTGATAAGATTTTTTAGTGTACCAAAGAGTGGCAAGGATAACTCCAATAAAGCCACCATGGCTAGCCATGCCACCTTGCCATACATAAAAAATTATCAATGGATCACTGATGAATTCTTCGGTTCTGTAAAGCATTACAAATCCAATTCTTCCACCAATCAAAACCCCAAGAATTTGAAAGGTCATAAGGTTAAGAACATCTTCTTTGCCGTAGGGACTACGGTTCTTTTCATGGGCAAATAATAATAGATAGTAGGCCACGATAAAGCCGGCGAGATAAGATAATCCATACCACCTTAGACCTCCTGGACCCCAATTCCCCCATGCTTCAGGAAATTTCCAAAGAAATGGGCTTAAGTCATGAATCCAAGGGGACGATAGTAAATCAATGATCTGATGCATCATAATCCATTAGCTAATTTTTCGGAGTGGATTGAATATTATGCCGATGTTTTGCTAACTCTCTCATATCAACAGCTAAATCATCATATTCAAAAATTTCTTGACCTAAGATGCTTTCAATTATGTCCTCCAACGCAAGCACTCCCGCAACGGAGCCAAACTCATCCACGGCCACGGAGAGTTGAGCGTGCTCGGAAAGTAAAAGGCGAAGTGCTTTATCGGCACTTGCATTTTCAGGTACGAACAAAGGATCAAGGGCCAAATCCTTAAGCAATGTCTCGGGTTTATCTTCAACCATGGCGTTATGTAAATCTCTCCTTCTTACAAGAGCCGTAATGTGATCTATATTGTCCGCATAGATAGGAATCCGGGCAAAGGGTACATTGGGGAATTTCTCAAAAACTTCTTTGACCGTGAGGTTCTGGTCTAAGGCCAGCATGACGGTTCTGGGAGTCATAATCTCGCTAACTTTAACCCCATCAAGTTTAAGTGCATTTCTAACCCAGTCACTTTCGTGGGATGAGAGGGTTCCCTCTTCAGCACCCTTGCGAGCCAAGAGAATAATTTCTTCCTCGTCCTTCTCTGAAGATTTTTCTTTAGGAGGAACCATTACCCGCATGGTAAACTTGCAAATTTTGGAGAACGGAGTCATAAAGACCCTTACCAATATAAGGGGAGGAATGAGGAAACCTAGCATTTCTGTGCGGTAGATAACAGTTAGGTTTTTGGGGAGAATTTCTGAAAAGAATAATATACCCAGAGTCATGCCTCCGGCAAAGATGACAAGCGAGTTCCCCCCATCGCCCAATGCTTTTTCTGCGAGCCCTCCAGCTAAGGTGGCTCCAAGCGTGTTAGCGATGGTATTAAGGCTTAAAATGGCGGAGCTCGTTTCCTCAATTTCCGAGCGAAAACTTTCTAATATTTTTCCTCTTTTAGGGCATTTATTTTTAAAACTCTCTATTTCTGCCGTAGTTATACTTAGGATCATTGCTTCAAGCACTGAGCAAAGAGCAGAAATGCCAATAGTTAGGACAACAGCAATAACTAGCTGGCTGATCATTGAAAAATGAAGTAATTAAAAGTGACAGCACTTCTTCTCATCGTTTATTACAAACAACCTGTAACAACATATTGGCAAGCTTTGAAAATGTCCGAATTAAAAAAATTGTCCTTAAATGATCACCATCTTGCTCAAGGTGCCAAACTAACTTCGTTTGCTGGTTGGAACATGCCAGTTTCCTATGGCAGTTCTCTTAAGGAACATAAAGCAGTGAGGGAGTCAGTTGGCTTATTTGATGTTTCGCATATGGGGGAAATCGAGGTAACAGGAGAAGATGCGGCAGGATTCCTAGATTACGCTCTCACCAATGATATTAACAAGTGTCGAGTTGGGCAGGCTCAGTATTCTTTGCTATGTGGCAAGGATGGAGGGACCTTAGATGATTTAATTGTTTATCGAAGAGAAACTCAGAAATTTTTTCTGTGTGTCAATGCCTCCAATACAAATAATGACTTCCTAACCTTATTGGAGCGTTCCTCTGACTATCAGTGTGAGGTTAAGAATGTGTCCGATTCATTTGGCCAACTTGCCCTGCAGGGGCCATCGGCAGAAAAAACGCTGTCCGATCTAATATCCCAGGATCTATCGAATCTCAATAAAATGGGATTTATAGAGGGTACTTGGATGGGTAGCCCCACGATGATTGCCCGTACTGGTTATACAGGGGAAGATGGATTTGAAATTTATACGGAGCATAAATCTTTAAAGAGTTGGGTACATGCGTTCGAACATCTTGATGTTCCTTGGGTTGGCTTAGCTGCCCGAGACAGCCTTAGGCTAGAGGCAGGCTTTCCTTTATATGGTCACGAACTTTCAAAAAGTATCACTCCTGTTCAAGCTGGTCTATCCTGGGCCATTGGCTGGGAAAAAAGTTACTTTTGTGGTAAAGAAGCACTGCTTAGAGAAAAGGACCAGCCAACTCATCGTGTGGTACATTTCATTGTCCATGACCGCCGAATTCCTAGAGAAGGCTGTAATCTAATGAGTCCTGAAGGAAAAGAGGCTGGGGTTGTTTTATCGGGTGGCTTTTCTCCTTTAATCAACATGCCAATGGGCAGTGGTCTAATTATGAATGATTTTTGGAATCACCGAGCTGACTCGGGTTGGCATGCAATGGTTCGTGGTACCCAATTACCCATAGAAATTGGACTGCCTCCACTAAGAAAATCAAAAAAGGAGCTGTGATATTGATGAGTAAGCAGAGAACTTATCGACTGTCTTGAAAACCTTTAATAATAATATCGACTCCCCCAAAGTTGGAAAAATTCAAGTTCTCTACCATTACATGGTCTAGTTTTTCACGAAGCTGGTTTCTAATTTGTTTAACTTTGCAGTCGGGCTCAACTCTTAGTTTAACTAGCAACCTTACTACTTTGGATTTTTCGTATATTTTGGTGGCAGGAGAGTGAACACCTGGAATCTCGGCACAAGACTTTCGTACAAGTTCTCTCAATGCTTGAGGAGTGATTTGAACCGCTCCCTCCTCGTCACAAAAAACAGCTAACACTTGTTTTTTTGAGGATCTCAAAAGCCACCACAGACATAAAATCAATGAAACTACAAAGAGGGATGACCAAAAGACAGGCGAACGAACAGCCTGACTTGGATCAAGACTCAGGTAGTCTTGAAGGTACACAAGCATAGGAAAATATTAATCTGAACCAGGGCCGGACCAAGTATCTTCGCTATCATCACGATCCAAGGATTCTTGCTTTATATCATCAATTACCACATCAATGGTGGAGGCATGATTCCCGGTCATCGATAGAATTTGGTCACGGATAGCTTCCTGGATCATAGCTCCTGTCTTGGCTAAATCTACCCCAAATCTCAACACGACTCTTACCTCTATTGTGTAGGTGCCATCATCGGCTTCACTAACCGAAACACCGCGCTCGGATTCCTTTTTCGCAAAAAAGTCCGTTAGGCCTTCTACGACCCCTGCACCTCCGACATTAATCACTCCTTGAACAGATTGAGTTGCTAGACGGACAATACCCGCAACCACACTGTGGTTGATGCGGATGGTTCCAAGGGTACCACTCTCTTCAGAGAAGGTAGGGATAGCATCAACTGATTCTGAACTAGCTTTCTTTTTTGTCATACTTTATAAA
>Ga0181568_10001384_pt1 | contig 22290 bp, 29 predicted proteins | sample 101ome_20_FD_133758 | JGI IMG/M metagenome (GOLD analysis project Ga0181568, IMG submission 133758) | Coastal salt marsh microbial communities from the Groves Creek Marsh, Skidaway Island, Georgia - 101404AT metaG (megahit assembly) | ecosystem: Environmental > Aquatic > Marine > Intertidal...
ATTATTTTGAAAAATTAGCAGATAAATGGAATACATCAGAAGAAGCAGCTAAAAAATCTTTGTGTGGAAATTGTGTTGCATTTGATATTTCTTCACAAATGAAAGAGTGTATGCCGGGAGAAGTCTCTGATGATAGCGGTCAGCTTGGCTACTGCTGGATGCATCATTTCAAGTGCCACAGCAAAAGGACTTGTGATACTTGGGCTAAAGGTGGTCCAATTACAAAAGATAAAGTTTCTGACGATTGGGCTGAAAAATCTAAAGCAGAAGAAGTTGCGAGTTATGCGGATCACGCAGAGGCTCTACAGAGGGGTAGACCGGGACCAAATGATCCTAGAAAAACTCCTGCGCCAAAAAAAGATCAGAAAAAAGGATCTAAGAAAAACAAGCCAGACAGTGCAAAAGATGATAAGGGAAAAATTACATTCAGTAAATCCACTATCGAAAAATTAAGCAAGGCTGTAAGAGAGCATAACGCAAAAGGAAAAGGTCCAAAGGCAACTCTTGGTCAACTGAAAGCTGTTTACAGAAGGGGTGCTGGTGCTTTCTCAACCAGTCATGCACCAAAAATGTCTCGCGATGGATGGGCTATGGCAAGAGTCAGAGCTTACTTGTATCTCTTGAGAAATGGCAGACCAAGTAATCCAAATTATAAGCAGGACAATGACTTGTTGCCATCATCTCACCCGCGATCTTCTAAAGCATCTGCTGGAGCAGGCCGGATGGAAGACTATATTTTCATCTCAAAAGAAAAAGCTATGGAGATGGCTAAAAAGCTCGGAATGAAAGGTGTTCATAGCTCTAAGACTGCGGATGGAAAAGTGTTCTATTTCCCAGGAGCTACAGAAAGAGAGTTTTTTGATTGGTATAGAAAAAACGATGGCGTAGATGCTGCTATGACAGAAAAGCAGAAAGAAGCTCTTGATAAAGATAAAGACGGCAAGATTACCAAAAAAGATTTTGAATTACTTCGTAAAAGTAAAGGTGCTGAGTATAAGGGCAGAAAAGTTACTTTAAATAAGCCGTTTAGGACTCCTGATGGACCTAAGAAAAGCGCTGTTTATACTAAAAACGAAAAAGGAAATGTTGTTCTTGTTAGATTTGGAGATACAAACATGAAGATCAAGAAAAGTAATCCAGAAAGAAGAAAAAGTTTTAGAGCCAGACATAATTGTGATAATCCTGGCCCAAAATGGAAAGCACGATATTGGTCTTGTAGGGCATGGTAAAATTATGAAAAGAAGAAATTTTATTAAGTTAGGTGCTACAACATTAGCTTTTGGTAATGTAACGGCTACATATGCAGATGATAAGCAAAAAGACGATCCAGCAGTTTTGTTCTTATTTCTTAGTGGTGGTGCTTCTCATATTGAGACTTTTAATCCTATACCTTATGCTCCTGCTGATCGCAGAAGTGTAACAGGGGCAAGAAAAACAAATGTCGCTGGTATAGAACTAGGAGGATTGTTTGAAAATTTAGCTAGTAGAACTGACAAAATAGCTATACCTAGAGCATTCGGTCATAGAGATCAAAATCACGCATCTGCTGTTCATTGGGTAATCACCGGAGAGGCTAATTTTGGTGCTGGGACTAGTTCAAAATGGCCCAGCTATGGTAGTTGTATGGCAAAATATCATGGTCCAAATACAGACAATGGACTGCCAACATATATTAAAATGGGTGAAATCCAGCATGATGATGCAGCTTGGCTAGGCGGTAAGTATATGGGCTTTGATGCTACTAGGGAAGGTAGAAAAGACCTGCAACTTCTTGGCAAGAGTGATGATTTTAGAAAAAGATTATATGCATTAAATGTAATTGATAATGGATTTATTGGAAGAAACCAACAAATGTCAAAAGACTGGAGAGATTTGAGAGAGCAGTCTGTTGATATTATATTAGGAAGTACCTCAAAGGCATTTAAAGTAGAAGAAGACAGTCATTATGACCGTTTTAAGGCTACAAGTTTTGGAACTGATTGTTTAACTGCGATCCGTCTATTGGAAGCAGGTTCTAAATTTGTAACGCTTAATATGGGTGGCTGGGACATGCATCAAAATATAGGTGCTTCATTAGAAACTAGACAAAAAGAATTAGATGCCTATCTTTGTAAAGTTATGGATTTATTAGAACATAGAGGTATGTACGAGCGTGTAATGCTTATCGTGACTTCTGAGTTTGGAAGAACTCCAAAAGTAAATCAAAACCAAGGTAGAGATCATTTTGGAAAACTTGCACCACTAATGATTAGTTGTGGTAGTTACGAAATGGGTAGAACTATTGGTGCTTCAAATGGAAATGCAGATGAGGCAGAAAGTGGTCGTTGTACACCAGAGGATTTAGCCTGGACAATATTTGACCATTTAGATATGGAAAAGAAAACAAGATGGACTGGCGTTGATGGTCGTCCGCATGATATAGTCAAGGAAGATTCTAAAAACATTTTAAAGGAGATTGTATGAGAAATTTAATTATTGGTTTATTAGGCGTTTTATTATTTGCTGCTACAGCAGAGGCTCATTGGCCTTGGCAAAATCATCAACATCCCCATGACTACAGATATAATCCTCCCAGGGTTTATTATCAGCCTTATGTTGTTTGGTTGCCTCAAGGAACAGCTTTAAATGTTGGTCCTGTGTATACAGATCCATATAGAAGGCATGTTACAGTGGGAATTAATTACGGTTTTTATCACATTCCTCAAGTTCAAACATTTAATTTTTATAATGGTCAACAAAGCCCAAGATAATAAAAAACTTATTGAAAATGTAGATTACTATATAATAGATAATAAAGTTATATTTACAGAAAAGTTCTTGAAGTCAAGAGGAAGATGTTGTCATAATAACTGTAAACATTGTCCTTATAAGAGCAAGTAAAATTTCAAACAATATTTATTTTATGCAAGAATGGCTTAAAAATTAAGTCCATAACTGAAAATTTTAACGTATAATTCCATGTGGGCTAATGTTCACATGGAATTTTTTTTGGAGTAACTATGATTGAATTAGCGATAGCAGTTTTTATTGCATCTTTTTTATTAGGAAATAAATGAATAGATTAAATTTGAATGCCCCAATAAATAGTTTAGGATATGGTGTCGTAGGATACAATGTATGGAAAAGCTTTAATTCAGATCCAGATGTTGATGTAACATTATTTCCAATATCCAATCAGATTTCACCTCCATGTTTAATGAAAGATGGTGAAAAACTGTCATTGCAAAACTCAGTACAAATGCAAAACATTTTCGATCCTACGTTACCAACATTGAAAATATGGCATGAAAATCAATTGGCAGACAGAATTGGAAAAGGTAAGTTTGTTGCTTGGTCTTTTTTTGAAGTAAATAAATTTGATAATAGAAGAAGAAGTCATTTGCAATCTGCCGATGAAATTATTGTATCATCAAAATGGGCTAAAGAAATAGTTAATAAATATGTAGGTTCTTATGTACATGTTGTTCCTTGTGGTGTTGATAGGAATATCTTCAATGAACAATCAAATAAGCCAAATACTTCTAAATGTATTTTCTTTAATTGTGGCAAATGGGAAGTAAGAAAAGGTCATGATGTTTTATACAAGGCTTTTAAAGATGCTTTTCCAATGAATTATGATGTTGAGTTATGGATGATGACAGAAAATCAATTTCTAAATAAAGAAGAAAAAGGCTATTGGGAGTCTAGATATAAAGAAGATAGAATTAAATTAATCCCGAGAGTCCAATGGCAAGAAGAATTAGCTAATATAATATCTAATGTTCATTGCGGTGTGTTTCCAGCAAGATCAGAGGGTTGGAATTTAGAAATTTTAGAAATGATGGCAATGGGAAAACAAATAATTACAACGAATTATTCTGCTCATACTGAATTTTGTAACAATGAAAATTGTAATCTTATAGATATAGAACAGGAAGAATCTATTTATGATGGAAAATGGTTTATAGGAGATAACGGAACATGGGCATCCTTAGAAGGAAATGCTTATGAGCAATTAGTTAATGCATTTAAAACAGAGTATAATTCTTGGAAAGACAACCCTTTTAAAGTAAATCAACATGGAATAGAAACTTCCAAAGAATTGTCTTGGAAAAATTCTAGCGATAAAGTTAAAAAAATAATTTTTGGAGAATAATATATGAATCATCCAGATAATGACGCGAGACTAAAACAATTGAATGAAAGCATTAAAATGCTTAATAAATTAAAAAGAATAGATAGTGGTGCTAATGAATTTTCTAGAAAAGTTAGGGTAAAACTTCTTTCAGAAGAAGCTAAAATGCCAACCAGATCAAATTTATCTGATGCAGGATGGGATCTATATTCCACAGAAGATGTAGTTATTACTGGAGGTCAAAGAAAAATAGTTAAGACTGGAATATCGTTACAAATACCAGACGAATGGGTTGGTTTGATTTGGCCTAGATCTGGACTTTCTGTAAAAAAGGGTCTTGATGTACTAGCAGGAGTTGTTGACTCTGGGTATAGAGGCGAAATAATGGTATGCCTATACAACACAAATATGCAATTAAAATTATTTGCTGATGATGACGATCCAATCGTGACAATAAAAAAAGGAGATAGGATAGGTCAAATTTTATTTCAAAGAGTCCCAGACGTTCATTTAGTTGAGGTTGATTATCTTTCTGACAGCGATAGAGGTGAAAAAGGATTTGGGAGTTCTGGAAAATAATGAAAATTTCAAATGATGTAAAATTAGATTTTGATGATATCTTGTTGGTTCCTAGCAGAAGTCCTAATGCCTCTAGAAAAGATGTAAAACTCGATAGAACATATAAATTTTTTCATTCAAACAAAGAATGGAATGGCTTGCCAATTATGGCGGCGAATATGGATACTACTGGAACTTTTGCAATGGGTTCCCAGTTGTTGAATTTTAATGCAATAACCTGTTTGCATAAACATTATACTGCTGAAAAAATACTTTCTTTTTATGAATATTCTGATTGCTGTTCAAATGTTTGGATGAGTATAGGAATGAAAAAAGAAGATATAATTAAAGTTCATGAAGTAACTTGTAAGCTGGGATGGTGTCCAAATATTTGCATTGATATTGCCAACGGATATACAGAAAAATTTGTTGAATGGTGTTCAGATGTAAGAAATTTATTTGACTATGGTCCTAAACCGATTATTATGGCTGGAAATGTTTGTACTCCAGAAATGGTTTCGGAATTAATTCTACATGGAGGCGTTGATATTGTTAAAGTTGGAATTGGGCCGGGATCAGCCTGTACCACTAGACTAAAAACGGGTGTAGGATATCCTCAATTGTCTGCTATAATAGAGTGTAGTCATGCTGCTCATGGATTAAAGAGCGATGAAAAAAGGATGGGTTTGATATGTGCGGATGGAGGATGTAGGCTACCAGCAGATGTTTGCAAGGCTTTCGCGGCTAACGCTGACTTTGTTATGCTGGGAGGAATGCTGGCGGGAACAGACGAGTGTGAGGGCGAGTGGGAATACGCATTACGTGTAGAAGAAGAAGTCAAAGTTACAGGAGCTATGCGTACTGAAAAAGTTAAAAAGAACTTGCTCTTTTATGGCATGTCCTCAGAAAAAGCTCAAGACAAACATAATGGTGGTATGGCTAATTATAAAGCAAGCGAGGGGAGGGTTAAAAAAATTGCATATAAAGGACCAGTTAAAAATATAATGAATGAAATATGTGGTGGACTTAGAAGTTGTTGCGCCTACCTTGGAGCAACATCGCTAAAAGATTTGTCAAAATGCTCTAAAGCAGTTATGGTAAATCGTACTCATTTTGATGGTTCAATTTAAATGAAAAATATTATTAATAGAATCTTTAATATATCTTTGCTTAAAGATAAAGATTCAAATATAGATATTGAAAAACAACCTTCCTACAAAAGCGGCGAAATATCAATAAAATTTAATGGAGAAGATGGTAACTTTATCATTGAATCTAATATAAAAGATCTTTCTGATAAATCTGCGGAAATTTTATCTCTTATTATTCTACATATGAGAGAAGGAAATTTAAATTATTTTTTATCAAACTCTATCGAAGAATGGGCTGGAGAAGATGAAGAAAAACTTATTTATACTCAAAAAGTTGCTTTAAATTTAGAAAATTTAAATGAAATTTCTAAAGAAAATCAAAATATAGTGGCTGTGAGTGCTTCTAAAGTTTTTAACTTTAAAGACATGCAATAAAAATTTTAGTGTATTTATATTAGTAATAACTTATTATTAAATTAAAATTGGAGACAGTCTCATGGCAAAAAACGATTTTTCTTCATTGCCAGAACCTAATACATATGATGTGTATTGGCATGTATGGACAGATGTGTATAATAATGAAGAAGTAGAAAAAGTAAAAAATAGATATATGGAGACTGTTGAAGAATTAAAAGAAGAAGAATATTCAGATGAAGAATTTATTGAAAATTTTTATGAACAACCATACAAAACAATAATGACGCCTTTTGGAATATTGCCTTTAACAGAACAGTCTTTAGCAAGCAATCATTTTAAATTATGGGTGGGACATTGTAATTTTAAATTACTACAGTCGCATTATGAAATAATAGAAAATTGTAGAGGTGTAGAATCTATTGATATATTAACGCCTTACAGATTTAGATTAGGAATTGGAATGATGTTTGAAGACAGAGAAGTAATGAACGATGTAAAAAAAGCTTTAATAGATTCTGTTTCAGATAACAGGTAATAAAAATGAACCAAAGAGACATAATAAGTGAAATACACATTTATGGAATTGATGTTAAGCAAAGAGAAATTTACTTAAATGAATTTGATGATTCTGGTGAGTCTGGAGGTGTAGACCATAGAATGCTTCAAAATTTTGTTAAGAATATTAATTTTCTTAAAAATCAAAACAAAGAACCAATAACGATACATCTACAAACAGTTGGTGGTTGTTGGTACTCTGGTATGGGAATTTACGATGCAATTAAAAATTGTAAGTGCAAAACTACTATAATTGGTTATTCTCAAGTTTGTTCTATGGGTACAGTAATTATGCAAGCTGCTAATAAAAGACTTTTAACTCCAAATGCTGCATTTATGGTTCATTGGGGGAACAGTGATATAAGTGGTCATTATCTAAGCTCTTTAAATTTAGCATCCTTTGAGAAAAATCTTGGGTCAAGAATGATAAATATTTATTCAGAAAAATGCCAAAAGGGAAACTTCTTTAAAGAAAAACAATATACTTTATCTAAAGTAAAAGCATATATAAAAAGAAAAATGTCCTGTGGTGATTGGTATATGAATGCAGAAGATGCTATAGATTATGGCTTTATTGATGGTGTTTTAAAATAATGTATGTTGAATACTGCATATACAATAAGAATATACAAGACTATAGCAAAGAACTTTCTTATGTTTTTAAGGCTATTGATAATGATATTAATGGTATATGTATACCTATACATATGTATCATGAAATTAAAAATTTTATACCAGAAGGAGTCGTTTGTTCTGTCCCAATTGATTATCCTTCTGGATACTCATCAACAAAAACAAAAAACCACTCTATACTGAATGCAGTCAAAGGGGGTATAAAATCTATTGATTTTGTTATGAATAATTATCTTTTTCAATCAAAGCATAAAGAATTAGAAAAAGAACTAAAATCAGCAATAAATATATGTAGAGATTATAATACAACTTTAAGAGTATTTATAGATAATACACTAAGTAAAGATTTAATTGGAACTGCAAAATATTTAAAAAGCTTAGGAGTTGAATTTTGTTATCCGACTATTGGATATCATCACGATAATTTCGTAGATACCTTAATAAATTGCAAGTTAATTGAAAAAGAAGTTAATATTAACACTATTTTTAATGGTTATTTTTGGACAGAACAGCAGACCAATATCATAAAAAGAAGTAATATATTTGGTATTAGAATATATAATATTGACTTTTGGTGTAAATATAATTATTAGGGATAGGACTTTTATTTGTTGGATATTTAGGAATTTAAAATCAATTTGATAAAGGGTTTTATTATGTCAAATTGGAATATTTCAACTGGCGCAGATGATGTGTTGGTTAATGGTTTGCCGTCTAGCGGCAATAATGATCTTGGAACAATTAGGGCGGCTGGTACAGTTGCAGACCCGAGATTTATTTCAGACGCTGTTAATTTAGGTACTTCAACTTATATTACTGTTGTTTCTGGTCTTTCAGATGTTGACTCTCCACTTGCTGGCGGTGCTTTTAATGGTGGTGATCAAGTTATTGTAAGAGTAACTAACGATCTTGCTGGTGTTAGTAATAATGTATTACTTGCAGGCGCTTCTAATTCAGCAAATGCAGGACAGTCTATTAACCAAGTGCAAAATATTAGTACTTTCTATTATAAGACTGCTGTTAGAACAGGTGGTTGGAATGAATACTCAGGGGTATTTAGTCCTGCTGTTACTGTAGGCAATGCGGGCGGATGGGATATCTCACTTACTGGGGATACATCAGCAACGCTTGCTACTTCTGGAACGGACAATGCAGCTAATCCATCACAGGCTATTCCAGGCGAATTAGTCTATAGAGATGGTAGCCCAGATCCGGTTCAGGATGAGTATAAAGCAAAAACCAACTGGTAATCAATTCTCTTATAGCAATAATAGGAGATGAGATATTATGCTAGACGACAGCTTTTTAGATACTATTAAAATACTACTAGAAATTGCTGCGCTTCTTTTTTTGCCTGTAATAGTATGGTTATTAAAAACAGTGGTTCATCATAATAAGCAGCTTACTATTTTAGAAGAAAAGGTTAACGCTGAAATAAACAGAAGATTGGATGTTATGGAAAGAAAATTAGATACTTTTGATAACAAAATAGAGCATAAAATTGATAGATTAGAATCAAACTTGAATTCTAAAATTGATATTATGACAAGCGTTGTAACTACATTAACAAACACTATGGGTAATAGTAAAAAAGAAAAAGAAAAATAATTTTTCTTATAATTTAGCTAATGGCGAGGTACAATTAATAGTTGCACCTCGCTTTTTTTGTGGAGATATAAATGAAAAATAAATCAAAAGGCTTTACATATACAACTACAATAGATTATGATGTTGCAGATATGTATGCTTCTTCTAAATGTAAAAAATGTTTAGGTAGAGGAATAAATAAAGTATATACAAGTTTAAATGGTACAATTAGAAAAAATGAAAATTTAATTGAAAGTGCTACATATTGTGAATGCGTTCACAAGAACGTAAAAAAATACGGATAATAAAATTTAAATAATCTATTACAAATTTCAAGGTGTATAATAATAATGGTCGAGAAATTAAGCTTAGTTGTAAATTTACATTAGGTTAAAGCAGCACATCTCGACTAAATATATATAAATTAAATATTAGAAGTAAAAATTTACTAAATAATTATTAACTCAATATTAAAAAATTATGAATTGCTTGTATATTTAATTAACCCCATGTGTTGCTTTTTACAAAACAATTACGACCCATTTCGCAAAAACGGAATGGGTCTTTAATTTTATGTGCAATAGGAGTAGGATTTTAATGTCAAGATTTACAAATTCATTTTCAGAAGAAACGTGGTATCAAAAATATAAATTTGGAAATGATAGCAGTGTTGAGGATACTTGGAAAAGAGTAGCAAAAGATTTAGCATCTGTTGAAGAAGATAAAGAAAAGTACGAAAAAAGATTTTATGAAATATTAGAAGATTTTAAATTTGTTCCTGGCGGAAGAATTACAAGCAACGCTGGTACTGGATTAAAAGGAACGACTTATATTAACTGCTTTGTTGATGGATTTGAAGGGGCAGATCTGGATTCTATCGAAGGTATTTATTCTACCTTAACCAAACAAGCGCAAATTTTAAAAAGCGAAGGAGGCTATGGTTTTTGTGCAGATGTAATGCGTCCTTGTGGTTCGCACATTGGAGGTATTGCAAATCAATCTCCCGGTTCTGTAAAGTTCTTAGAACTCTGGGATAAATCATCTGAAATCATAACAGCAGGCTCTAGCAAAAAATCCAGAAAAGACCAGAAGAATTTCATTCGTAAAGGCGCTCAAATGGTAACTATGTCTTGTTGGCATCCAGACATAGAAGAATATATTGAAGCAAAGAAAACTCCCGGTCGCCTATCTAAATTTAATATGTCTGTTTTATGCACAGATGATTTTATGGAAGCTGTTAAAAACGACAAAGCATGGCATTTATGGTTTCCAAACTACGAGGATTATCCAAAGCTTTATAAGAAAGAATGGGATGGCGATCTTAAAAGATGGTGTGAAGTAGCAGAAGCTAGTGATGAAAGCGACAGATCTCCATGTATGCCGTACAAAACCTTTGATTCCGCAAGAGAGTTGTGGAATCTAATTATGGATAATACTTACAATAGAAATGAGCCAGGAGTTCTTTTTATTGACAATATGAACAAGATGAATAATCTACATTATTGTGAAAATATTAATGCTACAAACCCATGTGGTGAACAAGTATTACCTATTGGTGGTGTTTGTTTGCTAGGGTCTGTAAATTTAGTACATTTTATTGATGCAGAAAATAAAGACTGGAAATATGATGAATTACAAACATGTATTCATACTGCCGTAAGATTTATGGATAATGTTAATGATAAAACAAATGTACCTCTAAAATCCCAAAAGAAAAACCTAGTTGATAAAAGAAGAATAGGTCTTGGTGTTATGGGTTACGGGTCAGCATTATTGATGGCTAGAGTTAAGTACGGTAGTAAAAAAGCGTTAGAAATGACAGAAAATCTTATGAGGTTTTTTACAAATGAAGCGTATAAAGCTTCTGCATTTTTAGCTAAAGAAAAAGGAGCTTTCCAATTATTTGACAAAGAAAAATATCTTAGTGGAGAATTTGTTAAGAACTTAAATGTTGATACAATTGGACTAATAAAAAAATATGGAATAAGAAATTCACACGTTACTTCTATTCAGCCAACTGGAAATAGTTCTTGCTATGCAAATTTAGTTAGTGGGGGTCTTGAGCCGCTATTCATGCATGGATACTTTAGAACATCTATTCAACCATCAGTTCCAGATAATATGTGGTTGCCAATAAATATTAATTGGGAAAATAAAAAATATGATGTGAAAGCACCATCTTTAGAAAATTGGGATGGAAAGTCAAAAGATTCAAATTGGAAATGGGTAAAAGAGGGCGACGAAAACCTTTTGGCAACTGAGTTTGAGGGAAAGGTATGGAAATTTGATAGAACAAGAGGTCTTTTAAAAGAAGAATGGATAGAAGATTATGGTGTATCTTATTTAAGGGAGAATCAAAAATGGGTCGAAGATGCTAGTTGGGCATCATGTACTATGGATCTTGATGTTGATTCACATGTAAATACAATGTCAATATTTGCCAAATGGGTTGATTCTGCTATTTCTAAAACAATCAATCTTCCAAATGATTATCCATATGAAGATTTTAAGCAAGTATACAATAAGGCTTGGCAAAAAGGAATAAAAGGGTTTACCACTTATAGAGCAGGAACAATGACTGCTGTTCTTTCTGCTAATTCTTCTATTGACAATAAAGAAGATAAACTTCCAGAAGAAAGACCTAAAGAATTGTCTTGTGATGTTTATCATATTAAAGTTAAAGGTGAAGAATACTTTGTACTGGTAGGACTTTGTGAGAATAAAGTATATGAAGTATTTGCTGGAAAAAATGGATTCATTGATAAAAAAGTAAAAGGCGGAACAATTATAAAGCTAGGTCGTCCAAAAGGTGTGTATAAAGCAATTTTAGAAGACGGTCTTGAGCTTTCTCCAATAAATCAAACTTGTAGTGAAGAAGAAGACGCTTTAACTAGAATGACTTCTACTGCACTCAGAAGTGGTGCTGATATTCAAATGATCGTTCAGCAATTAGAAAAAGTAAAAGGAGATATGAATTCTTTTGCAAAAAGTATGGCAAGGGCATTAAAAAAATATATACCAGACGGATCAGAAGAAGAAGGATATTGCCCAGAATGTGAACAAGATTCACTAATTAGACAGGAAGGCTGTGTTACTTGTACAAAATGTGGTTGGTCTAAATGTTAAATAGGTATTAATATTATGGTTAGTAAAAACAAATTTAAAGATACTAAGGAATTAGTAGATGCATATGAAAATGGATTTGTTGGTGCAGAATGCGATCCAGAAGAAACAAAAAATTTATTAGCAGAATTAAAATCACCTTTGTTTGGTGCTGCTGCTTGGGAATTAGATCGTTCTGGAGAGGGCCAGCTTAGTCTTCCTTTTAAGTCTTTATTAAAATTTGATAAAGGTTTTGGTCCAGCGGAAAGGCAAACTACAGGAGACTGTGTAAGCCATGCAACTCGTAATGCTATTGATATTACAAGAGCAGTAGAAATTGATATCAAAGGACAAGCAGAAAGCTTTGAGGCTAGAGGTGCTACAGAAGCTATATATCAATCTAGAAGTCATATGGGGCAAGGAATGACCTGTTCTGGTGCTGCTAAATATGTAAATCAATATGGCGGTGTTTTGATAAGAAAAGATTATGGAGAGGTTGATTTATCAGAATATAATTCATCTTTAGGAGCAAGAAAAAGAATTCCTGATGAAATTTATAAAACAGAAGCAAAAAAACATCAAGTTAAAACAATCTCTCTAGTTAGTACGGTAGAAGAAGCTAGAGATGCCTTAGCTAATGGATATGCTTTATCTTGTTGTAGTATGGTTGGATTTTCATCTTCTAGAGATAAAAATGGAATATCAGCAAGAAAAGGTTCCTGGGCGCACGCGATGGCATGGATCGCTTGCGATGATACAAGAAAGATATATGATGAAACTTTATTTTTAATTCAAAACAGTTGGGGTAAATGGAATGGTGGACCCAAAAGACATGGGCAACCTGACGGAAGTTTTTGGGTTAGAGAAAAAGACGCCAGGGCTATTTTAAATGCTAGAGGATCTTTTGTATTTAGCGATGTAGATGGTTTCCCTGCTAAACAACTTCCTGATTATGGTTTAGGAGATTGGTCATGAATTTAAATTTTAAATTAATTTTAGGATTATTATTGCTTGGATTAGCTATATTCCTATCTTTCAATAAAGAAGATAATCCTATGCCAGACAAACTACAAAAACCTAGCGAAGAAATAATCAAATTAGTTTCTTCCTTATACGAAATAGATAATAGAGATTCTGCTGAATATGCAGGAATGTTTTATGCTATGTGGCAAGAGTATGAAAAATTAGATATAAAAACCAATTTACAACTGCAATACTATCTAAAATATTTGGGTGACGAAGTTCTTGAAGGAGAAAACACTGGTAAATATCCAGAATGGTCAGTTTCTGCTTCTGGAATTTTGTCTAATGTTGTTGGAAAGCAAGACGAAAATGAACCAATAACAGATGAAGAAAGAAAAAATTTAAAAGATTTATTTTATGGTTTTGCATGGAAAATGTATAATCCAGAGTATGATTTAGTGTTTGAAGAATATAAAGAAAAAACATTAAAGGCAATTAAAGATTATAATAATGACGAAGAAGATGATCCTGTTCCTCCAAATCCAGTCGAAGATTGCATATGTGAGGGTAAAGGCTATGTTATACATGGTGACGGACACAGAAGCCCATGTCCATGCGTAGAGTCAGGACAAGAATGTAGCCATAACCCCAAGTGCGGATATTCTGAACCAATTAAAAGCGAGCCGGTTTATACTGAACGAATTTATATTCAAAATCAAAGCGGTTCCTGTTCTTCTGGTAATTGTATACCTGCAAGAAGAAGTATTTTCAGCAGAATTTTTGGTAGGTAGGAAAATGAATTTAGAAGATTTTAGTTTCTTAGTTTCTAAAAAAACTGCATCTAATGCAAAAAAAGAGAATTATTCATTAGATATTTTAACTATTATAACTGTAACAAATATAATAATAAAAATAATCAAAATATTATATGTGATTTATGGCTCTACCAATGCGACAGCATCAGCATTAAATAAAATGGGGCCGATTACAAGATTTGTTTTGCGAAGATCTGTTAAAAAGAATGTAAAAGGAAAAAAAGAAAGAGAGTACTTACTTAATTCTTTACAAACATGTTTCAAAGAAACGAGCGAAGAAGATATTTTTATTTTAGTAAATGAACAAATTGGAGAAAAAAATGAGTAAATTTTTATCATTGTTAAAATCTAGACGATTTTGGGCTGCTGCTGTAGGCTTGGTTGCTGTTGTAGCATCAGAAGCTTTTGGAATATCATTAGATACAGAACAATTACTTGGTATTGTTAGTATTGTAATAGCATGGATTGTCGGTGACACAGTTAGAGAAACAGTATAATGAATGAAATTATTGACTATATTAGAGCTTTAGATCCAATAATAGCTTTTTTAATTGCTGGCGGATTATTCTTGGTAGCGCCTTCATTAAAACCGTTGTTGGAAAATGGAGTTGGTTTATTTAAACAGTTTTTTAAAAAAGAAAAACCTGTTGTTCCTCCCGCAGTTGTAGAAGATCCTTCAATATTAGATTTAGTAAAAGAATGGGAAGAATTTTATACATTGTGTGAAAAAGCAGGATTAGAAAATGCTTGTGAAAAATTAGATGAAGTTTGGCATTTATTAAAAAAAAATGAATAAAGAAGAATATGGAAATTCTTGGATTTCGGATATAATTGTTGAAAAAGTTTTAGAAAACATCAATATGTCAAGAGAAACTTTAGATAAAATTATCCCAATAGTTTCTTCTATAGCAGATTCAATTGAATTTTCTGAGGGAGAAAAAGGATGCTCAATTAAATTTAAAAAAGATATTTCAATTTACATAGACAAATAACATACGCGCCCAACCTCTCATTTACTTAGGTAGATTGACGTTGATAAAGGGCGCGTTTTTTTATGGACACAATATGTACGAATATAAAAAATGTGATAATTGTAATAGAATGTTAAAAAATAGCGATAAGGTTACAGTTATAATACCTGATGTAGAAGTTGAAGGAAGGTATAGAAAAGACCAAGAAGGTTTTAGACTAAAGCTTTCAAAAGATGGAATTGAAATAAGAACAGCAAAAATCTATTGTAAAAAATGCTTAGATATAAAAAAATATTTTTTAAATAAACAAGAGGAAGAATGATGCCAGAGTATAGTTTTAGGTGTGATAAATGCGATGAAACATTTGAAAGATTCTTTCATGTGACAGAGTATGAATCGGAATTAAAAAAATCAAAATGTCCGTCTTGCAAAAGTAAGAAAATTCATAGAGATTTTTTAGCAGATAATATAACTCCTAACTACATTAAAGGGGTTCATGAAGCAACAACATTAGGAGAACTAGCAGATAAGCGAAGTAAAAAATTAGGAAGTCGAACTGTAGAAAGTATGAAACAAAATTTTAAAACAAAGACAAAGAATACTCTTGAAGACAAGCTTCCAGAAGGAATGACTATGAGTGGTTATGAAAATTCACCAAGACTGTCAAAGAAAGAAATTGATAAAAAAAGGAAAAATAAATGAGTGAGTTTAAAATTAATAAAGATAATAATAAAGTTAAAGATATTACTGTAAAAGCTTATACGTTTTGGGGTATGCATGAGACAGAAGATGAATCAGGATTTCCTTTGCTTGAATTAGAAGAAGATGATGATCTAGATATTTTTATGATTCATAATGTATTTGCGGCGGAACTTGCAAGGGGAAAGAAAATAACATACTATGTTAAAAGAGGAAAGTACGGAAAACTTTATGATCCTATTGGGATGTATAGTGAAGGAAGACAAAAATCTCAAATGAGACATGCCGGAAAACCTGAATGGGTATTAAAACCCACTACTAAAAAAGTCTTTGATCTATATAGAAATTATTTAAAAACCAAAAATTCAGCATGGCTTAATAACGCAGAAAGGGAAGTGGAATGAGTAAAGGAAATAAAATTTCAGATGTGGAAATTTACTGTATTGAAAAGATGGTTATGGAAGGAAAATCTGTTGATGAAATATCTGAATTTCTAAAAAGAGATTCTAGAACAATAAAGAAATATTCTGATAATCTTGAAGTCCCAGAAGTTGAAAAAGAAGAAAAAAGATTTGCAAAATCAGATAAAAATAGCACACATTTTGTTCATGAGACTGAGGGTAAGAAAAATAAAGGTGTCACTATCATGACTCCAAATGAATCTGCAAGATCAGATGAAATGCGTTCTCTCAGATTATCTAAAGATGTAAAAAAGAATATTCATACTATTTCAGAAAATGAGTAAAAAACAAACTAAAAAAAGTAAGTACCCCTCTAGGTATTCTCCAGAAAAGTTTGTACACGCCGCTCAGTATATTACAGAAGTAATCTGTGAAAAGAAAGCACAAGTTGATAAAAAAGAACTCCCAATAAAATTTTGGGAGTTAGACGAATGGCGTAAATTCTATAAATATCAAATAACTTTAGCTAATAAGTTATTGAAAAAATATGGAGAGCATTCTATAATAGCAGCATTAAAAGATAAAAGGATGTGGAGAACTTATTCTTTAAGAAATCCATTTCTTGAAAATGTTGTTAAAGAATATAAAGCAAAGGAAGATATCGCTAGAGAGATTGCAAAAAAGATAGAGTATGATTTCTCAGAGAAAGAGACATACGAAAGTAGTAATAAGAAAAAATCTATCATTTCAAAATTAGAGGATCTTGAATGACAAAAACAGATATTATTAAGGAATATGGAGATGTTCTTCTGGATGCATCGCATATCGTTGAAAACCCTCCACCAATCATTTCTGTTAGCCCTAAGATTGATATTGCATTAGGAGGTGGCGTACCAGAAGGTTGCCTTTTTATCATGACAGGTCCAGAGAAGATTGGTAAGACTGTACATGCATTACAGTTTTGCAGAAACGCTCAAAAAATTCAAACAGAAAACAACAAAGATAGAAATATCTATTATGGAAATATTGAAGGCAGACTAAAAAAACGAGACTTGGAAGGAATAGCCAATCTGGATTATTCTAGTGATAACTTCAAAGTAGTAGGATCGACCAAAGGGAATATTCTTTCCGGTGAAAAGTATCTAGGCATTTTTGATAATATTATCCATAATGAGCCACATGCAGTATGTGTAATTGATTCATTCTCTGCATTAGCAGCGGAAGCAGAACTGATTGGAGACATTACAGATACTCAGGTTGCTGCAATGAATCGCTATCTAAGTAAGTTCACCAGAAGATTTGCAAATGTTCTTCCAATCAACAGAGTTACACTTGTTGGTATTACTCATCTGATGGCGAACATCCAAAAGTTTGGAGCAGGTAAGAGTAAGGTAGAAAAATCAGGAAATGCATTGAAATATGCACAGGATGTAAAACTGTGGGCTACTCATAAACAACCTCTCATGCAGGGAGAAACGCAGATAGGACAAAAGGTAAACTGGATTGTAGAAAACTCCGCTATTGGCGCACCGGGACAAAAAGTTACGAGTATTATTAAATATGGAAGGGGTATTTGGAATGAATACGAACTTGCAGAACTGGCTAAAGACTTTGGTGTTGTTGAGGGTAAGACTTGGATAACACTTCCAAATGGAGAGAAAGTTCAGGGAATGTCTAACTTTGCGACATACTTAGAAGAAAACCCTTCATATTATGAAGATTTGAGACAGCAGGTTTTTGAAATGATAGGTATGGGATGAGAGTAAAAGACTTACATGGCAATACTTCTAACTGGAAATTAAAAGGAGAGATAGTTAGTGCTTCTGACAGTAAAAGAAGATCAAAACTTCATGTGATGGCAAGAACAATACTATACGATCTTTTTCCTACTATTCAGATTTTAGAAGAAGTGCCAATTAATGCAAGACCGGGAAAGACACAGTTCTTAGACTTCTATATCAATAAGATCAAACTTGCAGTTGAAGTACATGGTCAGCAGCATTATAAATTTAACAGCATGTTTCATGCTTCTGCACAAGACTTCTTAAATCAAAAGAAGCTAGATGCAGATAAAAGAGAATGGTGTTTATACAACAATATAACACTTATAGAACTACCTTACAATGAAAAGGAAGAAGAATGGCGGAACAGGATAATTCACCGTTAGGAAGAATGAAAAGACTTGATGAAATTTTAGATGAATATGAATCTTCAATAGGTATTTCTAAATTTAAAGAACAGGCTATGGATGAAGAAGTTAAAAAATATTTATCTATGGACAGAAATCAAATAGAAAAATTAACTGTCCAAGAATGTGGTGAAGCAGCATTAATGCTTGGTGGACTTTCTTTTCATATTCAAAGATGTTATAATAGAGAGATATCTAGAGTTAATTGGGCAGACAATTTACTTAAAAAAACAATAGCTGGTGAAGAACAACAGTATAGAGGGTCTTGGGAAAGCCAATATAATCAAGCTATTAAAAATAATGATTATGCAAATGATTTATTAAAATTAAAAAGCTACGCTCAACAAAGAGCAGACAGATTAACATATATCGCATCTTCTGCAAAAAATATGAGCGATCTTTATAAGAACTTACAAATGGCAAAGGCTATGAAATGAATAAAAAAGAATTGATTGCTAAAATATTAGAAAAATTAAGCGAAGAAGAATTAAAACAATTAATTGGAGAAGAAGAAGAAAAAGAACAACACACTCATGTAATAAAAAGAAGGGGTTCAGGCTATAACAAAAAGAAGAAGAAGAAATCTAAAAATAATCAAACTCAAACAGTTAAACAAAATAAGTACTCAAAAAAAACACCTATGGAAATAGGCAACAGAAAAAACAAGTTTGAAGATTTTATGGAAAATATTTCTCTTGATCCTACAGAACAAAAAGAACTTGCAAAAGCCTCTAAAGATGATGAAATTTCAAGAAAAAACACAAAACCCAAAAGAAAAACTAAAAGACCAAGTACACTTATAGATATAGCCTGTAGCGTATGCAGAAAAGATTTTAATGTTTCTAGAAATCTAGTATCGAGTGTAGAAAGATGGAAATGCAATTCTTGTTGCTGTCAAGGGAGATAAATTAATGATTTTGTCAGATCCTGCTGCGGAACGTGCAGTTCTAGCTGGCGTGTGTAAATATGGCACAGAAGCTTACTATGACGTAGCAGACATAATAAATGAAAATACATTTACTGTTGATTCTAATTCTGTTATTTATTCATGTGTAAAAAGATTAATAGAGCAAGACGATACAAGAGTTATAGATGTTGCATCTGTTCTTTCGTCTGCTAAAGAAATAGGTCTTGATACATTCTTTACAAATAATAACGAGCTATCTCATTTAGGCGCTGTTTTAAAGTTTCCTGTTGCGTTTCAAAATATAAGAAAGTTTGGCGCAAAAATAAGAAAGCTTCAAATAGCTAGAATGATGTATGATCAGCTTGAAGAAACTAAAGAAAAGTATCTTGATATTAAAGGTGATGAGCCTATCTCTCATATTCTTGGAATGGCAGAAGAATCAATCTTTGATTTCACTTCTCTGCTAAACGACCAAGACGATGCTCCAGAGCTTTTGTTCGGAGACTTAGACGAATATCTAATTGACAGGGCTGAGAATAGGGTAGATCAGATTGGAATCCCAACTGGTTTCAATAAATATGATTTTGCAATCGGTGGAGGTCTTAGAAAAGGGACTGTTAATGTTATTGGAGCTAGAACAAAGGTTGGTAAAAGTCTTATTGGATTAAACATGGGATTCGATATTGCTAAACGTGGAGTTCCTGTTTTATATCTTGATACTGAAATGACTAAAAAAGACCAGCAGAATAGAGGTGGTGCAATGTCATCATTCAATAATCATGCTAAATCTAGTATCAATGAAATTGAAACAGGTAAATTTGCAGACAACCCATTTCAGAAAAATTCTATATTAGAATTAGCAAAAGAGTTAAAGAACATTCCCTTCTACCATAAAAATATTGGAGGCAGGGCATTTGAAGATCAAGTCTCTATCATGAGAAGGTGGCTTGCAAAAACAGTTGGTTTGAATGCAGAAGGAAAAGCAAATGATTGTGTCATTGTATACGATTATCTGAAACTTATGGAAGCTTCTGAGTTAGCTAAGACAGACCTAAAAGAATTTCAGCTTCTGGGGTTCATGATGACCTCGCTACATAACTTTGCTTTAAGATATGAGATTCCTATCCTCTCTTTTATTCAATTGAATAGAGATGGTATTACAAAGGAATCTACAGACGCAGCAAGTGGCTCAGATAGGATCATGTGGCTATGTTCTAATTTTACTATTTATAAAGAAAAGTCAGATGAGGAAATAGCTCAAGATGGAATATCTAACGGTAATAGAAAACTTGTTCCTATTATTTCTAGACATGGAGAAGGCTTGTCTGGAGGTGACTACATTAACGTAATGATGCAAGGAGCTTACGCTAAATTAATAGAAGGTCCAACTGCACAAGAATTAGCCAACAGTAGAATCGAAGACGAAGTAAACGATGAAGAAGATATCGCATTTTAAATATAAAGACCAAGGAAAGTTAAATCAATTAACTGATATAGTTGTAGATAATATTGAAGATATTTACGAATATTTTGAAGCTGAATATCATAAAGGGCAAAAAGTATATTTTTCAAATTGTTTTATACATGGAGGTGATAATAAAACTGCTTTAAATTTATATTATGATGCAGACTATAGAGTGCATTTTAAATGCAGAACTCATGGTTGCGAAAAACATTTTGGAACTTCTCTTATTAGCATGATAAGAGGTGCGCTTTCTAATGTAAAATACGGATGGAAAGTACCAGGGGATAAAACTGTTAGCTTTGATGAGACAATTGAATTTCTATTAGATAGATACAAATTAGATTTTGGACAAATAAAAGGGCAATCTTTAAATGTAGGAAATCATGAATTTTGCAAAGTCGTAAATAGTTTATCTAAAAACAAATTAAGTGGAACTATTGATAGAGAGTTTTATAGAAAGCGAGTTGAAATACCTTCAAAATATTTTCTTAATAGAGGATATACTATCGAAGTGTTAGACGACTATGACGTTGGAAATTGTAAAACTTATGGTAAAGAATTTTTTAACAGGGCAGTAGTTCCAATTTATGATGATGATGGCGAGATGATAGTAGGATTTACTGCTAGAAGCATTTTTGACCAATGTAAAGAGTGCAAGTCTTATCACGACCCAAATAAACAATGTTATCATTTTCCAAAATGGAGACATTCTAAAGGATTTCAAAAAGAGAAGTCATTATACAATTTTTGGAAAGCAAAAGACCACATATTAGAATCTGGAGTAATTGTTATAGTTGAATCGCCAGGGAATGTTTGGAGGCTAGAAGAAGCAGGTATACACAATTCTGTAGCTCTATTTGGAACAGTTTTAAACAGCCCCCAAAAACAATTAATAGACGAATCTGGAGCATTGTCTATTATAATTATAATGGATAATGATGAAAATGAAGCTGGTCAAAAAGCGGCTCAAAAAATCAAAGAGCAATGTGAAAAATCATATCGTGTTTATACATTAGATATAAATAAACAGGATGTTGGAGAAATGAATACTAACGAAATAACCGAAGATATTAGACCTTGGATTAATAAGGCAAAGGAGATTTATAAATGACACAATTAATTGGTTTTGCAGGAAAAAAGCAAAGCGGAAAAGATACTTGCTGTAATTTTGTCTTGATGTTAAAACTGATAGAAAATGGTGTCTGTAAAAAGGCAAGACTAAATGATAAGGGTATCATAGAAGTTTCAGATGTTTTTGGAGAAAACAATGGCAAAAAATGGATGGAATTTAAACAGCCAGATGTAAATGCTGCTGCTGTAATGAATAATTTTAGCGATGTAAAAATTTATTCTTTGGCAGGAGAACTTAAAAGAATATGTATAGATGTTTTTGGAATTAAACATTCTCAGGTATATGGAACAGATGAGCAAAAGAACCAAAAGGTTGAACATCTAAGATGGGAAAATATGCCTGGAAATAAATCTAAAACAGGAGCAATGACTGCTCGCGAATTTATGCAATATCTTGGTACAGATATTATGCGTAAAATGTATAAAGATGTATGGATTAATTCTTTAATGAAAAAAATAGAAGAAGACAATCCAAAGATAGCCTTGATCTCAGATGTAAGATTTGATAATGAAATTAAAAAGATAAAAGATGAACTTGGGATTGTTATTGGTTTAAAAAGAGATATTTATAAATCAAAAGACAAACATGCTAGTGAAAAGATTAAATTCAATCTATGTAGCAAAATAATCAACAATAGTAAAATGGATATCCCCGAGCAAAATAAAGCTGTTTATGAAGCATTAACTTCATTA
>Ga0181568_10001388_pt1 | contig 22259 bp, 24 predicted proteins | sample 101ome_20_FD_133758 | JGI IMG/M metagenome (GOLD analysis project Ga0181568, IMG submission 133758) | Coastal salt marsh microbial communities from the Groves Creek Marsh, Skidaway Island, Georgia - 101404AT metaG (megahit assembly) | ecosystem: Environmental > Aquatic > Marine > Intertidal...
TAAATAGTAAATTTATACTTGGTAAAGATATATTACAAAAATTTATTAAAACTTTAGAAATTTTACCTACGTCTGCACTAACTTTAATACAAAACAAAAAAAATAGAATTATTGAAGATCAACATCCGCTACCTAATGAACATTTAGAATATTTAAATCAAGTTCTTCCTAATAATTTAACAAATGAATGCAATTTATTTGCAAATTTGTATACGCAAAAAATTTTAAACGCAAATAAAGAAATAACATATAACGAAATTTGGCCTTACCCATCTATTAATAGACTATAAATATGTATCCTCCTTTAGATAATTCTGATGCATTAAATTTATTTTACCAAACATGGAGATCTGACGAAAAATGCTACTATGGTATGATTCCTGTAGATAGTATACCAGATCATGATGAAAGTTATACTGCAAATTTAATAGAATATTTTGTAAATAACAACTTGTACAAAAAAAATATAATAGCAAATGAAAAAGAAAATAAAATATTCATTAAAATGATGCGATACATCACACTTTATAATGATTTACTTCATATGGGTAAGTATAAATTTCCTATTTTTATGTTTCCTATAGACTTAGAAAGATATTACAGTTGGGTACCTGTAAATTGCACCAAATTAATTGATAAAAATAATTTACCCAAATGGGGATATGTTTGTAATCCAGGTGGTTACCGAGTAACTGTATTTAAATTTTTTAATTTTGGCACTGAAATCGAAGCACTTTACTTTTCAGGGTATGGACACACCCCAGACTTTACAAAAAATTTAAAAGAAATAGATCTAAGAAACTTTTTAAAAACATATGATGTAGATATAATGATAGCTGCATTACCTTTTAATCATATTATTGTACCGCAAATTGAATTCGGTTACAAAGCCAATTTAAAAACAATAAATTGGACAAGAGATAAAGGTTATTTATTAGACGACAATTCAGATTACCATGTATATTTTCCTGCATTTAGTTCACAAGATTCAGGATTAGGATACCATAGAACTAATAATTCTGAAACAGAATTATTAGTAAATAAAAATTTAGATATATATAAAATTCTAGAAAACAATATTACCAAAATTAAAATTTATTCAGAATATCCAATAGAATTTTGTCAAAATTTTACCACAACTCAAAAAGAAAAAGCAAACGTAATCTTTTACAATAATCCAGACCCATTTAAAGAACACAAATCAATAATTAATGCATTTTTGAATAACAGTAAAGATGGGTATGTTAAATGTTTCATTTAATTGAAGAATTTGAAAACAAGCTTGCCTTATTTACTGGCGCACCATATGTAATAACTACAGATTGTTGTACTCATGCCATAGAATTATGCTTGATATATAAAGGTATAAATCGCTGTTCATTTACTGCCTTTACATATGTTAGTATAATTCAAACAATGATTAAACTTAAAATAAGATATTCACTCTTAGATGAAACTTGGCAAGGAGAATATAATTTTAAAAATACAAATATATGGGATAGTGCCTTGTGTCTGCAACCTAATATGTATAAAAAAGGACAGCTACAATGTTTAAGCTTCGGTTATGGTAAACCATTAGACATCGGAAGAGGAGGAGCTATACTTTTAGATAATAAAAGAGATTACACTATACTAAAAAACATGCGATATGATGGTAGAGATTTATCTATTACACCTTGGGACGAACAAAAAATCTTTTTTCCCGGATTTCATTATAAATTAAATCCCGAAGAATGTGCAAAAGGTATGATAGAATTAGAAAATTATATAAACCAAAACAATTTTATTATAAAAACAAAAAAGTATCCAGATTGTAGAAAGTTAAAATTTGTTTATGATTTACACAAATAACGAATTTGATCAATTAAAAAAAATAATTGTAGGAAGTGCTACAAATGCTCATTGGCCAAAAAATTGTAAGATCTTTAGACAATTAGAAAAAACTAGTTTGTGGACTAAAACTCAACTTCCTGCTGGCCCTGTTGCAGATAAAATAATAGAAGAAGCAAATGAAGATTTAGAAAACTTAACAAAATGTTTAGAAAAATTAAATATAACTGTATATAGACCTAAAGACCTAGATTTTGCAAGTTTTGACGGATTATATAACTATTGCCCTAGAGATAGAATCCTTATTATAGGCAACAAAGTTATTGATGCTCCTATGCTTTTTCCTACACGTATCAAAGAAATAGATAGTATAAAACACTTGCTTCCAAATAATATAATAAAACCCACTGATAAAAAAATCATTTTTGATGCTGCTAATATATCAAGAGTTAACAAAGATATTTTTTATTTATGTAGTTCTACTGCTAATTTGTATGGAGCACATTATCTACAAAACATTTTAGGAAAAAAATATAAAGTTCACTGTTTACAAGATATATATAGTGGAGTACACATAGATAGTACTATCATTCCTTTAAATGAAAATTTAATATTAATTAATGGAGATAGAATTACAAATAAAAATATGCCAGAACCTTTGAAAAAATATGATATTATTGCAATTAAAGGAGAAGAAATTATTCCACAAGACTTTGTTTCATATCCTTATGCTAGCAAATATATTGCTTTAAATTTATTATCAATTAATCCAAACTTAGTTATTTGTGATCCTAAACAAGATAAACTTAGAGATAAATTACAAAAAAAAGGAATAGATAGTATTGGAATAGAATTACGACACAGCAGAACACTAGGTGGCGGGCATCATTGCGTAACATTAGATTTAGAAAGAACAAATGTGGTCTAAAGGAAAACTTCCTAATAATATTATAGAACAAGATTATCTTAGGCTAGAGTATTTTAATGAGCAGTTTAATGATAAGGCAACGACTAAAGAATGGGATGATCTTTATGGTAAGATATATAGAACAGGAGATTTAGCAGACTTTAGAGTACAACAACCTAGTTGGATTAAAAAAATTATAAATCATTTTAATCTAAAAAATTCTTCTACAGCTTTTTACAAAATGACTCCAGGATGCATCTTGCCATATCACAAAGATAAATATCTAAAATATATTAAATATTTTAATATAAGTAATCCACAAAATATTACTAGAGTTATTATATTTTTAGAGAAATGGCAACCAGGACATATTTTTGAAATAAATGGAGTACCTATACACAATTATAAAAAAGGAACATATGTTCAGTGGCAATACGACACTGAACATCTTGCTGCGAATTTAGGTAAAACAAATAGATATACACTACAATTAACAGGAACATTAAAATAATGGCAGATATTTTAGTTTTAGGAGATAGCTGGACTTCAGGTTACAATGTTGAAGAACATGAACGTTGGACTAGCTATCTTGTCAACCATAATGTAACAAATATATCCGCCCCTGGATGGGCAAATCGAAATATATTAAACGAAGTATTTACAGAATATTATAAAAAATTTGATTATGATTTGCTAATAATAGGCTGGTCAGGTGTTACAAGACAAATAGACGAAAACAATAATCTACGTGAATTTTCAACAATGAATGACGAAACGTATAACTATTTTAGAGAAAAATCATTAGAAAATATTATCTATTTGTGGGAATCATTTATGCAACACATAAATAAAATTTGTACTCATATGCCTGTGATTCATTTTAGTGTTTTTGGTGATAAACCATTAAATCCTGTAGACAACTTGCTAGAAGAAAGCTTTTTTGAATTTTTAGCTAATGCAGATGGATACTATTTTGACTACCCTATACAAATGTTTGAGTATGACTGGCTTTCTGAACAAAATATTAATTATATAAGTGCGTGGAGCCTGAACAATTTTCAGAGTACCTGGATGAAAGCTTGTGCTGAAAGAGAAACATTAAGAGAAACATCTCAATATTTTTTATCGTGCGGACATCCGACTGCAAGTGGACATCGACTCTGGGGAGAACATATAAACACAAAAGTAAATAATATATTAAATGGAGCATAGAGATAAAAAAGGAACCTATTTTTATAATTGGCCTGTTCCGAAAAAAGCTACAGGAAGAACAAACCTAACTTTTGGTTTACAAAATAATGAAAAAAATTTAATTGATTCAAATAAACCTTCACTTTTATCCTACAATCATTTATTTGTACACTGGCCTCCAATCTTTAATAATAGACAATGTAAAAAGTTACAAAAAAAAGGTTTAGATATATATTTGTATGAACCTATTTGTTACATTGACAAACACCAAAAAAATTATTCATTAAATTATTATAGCGAATTTCATTCTCAAACATCTTATGATGATATTATACCTGCAGAAATTTTAGATATATCTCAAAAAAACATAGATTTAAATTGTGAAATAAATGTATATACATGTGATTATAACATTGCTAATTACTTTGGCAATAGATACAAAAACTTAAATTTATTTTGCTATGACTTATTTTTAAGACAAATGGGTTATGCCCATTGGGACTATTGCAGTGTTTTCAATCCTAATAACATTTCAAAAAAATTCTTTTCATCAAATGATGGTAGATATATTCCTTTTCGAGAAATAATTTTATCGCATCTTATCGATAAAGACGGACTCTATAGTTGGCCATATTGTAGTTCTATAAATTGGAAAAGATTGCCTTGGTTTGAATCTAAAAAAATAGATACAAAAAAATTATTACAAAATAGGAAAACATTAAATTCTAATAATTATTTTATAGACATTAAACGTATTACTAAATCTAACATAGGACATGATTTAGATGGGACTATAAATACCGGCATTCCTTTACCTACATATGAAAAAACTGATCTAACGCTACCAAATGCATATGAACAAATTTTCTGCTGCATTGCAACCGAAACAAGATTTGCTCAGCCTAATGCTTACATCAGCGAAAAAACTTTGCTACCTATATGGTTTTTAAAACCATTTATTGTAGTAAGCGCACCATATTCACTAGAATACATGAAAAAATTAGGATTTAAAACATTTGACAACTATTGGGACGAATCTTATGACACTACAACTAATCACACAGAAAGATTAAAAAAAATTATGGATGTAATCGATTATATAGATTCTTTATCAATAAAACAATTAAAAGAACTTTACCAAGACATGTTTCTAATAATTATGCATAATTTTGAAGTTGTACGCAACTTAAACAAAGACCGGACTATTTTATAATATATTCTTTAGGAATTTTGCTGTCTGCACTAGACACACAACTATCAGTTACACATTTTCTTACTGCAGTAAATATATTAAAGTCTTCATAAATTTTTCCTATTGGATCATCTGCACAACTATAAGATCTTTTTATTTCATCTTCTCTTATTATTATACTTTGAAATCCTGCATTACAATTCCATCCTTTAAATTTATTAAATTTAAATGCATTCATTCTTTCTGCTTGATCAAGGTAATAAACATTATTATTATTATCGTACAATTCTACCTGTAATAGTTCTACACCTTTCCATTCTTGAGGAAATCCGGTTTTTAAAATTTTTATTTGATCATCTGTGTAATCATTAACAATAAATTTTGCAGTAGGATCACTTTGTGGTTTTAAAGTTACATTTATTCCAGCATTTTTAAACCTTACGCATCTTTCGTACAATAAATCAAATCTACTAGGTACCATTACTTGATTTATTGTTATAAAAATATCATGTTCTTGTAAAAACACACATTTTTTTATAAATTCATCCTCGTCTGCAAATTCATCATGATAACTTGCTGTAATGCTTTTTCGTGATAATTTACTTACTTTTTTTACCCATTTATTCCACCATTTTAATGAAGGAGATAAATTAGTTGTCATATGTATACTTTGATAATCGATATTATCTTTGGCGTATACATCAATTAATTTCAATAAATGCAAGTAAGCAGTAGGTTCTCCTCCACTAAAACTAAAATGAAATTTTTGAAAACCATTTTTTCTTGCTTGATCTTTAATTCTTAAAATTGCATTTTCGTAAACAGAAAAATCTAAAAAAGCAGTAGTGTTTGATCTTGCATAAGGCCAGCAATACGTACAATTATAATTACAAAATCTATCTATAATCCAAGAAACTGTAAACAAATCTTTATGTAATAATGTAGATTGTCCGAGTTTAACAATTTTATGAAAAGGAATATTTTGAAAATCTGTCATGTAACCATTGAAAATTATTAATTAATTTTAACTTTTCCGCATCATTTTTGTTTTTTTGTCCATAATCTCTACCATCTTTAGCTCCTAAAATACAATAATTTCCATATTTTTTATTTGCACCTTCTGTACACCAAATATTTAATCTATGTTCTCGTTCTTCTTCAGCTTTTTTACAATCTTCTACGGATATAAACACATCCTTTGATTGGTTTTTTTCTATAACACTCGAGCTTAATTTACAGCATTCTCTAAAAGCACTCTTCCAAGTATTAAAAGGATCTGTATTAAATTTTGTAATATTAGACACAGATTTCATAGGTTTAAATCTATTTGAAATAGATGTTGTCATATCAGTGCTATCTTTTTCCATGTTAATTGTTAAAATTCTTGGAAATAATTTAACTCCACCATATCCATAAACTAAATCATTTATTGGATTTTTTGATGCCCAAACATGCACAGTCTGCCTATCCCAAATATCAACAAAATATTCTAGTGTAAAATCTTCTAAAAGCATTGCATCTGCATCAATAAACCAAACCATATCTGATTTAGCTAACTTTGCTCCTGCTATATGTGCCTCATGTATTCCTTTAATTCCGTGTATGCGTATTGCTTCTGGATATTTTTGTTTCAAAATCTCAAAATTTTCATCTGCATTTTTTTCATTATAACTAACAAATACTACATCATAAGCTTTATGCTTTGATGCAATTATTTGCCACTTTTTACAAGATACTATGTGCCTAAAATCTATTTCATTCTTTGCTATTTTTTTGCGCTTACTGAGTAAAAAAATTCCATTATATAACTCATTATCGTTACATAGATTTACAAAAGCATGATTTTCGTGCCTATTATAGATATCATTATGATTAAAATACATTTTCAAAATATCTTTGTCTATTACTGTTACTTGCTTTGAAGTGCTCCAAAACATTTCTGTTTTAGATTTTTCTAAAGCCTTAATATAATCTTCAAAATTATTAATTTCAAATATATCATATTCAACAGAAGTAGACGCAGAAATTTGCCATTCTTTCCTACTAACAATATGTCTGTATTCTATTTCTTTTTTTGTCAATAATTTATTTTTACTTAATAAAAATAGACCATTATAAAATATATCATCTCCTACTTGATGTTGAAATACATGATTTTCTTGTCTATTATAACTATCATGATGACTAAAATAAAAATTTAAATCAAAATTTTCACATATCTTTATATTGCTACTTGTTGCCCAAAACATTTCTGTACTAGAATGTTTAAGAGCATGTTCATAATCTTCCCATGTTTCAATACAAAAAAAATCAAATTGTTTAGGATGTGTAACTTTTCTTTCAACTTTTTTGTGCTCAATAAAAAATCGATGCTTAACTTCTTTTTCAGTTACTTGTTTACCTTTTGGTACAAGTGCTAAACCATCATAATTTTTATCATTTAAAAATACATGAATATATTTTTCGTCATATTCATTTATTTTCAATCTAAATATTTCATAATCTAAAATTAACAAATCATCATAAACTGTCCAAAACATTTTAGTATTATTTTTTAAAACAGCTTCTTGAAAATTGTTAACTAACTTTGCAGTAGGAATAATATCTTTTAACTTTTGATATTCTGTTAAGTTTTTACCTATATAAAAAACATCATACATAAAAAATTATTGGGAATATAGTTCAGGATATTCAACAAGTAAATGTATACCTTTATATTCGTATGCATCCTTGTAACTTTGAAAAATTTTATTAGGATTGTCTAGATCTACAAAATTTATATTTTTACACAACGATTTGAATTCTTGTAAATAATTTCCTTTATGCTGAACTCCTGGATCTAACGGAGTATCTGCTCCTTTACCTACTCTAATTATCATACCAACAGTTTTGTTAGTCATTAAATTAAATTTATCAACGTGATTTACTAATTGATTAGTTGCGCTTAACAAAAAATCCCATCTAGGATAAAAGCTAATTACAAACGCTCCTGCTATTGCTAATCCTAATCCTAATCCCATTTGTGTTTCTTCAAAAACGGGAACTTCTATCATTTTGTCCTTAGAAACATTTACTAAAGTAGTACTCATAGGATTACCTTTGAATACTATTTGTTGACCAATAAATATAGAGTCTTCTTTATCAGCTATAAAATCCATAGATTTTATCAATTCATTTTTATATTGCATATATTTTTTTTCTTTCCATATAATCTATTATGCTATCAGCAATAATTTCATGACATTTTTTTGAAGGATGATGATCTATCTTAGGTATTTGTAAATTTTCAAAATCATACTTTATCATTAAATATTTGTGTTCATCTATTAATTCTTCTATACTATAAAATATTTTATTTTTATATTTTAAAGGTATATATCTTTTAGATAAAAATACATCTTTTTTTATAAATGGTAAATTTTCATTAGGCCATGTTAATATCAACGTTTTTATACCTACATTTTCACATGATACTAGAAATTCTTTTACTGTTGTTATACTTTTTTCTACATAATAATTTACAAAATCATTTATGGTATCTAATTTCTTACTTTGCATAAATTTTTGCAACTTGTGTCTATTGCCAGGCTCTAAACTGTCACAATAAGACAATACATACCCAGAGTCAAACAAATCTTCTGTACATCTATGAGGCTGCGTTAACTGAAAGACAAGTATAGAAATTTCTTCTGGATCAATGTTGTAAACTGTACTACTATCAAGCATCCCAGTATGATAAAACAATGCGTCTTTCCAAAAACTAACCGCACTTATATTACTACCTCCATTTACTGGATGAACTATTTCAAAAGAATCCAACTTGTTTGCTACTAATCTTGGATAGCGATATAATTCTGCATAACGAATATGAGTGTATTTCAACAAATTTGGATCAAATTTGAATTCTGGTTGGTGTATTACATTAGGAAGTCCACTATAATAATACAATCCCTGTCCCCATGTAAATGAACAACCGGCAAAAATAATGCCTTTTTTTGAATTTTTAGCATAATCCGAATATGTTACCAACTTATTTCCCAATCATTAAATTCTGCTGCTAAACAATCAACTTTGTAATCTTTTCTTCCTCCAATTATTTCTTGTATAATATTTTTACTAGTATTTCTTATACCATTTAAACCATGCGTTAATTCTAAATTTCCTTCTTTAATTCCACGTCTATAATTAGATTCATTGTGCCAAATATGTAAATTCATTTGCGAACAAACTATAATTGCCCTAATTGTTTTTGCATCAATTACTGCAGATTTTTCATCTAAAATTAACTGAATGTCATGAACTATATCTTCAATTTCTTTAGCATATTCTTCTTTATATTCAGGAATAAAAACTTCTTTAAGCTGAACAATACTTAATCTATCAATTAACTCGCTTAATGTTTGTAAATATCTCCTTTGTTTCATAGATTTGTAAACCTTTCATTATTTTTTTTGATTAAAATAGGATAAGCATGTAATAATTGCTTTATACCAAAATCTAAATCATACGATGGATACCAATTTAACTTTTCTAATTTTTCGTTACTGACTATGTAATTCCTTTGATCTTTATCTTTAGCAAAATCATTTTCATAAATAACTAAATTAGGAATATACTCTTTAATTTTTTCTGCTAATTGTAACTTGCTTAAATTCGCAGAGCTTAATCCAACATTAAAAGTATTAGACACACATTTTTCAAAATTATTAATTACAAACACAAAAGTATTAGCAATATCTTCAACATGTATATAATTCCTTTTATAATGCGACTCAAACAAAACTAAATATTTGTCAACTAACGACTTGTACACAAAATCATTAACTAGTAAATCTTGTCGCATTCTAGGACTAACACCAAATACAGTAGCCAACCGCAAAGTAACTCCAGCAGTATCTAAAATTAGTTTCTCAGCATCACACTTCGTCTTAGCATACAAACTTAATGGTTTAAAAGGACTTTCTTCTGTAATAATTGCTTCGCTTGATCCATATTGACTATTGGTATTCGGCATAATTATTTTTTGATCCTTAGCTAAAACATTACAGATATCTTTAATTTGATTATAATTAATATCAACTGCATCCTTAGGTTTTTGATTACAAGCTTCCATACCTACAATAGCTGCAAGAGGAATAATAATATCATGCTTACTTACTTGCCTTTGTAAAAATGCACTGTCCCTAACATCTCCATGTATAAAATTAAAAGTGCTAAACGCAAATAAATTTAACATAGATAACTGCCGATACATTAAATTATCAATAACTGTTACATAAAAATTTTCTTCTAACAGCTTTCTTGCCATTACTGATCCTAAATAACCAGCACCACCTGTAATTAAAACTTTATTCATTATAAAATCTTTCTAACTCTAAAAAAACTTTTTCTAATGGCTTGTAACTAGATAATTTTAAAAATATTTCCATATTATATAATAATTTATCTGCAATACTATAATACCAGTTATGTATTTCTTCTAACGGCTTTTGCTGCAAATTTATAATTATTGACATTAAGTAATTGAATCGTTCTTTTGGGTTTTCTATATTATCATAGGATTCATCAATAAAAGGATGAAATGTTTTTATACCTAACTCTTTTAAAAATTTTAAACTATTAGGATTAGAAAAATATATAAAAGGCTGTAAATTCATTATTGGCCTCCATATTTTTTCTGTAATAAAACAATCTAAATTATCTGAAAACGTCGTTTCAGTTACAATGTTTATATATGAATTTAAATAAAGTTCTTTTAAATTATTATTATTTGCAAAATGACTCTTATCTTGGGCTTTCTTTGTATCTATTTCATAAGGAGCATTTTTTATTATAAAATCAACTTGCTTATGTATATCATTTAAATTAAAGTTGTTTAATAATCCTTCTATTAAATCTTCTTTAGAAGATATATACGGTAAATTTAAAAAAGTAAATAAATTATTTTCTAATATTTTATTATAATTAGCACTAGCAATTAACGCTAGTCTATGCAGGCGTAAAGTCTTATTTAAACATAAAAATCGATATTTTCTAATAATATCAAAATTTAGATCTTTTTCTTTTACAATATCTGATTCATATCCTAATGATGTTACTAGAGGATATTCTAACGCAAAATCAGCAACTTGTTTAGAAATTAAAAGTTTGTCATCAAATATTTTTATAGTATTTTTTTTACTATTTTCTTTATTTTTCCTAATTAAATTATGGCCTGCTACAAAAGCTATTTTATCAAAGGTTATATCAACAGTTTCTAAATAATTTTGCAGGTTTTCTAATGTTTGTTCATTAATTGGATCATGCACATAGTTAAATAATAACTTTACTGTTCCACTTCTAACCAAATTTAATGTTTTTTGAGATATTGTGTTTAACCATAAATAATTAAACTCTTTTCCATTAAATTTATAAGTATGGTTTATCCAAATACTTTCAACTACAGTTCTTATTTCTATAGGATAATAATATGCTACATTCCTACTTATTGCTGCTGAAGGCAAAACATTATTATTATCACCATACTGCTTAGTAAAATATAAAGCTAGGTTAGAATGATCAAATATAAAGGGATTTCCTACTTCGATTTGTTTTTTGTATTTTTCTACTGCATCTTTATAGCTGCAATTATCTAACTTAACAATATTTTTTAAATTTTCTACAGTATTATGATCAAGACCATTAGGTAATGGAATTCTATTATCTATAAAATTATCATACACAAGTTTTAAAATACTACCCATTTACCTGTACCATAATGGGGATATTTTGATTGGTAATTATAATAAATCACATCATCTGGAATAGATGATGTTTTATTCCATGCATGATTAGTTGGCGTATTTGTAGATACACCATTATCTTCTACAACAAAACTTATAGGTAAATCAAAATTTTTAGAATATTTATATACTTCGTGAAAAATCCCCGATTCAAAACACATGTCCCCTAAAAAACACCACACTTTATCCTTATGTCCATTACGTTTTATAAATGTAGCGACTCCTAAAGCAATAGACAACCCGCCTCCTACAATAGCAGAACTATAAAATTTCTCATCAATATTACAAATAGTAATACTTTTACCTTCTAAAATTTGATCTTCGAGCCAATTTTGATTTATTCCTTTTAATAATGCATGATAATGATTTCTCCATGTAGAAAACACCCAATCAGATTTTTTTACCCGCTGGAAAATTTCAATTAATTGTATTTCATTACCATTTGATAAATGAACAGGTCCTCTAATTTTTGCATTTTCCCAATGTTGAACAATTCTATTTTCAAAGTTTATCAAATCATTCTTATCATAATCTATATGTCTTACTATCGGATATTTCTCTAAATTTTTAACCATATTTACTTTCTAAATGCTCTATAATTCTATTTGCAATTACTTTATGACCTTCTACAGAAAAATGCGTATCATTTACAGGAAAATTAGGTAAATCAAGTAACCTTAATTTTTGATTTGCGATGAATTGCGCTAAATCTGTTCCGTCAAATGTTAGAACAGTTTTTGAACTTTTTAAAGAATCTTCTGCTTCGTACATCAACCAAACTACATCAATATTTTTTGATTGCAAATATTTTGTATAAACATCAATATTTTGTAAAAGTTTTTTGTATTCTATTTCTCTATTATAAAAATAACGCAAATATGTTTTATAATATTCTTTTACATAATTCAAAATTCCGTCAAAATTATTTATTGTTAAAAATTTTTTAGCCTCATTATCATAAACCATAATTCTTGATAAAAGTGTAGTTTGTACAGTTACAAGCAAATCACTTCCATTTTCTATATTTTGAGTTTTTTCGTATAGTGTTTTTAAAATTAAGCCGTTTGACGCCCTAGATATCCCTAAATTTTCACTATTACAATTAAAATTTCTTGCTAAATAAGCTGGATAAGCATTATTATACATATACTCTTTATATGCATCCTTTAATTCTAAATTATTATTAGCTAAATTACTAGATATATAACGATGATAAAATGGAGCGTTGAGACCTCCACCTTCGGTAAAGCTACAACCAAAAGACAAGATTTTTTTATATGTTTTCATATATCTCTACTTTGTAAAATAGGATAATCTGTAGGCCACTTGATTTCGTATCGCGAATCATTCCATTTAATAACACCTTGGTTATTTTCATCTACATATTCTCCATTATAAAACATAGTGTAATGGAACATACAATCTGTTAATGCAAAATGACCGTTTGCAAAACCAGGAGGTATCAAAACTTGATCGCGTAATTTATCGTTAATTATATATGATTCCCATTTGCCGTACGTACAACTATTTTCTCTAACATCTAAAACTACCAAGTAAATATCTCCTTCAATAGCCTGAACTAATTTATAAGTTTTATTATCGTAGTGCAACCCTCTAAGAACGTTCTTATAAGACTTAGAAAATCTATTATGTATATTTGAATTTTCTGCAACAAAATTATTTACAGGATGATATTTAGAATGATATGTAGTAAATATTTGTCCTCTGTATTCATTATATACACTAGGAGTAAAAATAGGAACTTCTTTATCAAAAACTGTTAAATAACTTACATCAAACTCATTCCATTTTTTGTCTTTATAATTCATGAATTTTTTATTCCATTTTCATTTGCAAAAAATTTATCATTTCTAGATTCAACTTTTCTACATTATTATAATTAATTAACGTTTTGTAATTATGTTGATATACATCATACATTGCCCAATAAATTTTTTCTATTTTATCTATAGGCATTGCGGCTAATCTTTCTATTTCAGTTAATATTGCCCTGAATCTATGACTTTCATCTTCAATTGAATCATAAGATTCATTAATATAAGGATGAAAAGTTTTAAATCCTAATTGATGTAACATTTTTAACGCTCCAGGAAAAGCTATAAAAATAAATGGCATAAAATGTCTCATAGGTTTAAACACTTTTTCAGTAAGAGATTTATGATCTCCGTGAGTAAACGTCTCTGTACATATGTATATATAACTTTGGGTATAAGGAATAGGTGACTCATGTGGCCAGTCTGCAACACTGTCTACTGTAGATCCAGCCTCATACTCTAGATTTTTTGGTAAACTCTTATTCAAGGACATAGTTCTATCATGATTTAATTTTGTGTGAAATCTATCTTCCCAATGACGTAAAGAAGGAACATCAAACACATTTGGATATAAACAAGACCAATCTATCTTATAGAGTAAATTTTTTGTTGCAAAAGCAGCTAAAAAAAACAACCTGTGTCGTCTAGGTGATCTAACCTTATATAGAAAATGATATTTTCTTTGTATAGTTTTTAATTTAGAAATATCATCAACTGGTTGTTTAGCATAAGTATCACTCGACTGGCATATTACAAAAGGAAAATTAAAAACTTTTAATCGTTGCCTTTCGGAAGCAAACCATTTTTCATATATTGATCTTCCATTAAAAGTATTAAAACCAAGTACAATTTGATCTGCAGGTATATTACATCGACGTAAAGAATTGTGTAACCTTTCATACGTAGATTTTTCTATGTAATTTTCTTGACCATAATCTAAAAATATAACACAATTTCTATTTTGAGCATCTTCTAATACCTGTTTAGATATGTATTTCCAAAAATATTCTCCATTTAATTTATTGTGTAAATCATATCCAGAAAAATCTTCTAAATGAGGTGATGTTTTTATCGGATATATATATTTTTCATTATTTCTTTTACAATCATACACAGATTTTTCTATAATTTCTACTTTTTTAGAATATGAATTTGATTGTATATTCGTATGATTAGTACTATTAGGCCAATGGCCTTTTTGGTCATTAAATAAAGCTTTATGAATCTGTAAATAATCTGTTTCGGAATGTGGAGAAGTTAAAGCTTGATCATGTCTTGTAACTACATGTTGGCTAAACATATAATTTAAATGGAATAATTCTGGCCACAAAGCATTTGGCACAAAAAAATTAGGAAAAACGTAATCATAGCCAAATATTAATTTAGGGATATTGGTCATATTATTATTTACCTACAAAAAAGTTCCGCAATGTTTATAAAATTCTTCCATTTGTGGAAATGTTTGGACAAAATTTGTGTTTCTTCGTTTGTCATGTTCATCTACAAATAATCGAAAATTTTTCCTATTGTAATCATTGTATGCTTCATTATCTTTTTTAGGATGAGTTAATACCATTTCATAAATTCTTTTCATCCTTTCTGCTTCATGTTCATGAAATCCCATCATTGCGCTGCCTTGCCAATTCTTATTTTCTAGATTAGTATAAATAAATGTTACTTGATCATAAACTTCTTTTACAAAATCTTCGGTTAATATAAAAACAGATTGATGTGTAGGATATCTTAAATAAGGTATATCTAACAATACAGGTGATGACGTGTAAAACTTCGGATTCCAGTATTCTTTTTTTAACCTTACTATATCTGTTAGAAAATCAATATAACTTGGAATACTTAATGCATTATAAGTACTCATAATTGTAAAACCCAAACCTGGTACTTCTTTTAACATTTTTTCTATATTAGCCAACCACAAATTATAATCTAAACCAAATCTAATATACTCTGCTTGTTTACCATGCGCTTCACAGCTAGTAAAAACTTTAAATTTTTTAACTTTCTTTTCATTAATTATTATTTTGACTTTTTCTATAAATTTATTCAATAAATCATTTGGGGGACACATATTAGCATTAATGCTTAAATTTAAATTTGGATTAGGATTTTCGATTATATAATCCAAAAATTTATAAGTTTCTTTGTTTAATAAAGGCTCGCCTCCAGTTATTCTAAAATGTTCAACTTTATTAGCTATAGCAGGCCACCATTTCCAAAATGCGTCTATATATGGATTTTTATCTTTATACGGTATTGGTAATGTATTCTGCTTCTTAAGTGTATCAATATTATTAAAATTATCAGCGGTAGGATATGCACCATAAGCTTCAATTTCTTCCATCCATTTACTACTAATATGAGGAGCACAATAACTACATTTAAAGTTACAAACATTTCCAAAACTTACTTCTAAATACGAGGGTACTTCATCTACATCCCAAGGTTTATTTTTTATATCGTCAATATATGGTGCTGACCAAGTATCAGCAGTTTTAAAAACTCTGTCGCTTATGCTATTACTGTTGTTATCTTCTACCCGCCAACAATAATCACATTCTGCAGGTCTTTCTCCTTCTAACATCATTTTCCGCAACATTTTCTTATGCTTAGTATTATGCAAAGCACTTGGATTTTCTTTTAATTCTTCTAAAGGAACTTTATGTGTTACAGGATGATGGCAACTATGTGTATGACCATTCTGTAAATGTATTGTGACTTGCTTCCATTTTGCTGCACAAAAAGTCGGACTAATTTTGTCCATTACATCATATTTGAATTTGACCAAATTTTCTAATCCCAAAACAAAAACTCCTTAATAAAAATTTTTTCCTAATCTAGTAGGATTATTATATACTTTTTTAAAAAAAACGCTTTGATCATTTTCTAATGGTACTTTTGAAATAGGTATTTCTAAATATTTTATTAATTCTTTACCTACATATTCAATATTAGTGTATAAATTATTTTCTGATATATTTTCATAATCTTTTTTCCATAAATTATTTAAATATTCAAAATCTCTAACATTTATATAATCCCAATCTGTACACATAGTTTTATATAATCCTTCTCTGGCTCCATATATTGCCCAAGCACCATTCTGTATATCTAAACCAATCATACACCATATATATAATCTATGTAAATTTCTCCAATGATTTTTTTTAAATTCTTCTATAGTTGGCTTTTTTCCTTGTTCTAGAGACATTTTTACACCTTCTCTAAAACCTGCTCTCCACGCTTGCTGCGGAGTAGCATTATTATAAATTGTAGAAAAACAATGATCAACTTGAATATAATTTATATCCCAACAAAATTCAACTTGTGCTTGTAAGTTATTAGGATCAGCATTTTCATGAGTTTTCATATTTAATGCATATTCTTTTGGCCAACATTTTATTCCACCATTGCCATAAATTAAACCATTTATAATATTGTAAGCAGACCAAGAGATGACTGATTTTTCTAAAACAACATGAGATTCGATTTCTACTTCTTGTTGAAGCAACTCCTCTGTTACAATATTATCACCGTCTATTGTAACAAATCTATCTGTTTCTGATAACTCTGCACAAGCCTTATGTGCGCTATCTGATCCTTTTACACCATGCACTCGTTTAGCCCACGGAACTTTTTTACACAAATCAGAATAATTTTTTTCTGCATTTGGTTCGTCATAGCTTAGATAGATTATATCATAATCTAAAACTTTAACACTGTTAGTCATTATTCCTTATATAAAGATATGATTCAAAAATTTTATTTGTAAACAAACTTATATTACAATTTTTATCAGATTCAAAATTAAAACTAAAAGGTAATACAAAATATTTTTGTTTAATAAACTGTTGCAAATTAACTACTAATGATTTGTAAAGAATGTTAGGATTATATTCTTCAGTAATGCTAAAAAATAAATTTCTATTTAAAAATATTTTTTTATCTATAATTTTGTTACATAATTGATACGAGGGTAAAAATTTCCAACATGTATTTTTAAAATCTTGTATAATAGTTATTTCTGCATCATTTAAAATATCTCCTGTTGGTATTTGATAAACTAATTTATTAATGTTCAAATTTTTATAGTAGTTTATTTCATTTGCTATTAATTCCATTTTATTCGTTAAAGCATTATAGCTAACTTTATAACTAGAAAAAGATTCTATACCATTAATTAAATTTTTTACATCTTCGTAATCAACTTCTATACATTCTTTATCTTTTTTAAAATTTACAATATCTAATATTCTACCAGTATTTTCATCGTATGTAACAAACATAATTACGCACTCTCATATTTTTTAATTATATCGTCATTAATAAAATTATTACTAGTATAATGAAATATTCCTTTTTGTAGATAATTACCAATTAACAATCTTAAATCTCGGGTCAAATAAGTTCCAATTTTAAATTGCCAATCTTCTTCAGGATATTTCCAATCTTGTATCATAGGCTTCATGTGTGTGAAAAAAATTGTTTTTTCTAACTTATTAGTTATTACATCATCTATGTTTAAAATTTTACTTACAATTGCATGAGTTAAATCCATGCTAGGATTTTTTGGATAGTTATTTTTACAAAATGATCCATAAAATAATTGCCAATTATTATTTACTATTTCTACCCATTTGAAAAATTGATGTGAAATTTCATTTTTCTTAAAATAAAAAATTGTAGAATATATATTAGGCAAATTATTATTATCAAATTGTTTCCTATAATAATTACTTGTAACTATGTCTCCTCTATATGTGTACGCCTTAGTAGGAAAATACAAATAATACTTTTCGAAAAATTCCCACCAATGATCTATATTTTCTAGCACTAGTAAATCACTATCTAAAACAACTGTTTCTTCATATGGTGTGCAATGATACAATTTCCATCTTGAAAAAACTTGATATCTAGAATTATCCTCTTGATCTTTCCAAGGCACTGTAACAACATTGTCAAAAACTTTTTTTATATGATTCGGCACATTATTATCTGTTACAATACTAATAGGAAATTTATTATTAGATTTTTTTAAACTTAAAGCTAGTACATAAGCTTGTTGCAAATACAGTTCACCATTTGCATAAACTAAAAAACCTTTACTCATGTAAACACTCATCTATGCATCTATTTAAGCTAAATTTATTCATAACATGAATATTATAATCTTTCCAATTTACAAGAGTGTACTCACCATTATAATCTTTCTTTTGTAATAAAAAAATTACACTATTGCTTCTAATTTGCCAACAAATATCTCTATCGCTTGTATAAAACAATTTACCTGGTAAAGGTCTTGCAAAAGTACCTTTTTTGTAGCCATTCATAATATGAATTGCTATACTAAAAAGATGATCATTTCTAAATATATTTGTTTTTATTTGATACATAGATCTATAGTGTTGCCAATTATCTTGGATATGCTGTAGCAAGTTGAAAAATATTTTATTTTCATTAGTTTTCCTAAAAAAAACTGCAGTTGCCCAATAAAACTTAATACCAGCATCAGACAAGTAACTAAATTCTGTATGATCTCTAAAAGTACATAAATCATACGCATCATCATAAATCAAAAAATCATTTGCTTGGCTAAAACAAACTTCTAAATTTTTATTTAATATCAAATAATCTGTATCTAACAATATTGTCTCGTCATAAGGAGAAATATCATATGCAGTAGAACGCAATTGGTTTTTAAAATGTAATTTTTTGCTGTATAATGCTCCGTCTTTATATGTTCTCGAAGTATGATTCTCATACTTACTTAAAACTGTATTAGATGCTACTTCTGTATCATTCCATACTACTTTAATTACTTTATCAAATATATTACTATAATTAGGAAAATTTTGTTCTAAGTAGTTAAAACTATCTGTAACTACAGTAGTAGGTAAATCTAATATTTTCTTAGCTTGTATAGCTAAAAAATATGCTTGCTTTATATAATCAATTTGAGAATTATTCCTAGCATATAATAAAATGCCTTTGCTCATAAATCTACTATTTTATCGATTTTTCTATTATTTTTTATTTGTGCATAATCAGCAAAAAATTTGTTACTTGCTGAATAATAAATGTCTAAAATGTCATCTAAAAATTTTTGCAAATTTTCAATTTCAATCGGTATATCATTATCGTCAACTAAAACCACAGAATTTTGATTTCTATCAATTAACATATTACAAAAACACAATAATTCTTTTGTAACAGTAAATTGACAACCGTTATGATAAAAAATAATATTTTGATTAAAGACTTCTTGAATTACTCGTTTTTGGTTATCTAGTGTAACCATAAAGTTTGAAAATTCTAATGCTTTTTCTAATCTTTCATCCATACAATCTCCGTATATATATTATATATACGGAAAAAAATAATTTAAAAGATTTATGATATTATAAGGTTTGAATTATTGCATATGATGGTGTAGCAACTTCTACAGAAGTACCCGGTGTAACTTCTGTAGCTCTTCTTTGTCGTATAGTGCTTCTTATACTTCCTCCACCTGACAGAACATTTTCGTCAACTCCAGTAGGAGATCCTCCTTCTGGAACAGGAATGATTGGCGGATCGCCCGAATCTTGATCAACAAAAACAATTTTAAAATAAATTATATTTGAATTTTCTGTGGGTTGTCGTGCATAAATTGTATAACTATTTTCTGTATAAAAATCACCAGTACCAAATTTTTCAAATATTTTTGTAGAAACACCAAAATCAGGACCAGCCGGTAAATTTACGTGACCAATATTTGCTGCTGTACCTGATGCACCTGTATTAGTAGTTCCAGAATGAGAAAAGATTATTGTTTGCATATTACTTAACATTTGCGCCCAATTATAATCTTTACTTGTAGCATCATCTTGTAGTGTAGACCCACTTAATTCCGCTGTAATTCTAATTTCTCCTCCGGAATTAAAAAAATACCGTCTATGATTATAATCATCAAATGTAATAGAAAATTGATGTATTATTTCTGTATTCCAAGGAGTTGTTCGAGTACTTTCTAAAGCAAGCTCTATGCTAGACTGATCTTCTCCTAACAATAATGCATTTTCATAAATTGCTAAAACTGCCGAATTATAATCATTATGTCCTTTATCTAATTCAGTTAAATTTGTAGGATCTGGTCCAGATGCGTCTGCACCTATCATATCTCCAGTTTCTATTATTCCTAATGTAGTTGTAGAATTAAATTGGTGTAGATATGCTCTATTAATATCTTTTCTTAAATTTTCCATCTGTTCAGCACTTACTTGCATATCATTATTAACTAGACTACTATGTAAAGATTGCCCATACCCATAGCTTCCTTCACCAGGACCTAGTACATCATAGATTGTTTGATATAAACTATTATAATGATCAGCTTCTATCTTATCTTGTGTTGTTACGTTTGCCATTTTATTCCCTTTTATTTTACAAATACTTCAATAACGCCAACCCCTTCATCTGTTTTATCTTCTAAAGCTATTCCTACAACTGTATATGCCGATATACCAATTGGCATGGCTTGAGCAACACCTCGTACATTATATTTAGGAATTATAAAGTCACCTTTCTTGCATTTGCCGTCAATTTTACAAGGAACTCTACCTTTTAAAGCTACAGGTATTCCTTCACTTTCACTATTCATTAAATAGGCAGGATTTGTTGAAACTACCCCAACAACAGGGTCGGTCTCTTTCATGGTTGCAGTAATTTCTTGTTCACCACCTATACAAACAACTGTGCCCGGTTCGTAATCGTTATCAGCAATATATTTTTCTGCCAAGTCAGCGTATTTAGCTTGAGATGCTACTCCTTCAAACAAATTAGCTGTTAAATTACCATTTGCGTCTCTAACTGCTACAGTATTTGCGGCTGCACTTGTTGAAGGATATCTATTTGCATTAGAAAAGTATAAAGCATCAGATGACGTTGATTTTCCGTGGAAGGTTGTAGCATACATTGCAAAAAACGGCGCATTTGAATTACCGACAGTGACATCTCTTATTGTACTTAAAGGATTAGTAGGTGAATTACGTCCTGGAAAAATACCTTGGGCATTTACAGTGAAAGGACTTTTTATTTCACCATTTTCATCCTTAACATTAAAATAAATATCATTACCTTGCTCATTTGCAATTTCTGCATAATTGTCACTTACTACTTTGATAGCAATATCATCCGAAGCACCTATTGTCAATCCGCTATCTGATCTAAACCTTACTAAAGAAGTAAATCCTGCATCAAGAACTGATATAAAGTCACTTGCAGATTTGCCGTCTAATTTTTCTGCATTAGTCGCAGTACCATGAAAACGAGCATTACTATTTTCAGTTATTCCTGTGCTCGAATTCGTTAGATTCAATCCTGGTCTAATTATCGAAAATCCTTGTATTTCATTATCGTCATTAATAACAAAAGTTTCATTTGCAATAATATGAACAACTTCATTATCAACTCTAGATAAAATAACTGAATGACTTACTGGAGGAACTGACGTATCTGTTATTTCCGCA
>Ga0181568_10001391_pt1 | contig 22249 bp, 18 predicted proteins | sample 101ome_20_FD_133758 | JGI IMG/M metagenome (GOLD analysis project Ga0181568, IMG submission 133758) | Coastal salt marsh microbial communities from the Groves Creek Marsh, Skidaway Island, Georgia - 101404AT metaG (megahit assembly) | ecosystem: Environmental > Aquatic > Marine > Intertidal...
CGCATCGGTCCGTCCGCCGGTGAAACGCCCGGACAGGAAATCGGCATACAGGCTGGTTTCGACATAGCCGGGCGGCGCGCGGTGCTGCGGTTCCGCCTTGTTGTTCACGACGTACCAGAACACACGCTCGATCACTTCGCGGGCTTCTTTCTCGGTCTCGCCCACCGCGACCAGCGGCATGAAAGCGAACTTGTCGTCGGCGGGCCGCTGCAGGCCCTGTTCCCGGCACCAGGACCGCACACCGTTGAACATCGCCGCCAGCTTGTCGACCGGCGTCAGGAACATGGCGAACGTAAATCCGCGCGCCACCGTCCGGCACGCATGGGCCAGGTCGCTGCCACCCGTGGTCCAGACCGGCGGGTGCGGCTGCTGATACGGACGCGGCCAGACGTTTACCTGGCGTTTGTGGATCCATTTTCCTTCGTAGTTGAACGGCCCGTCCTGGGTGGTCCAGGCCTTCTGGATCAGGTCGATGGACTCCCACAGCCGCTCGGCGGTTTCTGTCGGGTTGCAGTTCGATGCGAACAGTTCGTACGGTACCCCGCGGACGAAGCCGCAATCAAGCCGGCCGTAGGAAATGTTGTCGATCATCGCCATTTCCTCGGCGCATCGGATCGGATCGGCTAGGTTCGCCGCCGGGTTGCCGAGAATCAGGATACGCGCGTTTCTGGTCTGACGCGCAAGGATCGACAGCGGCACCACGCCCGACGGGTTGAGACAGGTCGACGTCTGGTGGTGTTCGTTCACCATGCAGTTCAGGCCGAGTTCGTCCGCCAGCACGTACTGGTCGAGGCACATGTTATAGAGGTCCGCGCCCTTTTTCGGATCGTACACACTGCTCGGCAGGTTCAGCCGGGCGGAGGTGAATTCGTCGTCCGGCGGCAGGTGCGGCCAGGCGAACTCTGTGAAGTGATAGAACTCCATCATCGCACTCCCTTGGTGCTATCCAGAAAATTCTTCAATACGGCGGCAAACCGCTCGGGCTGCTCGATATGGGGAAAATGTCCGGCCTTCGGGATTGAGCCGAAGCGGCCGGTGGGCAACGATTTCGCCAGGGCGCGCCCGTATTTAGGCGCGGTCATCCCGTCCTTGGCGCCCCAGACGACCTGCACCGGCACGTCGGCGCGATGAAGGCGATGGCGCAGCGACGGGTTGTGAAAATACGGCTCCCAGCACAGCTTCGCGATGGCTTCGCGCGAACGGGCCAGCCCCATAGCCTCGCGCTTGCTCAGCGTGGTGAGATCGAGATGCGGATCTTTTTCCGGATCGTGGAACCGCATGGCGCGAACGGCCTTTGCGTTGTGAAAATAGATGTCCTCGATATCCCGGTCATAGGCGCCGCCGAATTTCACGCCGACGGATCCGGCCAGAACCATGCGGGCAATCCGCGACGTGTTCTTGGTCGCCATCTCCAGCGCCAGCCAGCCGCCAACCGAGAAACCCAGGACCGTCACGCTTTTCAGGTCCAGCCGGTCCAGCAGATCGAGCCAGACATAGGAAACATCGTCGATGCTGCGCAGCGATTCCGGCGCCATCGACTTGCCGAAACCCGGCATACGGGGCGCGACAACCTCGAAATTTCGGGCCAGATCGTCGAGCAAAGGCAGATTCGCCTCGAAACCGTCTTCGCCGTGGAGCAGCAACAGCGGGCGCCCCTTGCCGCGGCGTTCGACGTCGATGCGCACGCCTTCGATGTTCAGAATGTCGGATCGGGTGGTCATTCGAATTCCCGTTGTTTTGCCAAACATAAGACCCGGACGCGGCGGCGTCGACAGGCCGGACCGATTGCGGAATACTCGCCCCGTTAACACCACGGAAAAGCCGCGAAACATGCTGAAAATACTCGGACGCGATACGTCCTCCAACGTGATGAAGGTGCTCTGGGCCTGTGCTGAGCTGGGAATCGATTTCGAACGCGAGGATATCGGCGGGAAATTCGGCGGAAACGACACGCCGGATTTCCGCGCGATGAATCCCAATGGCCTCGTGCCGGTGATCTTCGACGACGGGTTCGTGAACTGGGAATCGAATTCCTGCGTTCGCTATCTCGCCGCGAAGCACGACCCGGGCGGCCTGTATCCGGAAAATCTGCAAACGCGCGCCGTCGCCGAACGCTGGATGGACTGGCAGGCGACCACCGTCAGCCCGGCGATGATCCCCGTGTTCCGAGGCATGATCCGCACCGCGCCGGAAGATCGCGACATGACCGCCATCGAAGCCGGCCGGTCCGCGCTGTCGGCGAAGATGGCCATCGTCAACGACGCACTGGCCGAGAACGCCTTCATGACGGGCGAGGCCTTCACCATGGGCGATATCCCGCTGGGCATCGCTGCCTGGCGCTGGTTCAACATGCCGATCGAACGCGAGGATTATCCGCATCTGAAGCGATGGGTCGATGCGTTGAGCGATCGGCCCGGATACCGCCAGCACATCATGAAGCCGGTTAAATAGAGAGGTTTCCTGTGGCCAAAACGAAAATCAAATTCGCCAGCGGTCTCTACGACCGCTTCCTGCCGCTTTACACGAAAGAGGTCGTGCCGGACGGCATCGATTTCGAATTCACTCCCATCGACGACCCGCGCGAGGTTTTCGACAGGATGGCCGGCAAACTGGAATTCGATGCGTCGGAGATGTCGGGTACCGAATACGTAACGCATGTCGCATCGGGGAACAGCCCGTTTGTCGGCATTCCGGTGTTCGCATCGCGCCTGTTCCGGCACAGCTTTATCGTCATCAACAGAAAATCGGGCATCGAGAAGCCGAAGGATCTGGAAGGCCGCCGGGTGGGCGTTCAGCTCTACACCATGTCCGCCGCCATGTGGATCCGCGGCATGCTGCAGCACGACTACGGCGTCGACCTGTCGACGATCAGCTGGGTGCAGGGAGCCATCGACGGCCCCGGCAGTCACGGCTCGCCCACCGTCCTGCCGCTGCTGAAACAGCCGGATATCGTGATCAACGAGAGCGACAAATCCCTCAGCCGAATGCTCGAGGACGGCGAAATAGACGCTATCCTGTCGGCGATGATGCCCGAATCCTTCGGCCGCAATCCGGATATCGTCCGCCTGTTTCCCAATTTCCGCGAAGTGGAGGCGGATTATTACAGACGCACGAAGCTGTTTCCGCTGATGCATCTGGTGGTCATCCGCCGGGATGTTTACGACGCCAACCCGGAAGTCGCGAAGTCGCTCTACGACGCGTTCTGCAAGGCGAAGGACATCTCGCTCGGCCACATGAAATACACCGGCGCGCTGCGCTATATGCTGCCCTTCCTGCCGGCGGATCTCGACGAAATCGAGGACATCTTCGACGGTGACCCCTGGCCCTATGGCATCGAGGCCAACCGCCCGACGCTGGAAGCCGAAGTGCAGTACATGGTGGAGCAGGACTACATCGCCGAAGCGATGCCGATAGAGGACCTTTTCGCGCCTGGGGTGGGGTGAGCCGGGCTTACCCCAGCGTCGGATCGAGGATGATCTTCCCCACCCCTGCCCCTTCCGGGCTTTCCAGCAGGGCGTGCATGGCGGGCGCTTCCGCTAACGGCACGACGCGGTCTATCACCACCTTCAGCTTGCCTTCCGCCGCCGCATCGAAGCAGGGCAGCGCATCCCTGGCGATGCTTTGAGGGTCGCCCTTGATGGTCAGCTGACGGTGATAGACGGTATGGAAATTGACCGGGACGACCGGCCCGCCATGCGCGCCCGCTGTCACCATGCGGCCCCTGCGCGCCAGGCATTCGATGCCTTTTGAGCATACGTCCGGGTTGGCGATGTTGTCGTAGAACAGATTGACGCCCTCGCCGTTCGTGATGTCCATCACGGCCTCGACCAGATCGTCTTCGCCGTAATTTACCGTGTAATCGGCACCGAGTTCCGTCCCGACCGCCGCACGGTCCGCGCTGCCGGCAGCGGCGATCACCGTCGCGCCCGCCGCCCTGGCGAGCTGAATGCCGATGGAGCCCAGATTGCCGGCGGCGCCGAGGATCAGCGCCGTCTGACCGGCTTCCAGCTTCCCGTGCCTGAACAGCAGGTTGTAGGCGACCGGCCCGTGACGCGAAATCACGGTCGCTTCGGCGAAACCCACCTCGTCGCGGACTTTCACGCAGCAGCCCGCCGGCGCAAGCGCAAATTCGGCATCGCCGCCGTCGCATTCGATGCCGTAACGGTCGCCCTGCGGCATGGTCATGGTCGCCGATACCCGGTCGCCGACGGCGAAGTCGGTCACGTTGTCCCCTGCGGCGACCACCACGCCGGACGGATCGACGCCCGGCACGTGCGGCGGCGTGACGCCGTAATGCGGCGCCCGCCCGGACCTGATTTCCACGTCCAGCACCCGGTTGACGGAGACTGCATGGACCTCGATCACCAGATCGTCCGGCCCCGGTTCGGGATCGGGCCGGTCTTCGTAGTGCAGCACGTCGGGCGGGCCGAACGCGTTGAAGACCATCGCCTTCATGACCGGCGCCGCCCCTCGTTCTAAAAGAGCTCGAGAATGCCGCCTGCGTGCGCGAACAGCTCCGCGTCCGCCTTGGTATGACCGATGACCTGAAGCCCGAGAGGCATGCCGTCATCCTGCAGTACCGGCAGGGTCACGGTCGGCATGCCGACCAGCGAAGTCGGCACTGTGAACAGCGGATCGCCCGTCCACTCCAGCCCCTTCGGCGCGGCGCCGGGCGCGGACAGCGTGACGCAGACGTCGAACGCGCCCTTCAGCGTCGCATAGACGCCGCGCACTCGCTCGCGCTCCGCCAGCAGGTCGGCGAACTGATCCTGGGTCATCGACAGGGCCTGCTCCAGGCGCTTGTGCGCGCTTTCGCTGAGCTTCGACGCATCCATGTCCCGGTGATAGGTATCGAGCGGGAAGCGCCCTTCCCACGCATTGATGTTCATGGAGAGCTCCATCGCGTTGGCGATCGCGTCCTCGACCTCGGCGACCTTGGCATCGCTGTCGCGGTCCTGCACGTCGATGCCGGCGGCGGCGAAGGTATCCTTCGCGCGCTGCCACTCCGCCTTGGCGCCATCCGACGCGTTGGCCCAGCCCGCCGTCTGAAGCATCGCGACCTTGGCCGGTTTGCTGGCCGCAGGCAGCGTCATCGGTCCGGTCACGCCGACATGGCCGGCATCGCCGCCGGTGCGCGAGGTGATTTCGCGGGTCATCGACCAGCATTCCGCCAAGCTGGCGGCAATCATGCCGGTGCAGCTCTGGCTGAAGCCGTCGAAGCTGCCGCCGCGGTTGATGCCGCCCATGCTGGGCTTGTAGCCGAACGCGCCGCAATAGCCGGCGGGGCGGATGATTGAGCCGATCACCTGCGAGCCGGTCGCGCCGGCCAGCATGCCGGACCCAACCGCCGCCGCCGAGCCGCTGCTCGACCCGCCGGGGGTGCGTTCCAGATCGAACGGATTGCGCGTGACGCCGGGATGCGTCGCCGCGAACTCCGTGGTGACGGTCTTGCCGACCATGATCGCGCCGGCTTCGCGCAGCGCCACGACGGCGGCACAGTCACGCCCCGTCATCGTGCCTTCGAACAGGGCCGAGCCCTGCCCGGTCGGCATGTCGGCGGTCTCCATCACGTCTTTGACGCCGACCGGCATGCCGTCGATCGGCGAGATCTGCTTTCCTGCTTTCCAGCGTTCCGTCGATTCATCGGCAGCGGCGCGTGCCGCATCCAGATTGGTGCAGACGAAAGCCTTCACGTCGGCCTCGCGCGCGTCCATTTCGGCGATGCAACGGTCGAGAAACGCGCGCGGCGAATCCGATCCGTCGGCGAAATTGCCGCTGGCGGCGAAGTAGGAACGTTTTTCGGGTTTGTCGGTTGTCATGGTTTTCTCCTGTTTGGGAACTTAGCCGCGACCGGCGAGTTCCAGTCCCTTGTCCAGATCGTTGGTGTGACGTCCCGGCGCCGACATCAGGAAACGGTACCCCTGATCCATCAGCTCCTGCATGTTTCCGGCATTGGCGTGCGGATGTCCGACGACTGTGTCGTGGCGCTTGCAGATATCGACCACTTCGGCCATCGCGCTCAGCAGTTCGGGGTGATCGTACTGGCGCGGAAAACCCAGCTCCTGGCCCAGATCGCCTTCGCCGATGAGCACCGCGCCGATGCCCGGCACGTTTTCCAGCATGTCCGGCAGGTTTTCGATGCCCTTCGTATCCTCGATCTGGAGGATGACGAAAATCTCGCCGTGGGGCGCGAGCGGCCAGACGTCGGCTTTGTGATAATATTCCTGCTGGGTCAGCCCCCAGTATCGCGCGGCCCGCACCGGCCCGTCGCCGCGAATGCCCTGCGGCTCGTAAAGCGGCTTGTCCTTTAGGCGCGGGTAACGGCAGGCGGCGACCGCGTTGTACGCCTCTTCCACCGTGCTGATATGCGGCCAGACAACACCGTAGACGCCGGTGTCGAGCGCCTGTTTCGCATGCCAGTGGCCCATCTCAACACCGTTCACCGGCACCCGCACCAGCGGCGTGACGGGCGGCGCGACCGACCCCGAAGAGGCGATTGCGCGCCGGTCGAGCATGAACTGCATGGAATCGCGCAGCGCGACGATATCCCACGGCAGGTGCTCGCCCTCGAAGACGATGCTGTCGTACTTCGTGGCCGACATCTGTATGGCGGTTTGCACATCCATCGGCACGAAAGCGGAAAACGCGTGCTTGCCGTTTTCCAGTGCGCCGATAACCCCGTTCAGTCTTGCCGAGCTGTCCATCGCGTCCCTGTCGTTCGGTTGTCCTCTCGCCCCAATATGCCGGATGTGCCATCGCAAACCAATCCGTCAAAGGATAGTTTGTCGGCAGACGTTTTCTTGCCACCGCCAAGGGATTACAACAAATGCAACTGGGCAACCTGAGGAGGCGGAGATGGCGGCAGAACCGATACAACCGGATACGACACTGGTGGATATCGAGTTACGGGAAGGGATTGCGGTCCTCGCCCTCAACCGGGCCGACAAGCGCAATGCGATCAACGACGACATGCGCGCCGACCTGATCCGGGCGCTCGACTGGGCAGACCGTTCGCCGGATGTCGCGGCGCTGGTCATTACGGGACGCGGCAAGGGATTCTGCGCCGGCGGCGATATCGCCGCGATGCGCGAACGCCTTTCGGCCCCCGCGGGTCGCGTCGGCATCAACGGCTGGCAGCGTCAGCGCCGCACGCATCACCTGCTGACCATGCTGCACGATCTGCCGAAACCGACCATCGCGGCGGTGAACGGCGCGGCAGCGGGACTCGGCGCCGATCTGGCGCTGTGCTGCGATTTCGTGATCGGCGCGCGCGACGCCACTTTCGTGATGAGCTACGTGCTGCGCGGCCTGATTCCCGACGGCGGCGGGATGTATTTCCTGCCGCGGCGCGTCGGGCTGGCACGGGCGAAAGAGCTGATCTTCTCCGGCCGGATGATCGACGCCCAAGAAGCGCTGCGCATCAACATGATCGAAAGCGTGTCCGATCCGGACCGCCTGATCGACGACGCCGTCGCAATGGCGCAGTCGATGACGGTGGGATCGGCGGACGCGCTGGCGCTGGCGAAATCGATCATGAACGAAAGCTTCGAATCCACCGCCGAGGAGATTTTCGCGCTGGGCAGTCAGGCACAGGGTATTTGCTACACCACGGATTCGCACCGCGAGGCGGTGTCGGCCTTTCTCGACAAGCGGAAGTAGACTTGCCCCGCACTCCTCTCGACAGGCTGTTCCGGCCGCGCAGCGTCGCTATCGTCGGCGCCTCGACCGATCCGGCGAAAATCGGCGGACGGCCGCTGCACTTCCTGAAGAAACACGGCTTCGGCGGCGACATCTGGCCGGTCAATCCCAGGACCGAAGAAATCGACGGGTGCCGCTGTTATCCAGATATCGCCTCGCTGCCGGGCGCGCCGGACATGGCCGTCATCCTGGTCGGGCCGGAACTGGCAGTGCCGGCGGTCGAATCGCTTGCGGCCAGGGGTTGCGGAGCGGCAATCGTGCTGGCCGGCGGGTTCGCGGAATCGGGAGATGCGGGCGGCGCCCGGCAAAAGGCACTGACGGACGCTGCGGGCGAGATGCGCCTTCTCGGGCCGAATACGATAGGTCTGCTCAATGTCACCGACGGCATCACGCTTTCGGCGTCGGGCGCGCTCGATGTCGAAGATCTTCATGCCGGCGGCGTCGCCGTCGTCTCCCAGAGCGGCGGCATTCTGGGATCGCTGCTGTCGCGCGCGGCGGCACGGGGCGTCGGCCTGTCGCACCTGATAGCGACCGGCAACGAAGCCGACATCGACGTCAGCGACGTGATGGCGTTTCTCGCCGACAATGATGCAACGAAGGTCGTGGCGCTGTATCTCGAAACCGTCCGCAATCCATCGAAGTTCAGGGACGCGGCCGCCCGGTTGGCGGACGCCGGCAAAAAGCTGGTTGTCTACAAGGTGGGCCGGTCCGAAACCGGGGCCCGCGCCGCGGCCTCCCATACTGGCGCTCTCGCGGGCGAGGACCGGGTGTTCGATGCCTTTTTCCGGCAGGCCGGCGCGATACGCGTCGACCGGTATTCCGATCTGATCGACGTGCCGGCGGGTCTGGCATTGGCGCCCCCGCTCCGCGGCAGGCGCATCGCCATTCTGACGCATACCGGCGGCGCCGCCGGACTGGTCGCTGATGTCTGCGGCCTCGCGGGGTTTGACACACCGGCGCCGTCAGCCGATACGGCGCACAAACTGGGAGCAATTCTTCAGGACGACGGCTTCGCGCCCGACCGCAATCCGGTCGACCTGACCCTCGCCGGACTCGATCCCGAGATCGTGTATCGAGCCATCATGACGTTGTCCGCCAGTGGCGAGTACGACGCGATCGTGCCGGTCGTCGGATCGTCGTCCGTCGGGCGCCCCTACATGGTGGCCGATCCCGTGATCCGGGCCGAGGCAACGGAGCGGATTCCCCTGATCGTCTACACGAGTCCGCATGCGCCGGCGATTATCGCCCGTCTCAACGGCGAGGGGGTGCCCGCCTTCGATACGCCCGAAGCCTGCGCCGCTGTGTTGTCCGGCCTGACAGCCCCGGACGAACCACGGTCGAGCCGGAACACGGCCCTGATCGAACCCGAAACGCTTCCCGACAGATCCGGGGCTTTCAACGAATTCGAAGCCAAATGCGTGTTCGCGGATTTCGGCATCCCGCCGGTCGACGAAATATCGGTGGAGACGGCCGAGCAGGCCGCAGGTGCCGCATCGCGGCTCGGCGAACGCGTGGCGATCAAGATATTGTCGCGCGACCTGCTGCACAAAACGGAAATCGGTGGGGTGAGACTCGACGTCGCGCCGCCGGACGCCGCACGCGTGTGCAAGGAGATAGCGGAATCGGCGGACCCGAACGGCGTGTCGGCGAACGAAGGTTTTCTGATCCAGGAACAGGTGTCCGGCGCCACGGAGATGATCCTCGGCTTCCGCCGCGATCCCGCGCTCGGTCCGGCCGTGATGATCGGCGCGGGCGGGACGACGGCGGAATTATACGAAGATGTCGCGCTTTGCGTTCTGCCGGCCCCTGAATCCGAAATCCGGTCGATGATCGCATCGCTGAAGATGTATCCGCTGCTGGAAGGATACCGCGGCGACATAGGCGCCGATATCGACGCGCTGGCCGAAACGATCGCCCGGTTCGCCCATATGTGCGAGGTCCTCGGCGACCGTCTGGTCGAAGCCGAAATCAACCCGCTGTTTGTCGGGCCCGGGAAAGTTCCTCCCCGTGCCGGGGACGGCGTGTTGATCCTGGGATAGCGACCGCGCGAATTGCCGCTACAAATTCGCGGCGAATAATCTAAAACAATGGAACTACTTTTGTTTTCCGATTCACGAAGGGGTGAGCTTGCCGCTCGACGTCAGCGTTATCATTCCCGCCTACCGGGCGGAAGCGACCATCGGGCGCGCGCTCCGCAGCGTAGCGGCCCAGACCTCGCCGCCGCGCGAAGTGATCGTGGTCGACGACGGATCGCCGGACGGAACGTCCGCGACCGCCGAAGCCTGCCGCACCGGTATGGGCGATATCGCGCTCAAAGTGGTGCGCCAGCAAAACGCCGGAGCGGGCGCCGCGCGCAACCGGGCGGTGCGGGAGGCTTCCTCGACATTCGTCGCGTTCCTCGACGCCGACGACGAATGGCTGCCGGGAAAGCTCGAACGCAGTTTCGACATTCTGAATAACGACAAACTGGATTTGGTTTCGCACAACTACGACGCCGTCGCGCCCGATGGATCGGTTTCCCTCGTCAATTGCGCGGCGCGGTTTCGCGAAGGAACCGACCCCTTCGCAATGCTCTACCGCAAAGGATACCTCGCGACATCGACCCTGATCACACGTCGCGACCTCATCGCAGCGGCCGGCGGCTTCGACACTACGCTGGCCAATGCGCAGGATTTCGATCTCTGGCTGGCGATTCTCCAGGACCGGAAATTGGCATTCGAAGTCTTCGACGAAGCGCTTACCCGCTATCACGTGACGGAAGGCAGCATCACCGCACACACGGAACGTCGCATCAGGTGCTGCCTCGCAATCGCCCTGCGGTTTGTACCCGCGCTCTCGTCCGGCAAATATGCCAGCCTGTGGATGCGGACTCTTGCCATTCACCTCGAGGCGTATCGGGCCTACCGCGCCCGCAATCAGAATTTGCCGGCCTTCGGCGCGGCGCTGAGATCCGTTCCGGCTTTAATCGTTATGACGTTGAAAGCGGCCTTTGCGTCTCCTCAACAGCGGCCCAGAAACTTGTAAATCCGCAAAAAGTCTATGGTGGCTTTACCGCCGCACAACCTTGAAGCCGTCGTCCGCCAGCGCCTCGGCAGCCTCCGAATCCCGTTGGGCATTTCCCTCCGCGACCAGGATACCAGCCGACAGACCCGCCGCCTTTCCCGCCGCCAGATCCGACACGCTGTCACCGATGATGATGCTTTGAGCCAGGTCGAGAGACAGGTCTTCGGCGGCCCGGGTCAGCATGCCTGGAGCGGGCTTGCGAAACGGGGAATGATCAGGCCCGCCGGCATCGGGCGGCGGATGGGGACAGGCATAGACCGCATCGATCCTTACGCCGGCCGCCTCCAGCAATGCGAGCAGGCGTACCTGCACGGCCTGGAATGCCCCCCAGTCGTAATATCCCCGTCCGATGCCCGACTGATTGGTGACGATGACCGCCGCATGGCCGTCCTCGTTCGCCCGACGGATATCCGAAACGGCGGACTCGATCAGCACCACCTCCGCCGGGTCCGACAGATAGTCGACAAGCTGAATCAGCGTGCCGTCCCGGTCGAGAAACAGGGCCGGCCGGTTGGAAGGAAATTCCGGCGTCCGGATTTCACACCACAAATTGCCGTTTTCGATGACGGTCATTTCTGAAGCAGGATCAGTTGCCGACGGTCCAGTGCGCCGGCGAACGGATTTTCATCGCCGCCTTTTCCGAACGCGGCGCGGAGTTTTTCCAGATAGGCATCGCTCAGACGTGCCGGCGGCCTGGCGTCGTATCCGAGCAGGGAAGCTGCCTTGTTCTCCCCTCCTCCGGCATCGTACCGGCGGGCGAACACTTCCGCCCGCGCTTTGTCGGAGACGGCCCACGCATTCAGATAGGAGAGGGCGATTTCCAGAAATGCCGGCTGATCCGGTTTCGCGGGGATATCCGCAATTTCAGGCGTTGGCGCGGCCGCTTTACGGGCATACACCGAAACGGCCATCAAAACGCGGACGACGGCTCGGGTTTCCGTCGAGCTGCCGGACCCGGCAGCATGCCTTTCGAGACGTTGCGCGATGCCGCGATGACGTTTGCCGAATCCGGCGGCCCAGTCCGCGAGATTTCCCCGGACGCACCGCCCGGCCCGTATACAGGCCGGAGAGGCGTGCTGGCGCCCGGTCGCGGCGGCATAGGCCGCGTAAATCAGCGGATCGTCGCGGTGATCGCGGGCGGCCCGCGCGAAGGCGACCGCCGCCGACCAGTCGTCGCCGGCCAGTGCCCGGCGAACGCCGTGCTTGTAATACGGATTGTCCAGGAACATGGCCGCAAGCTGTCCCTGGTAAACCCCGCCCAGATAGGCCGCCGCGTCCCGAAACGCAGGGTCGCCCGCGGCCCGCACTGCACGGGCGATGAACGGTCCCAGCACCGCTTGCCAGCTATCGCCCGGAGCGGAAAGGGCATCGCGAACAAGCTCGAAACGCCTGTCCTGCGCAACGGATTCTTCTCTATCCCGATTGCCTGATCCTGCCAGGCGGCGACGCAGCACGCCTTCTTCGATACGGCGGATCCGTTCGCGCAGGGCGAGAACCTCGGTCCGCAGCTTCGACGTATCGCGCCGGATTTCGACCTGCCGGAACTGACAGCTGCGGGACATCAGGCCGCCGGCCCGGCGGTCGCCGCATTCGCTGGCGAAGCTTCTCCGCAGATCGATCAGCCGGTCTCGCCGTGCGACCAGCAGATCCACGTCCCGGGCCAGCACCTCCCGCTCCGCGGGATGGTCGATCGCCGGCGGCACGGCCGGTATATCCGGCACCTGCCGGAATGTCGCGCTCATGCCGGGAGACGCGCACAGCGCCATCACGGGCATCAATACAGCAAGGCAGGAAATCTTTGTGAGGTTTGCGGATATCATATCGTCGGGCGAACTTTACGCCGCAACCGGGAAAGCGCCAAGCGGGTAAAGAAACCGCGCCCGTCTGCCCTGCCGGTCGTGTATCATCGGCGTATCGATGTCCCCGGGGAGAATACGATGCAGCTGGAAGGTTCCTGTCACTGCGGCGCGGTCCGTTTTTCCGTCCAGTCCGACACGCCCTATCCCTATAACCGGTGCTACTGCACCATCTGCCGCAAGACGGGCGGCGGCGGCGGATACGCGATCAACATCATGGGCCGCGCGGACACGCTGAAAGTCACGGGCGAAGACAACCTCTCCGTCTACCGGTCGGCGAAGAACGACCGCGAGGATTACGAAGAAGACGGCCTGTCCAGGGCGCGGCGCTATTTCTGTGGCAAATGCGGGTCCGCCCTGTGGGTGCACGGCACGGATTATCCGGATTTCGTGTATCCGTTCGCCTCCGCCATCGACACGCCGCTTCCGGAACCGCCGGAAATGACCCATCTGATGCTGGACGAAAAAGCGTCCTGGGTGCGGCTGCACGTAACGGAGCACGATGCGAAATTCGACAAATACCCCGACACGGGCATCGAAGACTGGCATCGCCAGCGCGGGTTATTCGGCGACAAATAGGGTGTCAGAAAACCTTCACCGACAGGTCACAAATACGTTCGGAAAGAGAATCAAACATCGGGTTCTGAAACATAGACACGACAGGATCTGACCATGCCCGCACGCTTCATCACCCGCGACGTTCTGCTTTCCGAAGATCCCGAAATCCTCGAAGATCTCGGGCATATCGAAGACGACGACGATCTGCCGTCGAACGAGAGCGGCAATACGCCGTTCGCCGAGATCGCGGAGCAGCGGATGTCGCGCCGGGGCGTGCTGGCGGGTCTCGCGGGCGCCGCCGCCGTCGGCGCCCTGTCGCAGAGCATGATCAGCCGCCGCGCCTTCGCCGCCGGATCGGCATCCACCCTCGGATTCAGTGAAATCCCGCATGTCTACGACGAAACACATCATGTCGCGGACGGATATTCGGCGGACGTGCTGCTGCGCTGGGGCGATCCGGTCGAAGCCGGCGCACCGGCGTTCGATCCGGCGAACCAGACTGCCGCCGCCCAGGCCAAACAGTTCGGCTACAACTGCGACTATATCGGATTCATGCCGCTGCCCGCCGGATCGAACGCCGGGACACGCGGCCTGCTTTGCGTCAATCACGAATACACCAACCAGCATTTGATGTTCCCGGGCGTGGAAAAGAAGCAGAAGCTGACCAGGACGCAGACCGAAATCGAAATGGCGGCGCACGGGCACAGCGTCGTCGAAATTTTCAAGGCAGGCGGGAAATGGGTGCCGGTACCTAACAGCCGCTTTAACCGGCGTATTCATGTCTCAACGGAAATGCGTCTGTCCGGACCCGCAGCAGGCCATGACCGGCTGAAAACCAAGGCCGATCCTTCGGGCACCCGCGTGTTCGGCACACTGAACAACTGCGCCGGCGGCGCAACGCCCTGGGGGACGGTGCTGATCGCGGAAGAGAACTTCCACGGCTATTTCGGCGGTGACCCGGCTAAAACCGCCGAGGCGCGAAACTACAAGCGCTACGGTCTGAAAGCCAAGAGCCGCTATTCCTGGGCGGATTACCATGACCGCTTCAACCTCGACAGCGAACCGAACGAGCCCAACCGGTTCGGCTGGATGGTCGAGATCGATCCCTACGATCCGACTTCGACCCCGATCAAGCGCACTGCCCTGGGTCGCTTCAAGCACGAAGGCGCGAATGCGACGGTGAACAAGGACGGCCGGGTCGTTGTCTATACCGGCGACGATCAGCGGTTCGACTACATCTACAAGTTTGTCTCCAATGGCCGTTACGATCCCAACAACCGGGCTGCCAACGCCGACCTGCTGGACGACGGCACGCTGTTCGTCGCGAAATTCTCCGCCGACGGCAAACTGGCCTGGCTGCCGCTGGTCTGGGGAAAGGGGCCGCTGACTCCTGCCAACGGGTTCAGCAGCCAGGCCGACGTGATGATCGAAACCCGCTATGCCGCCGACCTGCTGGGCGCGACACCGATGGATCGGCCGGAAGGCGTCGAACCGAATCCGGTGACCGGTCGGATCTATGTCATGCTGACGAACAACACCAAGCGCAAGGCCGACCAGGTCGATGCCGTCAATCCAAGGGCCAACAACAAACACGGCCACATTCTGGAGATGATCCCGCCCGGTTACGGCAAGGACGCCGATCACGCGGCGCTGGAATTCACCTGGGAACTGCCGCTGCTGGCAGGCAACCCGTCCGACCCGAAAGACGGTGCGAAGTATCACCCCGGTGTGACAAAGGCCGGCTGGCTGTCCACGCCCGACAACTGCGCCTTCGATTCCAGGGGCCGGCTGTGGATCGCGACCGACGGCGCGCCCAAATCCGGTCTTGCCGACGGCGTCTGGGCGACCGACTGCGAGGGCGGCGGGCGCATGCTGACCAAACACTTCTTCGCCGCCCCGCGCGGCGCCGAGCTGTGCGGCCCGTGCTTCACGCCGGACGACCGGTCGTTCTTCGGCGCGGTGCAGCATCCGGCGGACGAAAAGAACTCCACCTTCGCCAACCCGTCGACGCGCTGGCCGGATTTCAGGCCGGACATGCCGACGCGGCCGTCAGTGGTGGCGATCACAAAGAACGATGGCGGGGTGATCGGGAGTTAAAGGCCGCTTATTCCGCCCAGCGCGGCGGGCGGCGGTCGAGCAGGGCGCGGATGCCTTCGGCTGAATCCTCGGTCCGGATGATTTCCATCACCCGGTCGAGTTCCGCCTTGTAGTTTTCGGCGGTGCGATTTTCCTGATTGTACATCTGCAACAGTTCCTTGGCGTAACGCACGCCCAGATACGGCAGGCGCGCGATCTGCGACGCCAACGCCATGGCTTCGTCCATCAGATTTTCGGGCGCGACGACGCGATTGACGAGACCAATCTCCTTCGCCTCCGCTGCGCCGACGAACCTGCCCGTCAGAATCAGTTCATTGGCCAGAGTGAGGCCGATCAGCTTGGGCAGATTTCGAGGGCAGCTCCATTCCGAGACGAAGCCGGCCGGAACCGCAATTTCCGACACCCGTGCCCGGTCGGTCATGATGCGCAGATCGCAGGCGATCGCCATTTCGAACCCGGCGCCGACCGCCGCCCCGTCCATCGCCGCGATTACCGGCTGCGGCAGTTTTTCGAGTTTGTGCAGCGCGCGCTGGGCGATCTCGTGGAAGCGGTCGTTGATCATCCATTGCGCCAGTTCGCCGTATTCGCCGCGAATGCCCAGGTCGTCTTCCGGCCGTTCAAGCGGCAGGGTTTCCTCCTTCAGGTCGCCGCCCGAACAAAACGTCTCCCCTGCCCCGACGATGATCACGGCGCGCGCCGTGGAATGGCGGATCTCGTCGAACACGGTGTCCAGTTCCATCGCCATGCGCGGGCCGAGCGCATTCTTGCGGTCGGGACGGTCGAGAGTCAGCACGCCGACCTGTTCACCATCCCTGGCGCCGATCGCATCGTGAAGAGCCCAGTTAATGTAGCGGTACTGCATGACTGATTACTCCGCGGTTGAAGGCCTGGATGCCAGCCCGCCGGTCCGCGCGGGCGCGGCGCGATCGCCGGAACCGCGCCGGGGCATCCTGGGCAGTGCGAAGCCCTGCTGATAGCTGGCGCGGACGATAACCGTGTATTTCCACATCACGCCGCCCGCAACTGCGCTGGCGCCGGCGATGGCCAGCAAAGCCTCGCTGAACGCGGTGGCGATGGCGAACAGGATCAGCGGCGTCAGATGTCCGATCAGTCGCAGCGTCGGCGTGATCCGTTCCAGCTCGGCGCGGGCCAGCGGCGGCAGTCCGTTGCGCTTGGCATAGGCGAAATAGCGTTGCCAGATCAGTGCATTCAGCAGCGCCAGCAATGCGCCCCAGAACGAGATGAACGTCATCGAGGCCTCGAACCGCCATGACACCAGCCCGCTGGCGATGCCGAGCAGGCCAACGCCTTCCAGCAGACCGGTCATGATAAGCATCGTCGGTATGAGATCGGCCCGCCACGCCGGAATGCCCTTCGCGGCATGCAAGATTCGCGCCTGACAATACAGGAATACCAGCGCCACCAGCGCGACGACAAGATGGAGCGCCGGGTTCGGCCGGATCAGATCGGCCAACAGCGCCGGGTAGAATACCGCGACCGCGTATGTTTCGCGCGTCATCCATGACGTTTGCGGCCGCAGCAGCACGCGCAGGAAACGTTTCTTGCGGCCGATTTCCAGAAACACGAAAAACAGCCCGACCGCCATGCCGGCGCCGGCCGCGACGTTCAGGTACAGCAGAGCCTCCGTCGACAGACCGGCAAAGAAATGCGCGACCGTCGCCATGATGACGAGGCCGGTCGACATGCCGCCCATGGTAAAATTCATCGCGGCGCGGAAATCCCAGTGCGTCTGGCGCTTGCCAACCAGCGGATTGGCGGGATCGGACATGCGGTCGTCCTCGACGTCTTCTTCCTCCGGTTCGCGTCCCGGCGTCGAATTCGGGATCTCGTACAGGTATTTGATCTGAGGATCGGTGCCGAGGTCTTCGTGCATCTGGAAGAAGTTGTTTTCTTCCGACAGCTTTGAGACGTTGCTTTCCGGGTCGTTGAAATCGCCGAAATGGATCGCGCTGGCGATGCAGGCGGACGAACAGGCGGGCGTGTATTCGAGATCGAAGCCAGGCACCTTTCCTTCTTCCTTCGCCTCGTCAATACGCTCGACGCAGAACGTGCATTTGGTGGCCACGCCCCGGCGTTCGTCGTGAAAGACGTGCGCTTCCTGCGCCGTTTCCTCGCCGTAATACCAGTCCTTGTCATGCCCGATGGTCCGCGCCTGATACGGGCACGACACCGCACAATACCCGCAGCCGATACACGTGTCGTAATCCATCGTGACCAGACCGTCGGCGCGCTGCTTCGTCGCGCCGGTCGGACAGACGGGCACGCAGGGCGGTTCCGCGCAATGCTGACAGCCGACGACCATGAACAGGCGTTCGACATCGGGAAACGTCCCGCGCTCGACGTCGAGCACGCGCCGCCACTGCACTTCCGGCGGGGTGTCGTTGGCATGCTTGCACGCGATGGTGCAGGTCTGACAGCCGACGCAGCGGTTCAGGTCGATGACCATCCCGTAGCGGGGATCGGTCGTGCCGCCGTCAGGGATCATGCGGAGGCTCCGCTGGGACGTTTTGTCCCCTCCCCCTTGAGGGGGAGGGTTAGGGAGAGGGTGAAACAAGCGCGCGACAGCGCAAACGAAGGGCGTGTCTGCGCCCCCCTCTCCCTAACCCTCTCCCCCCAGGGGAGAGGGGACTTATTATTGAGATCTGCCGCCATAGAACTCACGCCACACGCCTTTCGCCATCGATTTTCCTGACGCTCACCCGCGCCAGATCGGCGCTGGAACCGGTGGAATCCGTCAGACTCAGCGACAACGACGTCACCGAATTGAGGCTCGGCAGGTTGAGGTCCTTGGCATAGGGCGTCGCCCAGTGGTCGAACTGGCCGATCATCAGGATCGTGTCGGGACGGATGCCTTCGCGCAGCACCGCGTTGCCGCGCGTCATGCCGGTCACGGATTCGATTTCGACCGCGTCGCCTTCGGCGATGCCGAGCTCCATCGCCCGGGTCCGGTTGATGATGACGCCCTTGTGACCGGAAATATTGTTCGCCACTTCGTTGATCAGCGGAATACCGACATTGGCGCCCCAGGAATACTGCATCGACCGCGCGGTCAGGGCGAAGAACGGGTAGTCGTCCGGGTCCTTGCCGGCTTCGCGCACATGGTCGGACCAGATGTCCGGGAAGCGTTCGTAGGACGGCAGGGGCTCGTATTCGTCGAGCTGCTTTTCCCACCAGTCGACGCCGATTTCGTGCAGTCGGTTCGCGAGCTGCGCGCCATGCCGCTTGATGCGTTCCTGATAGGGCATTTCGAAGCGCAGTTTCTGTTCCTTCATGGCCGGATACAGATACCACTGCGTCTGCGGGAACGGCTTCAGCATGAATCCGTTTTCGCGGAACCAGTCGAGATCGCGGATTTCCTCGCCGTCGGTCAGCGTATGGCTGGCCGCCTTGCAGACCGCGTCCCAGATTTCCTCCCGCTGGTGCGGAACGGATGGATCGATGCCGTAATCGTAGGCGCCATCTCGATCCTGAAGGCGGGCGCCGGCGGCGCCCCTGTTTATGGCGGAATTGTATTCTTCGATGATCCCGACCCGGTCGGCCAGAGCAGTCGCGATATCGGTCATATCCATCGCATCGACCTGCGGCAGCACCGCCGGCTGGCGGATCGCCCATCCCTGATGTTTCCAGAACTGCTCGGTGAATTTCGTCGAACCGACCTGGATCAGCTGCAGGCTTTCCAGATCCGTGCAGTCCGGCAGGATGATATCCGCCATGTGATTGGTTTCGTCCCGGGTATAGGCAAACGAGACCGTAAACGGGAATTCGGCGATCCGTTCGGCCACTTCCGGCGCATTCCAGGACGAGATCGCCGGATTGGTGCGGTAATTGATCCACATCTCCGGCCTCGTCTGCTTCGGCCAGTGTTCCGGCTGTTTCTTCTGGAACAGCCACGGCAGATGCGCCGGGCCGAGCGCCGGCGACCAGGCGGAATCCGCCGCCAGCGGCACCAGCGTTTTATACGCATTGCGGATATGGGGTTTCGCCAGCCATTCCTCTTTGGCCGTCGCATTGAACGGGTAGTCCATGACGCCGTCCACCGTGGGGCGCACGGTCTTGAGGCGGTTGTCCGCCGGCCGGTTGAGCTTGACCGCCGTGCCCAGCGTCCCGCCGGGAACTTCCAGCGCGCCGACCAGCGAGGCCAGCATCGTTCGCGCCCAGCAGGTCTGATAGCCGCCCCAGCCGTTATTGACGCCCTTGCCGAGCATCACCGCCACGGGACGGAATGGCATCTCGACGCCTTCGATTTCGATGGTCTCGCCGATGCAGGCATGGGCGACGTATTCGTCGGCGACCTGGCGGATCTTGTCGGCCGGCACGTCGCATTCGCCCTCGGCCCAGTCCGGGTCGAACTGCGCCATGTGATCGAGCAGCATCTGGAACGCGGTCTTGGCTTCGACGCCGTCGTGCTCCCACACCTGGCCGTCGGGCCCTTCTTCCACCCCGGCGACCGTGTAGATGCCGTCCAGCGCCGCGTCGCCAATATCCTCGTCCCATGCCTTGATGGTGCCGTCGGACAGATCGCCGATCAACGGTTTGCGCGTTTCGGGGTCGCGCAGGTAATAGCCGTTCGGACCGATCAGATAGGGCGATGTCGTGTCTTCCTTCAGGAAGGCGACGTCGCAGGTCTCCCGCCAGTCGCGCTCGACGATCATGCGGTGGATCAACGCGAGCAGAAACGCCGCGTCGGTCTTGGGCTTGATCGGAATCCATTCGGCCGACAGCGCGCCGGTGATCGACAGATGCGGCTCCACCTGTACCCGTTTCAGGCCGCGTACGCGCGCATCCGCCTGGCGCCACACGCCCGCAACCCCGCCCGACGCCTCGACGTTGTTGCCGCAATTGATGACGTAGTTGCAGTACGGCGTGTCGGGCGAAACGATGAACGCCCGGTGCCACAGCTCGCCGTAAAGATGTTCGGAGTGATAGCACTTCACCCCCTGCCCGCCGCCGAACCCCATGTCGATCGGCCCCCAGGCTGACAGGAAGGCGGGGAACGAGCCCATATACTGGGTCGGCGTGCCGCCGCCACCGAACGAGACAGCCAGGCGCGGAAAGCCGCTATCGTCGTTAAGTCCGCGGTCGCGGATATCGCGCATCTTCGCCGCAACCGTATCGAGCGCCTCTTCCCAGGAAATCGGCACGAAACCTGGATCCTGGCTGCGGCCTTTCTTCGGGTTGGTCCGCTTCATCGGCGACTTCACCCGGTTGGGATTGTAGGTCTTCTGGATCAGACCGTAGGCCTTGACGCAAACACGCCCGCCACCGGGATGATTGTCAGTGATGTTATAGTTGGATTCGATGCGGGTCGCGACGCCGTCCTCGACCTCCACCCGCATCAGATCGGGCCCGGCGACGCACTGATAGCAGTACACCGGCACCTTTTTCCTGTCTTTGATTTTCGGGGCCATCGGACCTTCTGCAACGGAATTCCCGAAGGGAGGTTATCCGCGTGCCGCGGACGGTTCAAGCACGGCGCAAAAAGGTCACGTAGCTAGAGGATATCAGCCGGTGCTGCTCATCATGTCGAGCGCATCGGCTTTTCGCGCAGAGTGCCGCCGGATTGAGTCAGGGTGCCGGCGATATCGCGTTCGGACAAAATGCCGCCAACCGCGTCCGATTGATCGGCCACCCCGATGGCGCCGAAATAGTTTTCGCGAAGCATTTCTGACGCTTCGTCGATGGTGGCGTTCGACACGGTCGTCAGCGCCATGTCGCCCTTCATGTCGAGGATTTTTCTTACGTCCATGTCTCTAAAATCCCGCTGTAATCCCGAGGTCGGGGGAGTTAGCGAACTCTGGTCGCAGTTGATTAAAACACCCTTGAATATGATCCGCGACACACGACCGAGCGTGGCGCCGGTTAACGTTTTAACCGTGGGCTCGATCAAACCGAGCTGGTCGCCTATAATGGCCAAAAGGAGAATATTTGATGAACTTGATCGCCGACCCCGACAAGAACGTTGTGCGGCCGACTCAACAAGAAGCGGAGGACGCCGTCAGAACCCTGATCCGATGGGCGGGCGACGATCCCGGCCGCGAAGGCCTGCGCGAAACGCCGGCACGCGTGGCGCGGTCATATGCGGAGTTCTATTCGGGATACGAACTCGACCCCGAAGAAGTGTTGATGAAGACCTTCGAGGAAACCGGCGGCTACGACGAAATGGTGCTGATCCGCGATATCGACGTCGAGTCCCACTGCGAACATCATATGGTTCCGATCAACGGCAAGGCGCATGTCGCCTATATCCCCAACAGCCGGGTGGTCGGCATCAGCAAGCTGGCGCGGGTAGTCGAGATATTCGCCAAGCGCTTGCAGATCCAGGAAAAGATGACGGTCGACATCGCCGAGACGATTAACAGAGTGCTGAAACCGCAGGGCGTCGCGGTTGTGATAGAGGCGAGCCACCAGTGCATGACAACACGCGGCATCCATAAACAGGGAGCGGACACAGTAACCAGCCACATGCTGGGCGCGTTCCGTGACGATCCGACGACACGACGGGAGTTCCTGTCGATGATCCGGAACAGCTGACCATGTCTGACCGCCTGCCGGGCCTTTCGTTCGCCACCGACGTTGCTGGGGACGTGCTGGAAGAAGGCGACGTCTTTGCCCCCCGTTTCGACGCCAACGGCCTGATCCCCGCCATCGCCGCCCATGCCGACACAGGTGATGTCCTGATGTTCGCCTGGATGAACGCGGACGCCCTGGCCAGCACCCTGCGGACGGGCGAGGCCTGGTACTGGAGCCGCAGCCGCAGCGAACTGTGGCACAAGGGCGCGAGCAGCGGGCAGATACAGACCGTGACCGAAATACGCACCGACTGCGATCAGGATGTGATCCTGCTGAAAGTCATTCCTCAGCGCGACGGCGCCTGCCATGTCGGCTACAATTCGTGCTTCTACCGCTCCGTGCACATGGACGAGGACGACAAAGCCAGTCTCAGATTTGAAGAAACC
>Ga0181568_10001392_pt1 | contig 22231 bp, 21 predicted proteins | sample 101ome_20_FD_133758 | JGI IMG/M metagenome (GOLD analysis project Ga0181568, IMG submission 133758) | Coastal salt marsh microbial communities from the Groves Creek Marsh, Skidaway Island, Georgia - 101404AT metaG (megahit assembly) | ecosystem: Environmental > Aquatic > Marine > Intertidal...
TGCCAGCAGTGATCACCTCTCCACCCACCGCAGTTATGCCTGTGTGTGGTCTCCCCAGCGGGAGCGGGAATCCATCTTCCGTTCCCTGCAGGCGAGAAGAACCTACGGGGCAACCGACCGGATCGGCCTGGCCTTTCGCTATGGGCAAAATTGGATGGGGGAAGAGGTGGAATACCGTAAGGGAGAGTCCCTCTTTCTTGACATTGCCGCTACTGCACCCGTCAGCGAAGTTCGGATGATCAAGAATGGAAAGCCCTGGAAAACCTTTAACCCCGAAGAAGAGTCCCTTAACTTTGAGCACTCGCTGGTGCCGGATCCGTTGTCTGGAAAAGAGGATTACTATTTTGTGGAGCTGGAACAATCGGATGGCAACCGTGCCTGGTCCTCCCCAATATGGATTGTTCAATGAAAACGATCTACTTGAAACGAACCATTGCCAACCAATGCCCGCGTTGTGGAGAAGGTAAAGTTTTAAATCACCCCTTTGATCGGTTGGATGATTGTGGTGTATGTAGTTTGAAATACGAGCGTGAGCAGGGTTTTTTTCTTGGGGGCGTTCCGGTGAGTTACTTTCTGATTTGTAGCCTTTGGGTTCTGCCTATTATTACCTTTTGGTTTTTCGACTGGTTACCCCTTAACTGGATGCTTGGTCTCTGCCTTGGAGGTGGAGTGGTTCTGCCCATCGTTGGATACCGTTACTGCCAAGCCCTTTGGCTTGGGCTGTACTTTTGCTTTGCCTGGCATGAAATGCCTCCCCATGAAAAATGAATCGTTTTATCCCTTTTTCCTATGATGAAATTCTTTTTCTTTCCATTTATCTCCCTTTCACTCCTAGGCGTTACGCTCGTCGCGAAGGAGCATGATGAGGTCTTCCTTTGGCCGGGGGATGCCCCGGGCGAAGTGTCAGGAGAAATAGGGGAGGAGAAGGTCGAGGTCAAGGGTGTGAAGCGGATTAGCAATGTGACCAAGCCCACCATCACTTATTATTTATCTGATTCTAAAAAAGCGAATGGTACCACCGTAATCGTCTGCCCAGGTGGAGCCTATCAAATCCTCGCCATTGAACATGAGGGAGAGGATGTCTGTAAGTGGCTAAATAGCCTAGGAATACACGCTGTTTTGCTCAAATACCGGGTTCCCCGACGAAAAAACCGGGAACCCCATGCCGCTCCTCTACAGGATGCCCAACGTGCAATGGGTTTGGTTCGTCAGGCAGGGAAATCTTGGAACGTTCCTTTAACTAAGCTTGGCATTATTGGTTTTTCCGCTGGGGGAAACCTTGCTGCAAGAACAGCCACATCCTTTAATCAGCGTACTTACGAACCAATCGACCAGGCAGATCAGTCATCTTGCCGTCCCGATTTTGCACTCCTTCTGTATCCCGCATACCTCACGCCCCATAACGACCCTTCCGTTCTTTACTCTGGTATCGAAGTCACTAAAGACTGCCCGCCGATGTTCTTTACCCATACTGGGGATGATCCTATTCCTGCGGAAGGTAGCATTTTACTCTACCTAGCCCTTGAAAAAGCTGGGGTGATTGGAAGTGAGTTACATATCTATCCTTTTGGGGGGCATGGATATGGTTTACATACAAGTCGCCACCCTGTGACGCGATGGCCCAAGCGGGCAAAGGACTGGTTCCAAACGAATGACTTGGTGAGAAAATGAAGGTCGAGCTTCGTAAACGGACTATTTATTATTTTCTCCTCTTTTTACTTCTCTTTTTGTTGAGTCAGTTGTCTTCCTTTTCCGTTGATATAAAAGAAGTTTTTTTAAACTTTTTTAATTAATCCTAATCAAACTCATAGGTAAGTCTTAGGTAGTATTTTATGTCCAACTTTTGAGAGTCATTTTCTGGGATGGAATCGTAAGTGCCAATAAGACCGGATCTGAGATACCATTCTTTTTCGGTTGAAAGTGGGAAAATAACTGCCGTGTCATGATTCATTAAAAAATCAGACAGATTTTCCATTTTGGGAAGAATGGTGATGTCTCCCTCAAGGCTTAATCGGTTTAAAAAGGCATATTGATATTCCAAACCAAGGTCAAAGGCCGGATCTGTAGCATCAGCGATGGAAGGTAGATTTGAGTTTTCATACCTGATCGCCGTTCCGATACGAGATGAAACTTGCAGGTTTATTTCTTGAATCCAATCGTATTTTAATCCTGATGCTCCGGTGGACCTAAGATCAAGATTTTCAATTGGGTCATGTTCGAAATCAGTCCGTAAGTACCAAGCTAGACGTTCAAGGAAGAGGAAATCATATTCGGCTCCCCCTTTTACTTCGTCGGTATCTCTAATGCCATTCGTTTTATGGGTGTTGTAAGAAAGGAATAAATCGAGTTCACGAATTTGATTAGAGTAGGAACTATCCAGCCTTAGACCCACCCCAAAGGAATCGGTGTTTCCAGAAGAACCCGTTAAATCTAACCCAATCATGCTTTTCCATCGCATTTGCAAGGCCAGTCTTTCTTGCTCTTCTCGAATGAAAAATGGATCGGTAGATTCGGCTATCCATAAATGTTGAATGTTTTGGAAATTAAGATCCTTGGTTTTGATAAAGTCTTTTACATCTAAAAGTTTGGTTGAAGAAGGAACCGATTTGATTTCAAGAGTGTTATTGTTTTCATCCCGTATGGAAATGGGGTTTGATGAAAATAAACCAACTAATTCTTCAAGAGGAATATTAACCGTACTGGAGTAAGATGTTTCAAAAGAAAGATTGCCATCAGAAATACCTAAGATTTTCCCATAAAGCACCGAACCATCTTTTGATTCTACCCGATCTGCATTGAGGTAACTACATAAAGTACAAAACAAGGCCGTTAAAACTAGTAAAATAGAATGCATAAAGTTTAACCTGGAGGCCATTGCATTTGCCTTCCGCCAAGGACATGAATGTGTAAATGAGGCACCGTTTCCCCCCCGTTGCTGCCGTTATTTATTACAATGCGAAAGCCGTCTTCAAGGTTTTCCGCTTTAGCTACATTCGCAGCCGTAAGCAGTAAATGACCCAGTACAGACTGATCTTCCAGTTGAGCCTCACCAATTCTTGGGATAACTTTTTTGGGGATGACCAAGAAATGCTCGGGTGCCTGTGGGTCAATATCACGAATCACGATACATGCGTCGTCTTGGTATAAAACTTGGGAGGCGATCTTTCCGGAGATTATTTTTTCAAAGATTGTGCTCATGATTAGAATGGAGGGGGGGAAGGAATTTATTTGGCTGACCAAATTCGGAGTGAAGATAGATAAAAGTCTTCAATTGCAGCTTCATCCTTGAGGTTAACTTCCATTAGACGGACATTTTTCTCCAGGCAATGGAGCACTCGGGAAAGCTTGATGCCAAGCTTTGAAATATGAGGATTGTGCTCTTCTAAAGTAATGAACGAGCGGGTGGCATCGGATAATTGATTGAAGTATTTAGAGCGTACACCCCTGCGTACACCCACCTCATAAGCATCTCTTTCTTTATCGTCCATTCGCTCTGCGTTCACCTTGTTTTCTTTTACGCAAATTTCCGATTGATGATTGATCAAGCCAAGTAAGGAAGTCATTAATCCATAGGCATTAAAGAGGGGAGATACTTTGTCTTTTCTCAAATTCTCTCGATTGAGAAGCCCGGATATCCATGCATGGTAGTTTTTTACCCAACTGTTCCAGTTGCTGTCTGTCGGACTTGAAGCGGGCTCAGGTAGACGGGCCAATAGACACCTGCTTCGAATGGTTGCTAATAAGGAATACGGAGTCGAACTTAAGAGCAGAAGGTAGGTGTCCGGTGGGGGTTCTTCTAGAGTTTTAAGAAAAGCATTGGCCGCTTCCTTTCTCATACGGTCCGCTTCGTGGATAATGGCGACTTTGCATCCCCCTTGATTCGATGTGCGGTTGAGAGTGGCAATTAATTCTCTTGTTTTTTCAACACTGATGATTCTGGCCTTACCAGCAGGTCGAAGATGAAACAAGTCTGGGTGTTCGGATTGATTTTCCTGAAGTGATAATATTTGGGTAGCCAGTAAATGAGCCGAATGCTCTGTCAATTCGACCGACTTGCTTAAGAGGAGAATGCCGTGATGCAGACTCCCTTGCATGAAGCGTTTTTGGAGTGCATCGATTGGATTAGATGAGAAGTTGGACATACAGGAAAAAGGGGTAGTCCAGAGGGATAATCAGAAATTATTCTTGAGAATAAAAACGGGCATGAATTTCATTCCAAATCTCAAGTTCGATATCATCTTGGTCCGCATTTCCGTCGACCACAAAAAAACGATCCGGTAAACTACGTGCTAAATGGAGGTAGCCTTTACGCACTTTACCATAAAATTCAATGTTTTCCTGCTCCATGCGGTCAGGCATATCGGATACTCGGTGTTTAATCCTTTCAAATCCAACCTCTGGAGGAATATCAAGAATGACGGTTAAATCAGGAATGATTTCCCCTACGGCAAATTCATTGATCATGGTCACTGGGTCATCTGCGATCTGCCTAGCTACCCCTTGGTAAACAGTGGTGGAATCTAGAAACCGATCGCACAGCACAACTTTTCCTTCTTCAATTGCCGGGAAAATAACTTCTCGCACAAGTTGGGCTCGGCTGGCAGCGAATAAGAGGAGTTCAGTCTCCGGAAAAATGCTTTTGGAAGAATCTGCATGCATAAGTAGGTGCCGGATATCTTCGCCGATAATTGTACCCCCAGGTTCGCGTGTAACAATTACATCGCGGTGATCAATTTCTTCAAGACGGTCGGCGATGCGGCGGATTTGGGTTGATTTTCCGCAACCTTCCGAACCCTCGAAGGAGATAAGTATACCTTTTTCGTGACTCATTAAATAATTTCTAAGTTAGCTTTTAAAAGCTCAATAATTTGGGAGGTGGAGGGGCTTTGGGCCGTTCTAACATAATGGCCGGATGTACAGGTGGCTAAAGCTAGGGATGCCAGAGGTGAGAAACCGCTAAGTCTTGCAGAGCAAAATCCTGCGTTGAAATGGTCTCCTGCTCCCGTGGTGATCTTGGGTGATTCGCAATATGGACCTAAGAACCACCAGGCTCCATCCTTGGTAGCGCAAGCAGCCGATTCAACCGGGTGAAGTACGAGGGTTGAAATTCCGAGTGAGTTGCGGATTTCTGAAGCCATATTTTTAAGGTTTTCTTCATTTTTGTCTCCAGTTTTTAAACCCAAAACTTCGCAGACTTGGAGACCCTCGTTGTAATTCAGTCCGAGAGTAACCTCTGCATAGGCCTGAAACCTGGATATGACTTTTAATACCTCTAAAATATCCGCACTTGAACGCTTGGCGGGATCCGCGAGATCAAAAAAGAATGAACGGTTGTCCCGAGGGGGGAGGTTAGGAAGGACTTTATCGACCATTTCAATAAGCAAAGCGGTCATCTTTGGAATCATAGTCCAATTAACTATGGAGATGATATCAGCTTGAGAGAGGAGATCAAAGAAGTCGCCCTCCCCACAACGTTCGATCATTTTAGCATAGTCGATATTTTCCAAACTTAGAGTGTTTCCAAGCATAACTTTGCCGTCTTTAAATTCTAGAGCGGTTGTAATCCCGGGTTCCGAGAGTGAAATGGCTTGAGTCTTTTCCGCGAACTCCTCGAAAACAGGATTGATCGAAGGATCACCTAATGCCCCAATATACCTCACACTCATCCCGAGTGATAGCATAGCATTGGCCATTATGGGGCCGTTCCCTCCCAACTTTTCAAATCTCGGAAACAATTCAATGTTTGCACTCTTACCTGCAGCAGCGGAGATTTTATCCCCCATTTCAGATATAGTTGATACGGGGGTAAATTGATCTTTAAGTCCATGTCTTTTATCCACTGGAGTGACAATCTTGTCCACAAATCCATCAAGGCCGACCACTGCATTTCGGGAAGCCAGGGAAAAGGGCTTGGAGTTTATTTCATCAACGACTTTTTGTGTTAAACGCATCCAATTTTTGCCTAGAATGGATTGGGGCATCCTGCAAACTTAATCGATTCAATTCTTACACTTGCGGGAAAATTATCGTTTTTAATTGATTTTTAACCGTGAAAGATAAAGCTCGAAATCGGGCAGCAAAATCTTAATAAAAGTGATTATGGGAACTATGGTGGATAACTTCTTCTTTCCTGCATTGGCGGATGCAGGCGTAATTGATTATTTCATTGATTCAAATTTTGCCGGGAAATTGGTGATTCTTGCCCTTGTTTTGTTAAATTGTTGGGCGATCGCTATCATGCTCAGCAAATTTTCAGACCTAAAAAAAATTCGTAGAGCCAATGCTCGAGACGAAAAAAGAATCAACGAATTAGCCAGTATGATGGATTATGATGACCAGAATTTCAAAGGACAGGGAAGTCCTTACCTTCATGTTTGCTCCCGAGCAATGGCCGCCGCCAGAGTTGGAGCAAAAGGAGGTAAGGTGAGAATGAATTATGTTGAAAATGCGATCAGCCGTGCGATCACGGAGTTTGAAGATAGGTATGAAAAAAACATGTATTGGCTCGCGACCATCGTTTCGGGGGCTCCTTTTCTCGGTTTACTCGGAACCGTGTGGGGCGTGATGGATGCTTTTGGCACAATGGATGCCGGTGGTGCCACGATCGAGCATTTAGCTCCAGGCGTTTCGGGTGCTTTGCTTACAACAGTCACGGCTCTGCTCGTTGCTATTCCGATTGTATTTATTTATAACGGACTTTCAGGTTTTACTCGAGCCGAGATGACCAAACTCGAAAATTTTGCAAGCAACCTTGCGGACCGAATTGAGCTAGAAACCGGACCCTGATTCGATTGTTTTGCAGTGGCTAAATGATCCAATAATCACCCATGGCAAGAAACTTTCATCGAAAAAACAAACTGGCGGTTATTTCCGAGCTTAACGTTACTCCGCTTATTGATTTGGCATTTTCTTTGTTGATCATTTTTATGATCACCACACCGGTGATTGAACAGTACAATCGGGTCAACCTTCCTGATCAATCAAGTTCAGTTCGGCAACCCCCGCCTCCAGTCGAGGATAAATATATTACAATTGATGAAAAGGGTGCCTTTTTTTGGGGAAAAGAACCTGTCGCTCTTCGAGAGCTAGAATCTCGACTGGATCAGTTATCCCAATCGGTTGGGGAAATCCCAACTATCCATATACGGGGGGATAAATCATTACCTTACCAAAAAGTGATTGATGTGGTAAATCTTCTTAAACAGAGAAATTTAACCAAACTCAGTTTGGACACACGGGCGAGTTAAACCACTAGATTTGTCGAAGTAGTTTGGTCAGAACATTTCCAGGGCCACATTCGATAAACTGTTCTGCTCCTTCCTCTCTCATCTTGAGGATGGTTTCCGTCCAACGAACGGAGCTGTGTATTTGGCGAACTAACAAAGAGGGAATCTGTTCGGGGGTCGAGTAAGCCAATGCATCGACATTGGAGTAAACGGGGAACTTGGGTTGAGAAAAATCGAACTCACTTAAAAAATTTTCAAATTCGAGAGCCGGCTTTTCCATCATTCTTGAATGAAATGCACCACTTACTTTTAGAGGCACCACCATTCTTGCGCCCGCCTCTTTTAGTGGACTGAGAATCAAATTTATTTGATCTTCCGGTCCGGAGACAACGATTTGTCCTGGGGAATTGAAATTAGCCAAATCAATTTCACCAGCACCACACTGATTCAATGTGGACTGAATAGATTCTGAGTCTAACCCAATTACGGCGGCCATGCCGCCTCCGGTTACTTGAGACATGATCTCTCCGCGTTTCGATACCATCCGTAAGCCATCCGTGAAAGACACAGCCCCGGATGTTGCTAGAGCGGCAAATTCACCAACCGAATGACCCGCAGCGAAAGAGGGTGTGTGGCCATCCTCGATTTTAGCTTTGGCTTCGAGAAAACTGACCAAATAAAGAGCAGGTTGAGTAAACTGAGTTTGACTAAGTTGACTGCTTTCGTCGTGGAGACAGATCTCGTTCAAAGAGTATCCTAATTCGTCATTCGCTTGCTGAACGAACTCAGGGAATCGAATAAAGACTTCTGTGCCCATACCTTTAACTTGAGAACCCTGGCCGGGGAATAAAAATGCTAAGCTCATGAAATATTGGAAATGTTTATGATTGTGTTGTTGGAAAGGGGAATGGTTTCTCTATAACAAATATTTCTAGATTATATCCCAAAAGTTATGCAAGAACATCTAATGGTAGATGGCAATAATGCCATTCATGCAATTCCTGAATTGCTTAAAGAACTCCATGTCGATCGAAACCAAGCGAGAGAGGGGTTACTTAGAATGCTTGAGCCTCTCGCGAGTTCTGCCCGTGTTACCGTAGTATTTGATGGGCGGAATGGGCGTGGGGCGATCGAAAAATTTGGATCATCGAACTCTTTCGATGTGGTTTATTCCTCTTCTAGGGAAGGGGCCGATGGTGTGATAGAACGAATGGTGATGGCTGCTAAGTATCCAGAGAAGTTGTGTGTTGTGACCAACGATAACCTAATAAGAAACTGTGCTTTTTCTTGTGGTGCATCTGCCATGAGGATCGATCAGTTGATCAAGAAACTGGATTATTCAATTGATCAGATAACAAGGAAAATTAAAAATCTGCCAATGAATCAATCCAAGTTGTCAGAACCATTTCACAACAAAATCGAAATTCCAGATTCTTGAATTTTATCCTAATGAAGAAGATCTCTGTAGATTATGATTTTGCAAAAATTGTATGGGAAGCAGCCCAGGGTATCCGATGGGATCCGGATCACTTTTTCGAATGGATCGATACGATTTATCCAAACCCAGTTTCTTTGATCCAAATTAATTTAGGGTGAGCAAGTATGAGCTGCCAAGAAAACTGAATTTTGTGAATCAAAAATACGAGCAATGGATCGAAGAATCATTCCATTTAATTAATCTTTCTTTGGGCAATGAGGGGTTGGTTGATTCAGTCATAAATCAGTTGGTTGAAAAATTTCCTCTCAATACCTTCTCTCATCCATATGCCCAGAAAGCAGCCTTCTTTGAAGAACTCGAAAAACATATACAATCCATTGCCAAAGGAAATTCACCTTTGGGAAGGGGGCAACTTGAATTGTTCAAGGATTGGGATGAATCTACCCCTTCTCTAAAAGGTGAATTTAAAGACCCGAGGCTTGTCCGAGCAGAAGCATTTCTTGCCGCCAAACAAGAAAAGATAAGTTGTGAAAATGATGGGATAAACTTGAGGGATCCATTTCTATTTAAGTGGATTATCGAATTTTCTTACCAATATGAACGCAAGATTTTACTAGATCAATCCGAGTACTCCTCCGAATTACAGGATAGAGATCAGGATTTATCTAAGTATCTACTGGGCGTGCTTACGGATAAGGAGGCAATCATGGTAGAGGAAAAATGTCGCCTTTTCCCAGATTGGCAGGAAAAGAAATTGAGCTTTGAAAAAGTAATTAACTTGTTTGACCAGGTAGTGAAATGCCGCAATCAGTCAAATAATCAGCCCATTCTTCCGATTTGTAACAACAGTAAGGATCGTATGCTTAAGGAGTTGAATAAGTTAGAAGAGCGATCTTCTAAAGAAACAATGCCATCTTCCCAAATATCCGATGTTGATGTGCATTCTTCCTGTTTAGGTCAGTCCGATGGTTCGGTAAAATGGTTATTCAGGGGTTTTATCTTAACAGGTTGCCTGGCTTGTTTGATTGGTTACTTTGGTTGGACAGAAAAAGTCGAAATTGAACCGAGTGTTCAACAAGTTCCGCTATCCTCAAACCCCAGTAATTCGAAGGAAACGCTTTTAAGTCTGGATCAAATCAAGAATCTACCGCTTTTAATGGCCGAGAAAACTGCCCATTCTTTGCTTGGTCAACGAACCATTCAAGAATTAGATGAGATGGAAGAATCAATGCAATCCATTCAGCCAATCGATATTAATCAAAGTAAATTGATTGGCATTGAGGAGCTCAAGGATAGGTAATCTTAACACTGGGTGTTCTGCTCAAATCATCCAGAGATAAGAAAATTAACCTTTCTATGGGCAGAAGCATTTAAAAAAACGACTCCCGGTACCTTGGGGTGCGATTCGGACACGTAGGGCATGCATACATTTGGGGCAATGCCCAACATAGGCCGTGCCTTCTTTATTTCTGTATATTCTACCGTATGCTCCGCAATTTACGAAATGAATGCCTAGGAATGGCCTGCCAGGGTTAGAGTTTTGTGATTGGCTTATGGGGTTGTTCCCATTCATCAACGGCTATTCGGAGTGGTTTTTCTGTAAACCGCGAACCAATCCATCTACCCGTTGACTAAGGATGTGAGCTTGTACGGATAGACCATCTTGACCCTCGATGATTTCTGATACCCAAGTTTTGACTCTTTCTTCAAAAAACTGTAATTTTGCATGGGAGTCTGGATCCGATGCTAAGGCTTTAAAACTGGTTTGTAAATCTTGGGTGGTGGAATTGTTTTGCCCCAGCATTTCTTGAATTGCCTGAAGCGATTCATTTACCAAATCCAAATTAATTTCATGAGTAGTTTTTTGAATTGGCTTGAAGTAATGAGGGGCGGAGGGTTGTTTGATTTGAGGAGTGTTTAAGCCTGCACCATCAAACAAAGGGAAAGAAGTATCTGTATCCAAAGAACTGAAAAGAGGTTGTTTATTAAACGATAAATTGGCCAAAACCTTGAGCTCTTTTCGCAAAGCTTTGAGTCGCTTCCGGGATGTGAGTTCCTGCTCTTTGCTGACTTTGCGGATGATGTCCTCTTTCATGGTTGGGGCAAGTCCGGCAATTTCTTCTAGAATGGCAATCGTTCTTTCGAGTGCGATTTGTTGAGTCTGTAGAAAGGTAATGGCACCCTGCAGGTATTCTTCCAAGTTCTCCTTGGTTTTTAAAGGTGCCTGATCATCGGAGATAGGTAACTTATCTCGGGTTTTTTTGGAAAGTCTGAGTCGCATGAAAGAGTTATTTATGTAAACAGAGCATAATCAAATCAAGAGGAAAGGGCCGATCTGCCTAGATTGGAATGAGAATAAATACCGGATCCGATTAATTGCTCCCCCCTGTAGAATGCGAGAACTTGTCCGGGGGTTAATGCTCTCTGCTCATGCTTGAATTGAACGATCCACGAATTGGGCTCTTTTTGGATTAAATGAATTTGGGTTGATGGGTCTCGGTAACGGGCTTTGCCTAGCAAAAAAATTTCGGTTTGAGTGGCCAATTCAGAATCAAGGAATTGTACATTTTCTAGACCATAGTTCTTTCCCCAAAGTGTGGGTTCATCTGGTCTTTCCAATGCAATAATGAGCTCGTTTCTTGTTTCATCTTTCCCTGTAACCACAAAGTTTTCATGGTCCATATTAGAAGGAACACCTATCCCTCTCCTTTGGCCAAGAGTATACCGGTGTAGACCTTTATGTTTGCCAAGCTTTTTTCTGTGCTGATCCACGATGTCTCCGGGGTTGTCCTCGATAAAGTGGGACAGAAATTCTGGGACTTTGACTTTTCCAAGGAAGCAGATTCCCTGGCTATCCTTTTTGTTCGCCACAGGGAGATCGGCAGAGTGTGCCAATTTTCTGATGGTCGTTTTTTCAAGTTGGCCAATTGGAAATCTCGCAAAGCGAATTTGTTCATTGGATAATCGGGCCAGAAAGTAAGATTGATCCTTATTTTTATCCATTCCTTCCCAAAGTTCCACTGTGTTTGATTCATTAAATTTCTGGATGCAATAATGACCTGTTGCCAGGGCGTCAAAACCTTGCTCTTTTGCATAGTTCATTAATGCCCCAAACTTCATTTGCTTGTTGCAAAGAATATCGGGATTAGGGGTGATTCCATCCGCGTATCCATTGACCATCGGGATCACCACTTCTCGTCGATAAAATTCGGTGTAGTTAACTACACGAAAGGGGATGTTTAGTTTTTCGGATACCAACTTTGCGTCCTGTAAATCCTTGGCCCCGGGACAATCTCCAAGCAAATCTTCCTCATGTTCCCATGTCCGTACATAAACAGATTCTACTTCATGACCTTGGTTTTTGAGCAGCATAGCGGAAACTGCACTGTCCACTCCACCAGACATTGCGATGAGAATTTTTCGATTTTCCCTTGTTTTAGACATACATTTGTTAACCTATAATTTTATGTTTTGCCCTTAGCAAAGGGAATTTGAGTGCATAGGATCAATCTTTTGCTATGTAATTTACCCTATGTCATATTATCGGGGTGGGAAAGTTTGGGTTGAGCAGGAGATGAATGGTTGGGTTGCTTTAGAAAAAGATTGGTCTGGTGGGTTGCTTCCGCAAGATTTGGTTTCGGAAAATAGTTTCCTTGGTGTTGATTTCAACTTGGTCGATCCCATTTCACGGGCAGCAATGGGTGGCTATTGCGAATGGAAAGGTAAATGGCTTTTTTATCTTTCTTCTGAGACGATTAGCTTTCATGGAATGCAGGAGGATTCAATTTTTTTAGTCGGAGACTTCAACAACTGGAAGCTCAGTGAGACTTACAAATTAATTGCAATCGAGGAAGGGCAGGGTGTCCTTTTAACAAAGGCTTTCTTGAAGTCGTTTAAGGAATGTAAGTTTAAATTTTGTTCTGCAAAAGGTAGGTGGATTGAACCCCACCAAGATTTCCCCGGGAGTAACCCGGGAGAGGATTCAATAAAAAATTTCATCTTCAGTCAGAACCGCACAGGTAAAGATTTGTTTAGATTTAGGAGGATTAAATCTAGTCCTGCCCGTGAGGCGAAAAAATGGATTGAAACAAGACCCGAAGGAGAGTTTGGATTTTCTTTCAAAAAAGATCGTTCATGTTTTCGGGTTTTTGCTCCCCGTGCACATAGAGTAGATCTTCTTTTTTTTAAGAACGGGCAAAGTTCCCCAAATCAAGTACTTCCGCTCAGTCGCTCGGATGATGGTTCTTGGTCGATCATCCAGTCTGGCAACTGCAGTGGAGAGTTGTACAAGTTTCGAGTCACGCAAAAGGATTCGAAAAACCAACTCTTCAGCAAAGATATAGTTGATCCCTATGCCAAGGCGATCACCAATCGGGATGGACCTGCTGTCGCCATTTCAACCCACTATCCGAGTGGGAAAAAGAAGTTTCAACCACCAGCAATGGAAGACGCCGTGGTAGTTGAAGCCCATTTGCGTGACCTTTTATCGCATGCCCCGTATGACCTGAATCCTGAACAGAGGCTCGAATTCAGGGGGCTCTCGAAATGGTTAAGTGATGATCATTGTTATCTCCGGAAAATCGGTGCTAATGTAGTTGAACTTCAACCGGTTCACGAATTTGATACGAAGTCTAAACAGGAATATCATTGGGGATACATGCCAGTGAATTTCTTTTCTCCCGCATCCGTCTATGGGAGTTGTTCGAGCGACGGCAGTGTGATTAAAGAATTTACAGAAATGGTGGATTCCTTTCACTCGTGCGGTATCGCGGTGGTTTTAGATGTGGTTTATAACCATGTCGGAATACCACCTCATTTGATTCATTTGGACAGGGAGATTTACTGCATGACGGATGAGGCCGGAGAACTCACCAACTTCAGTGGTTGCGGTAATGATCTGAATTGCAGATCCCAACCTGTAAAAAAAATAATTTTAGACAGCTTGATCTATTGGGTCGAACAATTTGATATTGATGGCTTCCGGTTTGATCTAGGAGAGTTACTCGGATTTGAATTACTGGCAGAAATTGAGTATGAATTAAAAAAGATCAAACCAGGCATTCTGCTTTTTGCTGAACCGTGGAGTTTTCGGGGACGGTTACCTACCCAAATGAATCAGACTGGATATGCTCTATGGAGTGATTCGTGCCGTGAGGAAATGTTTGTTTTTGCCAAGAACCAGGGGAGGAAAGAGTTAATCTTGGAGCTTTTAAAAAGTGGTCTGGATCAAGATAATGTTCGTCCTTGCCAGTCGGTAAACTATGTCGAGTCCCATGACGATTTTTCCTTTGTTGATCGTTTGCTTATTGAGGCATCCCGTAATGAGACCGACGCTTTGGATGATGAGGTGGTGAGTCGAGTGATGATTGCTATGGGTTTATTATTGGTAGCACCCGGGGTTCCGATGATCAGTGCAGGTCAGGATTTTTTACGACATAAAAATGGGATAAGAAACACTTATCAGGAAGGTGAAATCAATGCACTCGATTACAGTTTGGAGGAAAGATTCCAAGAGGAGTCAAAATTTGTAAGGAAACTTATAGATTTAAGACTGGGTAACCCTGGTCGCAGGGCAAGGCGTCCCTGGTCGGGCGAATGGGAAATTGATTCGTTCAAGACCGATTTATCCCGTGCAGTCGTTTTCGGATGGCACAGTAAGAGAAGCCAAGAAAAGTTTTTGGTTTTAGCCAATCCCTCAAATTGTAAGGAAAAGATAGATTTACCTCTTTTTTGGAACGAGGGGATGAGGAATCTTATCAGTTACCACGGCGATGAAAAATGCCCCGAAGTGATTAATCCCTTATCTTTCAGTTGGTTTGCATCTGAATGATTCATTGATCGGTAGACTTACCGAGCATTTCCTGAAGTAATCCGTAACGCAAATTGTGGTAGGAATGAGTAAGATTCATAGATTTGAAGAACTTCATAATCTCAATGACGCTAAGTAAACCGTAGGGAAAAATATCGGCCCTGTCTTTGGGTAGATCCGGGAAAGAAAGGATGCGATTGCATGTAGGGATCTCACAAACTTCTTTAACTAGTTGTTGAAGGTCCGTGTGGGACAGGGAGCCAGACGGGGTGACTTTTCCGGATTGTTCTAAAATTTTTCGAGTAAAAACAAGGGTTCCTCCAGTGCCTACGAGCATGTGTGGCTTGGAGTGAAAATGGCTCAAGTTTTCCTTGATTGATTCCCGTATAAAACGGCCCACTTCCTCGCGGCATTGAGAGGGTAATGTACCTTCGCTATTCGCAGGGTGCTTCCTGGCGACACTTACGGCTCCCAGAGGTAAGCTAGCCACTTCCTTAACCATTTCGTTTGTTACTTGGATAAACTCAATACTTCCCCCGCCTATATCCAGAGCAGTGAAGTCTGATCGATCCTTGATCATAGGGTCAGTTTGTAAGCCAAGTGCTACATATCGAGCTTCATCTAAGCCAGATAAAACTCGGATGGCGATACCCGTTTCCTGCCTAATCAATTCAATGATTTGGGGAGTATTTGAGAAAATACGAAAAGCTTCTGTGGCCACGGCTTTTATTTGTACGGTTTTATGCTTTAGGCACGACTTTTGAAATGTCGACAGACATTGAATCAGTAACTTGGATTCGCTTTGTCCAAGGTGGTTTTCACTTGTTTGAGTTTGAGAAATCAAACGACAGGGAAGTGATATTTGTTCTAAAATACTGAATGCTTTTTGGGGTCCCTTATACAGTTCCGCAATCAAGAGTTTTGAGGTATTGGATCCGATGTCTATTAGGCCGATTTTCAATTTAAGCGATGCTTTACATAGAGTACCCCTCGGGTGCAATTACCAGAGTGAATTCACCTTTGCCACTGGCTCGGGCTTGCTTTTCAATTACCTCGGAAATTGTTCCCGTCAAAATGGTTTCGTGAGATTTAGTGAGTTCTCTAGCCAAGCAAACCAGACGGTTTTCACCCATGATTTCTGCGATATAGCTTAGCGTTTTTTCAATTTTGTATTTTGACTCATAAAGAACCAACGACCCATCATATTCCACCCAGCGGTCGAGGGTTTTTTTAACTTGCCCGGTTTTTTTGGGCATGAATCCAAGGTAAGTAAATTGGTGGGTAGGTAAACCGGAAGCGGCAAGTGCGGTGAGTGCCGCATTGGGTCCAGGAAGAGGAATTACCTGTATTCCTCGGTTATGGCACTCCCGAACAAGGCGAAATCCAGGGTCACTTATACATGGATAGCCTGCGTCGGATAGCAGAGCCACTTTTTTGCCCTTTTCTATTTCTTGAGCAATTTCAAGGCTCTTCGTTTTTTCATTTTCTTCCCGGTACGAAACAAGGGGTTTATGCAAATCTAGGTGTCGGAGTAATTTCGCGGAAATCCTCGTGTCTTCGCATGCGATTAAATCGCAATCAGATAAACATTCTTTACATCGATGAGTGATATCGCCCAAGTTTCCGATTGGCGTGGCAACCAGATACAGATAACCGGACTGAGGGACATCCGGGGTCATCTTAAAAGAAACTAGCGATTAAAACCGCCGCGATCAAATCCTCCAGGTAAACTGTATTCCCAGCTGGCAGGTCTGGCTTGGGGGATTTTGGAATCGTTGGGAGATGCAGTAAAGCATCCAGTCATAAAAAATGAAGTGAGGGCAAGCGATATACAAAAAACTAATTTCATGGTCGAGGTGGGTGAGATCACAAAGTCTCTTCTTTTTCTGGAACGACATGTACGCTGTCCCCCGGACGAAGATTTTGCGGATTTCCAAATTGTGGCAGCAGGTAAGCAAGAGAGAAACCTTGGCTGACACTTTGAATACGTATTCGAGCTGCCTTTTTGTTTTCTTTCCAAAGGGTGTAAACATTTCCCAGAGATACCCCTCTTTCTGATCCAAGTGGAAGGAGGATCATGCCCATCTTTCCATCCACACGACCAACGGTGGAAGGCACTCCAACATCAGTGATTTCAGTGGCTTGGGCGGCTAACATCATTTCGGCCTGGGTAAGTTTGGGTGGACCCTCATCGCTCGGCAAAAATGGATTAATCGAGACTTCGCTGCTCGATTTTTCAACTTCACCACCCTGTTGTTTCGCCACCATTTCATCCACTCCTCTTTTGTAGCCTTCTGCACCTGCTTTGCGGATCTCGTCTTGTAATCCAGCAATCACTACATTGTGTTCTTCATTTAATTGATCCACAAATTCTTCGTGTTTTTTGCCAATTTCAATTTTCTGCTCTTCCAGTTCGGCGACATTTCTTTCTAAACTTGCGATTTTGGTTTCTGCTGCTTCTTTTTCGGCCAATCGTTCCTCTTTTTCAATTTTTAAATCGGCTTCAAGTCCTTCGATCTTGAGGCTGAGTTCACCCACTTCTGTTTCTAATTCTTCTTTTCGGGCTTTTTCTTTGGCATAGAGGTTTTGAAATTCCCTTAATTCCCTATCCCGCATGACGACCATTTCCCTCAGTTTACTAATTTCTTTAAATTTCTCGTCACGATCTTTGTAAAACATGCCAACCACAGTGCGCAGACGATTGGGTCTTGGAACCGCAGGGATAACCGTGCCATCTTCTAACTTGAGTGTTTCTTTGGGAAACTTGGACTCATCGATGAATGGATCGGTGAAACTCGAAGGGGGGGTAAGGGATTCACCAGAAGTTTTCTCCCATTGTTTGGCTTCCTTGGCCCAAGTTAGTGAGTTGGCACCAAATTCAAGGTAGGAGCTTTCCAGACCTTCTCGGTATTCGGGTTTTTTGAGTAGAACGCTTTCGCTAGATTTGATTGATTCAGCGGAAATAGCGAGCGGGTTTTCATCGTTCTGGTCAACGGGGTCATTGGCATCAAATATTTCGTAAAATTCGCTCTTTTTCTTATCAATCTGCTCCCAGGTTTTATCTTGTTCTGCCTGAAGAATTACATAGGAAATGTCTGTTACTTCATCAAGAAAGGCATTCGTTTGAATGGTGAAGGTTTCCCACTTCATCCAAATGACACCGGCAAGGCCAGCAAGTGAAAGGGTGGCTAGGATGCGAAGTACAGTGGCAAGAGCTTTCATGAAATTGCTTATTTAATCTCTAGGATAAATGACAATTAATCAAACATTATTAATTCATTCGTAGCAGGAAACCCGGAAAATTTGAGCACGGTTCAAGCCATGGGTACGAAGAATCTCAATTTCCATAGATTGAATTAATCGATCTTCAAAAATATGGGTACGATGACTGAGTAAATTACTTCTCACTTCTTCAAGAAGGTATGATTTCCCCTCTTCAGAGGTTAGATAAATGCGGTAGTCCTTGATTAGGGATGGTGCACTCTGGTTTAGCAGTGAGCGGGGGTAAGGAGGGTTATGGTGGCCAAAGGAGGGGTCAAAAAAAAGGTCAATCCTTGATATGGCGGTTGGCTTAGGCCAGTGAAATTCTACAAATTCGGGATAAGTGAAGTTGGTTGGCTGGGAAATCCACAGATTAGGGAGGGATGTAGGGCGGGAATGGGCATTTAGTAACTCGGTTACATCGGTACAATTCTGCCCCGGGGAAAGTTCAGTAATGGCACATCGGTGAGGGTGGGGCGAAAAGTCTAAAGGTACAATGAATTCAGAGAAGGGGTTTTCCGTGACTGAGGCACCAAGCATCTTCCTAGGATATTGAAGAAGGTTTCCTACAGGTGCATCGATACCTACTGTAAGACGGAATGTTTTGGCAGATGTGAGTTCAATAAAGTGCCAAGATTTGTGGGTGATTTGCCTGTTGAAATCAAGGCATAGCCACTGTTCTTCAGGCCTTTCTGTGCCAACGGATAAGGTTTCAAGGCAAACACTTGGTATGTGGGGGTTTTGCTCAGAACCCTCGAGGAGTCGTGCATCAAAAATTTGATTTTCTTCGGATGGGGAAATCTTAATTTTAATGTAATCAAGTTGGGTCGAAACAAGGGGGAATTGAATAAGGCAGGAGTTGGTTTCTTTTCCGGGTTCTGTAGTCAAAGTCAGAAGATTGCTGTTTTGCCAGGTAGTGGATGCTGAAACCGTTGCGAGCTTGGCAAGGTTTGATTCATTTACAAAAGACTTCAATCCCGATCGGTGATTATTTTTTTCCAAACCCGCTCTAAATTTATGTATGTGCCCCTCTTTTGAGATGGTTCGGGGTAATCTTTTTTGGGCAATGCACTGGGAGGCACAATAGCCAACAGCGAATCCAACTTGAGCGGATGTTGGTGGATGGGATAGGCTAGGGGCGAGATTTGCTTCACAAGAAATATGTGAGCCTGCCCAAAGCAAGTTTTTGATTTTATTGGAGTATAAGGCTCGCAGGGGAATTTCGAAGGAACTAGAAAGACAAATCTGATCAACCGGAGAGAATCGAGCCTCTTTATTTTTGAAAAGTGGAGCACGACTAACCGCGACCGAATCGTTGAACTCGCAGCAGTTGATTAGGTCTTGTTCGGATAAGCAATAATCACCGGTACCGCGAAATTCCACGGCTTCTTTATCAACCGAAATGATTCTTTTGATCGAGAGGTTTTGGACCGAATCCTTGAGGGGAGACCGGTTTTTCAAAAAATCCCAGGCGGTCCAGCAAAGTTCTTGGGAATTGGGGCAAGGGGGATGCCGGTTTAGCCAATTTAACTGATGAAAACCAGTGAAACCATTTTTTAAGGACTCCATCCAGGCAAGCCGAGCAGAGAGTTCATTGTCCTCCCATTTATAACTTAGCCACTCAGGAGGATTAAAAGGTAAGGAATGATCGGAATCCTCAATTTCAATTAAGGCAGCCGAATGAAAGAGATTCTGGTCTGGATTGAGTTCGATTTTATTTTCACCCGGTGCACCCACGATTTTTGATAGCTCAGCCGTTTCTGAGCAATCGATGAAATATGCGGCTCGGTGTAGAAACCTCGTACCGTCCGCATGATTCACTAAAAGACATGAATCAATCCGATTATTACTTGAATTTAGGTTGGCTTCATAACAGTGATAACCAAGTTTTAATTGGATATTTTTTTCGCGTGCTATCAGTGAATATAAAGCTCGAGCCTGACCAACATAATTTCCCTCGATATTTTCAAGGCGGATTTCAGCAATGATTTCTTCGAAAATGCCGGATTCTCTAAAAAAAGGATCATTGGTTGAAAAATTAAAATCAAAGGGCTCTTGGTGGGTTTCACCGTTCCGTCCGCCCAATTCATTCTCGGCTGCAGCTAAGAGCACGGTCGAGCCATCCCGGGCAGATGCAATCGCTGCAGCTATGCCTCCGACGCCTCCCCCAATAATAAAAATATCAGATCTGCTTGGTTTGCTTTTCAAAATTTAGATTCAAAGTGAGGACATTATGGCCATTATCAGAAAATTTGAAGTTTTATCGATGCTTAAGACTGCTAATGAAATGCATTAAGTAAAATTAATAGGTGGAGTTTAAATTTTTTAATATTGTCTGAAAGCCGATCTAAATATACTTCAGAATGTTTTAATCTTCCGCACTCTTAATTTGCTGTCTTAACAAAGCGTGAAAAATATTTTCCCAAGGTGGTCCAATACTGTACCAATCAAATTGATTGTATGTCTTGGCATGTTGGGGACCGCCCTCATTGCAGGAATCACCTACTACGCGACTCCTAAGTATACCCGAGTGGGCTACCAACCTACACAACCTGTCTCTTACAATCATGAATTTCATGCGGGTGAATTAGGTATAGATTGCCGTTATTGCCATACAGGTGTGGATCAATCATCACATGCCAACATACCTGGTGCTCAGGTTTGTATGTCTTGCCACCAAAATGTAAAGGCAGACTCCCCACTGTTAGAACCTGTGCGCGATTCTTTTTACGGTGAAGATACCAATAAAGATGGCAAACTCTCTGATGGTGAGGACCTCAACGGTGATGGAATTTTAAATGCTGGTCCTGCTATCCCATGGGTTCGTGTGCACAAAGCCCCTGACTATGTTTATTTTAACCATGCCATTCATGTAAACCGTGGGGTTAGTTGTGTGGAGTGCCATGGCCGCGTGGATCAAATGGTCGAGGTTCATCATGACAAACCGCTGAGTATGGCGTTTTGTTTGGATTGCCACAGAAATCCAGAGAAATCTCTTCGTCCGCTTGATGAGGTTACTAACCTTTCTTGGGAGGCAAATGAATCGAATGAGGTAGATCCTTTGATCGCACAAATTCATTCGGGTCTTGAATTGAAAGAAAATTGGGGCGTTCATCCCCCACTTAGTTGTACGGGCTGTCACCGATGATTATGGATAAAGATCAACCTGATTTGCCCACTGGCAAAAATTACTGGAAAAGCCTAGATTGTTTGGCTGAAACCCAAGGTTTCAAAGATTGGGTTTCTCGGGAGTTCCCTGAAGGTGCCAGTATGTTGGATGGGGTCCAGCGCCGAAGTTTCGTCAAGTTAATGGCCGCTTCCTTTGGGCTTGCTGGTCTTGGCATGACTGGTTGCCGTCGACCCGAGCAAGTTATCCTACCTTATGGCAAGAGTCCAGAGGAGCTTATACCCGGTGTTCCTGCGTACTACGCCACTTCTCAACCTACCAGTCGTGGTTTTCAACCCCTGATCGTCGAAAGTCATCAAGGCCGTCCTACGAAGGTAGAGGGGAATCCATCCTATCTTCCCTACGGCGGAAGTACTGATGTCTACTCTCAGGCAAGTGTGCTTGACCTTTACGATCCTGACCGTGCTCAGGGTAGCTTTGCTCGGGAAACTCTAAAAAATGGAGTCAATCGTTGGAAAAAAGTACCCACTGACTCTGTTTTAAATATTCTAAAAGATGAGGTTTCCGAAGGTAAGGTTGGCGTTCTAGTCAATCGCTCCCATTCGTTACTTCGCCAATCTCTTCAGAAGAAGATTGCATCTTCAGGTATTCAGTGGTTTGAGCATGACGCGATAGATTACACTTCAGCTGAAAATAAACTAGGAAAAGCTCTTGGTCTCAAAAAGGCGTTGCGTGCGGTTCCTAATTTATCAGCTGCCAAACGGGTATTATCTTTAGACTGCGATTTCCTTGGGAACCGCGAAGCCAACGAGTTGTCCAACACTAGGGCATTCATGTCGGGTCGTAAGGTCTTAAGTTCAGCTGATGCCAGAAAAATGAACAGGCTTTATATTGCTGAGTCTGATCTTTCCCGTACAGGTGGTGTTGCGGATCATCGACTTCGTGTCGAGTCCTCACAAATGATTGGATTTGCTTCCATGGTTGCTTCTGAATTGCTTTCTAAAATTGGTGATTCAAATCAATCTTTAAAGAAGCACCTCGAAAAACTATCAACTTTCACAAATTCTCAAAAAGAATGGGCTTCCGAAGCAGTTGCTGATTTGCTTACCAATCCTAAGAAATCTGTTGTACTTGCTGGTTCTCACTTGCCTGCAGAAGTTCAGTTGCTTGCCTATGAAATGAATCGTTTGCTTGGTTCGATCGGTTCCACAATCAATTACATTGAGGTTGGTGCATCTGCTGATTCTATTGTTTCACTGGCAAACAAGATAAATGACGGTTCGGTAGAGCGTTTGTTCATTCTTGGTGGCAATCCTGTTTATCAAACCAAAGGTTTTATTAACTGGGAGGACTTATCGAAAAAGCTCAAA
>Ga0181568_10001398_pt1 | contig 22213 bp, 16 predicted proteins | sample 101ome_20_FD_133758 | JGI IMG/M metagenome (GOLD analysis project Ga0181568, IMG submission 133758) | Coastal salt marsh microbial communities from the Groves Creek Marsh, Skidaway Island, Georgia - 101404AT metaG (megahit assembly) | ecosystem: Environmental > Aquatic > Marine > Intertidal...
CGGAGAGACTCGAACTCTCACTCCTAGGAACTAGTGCCTAAAACTAGCGCGTCTACCAATTCCGCCACGCCCGCATTTTCAAAGAACATATCTTATATAGTGTTCTTTAATCATGTTTCAAATTTTAGCGGCTGCAGCTTGCTCAAGATCAGTTATAACAACTCTAGCAGATCCATTTTGGAATAAGTCTATTAGGTCTTGTATAACATCGCTCGAAGATGATGAAGAACTTGAACCTGAATTAGTTGAACTTGATTTAGATTTAGGTGCTAAACCAACTGCATCGGTAAGTCCGTCAACTGCACGTGCTACTGATTCTTGTACTGTTTTACTTCCTTCATTTTGAGCATTAACTGTACCTTCAAAGTCTGCTATCATTTGAGCTAGTCTAGTTATAGCATTAACTAATTCTTCTCCAAGCTGTTCTATAGCGTTATCTTTGCCTTTGCTAGAAAGATATGCTAGCGCTTCAAACATTTCAGTAGTTACTCTTATGGACTCTTTATCCATATCTTTACTGGCATCAGATATAACTTTATATGAATTTGCTATCTTCTCTATAGATTGAGCTTGTCTTCCAAAGGCACTTCTATTTAAATGCCAAGCCATTTCTCTAAATGTGTTTACTCCTTCTATATTTACATTAGATATTTTTAAAGCTGAAGATGCAATACTTTTTAAACCGACTGACGCTAAATTTACTCCATTTGCAGTCTTATCTAAAGTATTCAATAAGGCCATAACGCCTTTATACTTATCCGCTGTAAAAAAGCCAGTTGCCATACTTTCAAAAGCAGCCGCTATAATTGTCATAGATTCGGCTTGTAAAGAAAGTGGGCTTGAAATAAGCGACATCATAAAGTCTTTAGACGCCATTAAAGCATTAATCGGCGTATTTCCTATTCTGACAATAGCGTTAGCTATTACGGTTATTGGCTCAGCAATAATAGGTGTACTTCTAGCCATTTTTTCAAAAGCAGTTGCTATAATTGTCATAGATTCTGCTTGTAAAGAAAGCGGGCTTGAAATAAGCGTCATCATAAAGTCTTTAGAAGCCATTAAAGCATCAATCGGCGTATTTCCTATTCTGACAATAGCGTTAGCTATTACGGCTATTGGCCCAGCAATAATAGGTGTGCTTCTAGCCATACTTTCAAAAGCAGCTGCTATAATTGTCATAGATTCTGCTTGTAAAGAAAGTGAGCTTGAAATAAGCGCCATCATAAAGTCTTTAGAAGCCGTTAAAGCATCAATCGGCGTATTTCCTATTCTGACAATAGCGTTAGCTATTATGGTTATTGGCCCAGCAATAATAGGTGTACTTTTAGCCATTTTTTCAAAAGCATTAGCAATTACAGTTAAGTCTGTAGCTTGCTTATCAAAGCTATTTTCAGCAATAGAAAGAATAAACGCCCTAGAAAGAATTAACGCTTGATTTGGTATATTTCCTATTCTAACTAAAGCATCTGCTATTTGAGTTATTGGGCGAGCAACAATAGGCGCAGTTTTAGCTAAAAAGGCAATAGGTTCAGAATAATGTTTTAGATTTCCAGGAGGGATTTTGCTCATTTTTAATAATGAGGCTGATATTTCATCTATTACTTTTCCTAGACCTTTAAGGGTCGGCGCCGTGTTTCCTAATTTATCTAAATTAGATATCATAGTTGAAGTACTACTTGACCCTAAAGCAGAACTAGCTAAATTAAATGCAGTTAAAGTTTCAAGATTAATTGCTGCAAATTCATTAAGTCCAGCTATAATGTTTTTTATGTTTGCCTTAAAATCACCAACTCCTTCTCCCGTTAAGGCCTTTACTACATCAGCAATATCTTTAGCTGGATCTGCTATCTTTTTTACAATTTTTACACCTTTTTCTATATTGGATTTTCCAAACCACCAAGATCTTTCTGCATCTGGATCTTTACCTATGTCTCCAAATACATTAGTAAGACCAGTAACTATCTTTCTAAAATTTTCAGGAACTTTTGAAAATACTTCTACTTCCATTTCTGAAAATATCTTTACTGTCTCTGCTAAACTCTTTACGGGTTCTGCAAATCCTTGAACTATCTTTATACCTTTTTCTGTATTACTTTTACCAAAAAACCAAGATCTTTGTTTATCTGCATCAGCACCAATGTCTCCGAATACAGACGACATACCTACCACAATTGATTTGGTGTTTTCTATTAATTTAGGTATAGCTGTAGTTAAATCTATGGTTTGATATCCAGTTGGCTTACCATCTGCTCCGAATCCAGTAGGGAACTTTAAATCAGCCATTGCTTGAGTTCCTTGAGCAATACCAGTTAAAGCTTCACCCATTCCCATAACAGCTGATATACCATCAGCCACAGGAGAACCTCCTCCGCCAGTAAATATTCTTTGAAATAAACCTTTTCTACCTCCGCCACCAACAGTAACTTTAGAACCATCGTCTAGTGTTATTTCAAGTCCCCTTCCTATTAATGCAAAGGGCTCTGCTAAACCTCGAACTAACATTTGAGTATTCTCTAATACTCTTTTAGCTGCATCTTTATCTAATTTTTCAAATGCTATAGGATTTCCTTCTTTATCCCATTTAGTAGGAAACTTTAAATTAGCCATAGCTTGAACACCTCTTGCTATGCCCGTTAAAGCAGAGCCCATTCCCATTACCGACGATATACCATCAGCAACTACCGATTGGCCTCCACCGCCAAATACTCTATTAAATAGACTTTTCCTTCCTCCTGGGTATGTTTGGCCTATATTTGCAAATGTTGTTGATAAAGAATTAACTATTTCGTTTACATTTGCGCCCAACGTGGATAGATCTGCCTCTCTAGCTATTTTTTGAAATTGTTTAACACCAAACGCAATTGAAGTTAAAGCAACCGCCGCCATAATTAAAGCCGGAGCACCCGCATACATAGCTGCTATAGAAATAGGATTTAACATAAATGAATTAGCAACTGCTTCCATCATCACTTCTAAATTAGTCTTAGGTCTGCCGGCACCGATTCCTAAAAATCCTGATGTTACTTGACCCGAGTCTCCAAAGATTCCGTTTTTAGATGTTAATTCTGCAAATCCTATTGTATTAAGAACTGCTATTGCACCGGTTAAAGTTACAAGAGCAACTGCAGCAACAAGCATAGCTGCAGATCCAAGTAATATAAGAGGAGAAGCTATTCCGGCAGCGGCAAAGGATGCTCCTACCCCTAAAATTATAGCTCCTATAATACCTGCTTGTTCTAATGTTAATCCTTTAGTTGCCATTGTTATAATTGCAATTCCGCCACCAAGGACAAGAAGCGAAATTCCTGCTGCTGTCATAGCAGCTGAACCAAGTATAATATTAGCAGCGGCAAATCCAGCTAGAGCATATGCAGCCCCGACGCCTACGATTAAAGCAGCCATAAGGCCTATTTTTTCTAAAGTGATTTCTCCACTCATGGCCGATACCATACCGGTTACGCCTACACTAAGAACTAACATAGAAATTCCAGCTAAGGCCATAGCAGCTGAACCAAGTATAATATTAACAGCAACAAGCCCCGCTAAAGCAAACGCTGCTCCGACTCCTATAATCAAAGCTATTACTCCAAGCCCTGTCATTAAATCAGGTACGGAGCTAGTTATTGCTTTTAATCCATAGCCTAATAATATTAAAGCTAAACCAGCAACACCCATTACAAATGCACCTTTAAGTATTTGCGTGAAGGCTAGACCTGCAATATAAAATACTAAACCTACAGCTGAAATTAGACCTAATAATATTAATACGTTTTCATAATTGGGTAAAATTCTATCTGCTAAATAAAACGCAAATGAAATTGCTAAAATGCCTAAGCCTGCGATAGCTAAGGCCCCCGATATCTTTATCATAGACCTTTCAACATTCATCTTGTCTAATGCATAAAATACTCCGCCTACTAAAAGAACCATTAATGATACAACACCAATACCCGGTAATATATAACCCGACATGGTTCCCAATAAAGCAATTGTCAAACCTAATGCTAAAATGGCTATACTTACGTCTAATAGTGCAATAGAAATTTTTGTCATAGATCTTTCTACATTCATCTTATCGAGAAGATAAAATGCGCCTCCTATAGCAATTATAATTCCCATTGAAACAGCTAAGCCATAAAAAGCTGGTTTAGCAAACATGCCTATTAATACTAGCGTACCACCTAGCATAAATAAAGCCTTAGCCGTTTTTTCTAGTGCCTCCGCTGCACTATCTATAGATTCAATAAGACCCGTGCTTTCTAATATTTTCATTACAAGGCCTATACCTCCTATTACAACTACAGACACCATTAAACCTGTAAATATTAAAGGAGCTGCTAAACCAACTAAAGCTAATGTACCGCCTAAGTATAATAAACCCAATGCAAAAATCTTTAATGATTCTCCAAATTCTGTCAATTTATCTATACCTAAATCAAACTTTTCCATTAATTTAAGAATAGCTCCTACTCCAAGTATTAAAACTCCGGCCGCTAATAAACCCAACATGGCTGGAATAGCTATAAAATTAATTAGAGCTAAACTACCTGCAAAAATTAAAATACTTTTACCTACGTCATCTAATTTAGAAAGCTTTTCAATAGTTTCTTCATCTATGAGGCTAGCAACCTTTTGTAACCCTTTAAGTAAAAGCCATAATGTACCTACAATAATAGGAACAGTAGCTAAAACCGGAATAATTAAAATGCTAATTAAAGCCATATTACCGACAAGCGATAAAAGCGTTGACCCTATACCATCTAATTCTCCTAATTTTTCTATTGATTCATTATCTATAGCTTGAGATATTTTCTGTAATCCACTAAATAAAACCCAAAGGCCTCCTATTATTATAGGCGCTGCAGCCGTTGTAAGTATTAACAACGGAATAGAAAGCACTAAATATTTAGCTAAATTAAATAGAGCCTTTCCTACATCACCTAAATCAACTAAGCCATTTATAAGCACTTTAAATTTAGCCTCAGCATCTTCTGGAGAATCTTCCATGCTATTTAAGGCCTCTACAACAAATCCTAATCCTAAACCAATTGTTTCTATAGCAGGCGAGACAATTCTAACTGCCAATGCAGTTTTTACATCCATTTTTCCAGCCCCGTTTTCTATTTTCTCAATAGACGTAGCTATACTCTCTATCTTTTTAAATAGACTACCCCCAGAAGTTACTGCCTCTGCAGAACGACGGGTATTATCCTCTATTTTTATAAGATTATCTGTACTTAGCTTTTCAAATGCTGATTTAAATACGCTCAACTCTTAAACAAATGTTTTTTAGCACATACTTATATATTCATATACTCTAAGATTAAAAAACATAAAGCTACCCTTATAATTTGGGTAGCTTTATGCTTGGTGTACTCATTTTTGGAGCTTGGAACTTAGGCATCTTAGGCTGACTATATTTATTATATTGTGTGTCAGCCTGTTCTTGTTGTTCCTTATTTTTATTATTCTGCTCTTTAAGATGTTCACTTAGATTCTTTACATAGTAGTAATACTCATAATACTCTAAATTTTCTATCTCAGAAGGCTGAAGTCTGAGGTGTAATGCCAGGTAGAACTTAGTCTTAAAGTAGTTCTCCAGAGAGATCTGAAATAATGAAAAGACTTTTGATGCCACCTGGGAATTCAAGAGGGGCCTTGAAAACCTCTCCATCTATTTCTTTTTCAAGTGTGGTGCTTACACCTATTTTCATTTTTTCAGCAAGTCTATAAATAACCATAAACTTCTTTTCACTCCAACGCTTATGTTCTATTTCTAGTTCAAATATCTTTTTAGCGTTTAGTCCTCTCCAATCACTAACTATATATGGAAGAACTTGAATAAATGCCTGATCAATTTCTTGATCGTTTTCTTTTCTATCTTTTAGATATTTAGTAACCTCTTGCATAACTCCAATGCTAGGCGGTTTCATGTAAACAGTACCTGCTGATTTTGTTTGAATAACAAATGTTCTATCATCTTCGTCATAATATCTTCTTATTTCGCTCGGTATTTCACTTGGAACTAAATAATCAGTAGATAGATCTATTTCTAATTTTGAACCGTTTTCTGATTTAGCATTAAAAACTATTTTGTTTTCTGGTTCAGGGAAAGTCAAATCTCTTATCTTTAAAAGAAGCACAATTCTATCTTCTTCACAAATGTCCTTATATGACATTCTCTTAGAAGGCGTATTTACCATAGTACATGACTCTATGATAGAATTTAACTTTTCTTCCATGTCTATAAAATTAGTTTCATCCAAAGTGGAGAAGTGTCTAATTTCTGCGGCTTTAGCTGCTCTTATTTTTATGACAGTGTCTGTTGGGTAAAACATACCCCGTGATGGTAATGAATCTATATCTAGTTCCATCCAGCCCAGGTGTAAATCTGAGGGAGCAGCCCTTTCTCTGCCGAATCTATCCATATTTACAGATCCTAATCCTGCATTAGTAATAGACTCTAATACTGGATCCTCCACAGTTGATTCTTCAACTATTGTAGCTTCTTGAAATTCAGGGGAAGCTTCTTTAGATTCAAGTATTTTTTCAATTTCTTGATCTTGATCTTTGTTATCGTTCATAGCTTATTTTGATTTAAGGTTTTTAATATTTTCTCTTGTTATGGACATTTGTTGGGGTGTCCTTTGTTTTATTTCCCGTTGTATTAAGTCTCTTATAAAGGCGCTTACTGAGATAGGCCTTGATTCTGATTCAATAGCCTCATTCAATATTATACGATTAACCATATTAACCTCATCCTCCGTTAAAAGAACTTGCAACTTCTTAGTAAGTTTGTCTCTTCTATTCGACATATTATGTTGGTATTGTAATATATTTATATATCAAAAGAATGGGAGAGACACAAAGTTCTCTCCCGTTCTTAAAGGATGATTAAGTTAATTCTTCGTTAAATACATCTGATCTCCATGTAACTTCTAGAGTTTGAGCATCAGCTGTACCATAATCCAAGGTGTCTGTGAAACCAAGGCCAGATGTGATGAAGCAATCTTCAAGAGTTACCTTTCTAAAGATATCTCCCTTTCTGTTAAATTGAACTATAATTATAGTTCCACAGTAATCTTTCTTCAATCCCATTTCTCCTGTTTCAGGATTATATTGAGCTCTGTACCATTCTCTTAACGTCTTGTAAACGTAAGCTTGGTTAGAATCATTCAAGTTTAATGAGAAATTAACTGTTACGTCGAGCGCAGTTCCGTCTGGCACACCAGCATATGATCTGGTAGCAAACTTATATTTTTGCTCGATTGCTGCAACTTCCCTGTGAATACCTCCAAGTCCTGATATTGAATTAACGTGCTGAAGTAACATATCTGTGTTTGCTTCAACAATATCTGGAGCGAGTACGGTAACCTCGAATAGATTAGCTTGTACTGGTTCAAACTGTCTGTTTTTCTTACTAGTTTGATCTTCTCTGTAATGTGGTAAACCTGCCATTTTAATGTCTATAATTTATTTTATATATCACTATTATGAGAAGTTACCTGTTGCAATTTCACCTGTATTTAGAACAGTGACTCTAGATACTAGAATCTCTAATCCTTTAACTGGCTCTACATAAGTGTCAAGGACACCCATATTTGCATCAATTACTTCATTAGTGTTGTTTGTTGAATCCATGATGTTACGATAATCGTAAACACCTCCGTCTTTTTGAACAGCTTCCATGAAAGCGTCAGCAAGAGTTTTAATTTCTAATCTAGTCTGAGCTGTATTAAACTCGAATAGGTAGTTTTGTAGAATTTCAGCCAATCCATCTTCAATGTAGATAAGAACCTCTCTAACGTGCGCAGATGAAAGAGCAGAAGTAATCTTCTGTTGACCAGTCTTGTTACCTTTAATAACTAGACCAACGCCTCTTTCAAAGCAAATTGGGTTAATACCAAATGGCTCGACTACATCTCTATCTAATTTATCATATGCATACTCAGCGCCTTGAACATCAGTGCCTGTTACAACCCCTCTTCTTGGACCTGCAACAATTGACCATGGCAAAGCATTTGTATACTTATCGATATAATTGTTAGATACGTAAGCCGCTGGTGGAATAATCTTTCTTTTACCGCCTTCAAGTACTACTAGACCTGGGCCATAGTAGAAGCCATAATTAGCGCCTTCTATCACCTCTGGCATAGCATATAAATTAGATGGATTTGCATCTAAATTACCGCCAGTTTCAATATACTTTGTTTTAAATACCTCTTCTCCGTCTACGAATGAAGGATCTGTAGACTTTCTAAGTTCTGTTACCATAGGTGCATTCAAAATAGCTGAAGCATTTTGACGCTCTCTTGCCAATTTAGTAAACTCTACTTTATTCATAAGAATGTCAGGTCCACCTTCAGGATCTTTTTCTAATGATCCAAATGTATCAACAAGGTATCTATATGTAATAGCATCTTTATCTACTAAGGTATTTGCAAATCCTTGATTTTCTCCTGGAACCAAAACACTTAATAGATTTTTAATGTATTTTTTCTGAATAACACAACCTGCAAGAGGGAATGTTTTGTAAGCTTCAGTAACTTCATCATATGATTTAAATGCGAATACAGGTCTTTCGGATATTTCTCTGTGAGTAACAAATCTTACTTTATGTCTTATATTTCCATTTCCTTCATCTTCAGTTGATCTAATGATTTGTAAAATTTTAGATAATTTATTTCCATTAGGAACTGAAAGATATTGACCTACTTTAATATCGTCGTTAAAAACAGGAGCTTGTCCGTTGATTTCTAGTTTATCAAATACAATAACGCCTGGTCCTACTACTTCAAATCCCCAACCATCTACGTTTTCATCAGGAACTTCTATTACTCTATTATTTTGACCGATAACATATGTGCCAATATTAGTTGCAGAAACATTAGTAACTGGGAAACTTAATGAAGTCGAAACATCTAGTCCAGCAACCCAAGCTGCCTGAGCAGTAAATGATAACGCTAATTGAATATCTACATCTCCGTTATTAGGATCTTGGATAGCATTTACAACTTCAAAAAGAGTGCTGTTAAACTCAATAAATTGACCAGCTGTAGGTAATCCATTGACTCCTTGTGGAGCTGCAAACCTTAGAGTATCGTCAGCTACTGCATTCGTTTGTAAAGTTACTCCAGATGCTGAGTTAAAACTAAATGGAGTTGTAGCTGCACTATTTCCTAAATCTGCAACTTCTTCTCCTGAAAGAATGATAGTTGTTACATCTGTTGCAGCATCATAAGTTAAACTTTCTACTCTAGAGTATTCTCCAGAAACTGATGAATCTAAGAAAACGCCAGTTGAAAAAGAGCTAGATAAATCTTGTCCTAAAACATTAAGCTCACTTGCGTTTATTTTTTGTATTAAACCAGTAACTGGTATATTTGTTACTTCAACTGCTCCATTTTGATCTAAAGTAGTAGTTTGTTTAACAATGTGTGATAGAACTTGATAGTCTTGATAGATATCAAATGAATCACCTACTAAATCAACCTGTTCAGTTGCATCTTCGTTGATAGCACAAAATAAACCCGTTCTTCTTGTTTCTAGGTTTATTAAAGCCTCAATGTAAAGTTGTCTACCTTCTAAATCTATGAAATCAGGTAACAAAGATCCAGTATAGCTAGCTAATAAAGAAACTTCTCTTAGATTTGTAAAAGCGCCAAGCTTATCTTTTTCTAAGCCGTCTTCGTTGAAATATGCACCGTAAACTGGGTCATTATTTAATTCAGAAGCGTCAAATTTGCCTTTAAATACTAATACATCTACCATGTATTCTGAGATGTAATCTAAAGGATCAACTCCGTCTGGTTGATTTCCTTCGCCATACCATTCTCTTGCTGTAATTTGAAAGCCTCTGGTGTCAGCAGCTTGCTTTACAATAACAGTAATAGGATCTTGTTTAATATTAACAAAATTTAATGTTCTATTTTGTAAAGCTTGTTGTACTGCTGTTGCATCTGGATAATTTTGAACATCAGCTGTGTATGCCTGTTCAACTACTCTTAGTAGCTTATCATCCGTTGGATTCCAAAATCTCTCAGTATCGAAGTACTTATAGAAATCACTTGTTCCAGTTGCAGAGCTTACACCCTGTGCAGAACCGTTAGTGTTTACAGAAACCCAAGAAGCTTCATCTCCATCGTCTGCTTTATATAAATTCACAGCTAGAATAGGACCTCTAGACAATGCTTCTAGAGCTGATCTGTGGAAGAACATGCCTCTATTTTCCATAGCTTTAGTAGCTGTTCCAAAAGCTTGAATAAATTGCTCAGTATTCTCTATAAAAACAGGAGTATTGTAAGGGCCTGTCTCAGAGTGACCAACGACTAATCTAATAGTCTCTTGAGGAACATTTACTGTTTGTGATTTATCGAACTCAAGACGGTATACACCTGAGCTCTTAAACTGTTGTAGTTCGGGACTTATTGCCATATCTTTTAATTTGTATTTTTACTTTTTCTATATATCTGTCTTCGACTTCGTTTTTACTTTAATAAATCATAAATATCATATTGTAAATCTCCGGCTTCACTTACCTCTTTATAAAGTATCTCTTCCATCTTAGCATGCTTTTCAGGTTCTATAAAGTCTAACAGCTCCTCTATATAATCAGCGTAGTCTGTTGTATTAAAAAATTCAGTAGATGTAATTGCGGTCATAACTATATCATCATTGCCCATTTGCGCGCCATATGATCCATTAGGCAACGTACCAAATAAACTTGCCTCTCTAACGGTTTCTTCATCCGTAATGTTTATTCTATTAGTCTTATATAATTTAGCAAAATTTTGGCAAAAAATAGCTTTATTATCAGCCTTAAGTTTAATACCAGGCTTTAAAGTTTTAGCGTCATGTCGATGTCTAAATCTAATTATCATATCATCATCAAAGTCATTCGTTTGAGGAAAGATAGTTCTCAAGTATTGAATTAAAACTGTACCATAAGTATTATACTCGATAATCATTTTTACATTTTCAAAATAGAATATATCTATGGCCAAAATATAAAGTATCTTTGCAAAATCTTCTATGACATGTTCATTAGATCTAAATACTGCAACTTGCTCTAATTTAAAAAAGTCATACATTGCACCCGGACTGATTACCTTATCTAGCTCATCATCTTCCATAGGTACAACTTCAAAAATGTTAATGACAGAATAATCACCTCCATTTCCCTCTGCAATATCAACTGAAAACAACCAAAACTTTTCTGCATTTCTAGCATCGGTTGTGTCAAAATCAGGGTGAAAGCCTAAAAATCCCTTAGTGTCTAACTTGGCAGAATCGAACTCTTCCATGTCATGCCAAACAAATTGCTTCATCCTCTTTCTCATAACTTTCATATCAGCCGGATCAAGAAGCAAGTTAGATGAACTTACAAACTCGTTACCATACTGACGATTAAATGCCTCGATTGAACCTAAATTCTTTAGTTCTCTTTCATACCATGCATCGTCTCTATCGGGATGTTGCCACCAATCTATGCGTATTGCGCTATATTCGTTATCACCTCTTTCAGCCGCAGCATAAATTTCATAAAATTTATTGAATCCATTTGGTGTAGAAGTAATGTTTATTCTAGATACTTTAGAAGCGGATAACGTAGGATATACGTTTTCATAAAAAGAATCTACGATAGTATGCTGAACGTGTGCAAACTCGTCTAGGTATAAGTTATGAATCGTAAAACCAATACCTGCTTTAGCTGTCGTAGCTTGTCCAACTAGTCTGCATCCATTATCACACCTAACGTTCATAACGTCATACTTAATTATGCCGGGCTTCATAAAAAACGGTAAGTTTTCTATAACTACTTTAGCTTTATCAATAATTTCTTTAGTAGATTCAGATTTGTTAGCAAGTAAGAGTGTATTTTTGTCATGGTTAAAAGTTAGGTACCAAGCGTTAAAGATGCTGGCCGTGACTGTTTTGCCCATTTGTCTAGAAGCCAAGACTATGTTAAATCTTTCATTTTGAAAGTTCTTTAACATATGTTTTTGATAGTCACGTAACTTAACTTGTTGAATACCGTCGTCTGTCATAACGACTGCATATTTCTCTGCAAAATAGTTGATATCTGCAGCGCACCTTGCAAGCTCTGTTATTTCTTCATCAGTATATTCAAAGACAATATTACCCTTCTTTAAAAATTGCTTACCTTCATAAAAAGGCATCTTAACCTTTGGCCTGTAACCTTGATCAAGAGCCAATAATAGGTCGTTAATTTGCTTAGTAGACCAAATGATTCTTTCTGAATCAACGTTAGATTCCCCCCTGGGAATCCATTTATTATCTCCTACGTAATCACTCATTCGTTATCTTCATCCTCTATTTCAATATCCTCTATATCTTCGTTACTAGATATACCCATTTGTATTTTAGCCATTAAGTCTTTTGTTCCCCTCATTACATTTCCGCTTTCTTCTCCTCCTTTTGCTTTTTCTATTTCAGAATCATTAACTCTTTTATTATAAAGCTCAGCGTCTCGTGCTATTCTTTTGGTTGACTCTTCAGCGGCCATCAAGTACATGGTTTGTGATTTAATAATATCTAGCATAGACTTTTGTAGAGTAGCTAATACCTCAAACATTCTAGGAGCTAATTCACCTCCATCAATAGTTTCCAATAATGTAGTTAGTGCTCTTTCTCCCGCCTGAAGTTGATAAATGAGAGACGCCATAGTCATCTCATCCATTTTCTTTTTAGCTTGAATATATTCGTCTTTTTCTATAATATCTGCATCAAGATAAAATTTCATTAGACTAGTAATTGTCTTTTGAGCTTGCTTACTAGCCATACCCTTTAATTCACCATAGTTAATCATAGGCGTAGAAGGTTGATTTATAATAGGCAAATCAGTAGGATCTGAATCAATATCTAAATCATTATTGCCTATTAAATTATCAAGCTCTCTTCGTATCTCGTCAGCTTGTTCTGAAACTGTTTTCTTGTTTTCACTCATATTATGATATTATATTCTATATATCTAATTTATAGATAGATAGCACAAGTCTAATTATTATCTACTTTGGCTATACTTTCTAAGCATAATACTTGGTATAGCGTTATCTGTTAAAATATTTATATGTGAATCTCTAACAACGTATTGTTGTAATACATTTTGATGCTGTTCAACTTCAATTGTCTTTGTAAATATTCTAATATTTGTCATCCACATGTATCCACCGTGTAGATTATATTGCTTATCTGTTTCCCAGGTTAGTTCTGCTGGTATGTTTTTAGTTTCATTAAATACAGTTTCTAGTCTATTGGGTGAATTTTGCGGTAACCCTTCATTTACAATATCATTTAGTCTGTAAATATTAACTGACATTTCATTATATTGATTATTAATATTGATAACCATTGAATACCACATAGAATCAGTAGCTTCATAAAAAGGATTTTCAGTATTGTCTATTGCTCCAAAATCAAATAAGTAAGTTTGATCGTTAAGAGTTACTCTAAATTCTTGTCTGGATGTTTCAATTAATATACCTTTATCCCCATCTAATCCATTTATTAAGGTTTGGTGTACTGTATTAAAAGTCGTATTTAAAATAGGCTTAAACCAAGCAGTATATGCTAAATTTGCATCAGAAGATAAAGAAGAATTTAAATTATAAATAATTGCTTCATCAAATACACTTTCATATCTTTGTGTACTTGTGTCCATAACTTTTTCAATAGCAGTAGTTAAATCATAATAATTTCTAGATATGACCGTCCATCTGTTTCTTAAATCCACATCAGCTATATTTAATCTTTTATTTATAGCGGCTCTGATTCCATCTTGAACTACGTGAAATACAGTCTTGTATTGCTGAGGTTTAGTAACTTTATCAAACTCCTCTTGTATTTCTTCTCCAAATACCTCTTCTACTCCGACTACTAGGTCGTCCACTGTCTGTTCAACGACATCATCAGTATGAATACTGGATGTTCTATCCTCATACTTCTTAAGCTGAACCCTCCAGTAAGTTAAACTTCTGTTGAACTCATCTGCAAAAGTGACTGAAACAACCTCATACATGCGATTGTTGAACGGGAAGAATAGATAATCTCTACTTCTTGGAGAGGGACCTAAACCAAACGCTTTATTAAATTCAGTTTTAGTGATATGAATTTCAAAGTTTTCAAAACCCATACCAAAAATATCATAACTTATTTCTTCAGTTGGAAACTCATTATCTGGTACCATAACCTTAACTAGACCCTCTTCAACAACATTATATAAAGAATATTCCATTAATATAACATCTCTTGATCTTTGATCTGGCTCAATTCTAAAATATCTAACTTCATGACCCCATATAGAAGTAGAAACATCGGTAATTTGCTTATATAAATTAACAGGTCTTTGTAATTCGTATGGATTAAATAAGTTTGACTCACATTCTACAATAATACCTTCGCATCCTACAAATGCCCAAGGATCTTCACAATCTGCACAGAATTGAGGGCATGCTTCAATAGTTCCATTTACTGTCTCTAATTCATATGTGATACTTAATATAGTCAACGAATCTGTAACCCCATTACTTGACATTCTATCAACTGTCGCTCTTACATCTAACCAAAGGGGTAAATTAGAATTAAAATTGATAGACATTAAATCTCCGTTTGATGTACCGTTATTTAATGGTCTAAATTCTGACATTTCTCCTCCATCAGCATCTTTATTTTGAGACCACCTATACTCATAAACGAATCTATTATTTTCGTTTGGCTCTTCATAAAATTTAAGACCTGGTCCAGTAAAAGCAACCTGTTCTAAAACTTCAAATTGCCCATTTACTGCATCATATGCTGAATTAACCGTAAAATATTGGTTACCTACTATAATTTTTTCACCAACATTAAAGGTAAAATCTCCATTAGTTGTAACTATATTTGAACCAGAAGTAAAATTAAGTGTAACGTTTCTTGTTCTTTCTGTTGAAACGCCAGCTACTATGTTCCAACCTAAAACTTTAAGTATACCGCTATATGGTTCCTTAAGTCTAGCTATTAAAACATCACCTATCTCAGTAGCTGTATAGCCCGTTACCATTATTTTCTAGAAATATTTTTGTTAACCTCATCTTCAGGCTTATATACTTCACCTAAAATCCAACTTGTTACAAACCCTGAAAGAGAAACAAAATAAACTGTAACTTCATTTAAATTTTGCTTATACCACATTGTAAAACCGCCTGCAAGCGCCCATAATAACGTAACGATGTATATCATGGCCTCTCTTCTAGAAGTTGGACCTTTCTTAAATACACTCGATTTTATTGACGGCTTTTTGGTTTCTGACCATACATAAATTCCGACATAAGCGGTTAAAGATCCAAAATAAACCGAAAGCTCTGATAAACTGGTATCTTTAAATACACCAAGAGCTCCTAATACAACCCAAAGTGCAACTACAAGATAAACTAAACCTTCGCGCTTTCCCATATTGTTTCGACTTTTCTTTATATATCTTAGTCGAAATCTGTCACAAGAAGAAGCTCTGGATTATCTGTTTGATAAGGCTCTATTTCTTGCATAATCAAATTAATGGGTGTTAATATTTCACTAGAATTATTAGTAGCTAAGAATATATCTAACTTTGTATTTAAGTCATCTGCTTTTATGACCGTAAACTGTTGTCCTCTTTTTAAAATATTAGCTTTATAAAGAATAGAATTGACAAGCGGCAATTGTACTTTATTAAAAACGTCAAATAGTCTAAGAGTTCCTCTAACAACTTTAACAGAATATTTGATTGTTTTCATATCATCTATATCAACTACTCTATTATAAGAAACATTAGAATTAAGAGTAAATTTAACCCATCTTAATCCAACTAAATCTTCTAGCATTTTCCATAAGAAATAAACCGAAGTTGCTTCTTTATGAACAATTGAACTATGCAACGACTCTACTCTATTTATTTCTTTTCTAAAATTAGCTAAAAGAATAGATTTAAGAGATTCAGAAGAAACTAAAATAGAGTTTTTACTTAATTTTTTATGAGAATTAAATCCCTTAAGTATACCCCAAATTCTATTATCAACTGAGTTATATCTATAAAGCGTAATATCTACAACCTCTGAAAATGTATCTTTATTCTCCGTAAACATTAATTTGTTGTTCGATATTTTTAAGGTCATCGAACAAGTCATTCTTTGCAAATTTAAGCATTTCTTGATACTCTCTTTTGCCTATCTCATTTTTATCTAGATATAATTGAATGGCTTCTTCGCTTGGAATATATTTATCAACTTTTTGTTTCGTTGCTTTTTTGGTTTTAGTATAAAACCATGTAGGCACAGATTTAAATCTAGAAGCAACCATAGACCAACAATCAACAACTGAAGCTCCATCTATTCTATTCAAATTAAACGCGTTTGCATTAGATGGATATTTAATAGCAAAAAAGCGATTAATCATAAAATGATGTCGCTTCTTGCTGTGTTGTTTTATTTTATTGTAATCTGATCTTTTCGTGAACATAATTTTCACGAAATCAAATAGCTTAGTTTCGTCTAGCATACATATTATACATTGATAAATTTTAAAGTTTACTTACACCATTCATAATATGCCATTGTGTAAGCTGTCTCATAATCGTGTCCCTCTTTTAAAAACTTATTTGCCCATTTTTGGACTTCAGCCTTTAATCCAAATGCATTAGCTTCGGCTAACACTTCTTCAATATACATGTGCTCTGATAAATCCATAATCAAAATAAATCGGTCAATTTCTTAGTTTTAGGATTTGTGTCTTCCTTAACTTTTCTACCTTTTACTTTTTTAATAGACTCTTCTTTAGGTACTTCTAAACCAGCAAATGGATCCATTGATGCCGGAGCTGAACTACCCCTTAACCAATCTGTTCCTTTAAGAATAAGATCTTTATCTAAAATCAATTCCATATTATCGATAGCACCTTCCCATTCTGTATCAATTTTTTCATAGATTGCATTTTGAATTGCATCAGGAATAGTCTTAGTATGCAACAACATCAATGAAATATTGCTGTTAAAATTAGCTTGAATTAAAGCAGGATTACTATGACCTATGACTCTATAGATAGTATCACAAATAGAAGTTTTAGCTTCTAAAGAAAAAAGGTGATCTATAGTAAACTCTTCTTTTTCTTTTAAAAACTGTGAAATAATTTTATCGGCTTGTTTATCCGTGATAGAATAATTACGAAGCTTACCGTTTTTCATTTCTTTTTGCCAAGTCACAACAGATGGAATATTATCTGACTTATCACCCGTTAAAATCTTTTTTAAGATAAACAAATCACAATCAACCTCTGTAATTTCAACCTTATTATCTTTGACCCATTGCAAAATATCGCCCTGATAGCGATCACGCATCATATGTTGACCACCCATATTAAATAGCATGTCATCATTTGACATTTCTAAAGAAGCTGAAGCTTCCATTGCTTCAGTAAAACCTTCAAAGGCATACAAGCTTTTGCGTGTATTATAATACCAAATAGTATGAGCGTCGTTGGCCTCGGAATAATTAACTAGCTGAATTAGGTCACGATCACCAGTCCAAACAATACATGATTTACCACGACCATTAAGCATTGTAGACCAACCAAAAAGAACATCATCGGCCTCAGCTCCTTGGGTTTGATGAATAGTAACACCCTTACTTTTTAGGATATCTTGGAACTGCTCGTATGTTTCATAGACTGCATTCCAATCAACATTAGAATCTTGCTTTCTAGTGCCTTTATAATCACTCTCAGGATACAGATCTTTTCTCCATGATTTGGAATCGACTGCCACTACTACATCATCTACAAAAGAATTAAGCTTTCGCATTTCAGATGCAAAGTCAATTGCAAGTTTCCTCATAAATTGACCTCGAGATTTATCATCTCCTAACAATTTACCTGATTTTGGTTTCGGCATTACAAAAAGCCGGCTAAAAACGAAATAGTTTCCGTCTATTAATAGAGTATGTTTTCCCACCTTCATGTGTCTTTTACAGTTAAATATAATACATTCTTGTTAAATATGAAAATATTTTAACATTTTTGTTTACGAACGAATTACTGTTTGTATTTCATATACACAACTTAACATTGTAATTACCGGATCAATAACATGAACCCTTTGGGCCTGATGATTAGCAACTGATATAATAACTTGTGGTATATGTTTACTACTTTGTGATTGTTCTTGGTTTATGTATTCAATAAACTCTTCGCCAAGTGACTGAAGTACATCGTCAACTCGATTTGAATAATTACTAACTAACATTTGATAATTTTTAGCAGGATCTGTTTCGTTAAAAATTAGTTCAAATACATCTTTAAACACTGAATTAAATCTTTTGACATCACTAACTGTAATATTAGTGGTGCCTTGCGTCTTAAATCCTTGTAATTTATTAAGAGTACTTCTAAGATCTGGAAAGTTTCTACGTACAAACTCTACAAGAGCATCTTTCTCAATAGTTAAACCTTCTTCCTTACAAATATGATAGACCCTCTTGATATACTTCTTGGTCAACTCAGACTCTTCTTGCTTATCAAAATCAAAATTAATAACTTCAAATCTGCTTAGAACCGGATCTGGAACTTTGTTAATATAATTACAAGTTGCTATAAATCTACTATTACTAGCAAATTGTTCCATAGTAGCCCTAAGTGCTTTAAAAAATTGATCGCTAACTCCATCAACCTCATCGAGAATCACAACCTTAAATGCTCCTGGGTCATCCATAATTGAGACAGTAGAACAAAAGTCAATGATACGAGTGCGAATAATATCGACTGAAGTGTCAGTTGATGCATTAATGTAAATATAAGGTAGATTAAACTGATTAACGATAGCCTTGGCAGTAGAAGTCTTACCCGTGCCAGGCGAACCAGCAAATAGCATGTTCTGAACTAAACCATCTTTAAATTTACTCATTACTCGATCCGGCAAAATAAGTTCATCAAGGTTTTGCGGTCGATACTTTTCCGTAAATAGTTGATTAATAGACTTCATATAATTAGCTTTGTAGCTTATATGCAAAAAGGCTAATTTGTTTAAGACGATACATATAATATGATAAATTGGAGAAATATCGTAATTGAACGGACAAAAGGACCATATCCAAAAAATAGATATGGAATTATACTAAAGAATTTATTAAAGGTACATCGTAAATTTTTAGTAGAAAATAGACATATTAAAAGATGGGCACAAAGTGACCAATTTATTAAATGCGCTATTAAAATGCAAAGACCTCCACTGAGAAACGCAGCATCTTCTAGAATATATTATGATTGGGAAAATAATTTACCAGTTACACAAGAACAGTTTAAAGAAAACTACAATACAATTGATTGGTTTTGTGCCATATCTAATAAGCCAATTAAAGCTAAATTTATGAACTTCGACCTAGAAAACTTTGTAGACGGTGAATATTTAGATGTACTAAATGCGCCAATGGTGGACAGTCGTATACTTAAAAGCTCAATTGAGTTTCGCAAGAAATGCAAAGAACTCCTGCTCAATGAGAGACAGGAGTTCCTTAAAGTTGCAAAGAAGAGCGCTAAGCGCCGTCTTTGATATTTATATTAGTCTTCTAAATCTATCAGCAACAGAGCCTGATTTAAATGCAAACGATTCTGTAACGTTTTCATAATTAAAAGATTCTTGAGGTAAATCTCTAAGTTCTTGTTGCTTTTCGGTTCTTTGATCTTTTAAAGATTCTATCTCTGATTCAAGTGTAGCTATTGCTTGACCTATTGGATCGTTTTCTGTAAAATCCTGTTTTATTTGATCCATTTGATCTTCAAGAGCTTGCAATTGCTCTTGATGATTGTCTGCTCGATCTGCCTCTGGAGTCGACCTTAAAGAGTCATATTCTGATTCAACCCTTGCATATTCTTGACCAGCTTCTGAATTTTGCGATTCTTCTCTTTTAGAGTCTAAATCTGCTTCTTTATCAGTTATTTGTTGATCTAGATCGTCAATTTCTTGTTGTATTTGTTCTGCTGTACGCTCGTCGTCGTCATCTTCTGCTGGAGGCGGTGGATCTGCTGGAGGCTCCGAATCATCGATACCATCGATAGAATCAACTTGGTTTGAATATTGATCAACCGCTCCATCAATCATTTTTTTAAAAGTAGTCCATTGCTCTTCAGCATCCGCTTCACTAGAACCGGCCTTCTTAAAGGTAGAAACACTTACGGCTGCATTAGCATCGCTATAAGCCTTTCTAAGTTCTTTAATTCTATCCTTTACTTCATCTGAAATTTCAGCTTCGTTAACTAGAGATTCTTGAACACCAAAGTCAACACTACCCAAATAGGTTGCATACTCGTTACCGGCCTTGAACCAGTCGACAATTTTCTTTTTTGCTTCTTTTTCCTCTTCGGTGCCTCTAGCTGACTCTTCGTCAAATTGTGCTTGAATAGCAGCAAGTTCTTCAGCTTTTTCTCTTTTCTCTTCTTCAGTTTTAGTTTTATGTTTTTGCATTTCCCGTTTTCTAAACGCGGCCAATCTTTCTACATGTTCAGGATTATCTGCTGCATACCCTGTTTCGATTTCTGCAGTTTTATCTATTCTTTCAAATTCTATCTTGTCATCCGTATCAAGCTTTTGAGTTTGCCATTGCTTCATTAAAAGTTCGGCTTCAATTTTATTATCATTCTGAAGATCAGTTAACTTAGTATTTAAGTCTCTAATTTTATCGTCTAACTGTTTTGTTAGTTTTTGCCTTGCGCTTTCTAATTTAGTCTTAACAGTGTCAGATCCTTTTTCAATAGCAGCGTCTCTTTGCTGCCTTAGTGCCTCTTTCTTTTGACTCTTTTTAATAGCTGGAGCATCACTTGCACCAACCTGTGCAATTTTTTCTTTATATGCAGTCTTGAGTTGATCGAGATACCCTGCTGTTTTTTCTGCTTCCTCTGCCTTAAATTTTGCTAGTTTTTCTACTTTGTTTAACTCAGCTTTTAAAATGTTTTTCTTCATCTTAGGATAAAGGCCGGTTAACTTAGCATAAGATTTCATAGATTTTACTTGCTTCATAATTTCAGCCATAAAATCTTCATTAATCATTTCTATAGTTTCTTCATTTTCTAAAATAGAAATAGATGCGTTTTCAAAATCTTTTAGTAAAATAGCATGCTCTTCAGTAATTTGCTTAGATAAAGTTTCCAAGTTATCTAAAATATTATCTACGTCATCTAAAATAGAGGTGGTATCATTTGAAGCCTTTACTACACCCTTTGAATTGATTTTAGTTTCCGTGTTCTTCTCAGTAGAAGCAAACTCCTCAAACATTTTTAATTTATTCTTTAGTTTCATATTGATGTTATTATATTATCGTTTTTGTATATATCCTCTTGTCAAATTTAAATTTGAAGCAAAAAGAAAGCCCGCAATTGCGGGCTTTCCTTATAGTATATTGAATTCTAATCTTTAAGATTATAGCTCTAGAGCGTCAACATCAAATGAGATGTACTGAGTCTCTGGGTGGAAGCCAGCCTCAACTAGTGCGTAGCGAGACTTAACTGCAACCTTAGGAGCCATAGTACCTTCAGCAATAGTCTGTACTGATTCAGCCATCAAGTAAGGCATGAATACTAGACCAGGACCGTTGCCGTCGCCCTTACGACCGACTAAGATCTCGTGACCGTCAGTACCAATAGAACCAGCACCTGTACCGTTAAATGACATTAGAGGATCAGTGTAAAGATTGATACCTGCAACAGATCCAACTGGGTAGATTGCACCTGCAACCTGGTTGAACGTGTTAGCCATTGGGTTTGGTACAAAACCAGCGATACCTTGTAGAGCTGAAGCAACTTTAGCATCAACGATTGCAAAGTTACCAGCACCTCTTCTACCTCTGCTAGCGATCAAGTTAGCCGCAGCTAAGATGTTAGTTAACATTCTTCTGTGAGCTTCACCTCTAGTATCACCACCATAAGTAGATGCACTAGCAGCAAGATTTACAGATGCAGTAAAACCAGCAGCAGTAGCGTTAGTAGATGCAAGTGCTCTCATTGCTCTTAGGATGTGAGCATTGATAGACTGAGTTAATTCGTTAGTTAGAACTGACTCAACCTGAGCAACAGCGTCAACGCCGAATTGCTTTAGGTCTTGAACCTGCTCACGAGTAACAGCAGCTGCAACTTGGAAAGTTTCAGCAGCAACTGACTTGCTGAATAGGCTCATGCCCATTAGTCTGTCAGCTGTTCTTTC
>Ga0181568_10001410_pt1 | contig 22125 bp, 9 predicted proteins | sample 101ome_20_FD_133758 | JGI IMG/M metagenome (GOLD analysis project Ga0181568, IMG submission 133758) | Coastal salt marsh microbial communities from the Groves Creek Marsh, Skidaway Island, Georgia - 101404AT metaG (megahit assembly) | ecosystem: Environmental > Aquatic > Marine > Intertidal zone...
CTGTAGACATCAACATGACATTGATGCGGGCAGTGTTTTTAGTAAGCGGGCCAATGTCATCTGTGTTTGATTGATGAATTTTACCGGCGATTACGCCCTTCACAATGTTAACTGTCGCACGCCCCGGCATGGCCACGACCGAACCGATGAAAAATCCCAAGGTGTAAATGGGAACTTCCTCCAGTCCCAGGTACTTCCCGACCATGATGTAATCGAGTTGGTTGGCGATGAGTGCCGCCCCTCCGGCTAGTAAACTGAATCCACTGTATTCGAGAAAAGTGGGGAGTTCACGGCGATTGAATCCGGATTGAAAGTTGCTGAAGTATGTCCAAGTGGGAAGGCTCATCAAGATGAGGGAAACGCCCCAACTCCCCACATATAGCGGCACAAAAGCTTCCAATGGAATCCAATCCATGATCAACAGAACCCCCAACCCGATGTAGCTCGTTTTTTGCCACAACTCATCCACCCATGTCATGTAGCCGGTTTTGAGGGACAACGTCAGAAGGGAGCGAAAGATGTGCAGCGCACTCATGATGCCAATCATCAAGAGGAAATACACCGCATGGCCATGAAGGAGTTCGGCATTCGTCGGGTCGAGCCATGTAATCCAAGCCTTGCCCCAAATCACCAGTCCTGTCAATGTGATGGAAAGCCCAAACAAGGCAATAGCCAAAATGCTGTTGAGCGTTTTACCTCGATCCGCCTCTGTGAATTGACTTAAGAATCGCACGATGGCACCTGGCGCACCGAGTGTGGATAACGCCCCGATAATCAAGCCCCATGAGGTCATGATCCGCACCAATCCCCAGACAGCTTCCCGTCCTTCAAAGGCACGAGGAAGCACAATCATATTGTTGGCCGCCCCGATGAGGAGGCCGATGCCCAAGGCGATCAGTGCATATCCGGATTGTTTTGCAATGACTCCCATATGTTCAGAAGAAATTGGCAGGTGGAGGGTCCAACACGGCGCAGTATGCGCAGTATCGTGAATCGGGGTTGTGATCGACACCCTCGGGGTGGTCATGTGCGGTTCCCAGTTGTTCGGCGAGCCAGGTCAAAAGGATGCGTGCATCGTCCCGGGTGATCTCCGTTCGACCATCGATGCTGAGTCGCATCAATTTGGCTTTTGCATTTTTGCCAGACCTAATGCCCGATTGAACGTGTTCAATGCGACCTGCATTCGGGTCTAGAGCCTCCAGTGCGATGGCAGCATATACAAGTAATTGCAAGGCTTTTCCCGCCTTCCCGGTAGCCAACTTTTCCGTCCAATCTCCTTTGAGGGTCAAGTCACTTTTTTTGACGTTTCCCGTTTTGTAGTCGGTGACGACATACTGTCCGCTTTCCAAATCGATGCGGTCTGCTTTTCCATGCAGACGGATTGACCGGAAAACCGGGTGTTCCGTTTGGAAGGTATTTGAAAGAGAGTCTTCGACTGAGATTACCCGACGATTTTTCTCTTGCTCCATTTCACCGATTTCGACATCGATGAGTTTGTACAATGTGGCCCGAGCGATGGCAAAATGCAAATAATTCTCGCCGCTTTCGGTGAGTGAAAGATTGAATTTTTTGGCGACAGCTTCCTCGAGTAATGTGGGGATTTTATTGCGTAATTGACTCAACTCAGCTCGGTCCAAGGGCTTGTTCATGTGTTCCCTTAATCCATCTTCCAACACCTTGTGCACGACTGTGCCGAATGTGCTGGCAGACATTTCATCTTCAAATTCATCTTGCTCATGCAATTTGAGGATGTACTTGTAGTAGAACTCACGCCGGCAGGTCATAAATGTATTCCAAGCTGAAGGACTGATGCCTTTTTCGGCCCACTCCCGCAGTTTTCTTCGTTCGTTGTCTCCCCAAACGATAGGCTGCAATTCAGGCCGCTGCTCGGGAACCTCTGCGTTGATAGCCCTTTTTTCAATCGGTATGAGGTCCAAACCATTCGGGCGAAAAGATCGATCTAGCTGTTGGATGTAACGACTTTTATCCGCAGTCTCATCTTTGCCTTTGAATAAGAAATGAATTTCCTTGCTACGGTTTAACAGACGATACGTGTAATAGGCGAAGATGGCTTCACGCTCATGCCTTCCAGGCAATTTCCACTCATGACGCAGATCATATGGTATGTAGCTGTCAGGAGGGGATGATTTGGGTAAGGTCCCTTCGTTGCAGTCCATCAAAAATATCCGATCATAATCGAGTGCACGGGATTCAATCAGTCCCATGATTTGAAGCCCCTGCTCAGGCTCACCTAACAAATCGATGCGTTCTCCTTGCAGGCTATGAAAAAGGAAAGCCCAAACATCTTCTGCATGCTGCAGGACTTGATGTGCCGTTTGGAAACGGTAGGCAATGCCGATGGCTTGGACTACTTTTTCCCAACTTACTGAAGTCCATGGATCTGTGGATTCATGATTTTCGAGTGCTTGCGAAACCGACTTTGCCCAAAGTCCTAGTTTATCTAAAAAGGCCGCGGAATCTTGACATTGGAGGGACTCCAATTCTTTGAAAAATTCAAACACAGGACCATTTGAGAGCGACCGGACCTCGTCGATTTTCACCCACGCCCATTTCTTCGTAGCCATGCCGTTGAGCACACGCGTGGCGTCCACGCGGAATTCCTTTTCAAAGCGGATTTGGCTCAGTAATGGCTCGCTCAATGCGCTGCGGATATCCTCGTGGTGCCACTGTCCTTTTCCGCGCCCAATCAATTTTTGAATGGTGCGGAGAAAGCTACGAGCAGGGGTGTCATTCCACGATAACCCCATGGTCACATTGTAGTGTGTCTGGAGGTCCGAAGGGAGCGACTGCAAAAGCAATGGCAATTGGGCGCCGTCGGGCAAGATGATCGCGGTCTTGGCCAATTCTTCTGGATTGAGGTGTTCAATGGCCGTTCGAATGTATTGGCCCTGCATCACATTGCTGCTACAATTCACCTCGATGATGGAAGGAGGGGAAGTTTCAAGTCGATTTGGAATTCCCTTGATGGGGGAATTGATTCGTTTGAAATGATCGCGAATGAATAGTCCAGCCTCCACATTTGCTGTCTTGACGTAGCTGGTATCGGCATCCCATATCCAGGTCAATTTTCCTGATACTTCATACCTTTCGAGCACTTTGATTTCTGCCTTGGTCAGGGCATTCATGCCTGCAACATAGATGTGGGCAAAAGGGAGCTTGGCATCAGATTCCGCGATGTTACGCGCAATGAATCCGGCATAGCCGAGCTTTCGCTTTTTCAACTCAGCCACAAACGCCTTGTAGAGCTCACCCAATTGAAGGTATTGCTTCAAGAAGGCTGTTTGGCTTTCGCTCAAGGTTTCTTCTGAGTCAAAACTCCAATCTTCAATGCCTTCAATGTCGCAAAGGTTTTTGAAAACCGAATCGGCGGTTTTCATGTATTGATCAATTTCATTGAAATCGCGCAGGGCGATTTGTCCCCAAGGCATAAATGCTTGAAAAGACTTCGCTTCCTCCTTTTCTGAAGTGCCCCCAGCCTGTGGCAAATTCAGCCAGGTTGTGTAAAGTACTGCCAGCGCTTCCATGCCCGAAATGGGAGACAGATCTCCGTGCTGTTGAATGGTCACCCCCAACGTTTGAATGGTCGGTAGCCATCCCACTTTCTGCATGCGACTCGCCAGTGTGCGTTCAAATTTGACTACCGCTCGTTGGCTAGGAAGAATGACCAGGCAGTCCTCCAGATTTGGGTGTTCCAGGACTTGGTCCGCGAGAGATTCAAGGAAAGCTGGGCGGTTTTGCAAAATAGATACCGTTTATCCGTTCAATTTAAACCCATTGCGCAGGAAATCAAGGAATTCTTTTCGCCCCTGTGATGTGAACAATGCGTGGTAAACCTCGCTCCACACACCCGTGTGTTGGCCGTTAGACGTGGCGGTTAAGCGCTCTGAACTGAGATTTTCGGTCGTCTTGGATTTCGGAATCTCTCGTTCCTCTAAAACACGGTCCAGCTCGTCCGCCATTCGAAAGCGTTCTTTTGCCGATATCATACGCCCCAACTGTTCTTCCAGAAGACCGAGGTTGTTTAAAGTGATCGCATCCTCAGGATCTAATTCGATGGCTTTTTCGTAATCTGAAATGGCTCCTTGGATGTCTTTCATCGCCTGTCGCATCCAACCTCGCGCGGCGTATCGGTAGCCATATTCGGGCTGTTGTTCAATCGCAGCATCCAGCAATTTCAATCCCTCCTCCATGCGTTGGTTGTGAAACAGTGCGACGGCTCGGTCATTCAAGAAATCCGGGTCCAATTCCCATTTTTGATGAACCGAAAGTGCTTGGTCGTAGGCGATGAGTGCGCTTACCCATTGTCCGGCATTCGCGGAATCACGCCCTTGTTGAACGGCGAGGGCCCCTGGTGTTTGAGCATGATGGGAGGAAGAAGAACGCATGTGTTGCTTTTCAGGTGTTCAAAAATACAACGACCGAAAGGCTGCATTGTTTCCACGGCCATGCCGAACTTGCGTAGCGAGATGAGCGATCGCTTTCCACAATTTCGCGGATTATCTGGCACCGACTCGGTGTATGCAATCGAGGGCCCGAAACATGTCACCGAATGGCAACCGATGGGCTCGGGCGGTTGGATGATTCATCATCACTTCGCGTCCGATTTCCCGCGATACCGGTGGGTGCAGGAATTGCTGGCGTGCGAAGGTTCAGCCATCCGAATGGATGAATCGCAATGGCGCGATGCCGTCAACAGCCGGAAGGTGCGCCAAAAGCCGAAGGGTATTGGGCGGATCATCGAAGCTGCAGATGCACCTGTGATCGAGTCGCACAGGTCGTTGGCCACCTTGACAACGTTTGGTGTAGAAGCGCATTCGGATGCCTTCGTCGAAGTGGGTTCGGATGCTGAAGTGCGCTGGGCGTTGGCAGCGTCCGCTCGAAATGGTTGGCAGGTGCTGATCCTCGGAGGGGGATCCAATGTGCTGATGCATCAAGATTGGAAAGGATTGGCCATGAAAATCAATGTCCGCGGAATCGATGTGATTGCGCATGATGGTCAGACCGTGGATGTAGCAGTTGGGGCGGGTGAGGTATGGCACGAATGGGTCATGTACGCGCTTGAGAAAGGTTGGCACGGGTTGGAAAACATGTCCCTCATCCCCGGTTCGGTAGGGGCTTCGCCCATGCAGAATATCGGTGCGTACGGAGTGGAAGTCAAAGACCGATTTTTGTGGTTGGAAGCCATTCACAGGGAGACGGGTGCGCTCGAACGATTTGACCACGATCGATGTGGTTTTGGATATCGAGAGAGCATTTTTAAGCAAGAGGAACGCGACCAATGGGTGATCGTGCGGGTGGCGTTTCGCCTCGACCAAAGCGCTCCGGTTCATGTCGATTACGGAGCCATTCGAGCGGAACTCGAGCTCAAGGGTAAAACCGAATCACCCAGTCACCGCGATGTCGCAGAAGCTGTCATGCGCATCCGTCAATCAAAATTACCAGACCCAGCGGTGATAGGCAATGCGGGGAGTTTCTTCAAAAATCCCACTCTGAGTCCTGAAGCCTTTGCAATCATTCAGGAACAGCATCCGGAGATTGTGCATTACGTTTTGGGCGATGGAAATGTGAAGTTGGCCGCGGGCTGGTTGATCGATCAAGCCGGTTGGAAAGGACACCGCCGCGAGCATTGTGGCGTTCACGATCGCCAAGCCCTTGTACTGGTCAATTACGGCGGTGCGACCGGTGCTGAAATCTGGTCGCTGGCAAGCGACATCATGGCTGACGTGGAGCGCAAATTCGGTGTCCGACTCGAGCCGGAGGTCAATCAGATTGGTAAATAGCAAACGTCTCTGTACGAGCGAGCCCGGTCCCCATTGCAACTGCAATGAAAACCGGGCCTGCGTTGTGAATTCTGATCCGCTTAACTATCAGAAAACGGGGCAAGGCAAGTAGCGCGGAGCGGCAGGCCGCTGGCGTTGTTGCGTTTGCCAGGTATAAGAGAGCACCAATTCATGGCTTCCGCCGGTGGTGGAGAGTCCGAGGTTATTCAATGTAATGTCGTAGCTGTAACCCACCTTCCAATTGTCTTGGCCATAGCCCAGGATGGCGCTCACGGCATCCACATCCCTTCCGCCTTCGATCGTATGGCCAAAGGGCAAGCCTTGGTACCACAACCCGAAACTAAGCGGGTGCGTATCGTAATAGAGACCCAAATCCAATTGGTCAAATTCGCCCTGAGCCATGTAATTGAACGCCACAATCAAGTCGCCATGGTGCTTGTTTCGCATGTGATCGACAATGGGCATGCGCCATCCACCGTGCACGGAAGTCTTGATGTCCATTGGATCGATGTACGTTGGATTTAAGCTTTCATTGGGGTTGTTCAAGTGATCGAATGAACAGCCCAACCACGTGTACTTACCGGTCAACAAAAATCCGGTGGCAAAGTCAAAGTAGTGGCGAGAGACACTGGGTCGGTCCTCGATGGTCGACACTTGTGGCCCGCGAATGAGCTGGTCACCAAAGGTCAACTGCTGCATGTCAATCGAGCGATTCCCAAGCGCTGCTTGCAAAGCAGGCCGCAGGCGCCAACCGTTACCGAGCGGAATTTCATAAGCGTATTGCCCGGCGATGCGGGTGGTATTCAAACCACCTGCTCCTGCTTCCTCTTGGCTCATTAGGATGCCGAATCCGCTGTTCAAATTGCGGTTGTACCAATCGGCTGCTACGTGCCAACCGACATATGCCCCAGGCATGGCAGCCCACTGATTGCGGTAAACCGTTGCCAATCGTGCATCGTCCAATGAGCCTGCAAAGGCGGGATTGATGCTTGTCGGAATGGCATTGTATTGCGTGTAGCGCAAGTCTTGAGACCAAGATTGTCCAGCGGACAATACCAGGGCCAACGTCAGTATGGATATCGCTTTCATCGCGCGTGAGTTATTCAAGTTGTTCATTTGGTTCATTTGATGAGGGTTACGTCACCGGCTTGTACAGTACGGTAGCCGTTGCTGAAGGTTGCAGTGGCCTTCCAAGCGTACACGTCTTGCCGTACAATGCGGCCTTGGAAGTATCCGTCCCAACCGATGTAAGGATCTGTAGAGCGGAAAAGCAATTCGCCCCATTTGTTGAACACGACCAATTCGTACTCGACAATGCCCATGTGGTGTGGGTGGAAAATATCATTGTCCAATGCTGAAGGGTCATAGTATCCTCCATTCGATCCTCCGGTGTTCGGTGTGAATGCGGTAGGGAATTCCATGAATCCGCCGGCCGTCGCCTCAACAGCGTGCTCCAGCGTGTAGGTCGTTGGGCAGTTGAAACTGTTGTTGGCAGTCAACGAGACCGTATAAATGCCGGGCTGTGTGTAGAAGTGCACCGGGTTTTCTTCCGTGCTGACGTTGCCGTCGCCGAAGTCCCACATAAATGCGGTGGCATCGACATCGGACAGATTTACGAAGTCCACTGGCTGGTCGGGAACGATGACTTGCGTGGGGCTGTTGACAAACGCTGCAGAGGCTGAGGGGAAGACTTCAACTGCACCGTAGTGAATCACTTCCTCCACTTGGCCTTCATAGCCAATGACTTGCAAGGAAACGTTGTACATGCCCGGACGCGTGAATACGTGGGTAGGTGATTCCTCTGACGTCATAACGTCGTCGCCGAAATCCCATACGTACTGAGCACCGTGATTGGAGTGATTTTCAAAATCCACTGCCAAAGGAGCACAACCGGATCCACTTCCTGTGAATGCTGCCACCGGGTGAGGAGACAAAATCGTGATTTGCTCCGTGTGGGCATCGGCGCAGAAGCCGTTGTCGACCAACACCGTGATGCTGTACGTTCCCCATGAATCGTAGGTGTGGAAGACGGGTTGATTACCGGCTATCTCCTCACCGTCACCGAAGCTCCAGTATTGAACGGCGCTGGCCGATCCTGTGCTCTGGTTGTTGATGCCCACCGTCGTATTGGGGTACGTTTGAATCGCGGGACTGACTGTGAATTCTGCTTCCGGGGTTGCATACACATCGACGCCCACAGCAATGGTGTCGGCGCAACCGTATGCACTCATGGCAATCAATTCCACTTGGTATGTCACATCATCTCCTGAGTTGTTGACGAACGTGTGTTGCGGCTCAGCTTCATTCGAAGGCGCACTGCCGTCGTTGAAATTCCAGATATAAGCTGCTGCTCCCTCTGATTGGTTTACGAGTTCAGCTTCCACAGGTGAGCAACCTTGTGCAACTACGTCAAATTGAGCATTCAAGTATGGTCCAACTTCAAAAGAAACCGTATCTACCGCAGCACAGCCGTGGTCATTCATCACCGTCAACGCAGTCGTGTAGGTGATCAACTCCGATGTCGGATTGAAGAATGTCTTCGTGTGGATGGAATCGGACACCAGTCCATTTTCACCGTTGCCATAGTTCCAGGTGTTGCTGGTTTGGCCAGCACTGGCATTCTGGAAGGTGACGTCGACGGGGTAGCACCCTTCGATGTCTGCAATGGTCAATGCTGCGACTGGAACTCCCCAAACCTCAACGGTTTGGAGGGTGGTGTCAGCGCAACCCGTGGTGCTTGTGGCAATCAATTCCACATCAAAGGCAGCATCTTCGGTTCCGTTCGCTGCAAATGCATGCACCGGGTTTTCTTCAGTGGCCATTTCTCCGTCCCCAAACGACCAGGCGTAGGAAGCCGTCGCGTTGACAGATTGGTTGTTGAATTGCAAGGATACGGGTCCGCATGCGGCTTCTGGGATTTCGAATGCTGCAGTAACAGCAGGGTGGGTGGTGTGCTCAATTCCTGCAGTTGCGGTGCAACCATACGCGGTAGAAGCGTTCAATACAATGGACGTGATGAGGTCCGTATTCGCTGAGTTTTCCGTGGTGAGAACGAGATCCGTTTCGGGATTGTTCCACACTTCTGTACCGTTCAACACCACGTTGAAATTGTCCGCGAACAACACCTCTTGGCTGATGACCCATGCTTCTCCTGAGCACGTTGCTTCTTGGGAGAGTGCCAAAGAAGCCACAGGTACAGGGTGTACGAGAACATCGAACGCAGCCGTGTCCGCGCAACCGTATTCGGAGATTGCTTGTACCGTTACGGCATACGACTGGTCTTCACCGGTGATGCCGTCCAACTCGATATTGAGCGTCGCCGATTCCGAGAGGGTGACATTGTCGACACTCCAAGTCAAATCAGCAACGGATGTTCCGGTGTAAGCCAAATCGGCATTGAAAGGGGCACAACCCTCCGTCAATCCTTCCCACGTGGCGATGACCTCTGGCAGCACCGTCACTGTCTTTTCATGGGTATCTGTGCAGCCCAATGCATGCGTGGCGGTCAACAAGATCGTGTAGTCCACTGGCTCGTTTTCACCTGCGTACAGGTGAGCGTGTACATTGGCATCCGTGGAGGCCGTGTTCGCGTCGCCGTAATTCCATTCGAAGGCGTCCGCGCTTTGGCTGTCGTTGGTGATTTCCACTTCAAAGGGAGCGCAACCCGCTTCGTCTGAGAGGTTGAAATTGGCTTGCGGCTGTGGCTTGATGTGCACTTCCGCTGAAGCGGTTCCCTCGCATCCAAAAGCATTGAAACCTTGGAAATCGATGGTGTGGGTGATCAATTCATTGGTTGAGTTGGTCCAATTGTGGGTAGGTGTCGCTTCGTTCGACATCGTCCCGTCACCAAACACCCAGTAAGTCGTTTCAGCACCGGTCATTTCTGGCATGGTCAATACCAAAGGCGAGCACGCCTCGTTGTTGTCCAATACCAATTCAAATGCTGGAGCGGGGCTGACTTCAACAGTCAAGCTGCGCTCATCCGTACAACCCAAATCGTCGATGGCGAGCAACGTCACTTCGTAAGTTGAAATCGCATCTGAATTGGGCGCATAGAAGGTGTGACTCACAGTGGTTGAATTATTCAATTCTCCAGGCAGCAACACGTCATCGAAATTCCAGATGTACGTATCACCGTTGGTGCTGTTGTTGGTAAACTCGGTCACGAGGGGTTCGCATCCGGTAACGACATCTGCGGTGAAATCGGCGACTGGCTGCGGCTTGATATGTACTTCGGTTGAGGCACTGCCCGCGCAACCATTGGCTGTTTCGGCGGTGAACGATACCAAGGCCGTCATCAATTCACCGGAATTGTTTACCCAAGTGTGTTGGGGGTTTTGACCGGTAGCGGTGTTTCCATCGCCGAAATTCCAAGTGATGTTTTGGCCGCCAGGGACCGTAGGTAAAGTCAATTCAAGCGGAGAACAAACGCCTTCGCTCGTCAAATCCAGTGCAAAGTCAGCTGCAGGGAACGCGGTAATCTCACGTGTGGTCGTGCTGCTGCATCCCAGCGCATCGGTTGCCGTGAGTGTTACTTCAAACACGGTCGTAGTTGCGCTTGCCTCGAAAACATGGCTCGGATTCGACGCATCAACCGATGTGCCGTTACCAAAGTCCCAAGTGTACTCATCTGCTTGCGTGCTGGCGTTGCTGAATTGCACCGACAAAGGTGAGCAACCCGCATTCACATCAGACGTGAAATCTGCGGAAGGTTGGGGCTTGATGTACACGGTCGACGACGCAGATCCAATGCAACCGTTGGTAGTTTCTGCTTGGAAAGAAACGGTAGCGGTCATCAAATCTTCTCCTTCATTGTACCAAATGTGGCTGGCATTTTGTCCCGTTGCTGAAGTGCCATCGCCGAAGTTCCATGTGATGTTTTGAGCACCAGGGATGGTGGGCATGGTCAATTCGAGTGGCGAGCAAACGGTGTCGTTTGACAATGCCAATTCGAATGCCGCGGTTGGGAATACCGTGATGTCTTTGGTCACCACATCAGAGCAACCGAGGTCATCGTGAGCGGTCAAGCTAACTTCAAATAGGGTCGTTGTTCCCTCCGTTGAGAAGGCATGGGTTGGATTTTCCGTATGATCAGTCGTGCCGTCACCGAAGTCCCAATCGTAGCTGTCTGCAAGGAGGCTTTCGTTTGAGAAGTCGCTCACTAAAGGCTCACACCCTGCGTCGTAGTTGACCGTGAAGTTCGCAATCGGTTGAGGTTTGATGTAAACCGTGGCTTCCGATGTCCCCGCGCAACCCATGCCCGTCTCGGCTTCGAGGGTTACGGTCGCTGACATGAGTTCTCCAGAATTGTTATTCCAGGTGTGCGTAGGCGTGACTTCGGTGGACGTGGTGCCGTCCCCAAAAGTCCAAACCAAATTTTGTGCGCCATCGAGCTCTGGCATGGTCAATATGAGTGGCGAACACACCGAATCACTGGTCAAGGCCAAATCGTATGAAGCGGCCGCAAAGACTTCCACGTTCGCGGTAGTTGTGTCGCTGCAACCCAGAGCATGGGTAGCGATTAAGGTCACAGGAACGACCGCATCGGATCCGTTTGACTCAAAAACTTGAGCAACCGTTTCGCCGCTCGCTGTTTCTGCCTCACCGAACGTCCAATTCAATTCATCCGCCAATACACTTGCGTCCGTGAAGTTGGCCTCAAACGGCTCGCAACCGCTCCAAACGTCTGCAGTAAATGCAGCAGTTGGTTGCGGCTTGATTTGGATCAGGTCCACGGCGAATCCGCCGCAACCGTACTCCGTTTCCGCCGCCAAGGTGACGATGTGCGTATTCAAAGCGTCACCATCGTTGCTCCACGTATGGAATGGCGTTGCTTCATTCGAAGTTGTTCCGTCTCCAAAGTCCCAAATGAAATTCTGCAATCCTGGGTATTCTGGCATGGTCATCGCCAACGGCGAGCAAATGGCCGTAACACCCAAGTCCAATGCATAGTCTGCTCCAGGATAAACCGTCACAGTCAATGTCTCCGTATCGGTGCATCCGAGGTCGTCGATCGCGGTCAAGGTGACATCGAATGTTTCAACCTCCGAACCGCTGGCGTAAAACGCGTGCGAAGCGTTGAGGCCGTCATCTGAAATGCCGTCACCAAAATCCCACGTGTAAGAATCGGCATCCGTACTGGCGTTTTCCAAGTTGGCCACCATGGGCTCGCATCCTTCTGTTGCATCCGAAGTGAAAGATGCGGTTGGCTGCGGACGGACGTACACCGTTTCGGTGTGGGCATCCATGCATCCGAAGACCGAAATACCCGTGAATGTGATCGATGTACCCATCAAACCACCGTTGGTGTTTTCGAGTAATATGCTTGGCTCTTGCTCGTTGCTGGTATTGCCAGCACCAAAATTCCAAGTGAAGGAGTTGACGCCATTGACATAGGGCATGGTCAATTCCAATGGTGAGCAAGCCGTGTCATTCGGTAAATCAAAAGTGAAGTCAGCCTCAGGGTACACCTGCAATGTTGCTGCCGTGGTGTCGTTGCAGCCGTTTGCTGAAATCGCAATCAACTCAACGGTTTGGCTCTGAATGGCACCGGCATTGTTTTCCAAGGTACCTGTCCATTCGTTGGCGTCACTGACCCACTCATCATTAGCAAACCATTCATACGCAACAGCTCCTTGAGACAGGTTGTCAATGCCCACTGCGAAAGGCGCACATCCCGCATTAACTGCTGGATCAATCGCTGCAATCGCCTGTGGAAATGCTTGAACCAAGACCTGATCGCTGGCTGTGCATCCGGCCGATGAAGTCACCGCAACGGTGGCGGTGTGAACATCGGGTTGACCTACCACTGAAGTCAATGTCGCGTTCACCGATTCGCCGGTGAGTTCAGCACCATCGATGCTCCAATCAAAGGTTGAAGCCAACGAAGCATCAGCAGAAAACGTCACATCCAATGGAGAACAACCAATCAACACATCCGCCGAAACGGTCACAACGGGCAACGGATTGACCGTGACAAATTCGGATGTGGATCCTGAGCAATGCGGCGTGGTCACAGTCAAGCTTGCATTGTAGTCGCCCGTGAATGCATAATCGTGCGTAGGATTGGACTCATAGCTCACCGCGCCGTCGCCAAACTGCCAGTACCATCCTGTGATGTTGGTGTTCCAGTGGCTGGTTGATTCGTCGGTGAATGACGTTGTTTCTCCGAGGCAGGCACCCTCAAACGCGAAGTCCGCTTGTGGTTGGTGATGCACGGTCACAAATTGCTGCGACGTGGTTTGACATCCATTGACACCGGTCACCGCCACAGAGATGGGGTGGTTTCCAGGAGATGTGAATGTGATGGGATCCAATGTCGTTCCCGTCTGGAAGGAAGGGCTCGGCATGAAAGACCAAACGTATAAATAAGAATTGGCCGCAGAAACGTTTCCAGATACCGTCAAACTGCCACACCCTTGTGTAGCAGATAATGTCATTTCCACATCCGGCTTGGGCAGTACGGTCAACTCCACTGTAGAAGTGTCGCTGCAAGCGCCGTTCGTTCCAGGGTATTGAATCACGCTCTGAACGGTGTACGTTCCGGGATTTTGATAAGTAAAACTCACATGACCCGTGGAGGTGTTCAGGAAATTGGAGTTGATGCCAAAATTCCACTGGTATTGAACGCCCGTAGCTTCTTGGTGAAACTGAACCGAAGTGCCTTCACAAACGCTTGCCGCACTGGCCCAGAAATCGCTCACTGGAGCGGCGGCGTAGTATTGGCCTTCGACACTGCAAGAACCGTCTGCTTCTGACAGGGTGATGGTGTAGTTCGTTTCCGAACCGGTGAAATTGTGCTCCAATGGAACGTCACCAGGATTATACCCCCCAATGGCCTGCACGCCGCTTCCGTCTCCCCAATCGATGAGCAAGTCCGTCCACGAAGTGAACGTTTCGATGCTCAACACGTCGGAGCCGGAGCTGCACGAGTTCCAAACTGGATTTGAAGTTGCAAAACCATCGTTATCAAGTACTTGCGCACATTGAGAGCGAGCCGATTCAGGCATCATGATGCCCAAAATCAATGCAATGGAAATAAAAACTAAGCGGATCATACCGTGCTTTTACGGCAGAAATCCAGATAGGTTGCAATTCGTATGGCTTATTTATCAGACGTTTGCGTCGTCCAAAATGGATTCCATCATCCGCGCAACGGCGGGACAGAGGTGGGTGTTCTGCTCTGTAATTCCGAGTACCTCGCGCATGTTTTTTCGGTCGGTATGTGGATAGGCGCGACATGCTTCGGGCCTGACTTCGTAAATCGAGCAGCGATTGGTTGCTAAATCAAGAAACGAACACGGGGCTTTCTGCAAGACCCAATCGCCATCCGAATCACGTCGGAGGTAGCGCTGGGTGAAAGCGGAAACACTGCGTCCAGTGTGTTTGGCGATGCGAACGATGTCCCGCTCTTTGAATATGGGACTTGTAGTGCGACAACAATTTGCACAAGCCAAACAATCGGTCTCAGCAAACGCCGATTCATGGGCTTCATGAAATGTTGAATCCAAATCCGATGGGGGGTTTTGCTTCCAATTATTGAATTGGAGCTGTATCATTTTGCGCTTCCGCGCAGCCCAAAGCAGGTGTTTGGCGTAGCGAGGGTTCAATGCGGATCTTGGAATTGCGGCGCTTGAATAAACGCGGTATCTGTGAGGGTGTGCAAGAACGCTATGAGTTGTTCTTGCTGCACGGGACTCAATGCCAATCCCCCCGTGGTATACTTCATGAATGGATCCACCGTTGCAGAGGGCACGCCTCCCGAATTGTAGTGAGCAACCACCGCTTCCAGCGTTTCAAAACGGCCATCGTGCATGTATGGAGCGGTGAGCGCTACGTTCCGCAGGGTAGGGGTTTTGAATCGGCCCGAGTCCAATGGGTTTCCGGTCACGGCTGCATGGCCTGCGTCTGCAGCAAACGTGCTGTCAAGGCCATTGTTTCGAAATAAATAATCACTGAATTGCAAACCAGCCTCGCCGTGGCAATGGAAGCAATCTCCGCCGAATTGGCCACCGGGCGTGGTTTCAGGGTCACCTCCCTCTCGGAGAAAAATCTCGTATCCCGCAAACTCCTCATCCGTCAAATTGGTTTCGCCGCGCCGCCATTGATCAAATTTTGAATCGGCCGACACCATGGTTCGGAGGAATTGTGCGATGGCTTTGGAAACCAATTCCGGGGTGATGACCCGATCCGTGAATGCCACTTCGAATAAGTCGGGATACAATTCAGACGACTGAAGCCGTGCCACGGCATCTTCCCAAGGCAGCGCCATTTCGTCCGGATGAGATACCGGCTCCAGAATCTGTTCTTCCAATGTCACGGCTCGGCCATCCCAAAAGTAAGAGGGTGCCCAACCGACGTTAACCAATGCCATGGCATTGCGAATGCCTTGAGCGCCAGTGATGCCCGTGCTATATGGGTTGGGGTCAGCAAAGCTCGCTGCCGGCAAATGGCAAGTGCCACAGCTCATCGTGTAGTCCGCAGAAAGCGATTTCTCCCAAAAAAGCAGGCGCCCCAGTTCGATACCTTCCACGGTAAATGGATTGTCTTCAGGTACGTCCATAGGAGGAAAGAACGGTGGAATCTCCAATTCGTAAGGCGTTGCTGCTGGATTGCAATCGGCGGTTTCGCAGATCGGTTCCGAGCAACGATCGCAGCCGGTGGCAAACAAAACAGCCCAAACCAACACGATGCTATGTGCGCGCCAAAGCTTCATTCCGTGAATTCCAACGTCCAAGCGTCCACCAGCAAATTCATCATGCGACCGCCCAAGCTGTCACCGTTTGCGTTGTGCGTGACTGGATCTACTGCGATGTCGATGGAATCATTCGGCCCGATGAGCGCGCGGGAGGCGTCAAGCGTGAGTACGGCCGTAGTAACTTCTTGGCTCTTCACTTCCACTGCCTCGTTCAATTCAAAGGTTACGGTTCGATAGCTGGCATCCGTGCCGCAGTGGTAGGAGACGGGCTCAAGAAGCTGTTGCCCAGATTCAAGGGCAAATTTCCCTTCGTATTTCACAAAAATGTATCCAGAAGCCCAAGTCCAAAACATGCCTGCGGATCCCAATACACTCAGCGGATGACTGTTGGGGTATGAAGCCGGGTCGATGTCGGTATTGATTTCGGACGGAATCCCGAGGCCGATGCGCACAGCATCGTACATGCCGTCCGGAAACGAGCTGACCATCTTTTGGTTGTGGACGCTGTAATCCAAAAGGAAGACCTCATCAGATTCAACCCATTCTCCTGCAGCGTTGCGCAAGGCGATGGGCGCAACATACGCCTGCAGGTTATCCAAGCGCAGCACATGACCGAGGTGGTCGGTGACTACTTGCCCAAGTGCGTAAGGCTCGTTTTCCCAGGCCAACTCTGTTTCCAACCGCAACGTGCCAGGAACGGGCTCCACGGTTTCCTCCCGAAAGAGGTTGCATGACATGGTCGACATGGTCAGGCAGACAAGGCAAATACGTAGAATGAGATTCATGTCAAGGGTTGCATCCCAAAGGTACGGCGCCTATTTTTCGCTAACGATGAACACATCTCATAAAAAGGCAGAAAAAGAGGACACGTTTGAGCGTTTTGGATTTAAAGTGATCAAAGCATCCGCAGGCTCAGGCAAAACTTATCGGCTGGTTCGCGATTACCTCGCATGTGCTTTGTGGGAAGACCAACCACAGTATTTCAGGCACATTTTGGCCGTCACCTTCACGAATTCGGCCGCTCAAGAGTTGAGGCATCGCATCTTGAACGATGTACGTGAAGTGGCAGAAGGAAAAGGCAATATGCGAAGGTCATTGCTCGAGGTGATGCCCATGGACGCTCCAATTTTGGAAAAGCGAGCGCAGGCCCTATCCGAAGCCATGATGCATTATTACGAGGACTTCAGTGTCATGACCATTGACAGTTTTGTCAATCGGTTGGTGCGCAGTTTTGCAAAGGACCTCAAATGGGATGAGGATTTTCAGATAGAATTGGACGAAGCCGCATTGATTGATGAGGCCGTTTCGCGTTTGCTTGCGAGGGTTGGGCAACCGGGAGAGGAGTCACTGACACGGATGTTGGAGGGCTTTGTTAGGCAGCGTGTGGAGGAGGATTCAAGTGCCAACTTTCGAAGCGCATTGACCAAATTTGGCAAGCAGGTCACGAAAGAAAACATGCAAGGCGCTTTGGAAGCATTGGATCCAAGTATTTGGACGCCCGATGCGCTCGAAAAATATAGAGAACGGCAGTATGTCGAACTCAATCGCCGCCGCCAAGTGATTGTAGATTGTGCGCGTGAGGCCTTGAAGCAAGTGGAGGAACAGGGGTTGACGGATAAAGATTTTTTTCACGGTGATCTCCCAAAATGGCTCCGCCGGGTCGAGAATGGAGCAGGGCGAAAGGCCAGCATTGGTGTTCGGCTCCAAGGCCAAATCGACCAAGGTATATTTTGGAAGCCCTCAGCACCGGCTGCCGTGATCACCAGCATCGAATCAGCGTTCCCGGCGATTGAAAAAGCGATGGAGGCTTGGCTCGAATTGTATACTGGTCCTGCAGGCAAGCGATTCAAATTGCTTGAACACTTGCAGGAGCGCGTGAGCATGATTGGCACGCTTGGCCTCATTAAAGAAGAGCTCGAGGCGGTTCAACTGGATCGCAATGTGAGATTGTTGTCCACTTTGAATCAGCAAATTGCATCCATTGTGCGGGATAACCCTGCGCCATTCATTTACGAACGGATTGGGAATCGGTACCATCACATCTTCGTTGATGAATTTCAAGACACCTCCATTACACAATGGCACAACCTGGTTCAGTTGTTTGAACACCTTGTTGCCTCAGGAAAGATGGGCATGGTTGTCGGAGATGGAAAGCAGGCGATCTACCGATGGCGCAACGGAAACTATGAGCAGCTCCAAAAACTTCCGGACTTAATCGGAGAGCCGAGCGACGTGTTGAGGGCCGCTGCAGCAACATTGAAAAGGGCCCGTGTGAAAGGAGAATTAAAGCATAATCGCAGATCCGGGCATAGCATTGTCGATTGGAATAACCGCTGGTTTAGTCAAATCCAATCACACCTTCCTTCGGAATTGAAGTCGCTTTATCAAGATGTGAAACAGATTGAGGTCGCTAAGTTTTCCGGGGCTGTTCACATGGACACCCTGGAGGAATCCAAGGCTACAGCGCGGCAAGAGGCGCGAAACCGATGGATACTCGAGCGCATCGTGCACCACACGGGCGGAAGCTTGGAGGAAGTTGATGGGAAAGAACGGTTTGTTGGGCCTTCCGAAAGAGGGGACGCCTTTGAATTGGCAGACATTGCCGTTTTGTTGAGGCGCAATAAAGATGGGGCCCAATTAGCTCAATACCTGCTCGATAGGGGGATTGCACCGTGGACTTCGGAAAGCCTACACCTCGGGAGGCATCCTGCTCCTCGGGGAATCATAGCCCTTTTGCAAGGGGTGTTGGACCCGGATAATCCTGCCCCATTGTTGACCTTTGTCCAGTGTTTTTGTGCGATTCATGAGGATGCAGATGAAGCGCAAATCTTGTCTCGCCATCATCGAATCGAAGTTCAGCAAAAGTCGAAAGGTGGCACTTTTGAAAAAGGGGTTTTGAACCCATCAAGTTTATTGAATGAGGTGGTTCCGAATTTGAGAATGGACGACTGGGTAACTGCACCGTTGACCGCAATCATTGGACATTGCTTCGATGCAACGGGTTGGGGAAAACACTTTCCGGCATACGCAGAAGGCATGCTTGACCTTGCGCACAAGGCGATGGCGCAGCGAAAAGGAACGCTGAGTGAATTCTTGAAGTTCTGGGATCGGAAAGGGCACAAGGAAAGCATCGAGGTTTCCGGCGGAAACCAGGCGGTGAAAATCATGACGCCGCACAAAGCGAAAGGATTGGCCTTTAACGTGGTCATCACATCCGTTCATTCGGAGAGCATTGACGGATTCAAAGATGAAATTCCGGTTTTGTTGAATGACAAGGACTACGAACTTCCCGCAGCATTGTTGCGGGATTCGGATTTGAAGGATACGGATTTTGAGTCCGAAAGGCAGAAGGAAATCGACCTCACGGTTGTGGATGCTTTGAATGTAGCGTATGTCACCATGACTCGAGCGGTGGAGCGGCTGGATGTGAATTTGGAGTTGAAATCAACTCCTGCTTTGGGCATGGAGACGAAAACACTGCCTGAATTGCTTTGGGTGGGATGGCAAGAGGCTTTTGCGGGAACGCCTCAAACCCAAGTGCCAGCAGAATACGGGAAACCCGATCGGAAGGCCGAAGATTCAGCCGAAAAGGAACAGGTGTTCACAGAACAACTTTCGGATTTATTGCTTGGTCAGCCATTTGCACAGAAAATCGCACGCCCTCGAGCACATTGGTCAGAAATCATACCTGGAGGTACATTATCACCACAGCAATTTGGAACGGCGCTTCACCATCTTTTATCCAACGTGAAGAGTTCTGGTGATTGGCCTGAAATCAAATCCAGGGTGCTGGGGTCGGCATTGGGAGCAGATACAGAAAGACTTGTTGAGTCGGTTGATGCTGTTTTGTCCCATCCCAAAATGAGTCAATTCTTTGCACCCGAAGGAAAGGCTTTTATCGAGCGAAGCATTGGGCTGGGTGATGGCAATGTGGTGCGACCGGATCGGGTGGTGTGTTTATCGGATGGATGGCATGTCATTGACTTCAAAACGGGGACACCAAAAGATCGGGACGATGCTCAAGTGCACAACTATTGCTCGGCAATCCATGAAATATACCCTGAAGCAACTGTCCATGGTTGGTTGATTTATACGGAGACCTTGCAACTCAAGGAAGTACCCTTGCTTTTTGGGGTTTTATGAGGGGGTTGAATTAACCTGGGTTCGCTAACTTGCTCCCTCAAGCCAGACTCATGATTCATCCTGCACTCACTAAGCGTTTGCCATTGATTTTGAACGTTCTGTTGGCAACGTTCGTGGCCTCAACCATGTTCGGGCAAAGTCAATCGCCGAGCGCTCCGATGTTCCAAAAAGGATTTCCTGTTCCGCAAGTGAAACCCAATCCGAATATGGAAATCCGTGCGGAGGCGTGCGCCCCTGCGACGGCTCTGCGTGATTTGGAATGGAACAATGTGCGTGCGCTCATCGAAAATGCGGGTGCGCTTTGGTACGATCGCGCCATTGATAAAGGGGCGTTTATGGTACCCAAAGAGGAGGGGGTTTCAGTGGTTTACGGCGGTGCGCTATGGCTTGGCGGTATCAGCCCCGACCAACAACTCAAGCTCGCGGCAGTGCGCTACCGCAATGTTGGAAACGATTTTTGGCCTGGGCCGCTGACTAATACCGGTGCAGCTGAAGTGGACCCGTCGACGTGTGAGCAATACGATCGCTTTGCGATTTCCCAGCGTGCGGATGCGATGCGTCATCGCCAATATTTCGATTGTGCGGCCGATCCGGAGTGCGATATGGAAGAGCAGTTCCCGAATGGCTACACCATTCCTTCTTACTTTTTTGAGTACCCTGCTCACGGCAACGTCAGCTTGAATCAAGATTACTACCTCGCGCCTTTTAAGGATTATGACGGAAACGGCTTCTACGACCCAGCGTCTGGAGATTATCCGTGGTACGATTTTCTGCAAGAAATTGATTGCGCGGAACGTCGCCGAGAGGACCAAGTGCCCTTGTACGGGGACCAGACCTATTACTGGATTTTCAACGATAAAGGCAACATCCACTCCGAGTCCCAGGGTGAGCCCATCGGGATGGAGATTCGCGCGCAGGCATTTGCCTTCTCGACCAACGACGAGGTCAACAACATGCAGTTCTACAACTACGTGCTCATCAACCAAGGAACTCAGACCTTGACGGACACGTATTTCGCGCAATGGGTGGATTGCGATTTGGGGGGGCACGTCGACGATTACGTGGGCGTCGATGTGAAGCGCGGCCTCGGATACAGCTACAACGGGGACGCCTTCGATGAAGCCACGAGCTATTCCATTGGCTACGGTTCCAACCCACCCGCCATGGGGGTGGACTTTTTTGAAGGTCCTTATCAAGATGCCGATTCAATTGACAACCCCCTGACCACCGTATTTACCGACGCGATTGATTCGCTGGGCATTCCATACCAGGGCATTGGCATCGGTTACGGCGATGGTGTGGTGGACAACGAACGCTACGGCATGCGGAAGTTCATTTACTACAACTGGAACTTCGGCATCAACGGCCAGCCTACATTGGCCTCCCAGTATTACAATTACATGCGCGGTTTCTGGAAAAACGGACAACGCATGGCATACGGTGGCGACGGTTTGACGCCAGCGACGGGCGCAGATCTCGACATTCCTGCAGACTACATGTTCCCAGGTGATACGGATCCTTACCAATGGGGCACCATAGGAATTTCGGTCGATCCCTGGACGGAAGTAGGCGCAGGCAATCCTCCCGGTGATCGCCTCTTCTTGCAATCAGCAGGTCCCTTTACGCTGGAACCCGGCGATTACAACAACATCACGGTGGGTATGGTTTGGGCCCGTGCTACCGGTGGCGAACCGTTTGAAAGTGTGGAACTGCTACGTCTCGCCGACGACAAAGCGCAGGCGTTGTTTGACAACTGCTTCGAAATCGTATCCGGACCTGATGCGCCGGACATCACGATTCAAGAATTGGAGAATGAGCTCATCCTGTACTTGACCAACGACAACCCGCTTTCGAACAATTACAAGGAAGAATACATGGCCATGGATCCATCGATCCCCACCGAATTGGAGGATGGAACGGTGCTCACAGACGAAGAACGCAGCTACGTATTCGAAGGCTACATGGTGTATCAACTGCGAGACAATACAGTGAGCCCGTCTGACCTCGGCGACATCGATGCGGCGCGCCTCATTGCCCAATGCGACATCCAAAACGGTATCACCCAAGTCATCAATTACGATTTTGACGCAACACTTGAATTGCCGGTGCCCACGCTCATGGCGGACGGCTCGAACGATGGCATCTTCCACAGCTTGCGCGTGACGACCGACGCTTTCGCCCAAGGCGACAACCGCCTCGTGAACCACAAGACGTACTACTTCATGGCGTTGGCTTACGGTTACAACAACTACCGCCCGTACGATGCCGTTCTCGGTACGGGCCAAGACGTTCAATACAAGGCTTCCCGTAAGGCAGCCGTGGGGTCCATCCGCTCTTACAGCGCGGTACCACATGATCCCACACCTGAAGCGGGTGGTACGATTCAGTACGCCGACTACGGCAGCGGTGTGGTGATGACGAAGAAAGAAGGCAAGGGCAACGGCATGATGGACCTCGAGTTGACGGCCGATTCCGAGCAGGACA
>Ga0181568_10001413_pt1 | contig 22090 bp, 21 predicted proteins | sample 101ome_20_FD_133758 | JGI IMG/M metagenome (GOLD analysis project Ga0181568, IMG submission 133758) | Coastal salt marsh microbial communities from the Groves Creek Marsh, Skidaway Island, Georgia - 101404AT metaG (megahit assembly) | ecosystem: Environmental > Aquatic > Marine > Intertidal...
CTATCGCAGTGTGCGTAAGATGATGCTTGACGGTGATAAACCAGCAAGTTGTTTAAAATGCTACAAAGAAGAAGCCGCAGGGCATCGCAGCAAGCGACAGTGGGAAACAGAGTACTGGATTAACAATGGCGTAGACATTGATCAGTTATTAGAGGAAACCTATGAGGATGGTAGCACTACCAGTAAAATTCAATATATTGATATCCGAATGGGAACTAAATGCCAGTTAGCCTGTGTTATGTGTAGCCCACATGATAGTAGTAACTGGGTTCCGGAATGGAACAAACTATATCCAAAGATTGAAAACAAAACCCTAAAAGACACAATGGTGTGGGCAGAGAAGGGTAAAGAATACGGTGCTAGTTATAACTGGCATAAAGATAACCCTGTATTCTGGGATCAGTTATATAAACATGTTCCTTATATGCGTCAGTTATACTTTGCTGGTGGTGAAAGCACAGTTATTGATGAGCATTATGAAATCCTTGACAAAGTAATTGAAATGGGTTACGCTAAAGACATCGAAGTGAGATACAATAGTAACTGTATTGAACTACCAGATAGACTATTAGAGCAGTGGAAACATTTTAAGAAAGTTCGTATGCACTACAGTGTAGACAGTGTAGGTGCTATGAACGATTACATTCGTTATCCAAGTGAATGGGAACATACTGTAAAACAATTTCACAGACTGGACAAAGAGACAAGCAACAATGTAGAAGTTACTGTTGCGTGTGCTGTTAACGCTCTTAACTTATATTATATTCCAGATTTCCTAAAATGGAAACTTACACAAAACTTCCATAAAATTAATATGTGGCCTTTTGGTGCGGGTGGTATTAACTATCACTTTGTATACTGGCCTCCACACCTAAACGTTAAAGTTTTACCACGTGAGTTCCTGGATAAAACAGAAGAGAAGTATGAAGAGTTTATTGAATGGTGGAAAGAGAATTGGGAACTAGGTGTTCCAGTTTGGCACAAAGGTAAAGTAAAATATGAAGATTGGGAATCGGCTGGCTATGGTATCAAGCGATTACGTGGTATGATCAACTTTGCCAGACAGGAAGACTGGACTAGACGTTTGCCGGAGTTTAGAGAATATATTACTAAACTAGATGAACAGCGTGGTACTAACTTTAGAGAGACATTTCCTGAAATGGGGTATCTGTTAGATGAATGATACTGTACTTGTAGTAGTGGCAGTAGAAGGAGAACTAGACGTACCACTCCCTTATCCTTATGTAAAAACTATCATTGGTGTCGGTAAAGTAAATGCTGCCATCAATACTATGAAAGCCATTATGCTGGAAAAACCCAGTTTGGTTGTTAACTTTGGAACTGCTGGTAGTTTAGATCCCGAGTTAAAACGTGGATTGTATCGTGTGGGCAGAGTAGTACAACGTGATTTTGATGCTAGACCACTTGCGCCTGCGTTAGGCATTGTTCCGTTTGACAGCACACCGCTCACACTGGATTTAAACTATCCCGAAGGCGTTACACTAAGCACTGGTGATAACTTTGTAACCAGTCCACCAGAAGTACACAGCGATCTAGTAGATATGGAAGGTTGGGCTATTGCTAAAGTTTGTCGAGAATTACAAGTACCACTGGAAATATACAAGTATGTTACTGATGGTGCTGATGAAGATGCGGCGGCGGACTGGTTAAGTCAGATGAGACAAGGCGCCCGACAATTTATAGATCTAATCAATGAGTAAGTGTTGTTATATCAGCAATGGATTAAGTTATAATAGCGACGGAACTCGGGTACCTTGTGGTGGCTATACTGGCGTTATTTACAATGATTTCAGTCAAATTGATCCACAAACAGAACCAGGGTGCTGGGAAAAATGCCTACAATTTGAACATGCTGGTTTACATAGTCCAAGAACTATTATGGAAAGAGATTATGCTAGCAAATATCCAGACAATGTTTGGTATTTTGAAAGCAGAAAATTAGACCTAGAGTTAACTGATGAATACCCAGTACAGGATTTTAGATATATCAATCTTTCTGGTAACGGTTGTCTAAATTCAGATTTACACGGTCAGTTACACACCGCCATAAAGAATAAAAAACAAGTAATAGTTAATTTCACAATGACAGACATTGAGTTGCCCAGTTGGAGTGTATGTCAAATGCTAGAAAATTGGGAACGAGTAAAAATAGTATACAGTATAGATACTTGGCCCAGTGAAGAACAGAAACAAATAATGAAATGGTGGGACGACTACAGTCAAGGCCGCGGCATAAGAATAGAAACAAGAACAAAAGTAGATGAATATAATATATGGATACTACCACAACTTTTTGATTTAATCAGCAGTGTCACCCAATATAATGGATTTAAAAGTTTTATAGTCAAAGACAATATTAATCTTACCGAATCTGAAAGGCCAGTTATAAAACACCTCTTGGACACTATTGTTGATGAGAGAAAAGATACCTGGATCGCAACTCAGAGTAGTTGGGATCATAACAAACAAAAAATATTATTAAAATTAAAATGAAAGATGGATTTTGCGTATTACCTTTTGTACAGTATAGTACCTATAACGGAGGACGTTACAGGCTTTGTTGTATGGCACGTGAACCTGACACACTTGTAGATCAGGAAAAACTTGGTATTGAGGGTACTTGGAATCATGACTATGTTCGTGATGTAAGACAGCGACTTGCCAGTGGCGAGTGGTTGCCAGAATGTGGCGAATGTCAGCGATTAGAACGAAATGGAATAGTGAGCTCACGCCAATGGGAAAACAAGCAGTGGGCAGATGTAATTGACGAAGTAGTGGCTACTGCTTCCGTCAATGATTGGAGGGTGGAACAACCTCTTCAATTTGATTTCAGGCTTGGCAATATGTGCAATCTACGATGCCAGATGTGTAACAAAGAAGCATCACATCTAGTAAGTGTAGAACGTGCCCAAATGGTTGACGGCGGACTGGGGGCCAACCACCCTGATTGGCATGGCAATATTGCAGACAAGAAGCAGGCCCTTCTTCAACCTGGAATAGACTGGACGAGTTTCAAGGACATGTTGAAAAAAGCTCGTAAAATAAAAATAATCGGCGGAGAGCCAACGGTAGCGCCTGACATGTTCCGTTTGCTTGATACAGCCGTGGACTCCGGAGACGCCTCGCACATTGAACTGAGTTTCTATACTAACATAACCAATATGCAGGACCGTTGGTTAGAACAGTTAGGAAAGTTCGAACGTGCGATTGTAAACTGCTCACTTGAAGGTATGGGTGCTATGAATGATTATCTTCGCCCACCCTCCAAGTGGGATTCTGTTTGGAAGAATTTTGATAAATTAGTTAAATACAGTAACACAAAGGCAGGAAAAAACATAAAAGTCCGTGTAACCACAGTTAATCAAATAACTAATGCGTTACACATTGTACCTTTTTGGAAATTTCTACACGAGTATCAATGCCAACATGATAGAGGTATAGCAATGAGTACTAATCAACTTATTGAACCAAATTATTATAGTATGAGATACGCACCACAGTGGTTAAGAGACGAACAGAAAAAACAAATTGAGGACTTTTTAAATGAAATCATCGATAGCCCACATTATGAAGATTATGCTGAGCCTTTACTTGAAGTTGTGGCTTTCGGTAGTGATCATGATCATAATTATGATGCTACTATCATGCAGCAATACGTCACCGTCACTAAAAACTACGATTCGTTTAGAGGAACAAATATCCTTGGAGTGTCGCCCGAATATTCCCGAATACTTAAAGACCTGGGATAAAAGAACACTACCATATTGTAATATTATAAAGAGATTTTAAATGAAATTTGGATTTAAAAGTTATAACAGTTGGGATCCACTTAAAAAATGTATGGTGGGAAGTGCTTATACCCAGGACTTTTTTGCTGACTATCATGACAAGCAAGTAGCAGATGTATTGTGCCGTGTCAACGAAGAGACCAGAGAAGATCTAGAACAGTTAGTACGGATACTAAAAGGTGAAGGTGTTGAAACATATCGTACACCACAAAACCGTAAAAACAGTGTTAACGAAATACTACAACTAAGTCAACAAATACCCAAACCCTATAACGCTCCAAGAGACCATTATTTTGTACTGGGAGAAAATCTAGTTTATAGTAAACGCTATGCTGACTTAGCGGCTAGTACCTGGAATCCACCCTGGAAAGATGCTGAAGATTATTTAGAGCCTCACTTTGACGCACCGGATGAACTAAAGCAACCAGAGGGAGTAGACAGTTTTGATGGCGCTTGTATTATGCGAGCAGGTAGAGATTTAACTGTGGACAGTGTTAGCAGTGGTGGTGAATATTTTCAAAACACCTGGATACCACGTTATAATGCTCGTTACGGTACTAATTTTAGAGCTCATACAATAGGACTGGGTAGACACACTGATGGTGTTATGAATTTGTTACGCCCTGGTTTAATTATCAGTGCCGTGTTTATGGAAAATTATGATGTCACATATCCTGGATGGGAAGTTTTTAAAGTTAAAAAACCCAGAGATAATCCTTATGTGATGGAATTTATTAAAATGAAACGAGAACGTGCTAAAAACAGACATAAAAATTACTGGATTCACGGTGAAGAACAAAATGAATTATTACATCAATTTATTGATTTACACTTTAAACATGGCGTAGGGCATGTATTTGAAACAAACTTTGATGTTAACATATTGAGTTTAGATCAGGACACTATTATTACCAGTGGCAAAAATGCTGAAGTGGAACGCCAACTCTGGGAAAAATACGGCATCAGAACTATTGTTAGTCCTATGAGACATCGTTGGTTCTGGGATGGTGGTATACATTGTGCTACTGTTGATTTATATCGAGAAGGCAGTTGTGAAAATTACTGGCCGGAACGTGGCGACGCTGGTATTCAGATGGATGATCAGTTTCTAGTTGATGCTGATAAACAATTAAAAGACGATAATCGCTTATTATAGTGGAATGTCCACATAGTTCATATGTAAATTATTTTTATAGTAACGGTACATTACGTTTTCTGCTTCAGTTAATATACTATTTGTAGTACGACCAAACACAACATCAGCAGTATATTCAAAGTTGTCCTGTGTAATAAAATAATTACCTAAATGCGGAAACTCTCCGCTAAACACTACATTAACTGTACCATGTACGTCTCGAGCATAGTCAATTATTTTATCACTATCCTTTGCTCTCCAATCAGTATGATATATATTATAACACTCTTGTTCGTGTAACCACGCTTCTGTTAGGTTGCCCATACGCAAACCCAGTTTAGCATAGTGGGTATCATCATGTCCATCATTTACAATAACCCAAGCAGGTTTGCCGGGCATCGGGTGTGCTAGTGTTTTGTGCTTACGCTTACCAACCCTAAACAATATACTTCTTTTTAAACTGTGTAATTCAGGAACGTCATGCCAACTATATGGGGACGCACTAATAAAATAACCAGTGTTGGGTTTATTAGGTACTGTACGCACTACATTTAAATTTCTATCCAGTATGCGTACTCCCTGATCACTTTCGTCTAAATAAACTTGAGCAGTAATTAACCAGCGGAAATTTTTTAAATCATTGTGTGGCTCTAGATGGCTTCCAGGTTCGTCCATGTGGTAGTTAGTGTAATGATGGTCGTGTTCATAATAGGGATTACCTAAAAATCTCCACTTACAGTCATCAACCAATTCCCAACGTATAAAACTTAAAAAGTCTGTGTCTATAACTGGCGCACTATAATTACCCCATTTTGCGTCCTGGTGTTCTCGATTTTCAGGATTAGCACAGTGTAGTCTAATATACTCTTCAGGGTAATTGTCATAATATCGTTGTAGATAGTTGACATGCATAAAGCGTTTTGTTATACTATGATTGTAAGGGAATTTCCAGAGCATTTATCCTATCCTTGAGGCACAATTCAGGGTTTTTTAAACTATCCCTGACAATATCCGCCTCATAACATTGTAATTTAGCACCAAATATAATCTGATGCGTGATCCATTGTGCGTTAAAAAACCATATATCACCTGGATCAAATGTAATATAGTGTAGTGGATGATGGAATTGATCCCAACCCTGATCATTCCACACACAGCGATTACGCATTTCAGTAATAAAACGTTTTGTGTTGTTTTTATCAATGTCACCCAGTTCTAGTTCATGATAATACTTTTTATATAATTGTTCTAGATCTGGACCAAATGTTAGTACCCTGGGTCGCTTTTGATCAAGTTGTAGGAACATGCGAATCTGTTGTTCAGCACCAGTGTGTTCTTCATCTAATTCGTCCAGGTGTAGTTTATTTTCTACCAGCATATTGTATCTGTGACTTAACATTTCAGCCGTGGTAGTATAACGTGGGAAAAGTGTTTTAAATAATCCTTCCCAACCTACTTGACTTAATTTATGATGGCGATGAAACATATCAATTTGCTCATCAGTCCAACCACGCTCTTGTGTTAAACGTGTACGTTCTTTGATATGACTGTTGTACCAGGGCATAATCCAGCGATTGCCTTCTATTACCCAGTCTTCTAGTTCATCATAATACTTGTAATCTACGCCAGGGACTTTTACGCCTTTTATTACAACAGGCCAGCCACTTTCAAAAGCATCGTACAGTTCATCACTATCTGCTATTTCACTGACGTCAGAAACGTTAAAAATCTTGACAAAAAACTCATTTTTTGCTATAGTATCTAATGCGACACGAGTCATTTAATTCTCCATTTGAGGGAAGCATAAATATTTATACAATGACATATCAGGGTCTAAATAACTCATTAAACAACAGTAAACGAAGAATCCAAATAGATAGCAGTAGTAGATGTAACCTAAGTTGCCCAGGTTGTGGTAGAACAAAATGGATAGCAAAAGGATTATCAGCAGATGTCACTGATATGGAAATGGATCATTTTCGTGCCCTTGTGCGACCTGAAAATAAAGTTGATCATTTAACATATAATTTAGCATTAAGTGATCCAGTTTACAGTGGTGTGTTCTTAGAACAATTAGAATATTTAAGCACATTGGATAAACGTCCACGGGTTAGTTTAAGTACCAATGGAAGTGGAAGAAGCGAACGCTGGTGGTTAAAATTAGCAGGATTATTAGCAGACACTGATAGAGTAGAAATTGCTATTGATGGTTTAGAAGATACAAACCACTTGTACAGACGCAACAGCAATTGGTCCAGTATTATGACAGGTGTGCGTACACTTAGATCTAACTGGAGCGGCGATATTATGTGGCGATATGTTATATTTGAACACAATTATCATCAAGTTGTAGCGGCAAGAAATCTAGCAACAGAATTAGGATTTAACGGATTCCGTCCTGTTGTTGGAGATGGGAGAACTCCAAAAGAAATGATATTGCGTAGCCGAACTTGGGAAGAAATACAACATGATTTATCCTAAATGTAAATTAAAAAATAACCAAGTACTAGCCATCCGTTATGATGGTTGTGTAATACCCTGTTGTCATTTTGGTAGTTGGAACGAAGCCCGTGAACTATATGAGTTTTTAGGTGAACTAAAAGAACAAATACATATTACTAGCGGCACACTAGAAGAAATAAACCGTAGTGAGGCTTATCAAAAACTAGATGCTAGTTTTGACACCAATCCACTAAAAACATGTGTTAGGCAATGTAGCGATAAAATAAATTTAAATGATAACAGAACACTGGCAAACAGTGACTTTATGAAAATAAATCTAAACGAGAAATAATATGAAACCAGTAAATGTATGGAGCGAATTTCAACCGCTCCAGCGTGTTATATTAGGCGCACCCTTCCCGCCAAATACTTTTGATTGGCATGAGGACGATGAAACTCGCAGTGTTATGCGACAAATCTTTGAAGAGACAGCAGAGGACATCAATATATTAGAAAAAATATTACAAAGTTTTGGTGTAAGAGTAGTGCGCCCTGATAATATCTTTACCATCACAGGCGATGAACAAATACAGTTACCCTGGATGCACTGTGGCTTCCCCAATCATCCACTGATGCCCAGAGATACACTGATGCCATATGGTAATACAATCTTTGAATGTTACACGGGCAGTGACAACAGATACTTTGAAAATTTAGCATACTACAGACATACCAGCAAATGGTTTGCTGAAGGTGCTGACTGGGTTAGTATGCCAGGTGCTCTAGTAGAGAGCGGTAAAAAATATGATTACTTTGCGGATCAAGGTCGAGTCCTATATCATGCAGCCAACATGATCAAATGCGGTAACACCGTGTTGTTTAGTCAGCCTTACGAGGGTGACACTAAAAGAGGTAAGGGCACAGTGAGGGGACGAGATTGGATTCAACGTGAAATAAAGTTGCGATATCCAGATACTCGTATGTTGGAAATCCCCGTTGGAGGACACATCGACGGCAAAATCGCACTACTGAGACCTGGCGTATTAATGACCTGGAATAAAAACTGGGTTCCAGAAGAAATGCGTAACTGGACTATTATTGAAGTGGATGACGATCATACTATGCCAGAGGAGTTTCTCAATACTCGTAAAAGACGTTTCTACAAAGACTATGTAGAGAAGTGGTTAACACACTGGGTGGGTTATGCTGATGAGAGTGTGTTTGACGTAAACTGTTTGAGTGTTGATGAAAAAACAGTTATTATGACAGGAAAGAACAGCACAGTTGAACGTCAACTACTACGGGCTGGTATCCAGGTAATACACTGGCGTTTCCGTCATCAATACTTCTGGGATGGTGGCATACATTGCTTAACAAGTGATGTACAACGTGATGGCGACTGTGAGGACTATATTGTATAGAAATCGCTTTCTAGACAGAAAAGATTTGCCAACTTGTCTGGCGCCCTGGCATGCTCTGACTATTAAATGGGGCGGTAATGTTATACCAGATATTATATACAAGGGTAAACTGGGCAACATTAACAAACAAACACTGAGTGAGATACTCAACGACAAGCCCGCTCAGACGCTCAGAAACGCTCATAGACAGCGAGAAATACCTGATACATGTGTAGGTTGCCAGCGTAAAGAACAAACAGGCAGAAGCAGACGTATGTTCTTCTGGGATAAAATTGACTGGGACGTCAGACTTCGCAGTAAAGATTTAACTGTGGATACCACGCCTGACATTCGCTATCTGGATTTTACAGTTAGTAACAAATGTAACCTAGCATGTATACACTGTAACCCTTTTGTAAGCACTGGCTGGACAAAAGATGGCAAAGCGTTAAACAGAGAAAAACCCGAGTACTGGACTGAAACGCCTGTGGGATTTCACGGTGCTGAAGTCAATTTTATGGATAACCTGTTCAGCAATCCAGAGTATTTTCGTAACCTAACCTGGGTAGCATTACGTGGAGGAGAACCACTGTATGATGAACGTTGTATAGAAATATTACAGTGGTTTGTTGATGCTGGACTCAGTCATAAAATTAATCTGGATATTAGTACAAATGCTACAGTGTTTAATGATGAGTTTCGAATCTTGTTCGCACAGTTCAAGCATGTGGAACTCATGGTAAGCGTAGAAGCAACAGATGAATTATACAGCGTAATCAGAGGTGGTGAACACTCCTGGAGCCAGGTAAACGACAACATAGAACGTTTTTATGAGATTGAAAACCTGGAAATGGTGTTTGCTGTCACTGTAATGATTACAAATGTATTTGACTTACCAAACGTGTGGAACTGGTTTAATAAATACCATGCGACACGAGCAAGTATTAGTATGAGCAATGTAGTCGTTAATCCTGCTTATCTCAACATAGCAAACATGCCCAGCCGATTAAAGCAACTGGCACTGAAAAAACTTCAGGATATACCTAGTGAAGCATATTGGCCTGAAGGCAGTTATCATGCTGAAGAGTTTGAATACCAGACTGGCATTGATGATATTCGCAGAGGGTTAAGTAACCCTGAACATGATGATGTAATGTGGCGGCATTATTTGTCTTACACTCGAGACCTGGACAGATTACGTGGTACTGATACACCTAACCTAATACCGGAGATATTCAATGAATCCTGATTTTGGCACAACTGGTAACAGTGTTTGGAATCAACCTTTTGTTGATCATTTAAAAGAACACTTGTTTAACAACATTGATGAAAGTACTATACACCTAGAACAAGACACATTTTTAGAATTATATCCCGAGTGGATTGCCAGTAGTGAACTAAATCAGTTTAGGATGCTGGATGGATTTCAGCATCGCTATGTTAGTCTAGGCGTAACTCAAGCACTTGACTGGTGGCATTATTGGTGTACAGCAAATGGATATCGCTTGCGTATGTTCCGTGGTGAATATCCCTACAACAGAGACGCACTATTAGAACAGTGGACACAGGATAGATATATTGACGATACACCACTACAACGTGGTGACGCAGTTATCATCAGTGTTCCATTTTCGGGTTCTGGACGAAAACCGGAACGCTGGAAGGAATTAATCAATACTTGTACAGAATTGGACATACCTGTTTTTGTCGATTGTGCTTGGTTTGGAACATGCTTTGGTATTGAAGTCAAACTAAACCACCCGTGTATTAAAATGGTAGCGTTTAGCCCTAGCAAAGGATTAAGTTGTGGTAACTGGCGATGTGGAATTGTTTTTACTCGCTTTGATGAAACTGAATGTAGTCTAGGTCTACAAACCGAATGGAGACATGGCATACATTTAAATGTTGCTATTGCTAACGAACTAATGCGTAATTTTTCACCAGACACAATGCCCAAAAAATACATGCCAGCACATCGGGCAGTATGCGAACACTATGGATTAGAAACTACCAATACCATACACATTGCTGTTGGTGGTTCTGAGTATGATGATTTTAATCGAGATGGTGGATTTAATCGCATCAACATTCGTGACGCACTAAAGAGATATAAAAACCGAGGCGAATTTTATAATGAAAAGTAAAAACAATATAATATATGTTGGTGGCAGCGGTGGTAACTTTTTAGTATGGTGTACTGTTAATGCGTTAAAATATGATACAATCCCTAATCCAGCAGACAATCACAATGAATATTTTGTAAGTAGATACCCACATTATATACAGTGCGACCATCCAGAAGACTTAGTAAACAGAGAGGAAACTCTAAGTCAGAGAGAAGGCTTTAACAATTTTATAATTACTATTCCTGATTTAGAAACAGCTCAGTTTGTCAAACTATTACTAACTGCTAAAAAAGAAAGAACTGGCGAAGAAGCATCACAACGAATAATACAAAATGCGGCAAAACATTTCATTATTTGGAGTAAAATTTTACTCACAGTAGACAGACTAAAACCTATTGAACTGGACTATAAAAAGTTTTTTATAAATCAGGAACCTGCTTATATTAAAAAGCAGTATACTAATGTTCTGGGATTTAATGAACAACAATATCAAATTTTTGCTAGAGAATTGGCAGATTATTATCAAAGAAATATTAAATTATTACCAGGAGATATGCAACATGGCATGGCATGATATCTGGAGTAAACACATGATCTGGTACAGCGGCGGCAGTGGCGGATTCTTCTTAGTATGGAATACACTGGCAAGCCGTTTGGCAAGTTCGCCTAGCCATCCTGCTATTGCTGATCCACGTAACCAAAGGAATGAATATAATTTAGTTGCCAGTCCATTTTTAGGAGCCGATCATCCTGAAGATATTATGAGGCGAGGCAACAAGTTTGAAGACTTTGCTAATTGTAAAAACTTTGTGGTTACACTGAATGGTTATACAGCAATGGTCACTCGTAAACTTCTACATAGAAAACATCCTGAAATGCATCAGAACCGTGTAGCACAAAATACTGGTACCGCCCTAGGTGCTCTTAGCCATGTAGATCTAACAGTAGGACATTATATGTACTGGAGTAGAATACTTTTGTGTGCTGATTGTATGAATCCCATAGAAATAGAATATCAGAAGTTTTTTCTAGATGTAGATGAGGATTATATTAGAGAAAATTATACCCGTCATTTTAACATGAAAAATTTCCAGGAAGAAATGTTTATTAAACATGTTAGAGCATATACAGAGCGTAACCAAAAGTTATATCCAGATGCTTATGTTGTGCCAGACGATCAACCATTACCCAAAAGAATATGACAAAATTACCAGAAAACGCATGTGTATATCCTTTTAAAGCCGCAATGTTGGCTCACGGATTACCTGCGACACCGTGTTGTAGATTTCATCATAGATTTTTAAAAGATATAGACACAAAAGAACTGGCTATGGTACTTGGTGGTGCTGAGGAAGGTGTGGCAAATGACTTGATTGAAGTTATGCGTAGCCGTATATATGATGACCTAATGGACTACACTTCACAGACATTTCAGGAAGTAAGAGAAACTATGATGCGTAATGAATGGCATCCTGGTTGTTACAAATGTCGAGCAGATGAGGAGAGTAAAGGACACAGTATGCGTACAGAAGCAGGTGCGTTCTTTGATAATTTTGATGATGAAGTTAAACTTGAATACTTGGAAATTACTGTAGGGCGTAAATGTAATTTAAAGTGTATGAGTTGTGGTCCTGAATATAGTAACAAATGGGATACTGATGCTATCAAGTTTCCTGAACTAGGTGTGCCAGCAGAGGAAGTAGAGCAACTTAAAAAAGTAGAAGAACTGGACTTAACAAAAACAGACGATATGCCCAGTAGCGTATTTAAAGACTTGAAGCATATAAAAGTTACTGGTGGCGAACCTTTTTTACACCCACAGTTTTTGTTGTTTATAAAAAGACTTGCCAATGAAAATTTAGCACCAAACATCACAATAGAAATTTTTACAAACTGTACATGGTGGCCTGCTAAAACAGATTATGATAGCCTAGCAAAGTTTCGTAAAATATTAATCTGCCCTAGTATTGATGGTACAGGTAGATTAAATGAAGTGCTGAGGTTTCCAAGCAAATGGAGTACAGTAGAGCAAACACTGGACAAGTGGATTGCTATGCGTGATGAACTAGGTTGGGATAAAGTAGAAATTAAAACAGCAACAACTATTAATGTTATCAACGCACCTTACATGTATGACTACTTGCTATGGGCAAGTGTTAACAAGCGTATTAATGTTATGTTTCAGACAGTATATGAACCCAACTGGTTAAGTATAACACACTGGCCAGACTGGTACAAGAAAAAATTAAAGTATACAGTACTAACACAGTTTGACAACTATCCTGAATACTTACCCCGAGTTCGTTGGGATAGATTTGATAAACTAAAACGTCTGTTGATTAACTTGTGCGATACACCCAGCACAGATGACAACAGTTATCAGTATACAGACACAATTAAAAAATTACTACGTCACAGAGAAATACTGGATTTGGAACACATGGCTAGATTTAAAAATTTATTGGATCTAGAAGCCACTGCTATTCCAGAATGGGGTCCAGGAAGTAGACCAGACTGGCAAGGGAGAAAGTTTAGTGAGCAAAAGTGATACTTTTTGTATAATTCCTTTCCTACACATTTATGGTACAGCCGGTGGCGATCTGGTGCCCTGTTGTGAAGCACAGGAGATACCACTAAACAAACCAGGTGAGAGTGCGGAGACTACATGGAACAACGAAAACTACAGAGAGTTGAGACGAGCTCTAACGGAAGGCGAACGCCCAGACAGGTGTTCAGTGTGCTGGCACAACGAGGACGCCGGTATAGTAAGCAATCGTCAGCAGTGGGGAAAAGACTATTGGCAAACGTTCGAAGAAGGCGTAGAAGTAAATTCTGATTACACAGTAAACAACAAACCACTATGGGTTGAACTCAAAGTGAGTAACTTTTGTAATCTTAAATGTATTATGTGTAGCACACACAGCAGTTATAAAAGAGTACAGGACTTGGATATTATTACAAAGTATCAAAGGGACGGACACGAAACCCGTCTACTTCGCCCTACGGCGCTGTTTGACAGCCTTAATGAGTGGCCTGAGTTGTGGGATACTGTACAAGTGCTACAGTTTACTGGCGGTGAGCCTATTATTAACGAAGAGCATTATCAGTTATTAGCAGGTATTCCAGATAAATTAAAAGCAAAAATTAAACTCAGATATGCTACAAACATCAGTCATATTAAATTTAAACAGTATGACCTAATTGAAATCTGGAGCAAGTTCCGTCATGTTAACATCAAAGTTAGCATGGATGGCATAGGCGATGTTTACAATTACATACGTCAAGATGGTGATTGGGATACTGTATACAGCAATATGCTAACACTAAGCACAGTACCCAATATAGATTTGGCAGTGGGCATCACAGTACAAGCACACAACATATATCAGATGCCAGAGTTTTATCAGTTCTGGCAGGACAGCGATATTGATTTAAGTTTTATCACTGCCAATATATTACAAACACCCAGATATCTGAGTCCAGCATTGTGGCATGGAGAATACCGCGATGCTATACTGGAAAAATTAAATGTACCAGGTATGGAACGTTTTTATACTTATATGAAAAACAATGAACCAGACTATCGAAATTACGCTCGTATGAGAAAGTACAGCAGAGATTTAGAAGCAAGATATCCCAAGCCTACTACACTTAAACAGATGGTAAAAGACTACCTGGGCCTTAAACTAGAAGGCATGGATGCTGTTAATGCGAGGTTGATGTGAACAAAGGACAAAAAGCCTGGGAATATAATCATACAGAACATGCTTGGCCAGTTTGTCATGTGTTTATGCCAGGCAACAGTGATTATAATCGTTGGCCTGTATTAAAGCAAAAACTAAATCTAGTACAGCAAGTAGAAAGTAACAACCATTTGCGTGGTGGTGTGTTTAATTTGTATAACACAAAGGAAACAAGTTGGTTAACAGCGGCACACAAGATGGGTTATCGCTATGCTTGTATCTGGTTTGACGGTTGCTGGGCAGATGTTCATGACTTTAATCGTCGTTTGTTGGACGAAATAGATAGATTAAACCGTGTGGGAGACTGGTTGTGCGCCGGGCAAATACAAGCAAGAACAGACGAGTATCCGTTTTTTACTAGAAGTATGGTATTAGTTAAACTACAAACCTGGCAAGATGTAGATCAACCCAATCCACATATACGTCCTCCAGAGTTTCCTGGTTATGTTGTAACACCCAGTGAGTGGGAGGATAGCGTATACAGTGTAAGCGAAGTACCAACAGAACTAAGTGAGCGTGATTTGTCCAGACTTATATACAACAAAGCAGAGCAGTTTGCCAATGCCTGGATATCCTGGAGTTTAAGACGGCATTTGATTGTACCAGGACTAAGCGACAATTTTATGGAAACAGTTACCTACACTCGTCCACTTAACGGCACGGAAGAATTTCAAAAAGGCATTACTGGATTGGAATATGATAGTACAGAGGTTAGTCATCAAGCAAAACGAATTATTAAACGTTTAAATGATGTACAGAGTCCAGTTTATTTTGTAAACACTGAACTGAGCAAACCGGAAATAGTAGAGCAACTAGTGGGTACTAGTTTTGAACAGTATGTTGGACCAGCAGCTGGATTTAAATTGTTATACTATGCTTACAAGTATGGCGTTAACAGCAATACTCGTTTTGTTTTCTACGACTTTGACGCTGACAGTGTAAGATTTAGACGGGATACCCTGACTGGTTGGGACGGAGAAGACTATCGTAGTTGGGTCAATCTCTGGTGCGATGCTAATCCAGGCGTCAATGATCAACTACGAGGACTGGTAGATAAAAGGTGGCCTGAATTGTTACAGCAATTCGGAGGGTTAAATAGTTGGCTAGAGTTTTGGGATAAAATACAACAATGCGAGACAGAGGTTTTACATCTGGATCTAATTCACGAAAGCGAACGTTTGTTAAAAAATTTAGCAGTTCAAAGAACATTCTTTTGGAGCAGTAACATATACAGTTATATGCCACTTCAATTAAAATGTCAACCATTTGAAATAGAAAAAAGTTTTATTAACATCGTGTCAGGATTAAACAATATTCATCCTGATTGTTGGTTTAGTGGAACAGACATTAATGATAATGATTTATTATGCCCAGCACGAGCAGTGCTAAGTGTGGGCAACAACAGTAATATAGGTTTTGAAGTATGATAATACACCGCGGTGATGAACAGGAAATTATGCATGTTGTTTCACATGCTTGCGTTCATGATGATTTAGCAGACGAAGCACAATATCGTGCTAAGTTGCGTAAAGTAACAAAGATAAAATTAACCAATGAATGCCAACACAGTTGGGTTGAATGGGAAAGATCTTTTTATGATGCTGAATTTTTTAAAAAAATATATCGTGAAGGTTACAAAATGGTGTGCTTTTGGTTTGACGGAAGTTGGCCTGATGCTCCAGAGTTTGAAACAGAATTATTGAGATTGTATCACAGAGAATGGAATGATGTAAACTGGATGGTTAGTGGTAATATCATATACAGAGATTGGCGACCCTGGTATCCAAAATGGCATCACCAGTGTGTAATATTAAATCTAAAAAAATGGATTGAAGAAGGTTGTCCTAATCTCAATCGTATTGACAACAGAAATAATCGCAAACCGGGTTTTAAAGTGAGCCCCGAGCATTATCATGACAATTATACTCCTATGTGGTTGAAGCCAGACAGGAATCTTAATCATACTCCAGAAATGGAAACTATGAAAATGGATCTTAAAAATTTAGACTGGATGATTCCAAACGCTATAAATGCTAACTGTATGGTTATCAACCATCCAGAAAGTTTGCGTAAACACAAGCGTTGTATATACGCAGAAGAAAATATTGAGCAAACAAAGAACTGGATTATGGACACTGAGTTCAATGAAACTCGTACACCCAGAGAGATTGTGGAATTTGGTTACGACTTAGATGAAGATAAAATGGAATTGTACGGATTTAAAATACAACAGTACCAGGTATTGTATGTAACAAATACAGAACGTGTTCCTAGCAGAGGTGAACACCTGGATGAAATTGGGTTTACCAAAATGGTTATGCCGTGTAGCGGACTTAATCAGTTCTGGCACATTTCAAAAGACTTAAATACAATGGAGGAAGTTTTGTGGTTTGACTTCAATCCTTACGCTATTGCCTGGACCAAACTTGTATTACATGAATGGGAGCCAGGTGTTCAGTCGTTCACTGAGTTTTATCGAAATAATATTGATAGAGTAATCGGTGACGGTATTATTAGTCCTGATTGTGTCATTTATGAAGATTATCTGGTGGAGAGATTGATTGAAGCAATGGGCGGAGAGGAAGAATTTACAGCAAAGATGTGGCAAATAAAGCAACTCAAACATACATTTTTACAAGTAAATGCTGTTAAGCAGTGGAAAACTCTCGCTGATGCTGTTGGCAGCGGTAACCGAATATTTTTACAACTAACAAACGTCTGGCAATATGAAAGCAACTACTTGAATACACGACCATTTGAAGCACAGATTAACTTTTTAAGTTTATTGTCGCAAATACAACAAAACAATCCAGTAGTATATCTAACTGGCAATACGCCAGGTGGAGTACAATGTAGTTACACAGATATAAACAGTATGGTGGACTTATACTAATGTGGTACGAAGGTGAAATACAATCATTTGAAGATGTAAACGAGGACACAGTATTGTTCTTTATGGAGAACGAACATCTTAAAAAGCCATTTGCTGGTGTAGATGATCCTTGGTTACTGGAAAGTCATGATTTAGATACTATTGGTGATAATACAAAATTACCCTGGATACCTGTAGATATTTCTGTTCCACATAAAGAAATATTTGACGAAGCCAATCATTTGTTGTATACTAGTTGTTATACTCTACATCGTCCAGACAGTGCTGGGTGGCTAAGTTTGGCTATCCACGGTATGAGTAGTGTACACACAAACGTACCAGAAGATTACGGACTACCTGACAGTGCGGAGTATGATCTAAGTGACTGGACAGACATTGCTAAGTTTTGTCCTAGAACCGTAGAATGGATGAAAGACGAAATGCTGTACGAGCGTTTTAGTCGTGTTCGTTTTATGGCTGTATTACCAGGAGGGTGGTTGGCTCCACATGCTGATAGAGATAGAATTACTGGCGTCGGCGCTACTAATGTTGCTATTAATAATCCACAAGGGTGCGCCCTAGTAATGGAAGATTGGGGTACATTGCCCTATACGCCGGGCAGTGTATTCAAACTCAATACTGGATATCGACATGCTGTATGGAATAGAAGCGAAGAGCCTCGCATACACATGATATTTGATGGCGATCCATCAGACGAATTCAAACGTAAGGTAAACGCTGGCTATGCCAAAATGCAAAATATTTGATCATGGATTAACAATTGGTCCAAGTGGCAATGTTCGCCCTTGCTGTGCCTTCCTAGTGTGGAATACAAAAAGTGTAAGTTTTGATGATGACTGGCCAAAGTATCATCATGAACTAGGCAAGCAAAATGAACTGGAATGGCTGGACAACTGTAAAGAGTGTAAGCAAAATGAGGACATGGGCAGAGATAGCCTAAGAACTTACTACAATAGTTTTATAGAAGAAGATGTGCCTGGTATACAATACTGGGATCTAAAGATTAACAATACTTGTAACCTAGCCTGTAGAATGTGTGATGCCTGGAGTTCGAGTAAATGGGAACAATATAAAGATACACCAGGTTTAGAAAGGCGTTACACTAATACCCTACCAAGTCGCTGGCATAAAGAAGCAAAAGATTATCTGCCGCACATGCTTAACAGTAAAGTAGTTAAGTTCACAGGTGGAGAGCCCTATCTCATTCCACAAGTACAAGGCATTATACAAGGACTAGTAGATGCTGGCGTAAGTAAAAATATGCGCCTGGAACTTATTACAAATGGCACACAGGTTATGGAATCCTGGAATCCATATTTTGAAGAATTTAGCCGTGTAGATATAAATGTTAGTATAGATGCTGTGGGTAAACGATATGAATACATACGTCCAGGTAGTAGTTGGGAACTAGTTCGAGAAAACACAGAACGTTTTAACGCACTAAAGCCAGACCATGTTGGTATACACATTGCTTGTTTGCCCATGGTACTCAACAAAGATCATTTATGGGAAGTAGAAGCCTGGTGTGAACAAAACGGACTAGATTATGTTGAAGCAGGACCTATTATACATCCTGCTCATTTGAGAATAAATGCTATGGAAGATCCTAAACTCCGCAAATTGTTTATCGAGCAAATGGATATACTGGATGGAATACATGGCACAGATTGGAGAGAATTTGTAGATGAGTGATAAAAAATTACCCAGCGAAACTTTTTGCGTGTTACCATTTATGCATGTAGCAGTGTCGCCTACTGGCAGTTTTAGAGTATGCTGTAACAGCGATCCTAAAACAAATAAAATTATGAAAACGCCAGACAAAGAATACAAAATGTTCAGAGATGATGTCAATAAAGTATGGAACAGTCCTGATTACAAACGTATCCGTCGTCAGTTTATGGAAGGCGAACGTCCTGCTACTTGTACTAGATGTTTTAGAGAAGAAGATGCTGGTATCCGTAGTCCACGTATTGGCTACAACGAGAAGTGGTTAAAGAATAATGTAATAATCAGCGATGAGATACCACTGGATATTCGTTATGTGGATATCCGTTTGGGTAACCTGTGTAACTTAAAATGTCGTATGTGTAACCCATGGAGTAGTAGTATGTGGGTCAAGGACTGGAATGCTGTAGTAGATAAGGCACAACTTGAGCCAAATAATCCACTTAGTGCTGATGATTTTAAATGGATGGAAACACTTGGTGAATGGCCTGATCGGGATCAGACAAGTGAAAACTTTGTTAGCATGGCAGACAGTATCAAGGAGATTTACCTGACAGGTGGTGAACCAACACTAGCATTAAGTCAGTATGCTTTGTTTGAGTACTTGATTGAAAAGGATTTAGCAAGTGGAATTAAGTTAAAATACAATACTAACTTAACAAATGTTCCGCAAAAAATGGTTGACTACTGGAAACATTTCCGTGTAGTACAACTTAACACAAGTATTGATGCCATTGAGGATAGAGATAGATATATTCGTTACCCAAGTACTTGGGAAAAGATTGAAGAAAACTTTGATAAACTAAATGCTTTACCAAACGTAGAAATTCAAGTTCACTGTACAGTGCAAGTGTTAAATGTTTGTGCGTTAGATGAACTTATTACCTGGGGATTAAGTAAAGGACTGGATCCAAATCAGTTTTACTTTAATATTCTTAATCATCCAGAGTGTATGAATATTCGTAGTTTACCTGTTGCTCTTAAAAATTTAGCACAACTACGGTTACAAAAATGGTTACATATTCCAAAAGTAGAAGACATAATAAAGTATATGTGGGCAGAGGATTGGCATGAAAAAAGATGGGGAGAATTTTTGGCATACAACGGAAAAATAGACGAGTTACAACGAGGTAACTTAACGGAAGTATGTCCTGAATTTAAAGATTATGTCTGACACTTATTGTAACGAACCCTGGAGAACAGTGCACTATGATTATGACGGTAAACTAGGACCGTGTTGTACATATCGTGGTGAGCGCAGTAACGAGTCCAGCGTAAAAGATTACTGGAACAGTGAATGGCTTGCTGACTTTAGACGTCAACTGGGAGAAGGAGTCCGGCATCCTGGTTGTAAAAACTGCTGGCAAAAAGAAGAACGTGGTGAACAAAGTCAGCGTTTGGAAAAAAATAGCAAACACGGAGTAGTTACTGAACCCGATCTCCAGGAAATTTTTATCAGTTTTGGTAATATATGTAACAAGAGTTGTAATATTTGTCGTCCTAATCGCAGTAGTATAATTGAAAAACAATACAGATTAGCAGGTAAAGACTGGAATGTTGACAAAGATAATTTAAGCACTGCTTGGTTAGAGAATCTAGAACAATATTATCAGGACATATCCGAAAAAGCAGAAACAATACATCTGAATGGTGGTGAACCCTTTATTGTAAAACAGTGTCACGACTTATTACAGTATATGGCAGATAATAATTATACACACAAACACATTAAAGCAAATACCAATGGAAGTATCTCTCCAAGCCAAATTGAATTACTTAATCGTTTTAAAAAAGTTAGTTTACATTTAAGCATAGATGGTATACTGGATTTATATCCGGTAGTGCGTCCACCACATACATGGGAATGGTGGTTGTTACATCATGATCGTATTAGGCAGCAAAACTGGAAAATAACCTATGCTACAGTAGTTCATGTATTGAACGTACATCAATTACCGCTTATATTAGATTACTATCTTAGCCAATATGAACTGTATCCTGATAACACTAACATTTATTTTAGCACTGTTAATAATCAACCCAATATGAGTACTCATATCGCTCCAAAAGAGGTATGCGTACAGAGTGCTTGCTTACTTGAAGAAAGATTGTTAAAGTTACCTGACGAATGGAAAAGTAACATAGAAAATGTTATACAACATTTATACTACAGTGCTGAAAATAGAAACTTTAAAGATGATATGGAGTTTAAAAAGTTTATAGAAACATTTGGTCCGATTAAAGGTATTGATTACGCAAAACATCTGCCCTGGAATAGTTGGGTTTTTAGAAATGAATAAAAGTATTATATGTACAGGTAACCCAGAATTTGGAGTTGCCAGTGAGATATTTCATCGTTGGCCACAAACTGAATTTGTAGGTCGTACTACCTGGGGTTATGATTTAACTGAAAACGGTTATAAACATAAACTCGCAGAAAAGGCTCTTAAATACGATGTTTTTATTAACTGCAGCGCACTATGGCACTACCATCAGACTATGCTACTAGATGTAGTCTTTAAATCAGCATTGAAGGCAAGGAAACGACTACATCTTGTGTCTTTAGGCAGTACCACCGATAGAACTACCAAAGGCGCGGATTGGCAATATCAGCAAGAAAAGAAAGCATTACGGAGTACAAGTAACGCATTGGGCCTAAAAGGCGTATGGACAGGTGGCCCTAGAGTAAGTTACATATCATTTGGCACCCTGGAAAACAATGCTGAAAAGCATCCAGGGCGTCGTGTAATGACACTCAGCGAAGCAGTAGATTGTATAGAATATGCTATCAGCGTCCCCGAACACCTCAATGTAGCA
>Ga0181568_10001421_pt1 | contig 22011 bp, 18 predicted proteins | sample 101ome_20_FD_133758 | JGI IMG/M metagenome (GOLD analysis project Ga0181568, IMG submission 133758) | Coastal salt marsh microbial communities from the Groves Creek Marsh, Skidaway Island, Georgia - 101404AT metaG (megahit assembly) | ecosystem: Environmental > Aquatic > Marine > Intertidal...
CCTATTCTCGATCCCGCCCAGGTCCCCGAATGGTATGATCTGGGCTTGCGCATGGTCAGTATTTCACACTACGGGACGAGCGCATACTCACACGGCACGGGCACAGAAGGCGGCCTCTTACCCACGGCTAAACCACTGCTTGATGCTCTGCATGAGGCGGGTATCATCGTCGACGTTACGCACCTCACTGATCAGGCCCACTGGGAGCTTTTGGCTGTGTATGATGGCCCCATTGCAGCCTCCCACCACAACTGTCGCGCTCTGACCCCCGGCCAGCGCCAATTAACGGACGAGATGATTCGTTCCATCGCCGAACGGGACGGCGTGATCGGCACCGCCCTAGATGCCTGGATGCTCGATCCCGAATGGCAGCGCAAACTGCCCGCGTTTGCCCAACAAACCAAAGCCACCCTCGAGACCGTGGTCGATCATATAGACTATATTTGCCAGCTCCTAGGCACGGCTCGTCACTGCGGCATTGGCACCGACTTAGACGGCGGTTTCGGAACTGAGCAAGCACCGCGCGATTTAAACACCATCGCCGATTTGCAGAGTCTAGTGCCCCTCTTTGAAAAACGCGGCTATGATCAGAAAACTATAGCAGCTATATGTGCCGGTAATTGGATAGACCTTTTCAGACGCGTCTGGTCACAGTAAAGCCTACAGACCCCCATTCAACATCGACCTCTCAACGTGATTGAGGACGTTTTGGGGCGATGTTCCTCACGAAAACCTCGAATGTGCCTTTCGCAAACATACTCAAGGAGGCAATAGTGCGTTTTTTCTACAAAATTCAACGTTATTTTTATTTGCATATTGCCGATATTAATAAAAATAGCTTATTTTAGTAGAACAGGTAAACATAATACAAACAATACTGCGAAGGAGAGGCACAATGGCTAGAAGAGGAGCCGATGCCGTTATCGAAGCACTAGATCGCTTCGGCGTTGAATATGTATTCGGCCATCCCGGAGGAGCGGCCATGCCCATTTTCGACGCTCTGCTCAATTCGAAACAGATCAAATTTGTGCTTACCCGCCACGAACAGGGTGCCACGCACATGGCCGATGGCTATGCGCGCGCGACGGGCAAACCGGGCGTCGCCCTCGTTACTTCAGGCCCTGGAGCGACCAACACGATTACTGGACTCCTGACGGCTCAGATGGATTCGTCTCCCCTAATTGTCCTTACGGGCCAGACCATTACCTCGATGCTCGGCAAAGATGCCTTTCAAGAAGCGGACGTATTCGGCATTTCTATGCCCGTCGTTAAACATTCTTACTTGGTGAAGGATCCAGACGAAATCCCCCGAGTAATGATGGAATCCTTCCATATTGCGACGACTGGACGCAAGGGACCGGTACTGATTGACCTGCCCAAGGACGTGACGCAGGGCGCCCCCTTCCCCGAATGCACAACGGAATTTCCAGAGAAGGTCTACCTCCCCGGCTATCACTGGCAGCACAAAGCCGACCCAGAGCAGCTGCGTCAGGCTGCTGAACTTATTCGCCAGAGTAAACGCCCCCTCCTCTACTTGGGCGGAGGCTGTATTGCCTCAGGAGCGCACGAAGCGGCGAAAGCATTCGCCGAGAAAACGCAGATGGCCGTCACCAATACCCTCTTGGGCAAAGGCGCTTTCCCAGAACAGCACGAGCTCTCTGTCGGCATGCTCGGCATGCATGGAACAGCCTATGCCAACAAAGCCGTAGTCGGCTGTGATCTCATCATGTCTATCGGTGGCCGTTGGGATGATCGAATTACGGGCAAGCTCTCAGAATTCTGCCCCGACGCAAAGAAAATCCACGTCGATATCGACCCCGCCGAGTTTGGCAAGGTCGTTATGCCCGACGTATTCATTGAGGGTGATGCCCGACAGGTTCTGGAAGAATTGATCAACCTCGTCGAGCCGCTCGACACCACCGATTGGCTGACACAGATCAATCAGTGGAAAGAGAAATATCCGCTTAAATATGGCAAGCGCGGTGGCCTAAAAATGCAGGCCGTTCTCGACCGCATCTATCACCTAACCGCGGGACGCGCTGTCGTTACGACCGACGTAGGACAGCACCAAATGTGGGCAGCTCAGTTTTACAAGACGGCTCACCACCGCCAGTGGCTTTCTTCTGGCGGCGCCGGCACTATGGGATTCGGATTTCCCGCGGCCATTGGCGCACAGTTTGGGCGTCCCGACGATACGGTCATAGCGGTCGTCGGAGATGGTGGGTTTCAGATGACGCTCTGTGAGTTGGCAACTGCCTGCATCCATCGACTCCCAATAAAGATCCTGGTATTGGACAACAAGTATTTGGGCATGGTTCGCCAGTGGCAAAACCTCTTTTTTGACAATCGCCTCTCCGGAGTCGACCTAGACGGCAACCCCGACTTTGTAAAGCTGATTGAGGCCTACGGAGGTAAGGGATTCCGCCTGCGTCGCACAGCCGATATCGACAAGGTACTAAAGCAGGCACTCGACTATAACGATGGTCCCTGTATCATTCACGCAGAGTGCGAAAAAGAGGACAACGTATTTCCCATGATTCCTGCGGGTGCCGCTATTAGCGAGATGCTGACGGAAGCCCCGAAGCACAAACTGGCTCAGCCCAAAGGGAGCACCTAATGACACAGCACACCATCGCCTTTGACGAGGAACAGCTCAACGAACGCCAAGCTGCCGTCGACGCACCGCAGCTAAAAGCAGCGACCCCGACGGCCAAGTCGACGATTGGACTCCTAGTAAACGATCGCCCTGGGGTGCTCGTGCGCATTGCACAAGTTTTTGCAAGGCGGGGTTATAACATTGAAAACCTGGTGGTTTCACAGGCTCATATCCCAAACACCTCTCGCATGACGACGACGTGTATCGGCCCTAAGAACGAGCTGCAGCAAATCATTTTACAGCTGAATAAACTGGTTGATGTCATCCATGCCAAAGACCACACAAACGATCAAGCGATCGTGCGTGAGCTGACTCTTTTCAAGATTGGCTGCACCGTTTCTGAGCGAGCTGAAGTACTGCAAATAGCCGAAGTATTTCGCGGCAAGACCGTCGATATCTCGTCAGATTCTATCACGATAGAGGCCACGGGAACTACGGAAAAAATGAACGCGCTGTGCGCCTTGTTAGAGAAATTTGAGATCCGAGAGATGGTGCGCACTGGTAAGGTCGTCATGGCACGTGGAGACCAGACTACCTAAGCTGTTTTATGCGTCGTGCGTTTAGCAATTAGATAGAGAGCACTTATTTGCAATATCGATTCTATGGCCCAAAGGCCCAGCCCGCACTTAGCAGGCTGGGCCTTTCCTTTCTCCATCTATCGCTCTTCCCCTATCTAACCTGAGGATTCATCGTTGAATGATAAACCAACTTGGACCTTGCTGCTGACCGATCCCAACCGCATGGCGCGCACCACGCTTACGCGCCAGCTAACCTACTACGGCTATGCCGTACATGAAGCCGACAGTGGGCGTCAGGCGGTTGGCATAATTCAAAAACAACCAAGCGCGATTGATCTGATCCTTTTAGACACCAGCATTGCCGACGTCCCTTACACCAACGTCATTCAAGTTTTACAAAAAGTGCAGCCCAGCGCCGCAATCATACTGACAACAGAGCAGACCATAACCGACGGTCGCAGTTTACCCGAAGGAGTGACAGCCGTATTGAAAAAGCCGTTGCGCACAGACCGCATGCTATCCGTTGTGGCCAAAGCACTGGGTCGCACGTGAATTGGCAAGCACCCGCCCATTGCAAAGGGCTTGTATTCGACTGCGACGGTACGGTTGTCGACAATATGCCTCTGCATTACGAAGCGTGGTCAAAAACGCTTGAGCGCTGCGGATTACACTTAGAAGAAAGTCGATTCTACTCTTGGGCCGGTCGACCTATTGCCGATATCATAGGCCAACTTAGCGCCGAACAGCGCGTCAGCGTCGATACACAACAGGTTACACAAGAATACGAGCACTATTTCCATAGCCTGCCCCTCCACCGCTTGCGACCCGTACGCCCCGTTGTAGAAATCGCTCGCCGCTTCCGCGGACAACTCCCGATGGCTATAGCTACTGGCAGCACGACAGAATCAGCTAGCACTTCACTCCAGGCAATTGGCGTGTTGCATTGGTTTGATGCGGTGATAAGTTCTACCGAGTCGGGCATGGCAAAACCAGCCCCCGACGTTTTTTTAGCTGCGGCGCGATCGATCGGCGTTCCAGCACGCGCGTGCGTGGCGTTCGAAGACGGAGACTTAGGCCTGAAGGCAGCTCGCGCAGCAGGTATGACCGCAGTGGATATAAGACCGTGGAACCCAAGACCTCAATGAGGAGATGACGTTGTCGATACGCCCCGTAAAAGCCACCGTGCAAGCCCGTCCTACGCAAGAGGGAGCCGGCGTCAAGCTCCACAGAGGATTTGGCTTCGGCCAAACAGATGCGACGGATCCATTCCTGCTCTTTGACGACTTTCGCAACGAAGACCCACAAGACTACCTGGCCGGGTTTCCCTGGCATCCCCATCGCGGCATTGAAACCATCACCTACGTGCTAGCCGGAACTGTAGCACACGGAGACAGTTTAGGTAATACCGGCGATCTGGGTGCAGGAGACGTGCAGTGGATGACGGCGGGTCGCGGTATCTTGCACCAAGAAATGCCCCGAGGTGATGCGGCAGGAAGGATGCACGGGTTTCAATTATGGTCTAATTTGCCGTCGTCGCTTAAGATGACGGCACCGCGCTACCAAGACGTACTGTCAAAGGACGTCCCCGAAGTCATAGACGACGACGGCACAACCGCCCGTATTCTTTGCGGTGATTTCTGGGGAAAACGAGGCGTGGTAGACGGCATTGCTGCCGACCCATGCTACCTCGATATATCCGTTCCACCTAACCGGCACAAAACCCTTCCCGTCGATACGTACCGCAGCGCTTTCGCCTATATATTTGCCGGTTCCGGTTCGTTTCGCGACGCCTCTGAGCCACAAATTGTCCAGACAGAGATCGTCGGACAGGAGGTCCCTACTCCCTCCCAAACCTTAGGCAACAGATCTCTTGTCTTATTCGACAGCGGCGATGAGATTGCCGTCCAAGCCGGCCCTGATGGACTGCGCTTCTTACTCGTTTCGGGACGCCCAATTGAAGAGCCTGTCGCCTGGCATGGGCCCATTGTAATGAACACGGAAGAGGAACTTCGTCAGGCATTCGGCGAATTGCAAAACGGCACGTTTATTCAAGATCGCTGAACAACTATACTGCCGTAAAAAATGCCCCCGCTACACAGCTGGTAGCGGGGGCATTTTCTGTAGCGGAGTAGATGCGTGAGGTTAGAAGGCAGCACTCAACTGCATAACGGCCAGTCTTCCAATCATCGGTGCACCGACAAATTCAATATGCTCATTGTTAAGCGCGTTGGAAACGTCCAACGTCAGACGCATATTTTGTTCGATCGGTAACTGATAGCCCACATTGAGGTCGAGCACGCTGTAGGCGTCGACGTCTCCTATATACACACCTGAACTCTGTTGGAACGAGTCGCTATAACGCACCTGTGCGCCAAGACGGAGTCCCATGTCCTCTAGAGCATACTGCGCTCCCATCTTGAGCTTGAGCTTAGGTGCATTGAGCGCAATATCAGCAATGCCGTCAACGTCTTCAAAGAAGTTGTTCTGGATATAGGCCATACCTCCAGAAAGCATAAGCGCATCACTTGCATAATAGGCCAAATTCAGGTCAAAACCGCTCGTCGTAACTTTACCAAAGTTTCGATAAGCAAGAATCAGAGCCGTCGGATCATAGGCCTGTTCGGGCGACACGGTTCCATAAGGTATGCTAGCCGCGCCCCCCACAAAAAGCGCCGTGACCTCGTCAACTGCCGTGCCATTTCCGTTACCCTCGACCACGCCGGGCACTTGCACAGCATCTAGCGCTGCAACGGCGCCAGCGACCTGGGCGTTAGCGGGATCGGCCATCGCAGCTGCAATACCCGGTCCCAGCGCAGCGGCCAAGCTCGTGGGTTCGAGAAAGACGTTGGGCGTCTCTACGGCAAGTGGGCCAACAAAGTTTTCCGTTGTTGTCCGATAGGCATCGGCAGCAACGACTAGCTTATTTCCCAACACCCCCTTGTAGCCAAGCTCAAATGTGTGGGTATTCGTCGAACGGGTAAACGGAACGTCGTACGCATCGGCAACTGGATCAAAAGGCGCCGCATCTCCAGCTGCAACCTTTTCTAGATTGAGGGACATCAACGAATTATTGAGCCCTCCAAGCTGTTCTGGTATTAGGGATGGCAGCGCGGCAGCCAGGGCACCGGCCTGTGCCTGCGCCGTTGCCGCATCCAATCCAGCGGCCTGTAGCTGTCCAGCAACCAGTCCGGCAAATACCGGAGTCAACTGCGCCAACGTAGCACCGCGACCAACGCTCCACATTACGTTAGTGAACAGAGGATCGTTCAGATCCCAGTACTGCTCTGGCGAAGCACCGGCAAGCGGAGCAAACGGGGAGCGAAACTGCGGGCGCCCATTGGCCGAGCGCATAAAGCTGAATCCACCGTCGAAACCTCTGCGGTAGGTTCCCTGCGCCCGAATGTCAAAGCTCGGCGCAAAACCGAACGTCGGCTGGAAGAGCGCCCCCGTAGAGAAGGCATCACGCGATGAGACCAAATCGAGGTACATATTGTTGTTGCTGGGCGTGGAGAACGCACTGTTATACGTCAACCTGATCGTCTGCGTATCCGTCGGCTTAAAGACGATCGCAGCGCGCGGGCTCAGCTCTGCGTCTGGAATCCGGTTATGGTCATCGTAACGAGCAGCCAACACTAATTCCAACTGGTCCGTCAACGAGGTCTCGCTCTGCAGATAGACGCCGAACTCATTTATATCGTCATCGTCTTCGTTGGCCCCATTAATTGTGCCCTCAGTATCTGGGCGCGTGCGCAACACGTCGGCTCCATAGGTAAAGCGCTGACGTGCACCAATCTCATAGGAATGCTGCAACTGCAGAACGGTTAGCGTAGATTTGTCGCGAATCGGGTCTCCGCTGCGAAGCAGAAAGGTGTCTCCTGCGTCGGTCCAGTTTTGAAAGGCCTGAAAAAAGAAGTCTTTGTATAAGACGCGCGCTTGGTAATAACCGCTAATCCAGCCATCGGCCAACCCGGCACCGAGCCCCGTCATCTCAATATTCGAAGCCTGATTATACCCACCCGAAACGACGGCCGTCAGGTCATCATTAGGCCGATAATCGATTCGTAATTCAGACGAAGTCCGCGAGAGGTCATAGTCGCGATCTTGGGTCTCCAAGGGGTCGACATATTCCCAATCCGTACCTGAAAAGGACTGCAAGGAGAGTTTATAACCGAGGTCCTCTCCAATCTTGCCGGCATGACGCGCAGAGAAACGGCGCACGCTGCGTTCACCCAATCCCACGTTTACGTTCGTGCCCTGCTGATCCAGCGGCGAGCGCGTAATGATATGCATTACGCCGTTGGCGCTATTCGGTCCATAGAGTGCCGAACCCGGCCCCAACACGAGCTCAATGCGCTCGATGTCGTCATTGGTCACGGGGATAAAGTTGTAGGCATTGAGACGCAGTGACGGCACGCGCGCAATGCGATTATCCGTCAGCGTCAGCATAGCACCGGAGAAGATATTGTTAAAACCACGCGCAACGACGTTAGCCTGAGCCAGGCCGGTCTGAGCAAAGTCAACGGCCGGCAAATCGCGAATATGTTCGGCCACGGTAGACACGGGCTGTGTGCGAATATCTTCAGCGTCTATAACCGAAACCGATGCGGGCGCATCGAGTATCTTTTCCTGCCGGCGCGATGCCGATACAACGCTCTGGTCAATAAAGATTACTTCATCGCTCATGACCAGTTCGAGCTCGCTCTCACCGTCGACTGAAACATCGGCCAAAACGAGTTCGGAGAAACCGATGTGCGTGATGCGCAGCACGTAGGTACCAGCTGGAATATCGGTGAGCACAAAACGGCCGCCTCCGTCGCTGCTCACGCCTGTTTTACCCTCAGCTAAAGCCGCTCCTTCTAAGACGACATTGGCTCCCACAATTGGACTACCGCTGTCATCTGATACGGTGCCCGACAGTTGGCCAAGGCTTTGACCATAGCTGACAGTGGCCCATAATAGACCTAAAACAATGCACCATCTTGCCATGTATACCCTCCCTTTCAGCGCATCGCATTCCCCACGCGAAGCGCAACGTTAAAACTTCTTCTACAAACACAGACCCCTATATAACAATCCATTTGCAACTCAGCAAACCCATTTTTATGTTTGCTTCCTCTCGCAATTACCTCAGCCCAGTGGGGAACTATGTCACAAACACTTAATATGGCCTTTGTAGGCTGCGGCGCGATCGCACGCTACCACTTAGACGGCCTACTCGAACACGCTACTCACGCTACTAATGTCCGTATAACCGCCTGCGTCGACCCCGACCCAGAGAAAGCACAGGCCTACGCAGCCGAGACCGGAGGCCAGGCATTCACCTCGTTAGAAGAGGCTCTCGAGCACGGGGATTTTGACGCCGTCGACCTCATGCTGCCCCATGATCTACACGAGGATTTGGCCATACAGTGCCTGCAAGCCGGAAAACACGTCCTGCTGGAAAAACCAATGGCGCCCACCCTCGACGCCTGCGATCGAATCCTACAGGTCGCAAGCCAAACGGACTCCGTCTTTATGGTCGCCGAAAATGCGCAGTACTGGCCCGAAATTGTCGAGGCCAAAAGGCTGATTGAAGCAGGTGCCATAGGCGAGATTATCACCGCGCGCGCCGCCTTCGTTTACGAATACGACGACTATTGGTTCAAGGAAGCACGTCCATGGCGCTTTGAACGAAATCGAACGGGCGGAGGAATCACCATCGACGGTGGCTCACACTGGATCCGCCCGCTGCGCATGTGGATGGGAGAAATTGAGGAAGTCATAGGCGTCGTGGGACATCCCCTGCGGCAAATGGAAGGCGAGTCTCTGACGCGTGCACTTTTCCGCTTCCAATCCGGGCAATGCGCGCAGTTTGATGCCATGATGATCGATACCGTCTTCGCCCCCGAACCGTGGTGGCGCATCACGGGTACCAAAGGCGAAATAACCATCAGCGCAAGCCTGTCCGGTGCCGAACTGTGGCTATGGGATGCTGAGCACAGAGACGGGCAAATGGTTTTTTCCAGTCCGGGATATACGGCCTCATTCGGACCGGAAATTGCGGATTTTGCCGCCGCCGTTCTCGATGGAAAAACGTTGGCAGCCGGACCGGAATACGCGTTGGGCGAACTCCGCGCGGCCCTAGCGATTTACCGCTCGGCAGAAAGCGGCAAATGGGAGTCTGTTTGGGACTGATTCTCTTGCATACATAAATACCTTAATATATATTAAACAACTGCTGAAAATCAGCCCCCGCTCGCAATATGAACCCTATTGCGCAAAGGCGCTCAACGCGATTTTCCGATCAACTTTAACCATTAGCGAAAGTGTATTGAGGAATGGCGAAAAAATACGTCTACCTGTTTGGTACCCGTAAATCAGAAGGCGATAGGAGCATGCGTAACCTGCTCGGCGGCAAGGGTGCTAACCTAGCTGAAATGTCTAGCCTCGGCTTACCTGTTCCAGCGGGCTTTACCATCACCACGGAAGTCTGCACCCACTACTACGACAACAAAATGTCGTATCCTAGCCAGTTGAGTAAGCAAGTCGAGGCCGCCATCGTCGAAGTGGAAAAGAAGATGGGAGCAAAGTTTGGCGACCCCAAAAACCCACTGCTGCTCTCCGTGCGATCCGGCGCTCGCGTCTCCATGCCAGGTATGATGGAAACCGTTCTCAATCTCGGCCTCAACGACGAAATCGTCGAAGGGCTTGTTGAAAAATCAGGCGATCCCCGCTTTTGTTACGATGTGTATCGCCGCTTCGTCCAAATGTATGGTGACGTCGTTATGGGCGTTCGCCCCGAGGGTATCGAGATTGATCCCTTCGAGCAGTTGATAGAGAAGAAGAAGCACAAGCGCGGCGTCGAATTAGACAACGAGCTACTCGCCGAGGATCTCAAGGAACTCGTCGTCGAATTCAAAGCAGAAATCAAGAAGCGCCTCAAGCGCACCTTTCCCGAAGATCCCAAGGAACAGCTGTGGGGTTCCATCAGCGCGGTCTTCAACTCTTGGCAGGGTGAGCGCGCCATCCGCTACCGTGAAATTGAAGGCATTCCCCACAATTGGGGCACGGCCGTCAATGTCCAGTCCATGGTATACGGCAATATGGGCGACGATTGCGCGACCGGCGTGGCTTTTACTCGCGACCCTTCTACCGGCAAAAACAAGCTATATGGCGAATTCCTCATCAACGCCCAGGGCGAAGATGTCGTTGCCGGTATTCGCACGCCGGAGCCCGTCTCCCTTCTCAAGCGCAAGCAGCCCAAAGCATACAAGGAATTTGAAGACGTCTGCAGCCTCCTAGAGAAACACTACAAGGATATGCAGGACATGGAATTCACCATCCAACAGGGTCACCTGTGGATGCTGCAAACTCGCAGCGGCAAGCGCACTGCCGCAGCGGCGGTTAAGATTGCCGTCGATATGGTTAAAGAGCGCCTAATCACCAAGAAAGAGGCTCTCCTCCGCGTCAATCCTGCCGACTTGGACCAGTTGCTCCACCCGATGTTTGCCGCAGGTAAGAAGAGCGAAGTGATCGGCAAGGGATTACCCGCATCGCCAGGCGCCTCAAGCGGCACGGTCGTTTTTCACGCTGATCAGGCCGAAGAGCTAGCCGCTCAGGGCAAACAGGTCATTCTCGTCCGTCTCGAGACCTCTCCCGAAGACATCGGTGGTATGCATGCGGCACAGGGTATTCTAACGGCGCGAGGCGGCATGACCAGCCACGCAGCCGTAGTTGCTCGAGGTATGGGCAAATGCTGCGTAGCCGGCTGCGATGACATCTCAATCGACTACAAGAAGGATCAATTCACTGCCGGTGGTAAAACGATCAAAAAAGGCGATTGGGTGTCATTGGACGGATCTTCCGGCGAGGTCATGCTGGGCGAGGTTCCAACGCAGGAGGCTAAATTTTCCAAGGAGTTTGCCCAGCTAATGAAGTGGGCCGACGAAACTCGTAAGCTTAAAGTCCGCACCAATGCCGACACGCCGCACGATTCAGACGTGGCTCGTCGATTCGGCGCCGAAGGCATCGGTCTGTGCCGCACCGAGCACATGTTCTTTGAGGGCGATCGCATCTTGGCCGTGCGCGAGATGATCCTGGCCGAAGACGAGAAGGGCCGCCGCAAGGCCCTAGGCAAGCTTAAGCCGATACAGCGCCGCGATTTCGAAGGTATTTTCAAGGCAATGAACGGCCTGCCTGTTACTATTCGCCTGCTGGACCCCCCTCTACACGAGTTCTTGCCACACGAGGCGGCTCAGCAAAAAGAAATGGCAGCCCAGATGAAAGTGCCCCTGAGTCAGATTAAAAAGAAGATTGACTCGCTGCACGAATTTAATCCGATGCTTGGACACCGCGGCTGTCGCCTGGGAATTACCTATCCCGAAATTTACGAGATGCAGGTAGAAGCTATTTTCGAGGCCTCTATCAACGCCAAGAAGAAGCGTATCAAGGCACTGCCTGAAATCATGATTCCCCTCGTCGGAACAGTTCGCGAACTGAGCGATCTGAAGGCAATGGTAGATCGCGTAGCGAGCGAAGTTAGCAAAAAACGCAAGACCAAGCTCAGCTATAGCGTGGGGACGATGATTGAGATCCCGCGCGCGGCTCTTGTCGCCGATCAGATTGCCGAGCAGGCTGAGTTCTTTAGCTTTGGCACCAACGATTTAACTCAGCTTGCCTTTGGCTATAGCCGCGACGATGCGGGTAAGTTCCTCCCCGAATATGTCGAACAGGGCATCTTACCCACCGATCCATTTCAGAGCCTGGATCAGGAAGGGGTTGGACAGTTGGTTAGCATGGGCACAGAGCGTGGACGCAAGGCCCGCAAAAACCTCAAAGTGGGTATCTGTGGCGAGCACGGCGGAGATCCCGAATCGGTCGCCTTCTGTCACTCCGTGGGTCTGAACTACGTTTCGTGTTCGCCTTATCGCGTTCCCATTGCGCGCCTAGCAGCTGCTCAGGCCGCCGTTAGCAATAAGTAGGACCCCCATGAGCAAGATCATAGCCATCGCAAACCAGAAAGGCGGCGTAGGCAAAACCACTACCGCCGTAAATCTGGCCGCTTCACTAGCCGTGGCCGAACAGAAGACCTTGCTCATTGATATGGACCCGCAGGCCAACGCCACATCGGGCTGCGGCTTTCAGGATTCCGAAGAGGTCGAGCCGGGCAATATTTACCATGCCCTGCTCGGCCACAAGGAACCTGAAGAAGTTACGCTGCAAACCAAGATCTCCTATCTCTCACTGATGCCCTCTCACGTCAACCTAGCGGGGGCAGAAGTGGAAATGGTAAACCTGATCGCGCGCGAGCAGAAGCTAGAAACGCTGCTTTCTAAGGTTAAAGACCAGTATGCATACGTGATCATAGACTGTCCCCCTTCTCTGGGGCTACTAACCATCAACGCCCTCACCGCCTCTACGTCCGTTTTGATTCCCATTCAGTGCGAGTACTACGCGTTAGAAGGCCTGGGTAAATTGCTCAATACCGTTCGCCTGATTCAGCGCCATCTCAACCCACGGCTACAGATTGCCGGCGTATTGCTGACAATGTACGATGGACGCCTCAACCTCTCGCGTCAGGTCGCATCCGAGGTAAAATCTTATTTCGGTAACAAAGTCTATAAGACGGCCATCAGTCGGAACGTGCGGCTGGCAGAAGCCCCTAGCCACGGGCAACCAATTGTCCTGTACGACATCCTCTCTCCCGGTGCACAAAACTATATGAGCCTAGCAGGAGAAGTCATTAACCATGGGTAAAAAGCCGGTACTGGGTAAGGGCATAAATGCGCTTATTCCGGAACACCCCGACAGCGGCGGGCCGGACGATAACACGCGGCAAATCGTCTATATAAACGTAGACGAAATCGAGCCCAATCCCTTCCAAGCGCGCACGGAATTTGACCCCGAACACATTGACGAGTTAATGCGCTCAATTCAAGAAAAGGGCGTTATACAACCGATCACGGTCAATCGCGTGGGCCAGAGCTATCACCTGATTGCCGGTGAGCGACGTTGGCGCGCGACGCGTCAGGCTGGGTTTGAAACGATCCCAGCCATTGTGCACGAAATAGAATCGCAGCAAGATTTAATGGAGCTCTCGCTCATTGAGAACATCCAACGCGAAAACCTAACGCCCATTGAAGAAGCTGAGGGCTACCGAGCGTTAATGGACCGCTGTTTTCTCACGCAAGAGCAGGTCGCACAGAAAGTGGGTAAAAACCGATCTACCGTAGCCAACCTGCTTCGACTACTCAACTTACCGCTCGAGATTCAAGATTTTCTGCGACAGGGGCGCCTGCAAATGGGTCATGCCCGTGCCCTTCTGGGGTTAGACGACGACGATGACCGTCTCGAATTGGCGCGGCGAGCCGCCGAAGAGAAGCTCACAGCCCGCGAGGTTGAGCGGGCCGTTAACGCTCGCCGCAGCGGCCGCGACAAGAAGAAAAAACAGAAAGCCGAACAGCGCGACGACGATCCACTCGTGCGGGAGCAGGAAGAGCGCCTGCAGCATCGCTTTGGCACGGCCATTCACATTCGTCGCAGTGGAAATAGGGGCCGTATCGAAATTGAGTTTTATGACGATGGTGACCTAGACCGAATTCTCGAGCTCTTACACGACGATGGCGAATGATTCTCATCGCGTTCCTAGCGTCCCTTCTACTATTCAGTGCCTGTAGCCTAGTTCACAAGGATTTACCCAACGAACCACCCGTCATTGAACTAGCGCGCTTCGTCTGTATAACAACGGACGGCCAGCGCGATACCGTTTCCGTGGGGGAAACCTGTCAGGTTTCTCGAGGTGGTGAAGTTGAACTGAACACCTTCGCCTCAGACGAAGATGACGATCCCCTATTTTACCGATGGAACTCATTCGGCGCAGGGAGCTTCAGGGATTCACTTGCTGCTCAAACATCCTGGTTTGCTCCCCCCAATATCGAAAGCAGCTCCGAGACATTCTCTATACAGGCAAGTATTTCAGACCGCGACTGCGATTCAGTCCAGCTTGAAGAAGACCGCCAACGTTGCCTAAGCGATGCTTCCACCCAGCGCATTTCATTTACCGTCACCGTCGTCCAACGAGCCCCAGTCCTAAGCGTCGTTCAAGACACCACCGTCTTTTTTGAGGCGCCGCAAGCCGAGATAGATGCGTTTGCTGCAGATCCAGACAACGATGCCCTAACCTACGATTGGCAACAGCTCGATCAACAGCCGACGCTCTCCATCGCCAGCGAATCTATCATCGATGACCAAACGGGTCTGCCCCTTGGCAATCGCGCCTCTTTCATACCGACCGCACCAGGTTCGTATCGATTGCAAGTTACCGTGAGTGACGGGGATGCCGTCATCGAGAGCGAAATATCGATACAGGTGGTAAAACAGACCTCTTTGCCAGCGAGCGGCATGGTAGCCTTGGAATTAACTACATCGGAAGGCAGCACACACGCGTTCGAGATAGATGCGTATGAATATCCCAATCGCCTTGGAGAAAAGCCTCTACTGGCAACCTGGTTTGAAGCCGCAACGCTCTGTGCAGCAGAGGGAAAGCGACTATGCGAACCAGCTGAGTGGAAGCACGCGTGTGCAGGTGATAACGCTCTTCAATATTCTTCAACCGACGCCGTAACCGGTTTAGAGTCTCTTGCAGACTTTGGCCTGCGCTTCTGCAATACGGCTCGCTCTTATCACAGCACAGTCGAAGATGGCGTTGCTGAATCGGGAAGCTATCCCAACTGTCAATCGGGTAATGGGGTATATGATTTGACGGGAAATCTCAGGGAGTGGACCGGTGAAGTGGATACCTTTGGCGATTGGTTGGCAGGCAGCAGTTTGAGCAACGCAACATTAGACGAGCCAGATTCTGGAGCGACCTGCGCATCCATAGAGCGCTTCGAATTTACGCCTCTGCAGGGGGCCCGGTTTGACTTTTCTGATGCCGCTTCTATCCAGCAATTTCTGTCCGAGCTCTCCGCCGAACAGCAGCAACAGCTCGATCAGCCTCTCACCGGTTTTCGCTGCTGTCGCTAAGCCGCCGTTTCCACAGATTCATCTACATCAATAACTTCTTCTAACTGAGGCATCTCCAGCGTGGATACAGCCGGTTTTTCGACCTGAGGTCGACGGCGGCGAAGTGCGACGGTTTCGGCGAGAGACCGCACGTGCTGGAGCTGCTCTTCCTGCATCTGACGACGCGCATTAGCCTGTCGACGCTGAGCATGCACCTGCGAAAGTGCTCGGCGCACAGCCAATTTTTCGCTCTGCACGCCCTCTAGCTGTAGCGAAAGCGTATGCACTAAGCGCTCCTGATTGCGCAGCTGACTCACCATGCCGCGCGTCTGAAAAGCAATAGTGTATTTTATCACGACGGGGATGGCCAAAAAGAAGGCCGACAGCAGAATAAAAACTACGTCACTCATTAAATATCACTCCTCATATACAAAGGTCTCCCCTTGAACAAGCAACGCGTATGCCATTGACACCTTTTTTTATTAATTCTATTTTAATCAACAGTTTACGAAAACAATCAAGCGCGGTAAACGGCGTTTAAAAGAGCATATTCTTCCCCTTCACGAACAAAGCATGCACCTATGGACCCAGCATCTCTTCGCACCCTATTAGACAGCGTGGCCGACGGCACTTTATCCCCTGAAGCTGCCCTCAACGATCTGCGTGACTTACCGTTTGAGAATTTGGGTTTTGCCCATGTAGACCATCATCGCACCCTACGCACGGGTCATCCAGAGGTCATATTCTGTCAGGGAAAAACGCCAGAGCAGATTGTAGCGATTGCCGATCGACTCGTCGAGCGGACTTCACAGGTGCTGGGGACCCGTATAGCGCCCGAAGCCGCCGCAGCCCTATGCGAACGCTTTCCCAATACGCAACATGACGAGATTGCCCGCACCGTCTTTATTCCTGGCGCACACGCTCCAAGCGAGCACGGACGAGTCTTAGTTGTGTCTGCAGGCACTTCAGATTTACCCGTGGCGCGCGAAGCAGAAATTACCGCGCGCGCTATGGGATCGCACGTTGAGTCTATAGTGGACGTAGGCGTAGCGGGGATTCATCGCTTACTCGCCTATCGAGATACTTTGCGCACGGCAAAGGCGATCGTCGTAGTTGCGGGTATGGAAGGGGCGCTCGCCAGCGTCGTAGGCGGGCTAGTGGACGTGCCCGTAATAGCGGTGCCCACCAGCGTCGGATATGGCGCGAGCTTTAACGGTCTTTCCGCACTCCTTACAATGCTTAATTCCTGCGCTTCAGGCGTTAGCGTAGTCAATATTGACAACGGGTTTGGCGCGGGCTACAGCGCAGCGCTCATAAACAATCAGAGTCAAATCGACTAGTGGACCTAACCGTCGGCATTCTCGCGGGCGGGCGCAGCAGACGCATGGGCTGCGACAAAGCCCTACTCTCCGTAGACGGCATCCCACTACTCCAGCGAGTTATAAACGCCGCACATACGTTGGCTGATAGTTGCATTATAATTAGCAACAGCCCTTCTACTCATGCATCATTCCTTTGGCCACTGTTTCCCGACCGATTTCCCAACGTGGGCCCCCTGGGCGGTCTGGCAACGGCTTTGCACCATACGACGACCTCTCACCTACTACTGCTAGCGTGTGACATGCCGAATTTAACACCGGCTTTGCTGCAGTGTTTAATAGATCGTATCCATCCATCTCACGGAGTAATCGTCCCAGAAGACGGGGAGAGACTGCAGCCGCTGTGCGCTATTTACAGCCGGTCTATTCTCCCGCTAGCCGAAAGCGCAATTGGGCAAGGCCGACTCTCAATGCAAACGTTTGTAAGGAGTATCGATGCACGGATCGTGCAAAAGGAAGAGTGGGCTCCAACGTCGGAGGAAAACGACCCCTTTGCCAATCTCAATACGCCAGAAGAGTACGAAGCAGGGCACAGAAAAGTGCGCTAGCTTTTACTAGCGCGCTGACAGCTCTCCAGCCTATTTATCATCTAGAAACCAGCGTCAAAAACGCTCAGCACAAGCAGCAGTGGTAGGTAAATTACCGATGCTTGTAGAAGGCGCCGCGCGCTTAACACAGAGCGTGAATGCGCCAGCGCTATGCTCGCGGCGAGAAAGGCAATGCCGAGAAGAATGGCTCCAGCCATATAGACCATTCCAGCAAGCCCAAACAGAGTCGGCATCACCGAAACCAGCAGCAACATCAACGAAAAGAAGATGACCTGCCTACAGGTGCGTTTTCCATCGGCTTCGACAACGGGGAGCATTTTAAAACCACCGCGCGCATAGTCTTCGCGAAACATCCACGCAATGGCATAGAAATGGGGATGCTGCCAGGCAAAGAGGATAAGGAAGAATATCCAAGCACCCGTTTCTAACTCGCCCGTGGCTGCGGTCCATCCTCCGACGGGAGGAAGAGCCCCCGGAATAGCACCAAGAGAGGTATTGAGCCAAGTGAGTCGCTTCATGGGCGTGTATATAACTACGTAGAGAAACGCAGAGAGCAAGGCAAGAAACGCCGTCAGCAACCCCGTGAAAGAGAGCAGTATACATTCACCGAGCAGCACGAGTATGAACCCGTACGACATCGCCGTCGATGGCCGCACGAGACCCGCGGGTAGAGGACGATTCCGAGTGCGCTCCATCAGACGGTCCACATCTCGTTCTAAATAGTGATTAAGAACGGCAGATCCCCCCACCGTCAGCGCAGTGCCTAGTAGGGTTGCAAGCAGCAGCGTATAGGAATGTATCCCACGTCCACCAACGAAAAAACCCAACGCGCACGTAACGAGGACCATAAATATGATGCGCGGCTTCGTCAGTTCCCAATAGGCGCCCCAAGGGACGCCGTACGACATTTTTTTGGACGAGTTTTCCATGATCATAATACAATATACACTAGGATATAGGCTCGGACAATATGAGCATACGCGCGACGTTGACAGCGTCGTATTTCCCCCCTATTATTGCGCCAACACCCACAAAAAAAGCGAGCTTATGGCAGCCCATCCAGCACGGCGTATCGCCCAGTTATCTTCCGAGTTAGAGGACCATAACCACCGCTATTTTGCTCTGGCCGAGCCCACTATTTCCGACGGCGAGTACGATCGCCTAATGCGAGAACTCATCGAGCTAGAAGAGCGCTATCCCTCTCTCCGGAGTCCGCATTCCCCAAGTCAGCGGGTCGGTGGAGAACCCGTTAGCGACTTTCCAACGGTGTCCCATACAACGCCGATGCTCAGCCTCGACAATAGCTATTCTAGAGAAGACATAGAAGCGTTCCATCAGCGCGTAACCCAAGGCCTTCCCGACGAATCGCTAGCTTATATGGCAGAGCTTAAGATAGACGGCGTCGCGCTGAGCCTCATATACGAGGACAGCACGCTCGTCAGGGCCGTCACTCGTGGAGACGGAATGCAGGGCGATGACGTAACTAATAATGCGCGCACAATTCGGTCTATACCACTGCGACTGCATCAAGAAGGCGTTTCTTGTGAAGTGCGCGGCGAAGTTTATATGGAGCACGCAGACTTTGCCCGGCTTAATGCCGAGCGCGAAGAACGCGGTGAAGCACTTTTTGCGAACCCGCGCAATTCAACAGCTGGCTCCCTAAAACAGCAAGACTCCGCGGTGGTAGCCGGCCGATCTCTGCGTTTCTTCGCCTATTCCTTGGACGAACTCGACGCACAACCAACCACGCATGCTCTTAATATGGAACGCCTGCGCACGCTCGGACTCCCAGTCAACTCTGCGCGACTGCGCTGTAAAACGATCGAAGATATCATCGCATTTTACACTCAGTATGAAGGCATGCGCGACGGGCTCCCATACGATATAGACGGCGTAGTAATCAAGGTAGACGACCTAGGCCAGCGCGAGCGATTGGGCTATACAGCCAAGAGTCCGCGCTGGGCCATGGCCTATAAATTTGCCGCACACCAAGCCCAAACGCGGGTAGTCGATATTCAGCTACAGGTCGGACGCACCGGCGCAATTACGCCCGTAGCCATTTTGCAACCCGTAGCCCTTGCCGGATCGACGATAAGCCGCGCCAGCCTGCACAACGCCGATGACATTGCGCGCAAAGACATCCGTATAGGCGATCTTGTCATGCTTGAAAAGGGGGGCGACGTAATTCCCAAAGTCGTGTCTTCCGTGCTTCAGGATCGTCCCGATAACACACGCGTTTTCCAGTTTCCAACGCAGTGTCCTATCTGTCAATCGCAGCTCATTAAGGATGAAGAAGAAGCCGCAACCCGCTGCGAAAACCCGGCCTGTTCGGCCCAACTCAAACGACGTATAGAGCATTTTGCCAGCCGTAATGCCATGGATATAGAGGGCATGGGGCCCGCCGTAGTTGAACAGCTCGTAGACAGAGATCTCGTCAAAGACGTAGGCGACCTTTACGCACTCCAGTTAGCCCAGTGGACGGAGCTGGAACGCATGGGAGAGAAATCGGCTGCAAATATTTTAGAAGGGCTAGAGCAGAGCAGAGAGCGCACGTTCGACAGAGTGCTATTTGCCGTTGGCATCCGGCACGTCGGCATCACCGTCGCCCGCACGTTAGCTCGCCATTTCCTCTCGCTAGAAGGCCTGCGCCAAGCCTCAGTAGAGACGTTGGAAGCGGTACCCGAGATCGGTCCCAAGATTGCCGCCAGCGTGCACGCGGCGCTACACAGCGGCACGCTAGACGCTCTCTTTGACAAACTACAGCTAGCCGGGTTGCAAATGGAAATAGCCGAAACGGCTGATCGCACAGTGAACGACTCTGTGTTTTCAGGTAAAACGGTCGTTTTAACAGGGAGCTTGAGCCAGTTAAATCGCGAAGAAGCAGCCGAATATATTGAACGCTTGGGCGGTCGCACCACCTCGAGCGTCAGCAAGAATACCGATATAGTCGTCTACGGAGAAAAAGCGGGATCTAAGTTAAGTAAAGCACAGACTCTGGGCGTTGAAACAATGGATGAAACCGCTTTCATAGCCCACCTTTCTGAGACAGGCATCGTTTAACACGATCGCCCTACTGAGATTCCTCTATTTGTTTCTTGAGCTCTTTTGCCCCTTTTTTGAGCAACACCTTCCCTACTTCAAGCGCCCCTTTTCCGTATTCAGCAGCTTTGCGCTTGAGAAGCTCAGTGCGGACATCTAAGTCACTGACCGCCTCGCTGTGCGTCCAATATAGTCCGATTCCCAGCACCAATGCAAAGACAACGGCGAGGCGAACGACCATTCGGATTAGGCTCGCTATAAACATAACGGCGAGCGCAACCAGCAGAATCCCGACAAGTGGATGCGTTTCTAAATAGATAAATAGAGCATCAAAAGAAACTTCTTCTTCCATCGTACTACGCTCCTATACTTGAATCATTAAATCGCGCCACAACACTGGGTAACACCTGTGGGAACAAACTCACGCCCCCATTCCGTTCTACTCTCATCCGGTTTGAGTCGAGTTATCCCAATTGGGTAAAGGACCAATCCTCAAGCGGCACCATTGATCCTACATCTACATCTGGACCAACACCCAGCCCTGGGCACTGCAGGGAAGCAATAGCGACCTGTCCGCGTTCAATCGCAAGAGCAGCGAGCTCCTCTCTATAAGCATACATATCGCTGTGCTGCGAAAGACACTCTGCGGATTCCCGCTGGGAAAGGTGATCTAACCCGCGCACATAGTGATGTCCGTTCCGCTCAACGTGGCGAATACCGAGAGCCGCCACGTGTGCTAAATCCTGATGCAGCGGCACTACCGGCAAGTTCATCAAGTCTTCACCGGTGAGGAAATATCGCTTCTCATCACGCGTACGCGCTAGGGCAGCATTGGCAATTGCTTTAATCAACCCCTTGCAGGCTTTTGAGGATATACCGCTATACCCGAGATCCATGGCCCGTGCAAATGTATCGAGATCTCCGTCTGACTCGTCCACGAGCAACGGCTTTCGCAATCCGGCCGCAGCGATGCCCCTGCGCAGGTCCGAATTGAGAGCAACGCCGCGCTCTAACGGCTGCTCGACATATAAGATACGTCTCCACAACGTGGGAAGTTCCTCATCGATATAGTCCAACAGCATCGAGAACGCATCCATATCGCAGTACTGCTCGTTGCCATCGAGCGTAATCTGGCAACCCCGTGCTCGCTGGTCGAGCAGAGCAGCAATAGCACGCAGTCGCTCTCGGTCAGTATCCATATCACCGCTTACCTTCACCTTGAGAAAAGCGATTTCCTGTGCGGCAATATACTCCTCCAACGCCTGCGGCAAACCGTCGTTCAACACCTCTTCAGCGGGTATATCCCCGCTGTAAATAGGGTCGGCCAGCCCAACCGTATGGCGAATAGCAATTGAGTTGAGCGGAACGTTAGCTAGAGCAACGGCAGGGCTAATGTCGGCGAGTTCTGCGTGCAAATACCCCAAATCTAAATCCAATATATTGTCGCGTATCAACTGAAAATAGGTTCGTCCTAATCCACGACCACAGGCATCGATGAGAGCGCGCTCTATTAGGCTGCTTCCATGCGCTGCCGTCAGGTGATTCAACTGCCGAGTATCACCCGCGGCAAGCGTCCCCTCATATCCCTCCTGCCAAATCGAAAAAAATGTGCGGGTAGAGCGGGCGGCTGCACTATAGACGCGAGCGGCTGCACGAGCAGCAAAAAGGAGATCTTCTACGTTGTCCCTATATTCTTTTTCGGGATCTTTATCAAACCATTTGGGGGGCAAAATATCAGCGGCTACTCCCCGAGTACGCTTCCCTTCCACCGTCGCATTGACAACAACGTGTAGAATGGGCACCGAGGTGAGAATCGCCACGCCGTATTTAAACGGCATCCGCGTGCGAACGTTGCGCATATAAAAATCGACTGAATCTATGCGCATAGA